>ERZ773245.1693-NODE-1693-length-14569-cov-29.206697_pt1 | contig 14569 bp, 11 predicted proteins | sample MGYA00580988_ERZ773245 | MGnify/ENA primary metagenome ERZ773245 (study PRJEB29015, sample SAMEA2737792) | human gut metagenome | biome: human gut; feature: human-associated habitat; material: faeces | place: China | collected 2012 ... | reverse complement strand
AAGCCACCCAAAACCTCATTACCGCCCTTTATCCGAGATTGTCCCATGAGGACGAATTGCAAGGCGAGAGCAATTCCATTTCCAACCTGAAACGGATTTTGGAAGCCTACGCCAAGCAGAACGGCTTTACCAATCTGCGCTGGTACACCGACGACGGCTACTCAGGTGCGAACTTCCAGCGGCCCGGATTTCAAGCCATGCTTGCAGACATTGAAGCCGGGAAAGTCGGCACCGTCATAGTCAAGGACATGAGCAGGCTGGGGCGTAATTACTTGCAGGTGGGATTTTACACGGAAATGCTGTTCCCTCAAAAGGGCGTGCGTTTTATCGCTGTCAATGACAACGTGGACAGCGCAAACGGCGGCATGGACAATGATTTTACCCCTCTGCGGAACTTATTTAACGAATGGCTGGTGAGAGATACGAGCAAGAAAATCAAGGCAGTAAAGAAAGCAAAAGGCATGAGCGGCAAGCCTGTAACCAGCAAGCCAGTCTATGGCTATCTCATGGACAAGGACGAGAACTATATCGTTGACGAGGAAGCCGCCCCGGTTGTCCGGCAGATTTACCAGCTTTGCCTTGCGGGAAATGGCCCGACCAAGATTGCCCGTATGCTGACGGAGCAGCAAATCCCCACGCCGGGGACGCTGGAATACCGCAGGACGGGCAGCACCCGACGCTACCACCCCGGCTATGAGTGCAAGTGGGCGACAAACACCGTCGTCCATCTGCTGGAAAACCGGGAGTACACTGGCTGTCTGGTAAACTTCAAGACGGAGAAGCCCTCTTACAAGGTCAAGCACAGCGTTGAGAACCCCATCGAGAAGCAGGCTATCTTCCCAAATCACCATGAGCCGATTATCGACACGGAAACATGGGAGCGTGTGCAGGAGTTACGCAAGCAGCGAAAACGCCCGAACCGCTATGATGAAGTGGGGCTGTTCTCTGGTATGCTGTTCTGCGCCGACTGCGGCCATGTGCTGTATCAGCAGCGGTATCAGAACAAGAACCGCAAGCAGGACTGTTATATCTGCGGCAGCTACAAGAAGCGTACCCGTGACTGTACGGCACACTTTATCCGCACCGACCTTTTGACGGCGGGCGTGCTTTCCAATCTCCGGCAAGTGACGGAATACGCCGCCAGGCATGAGAGCCGCTTTGTAAAGCTGCTCATCCAGCAGAACGAAATCGGCGGCAAGAGAAAGACCGCCGCAGCCACGAAGCAGCTTGAACAGGCCCAGACACGCATTGCCGAAGTGAACCGCATTATCAAGCGGCTGTATGAGGACAATGTAAGCGGCAAAATCAGCGACGAGCGTTTCATGGAGCTGTCGGCGGACTATGAGCAGGAGCAGCGGGAACTGAAAGACCGGGCTGCCGCTTTGCAGGAGGAACTTTCCAAGTCGCAGGCCGCCACCGTCAACGCCGAGAAATTCATGGGGATTGTGAGAAAGCACCTTGCTTTTGAAGAATTGACCCCCACCCTCTTGCGGGAAATGATTGAGAAAATCGTCGTGCATGAGTGCAGCTATGACGAGAACGGCACCCGCAGGCAGGACATTGAGATTTATTACAGCTTTGTCGGCAAGATTGACTTGCCCGAAGCCTAACGCCCGACCTATCCGACACAATGCGCAAGTGCCGGATAGGAACGGCAAAATTTTTTACACTTCTATTACTTCTTTATCGCACATCAGTAAAGTCCCAGGGCATGAAGCAGCTCATGGCTGGCGCTGGCGTGGCCGTGGTCGGCACTATCCTCGTGCCGCTGCTCTCCTCTCTGTTCACCGTCTGATCGTTACCCCCGTTAAACAGTTCTAAGACATCCTTGCCGCCCCTGCCCCCAAGCGGGGGCGGCTGAAAGGAGGTTGACACCGTATGGATGCCTTACTCAATGCCCTTACTGACTGGCTGAAGGAAATGCTTGTCGGCGGCATTATGAGCAACCTAACGGGGATGTTCGATAGTGTGAACCAGCAGGTCGGAGACATTGCCACACAGGTAGGTCAGACTCCCCAGGGCTGGAACGGCAGCATTTTCAGTATGATTCAGAACCTCTCCAACAGCATCATGGTGCCGATTGCTGGTGTGATCCTGGCTATCGTGATGACGATGGAGCTGATTCAGATGATTACCGACAAAAACAATCTGCATGATGTGGACACCTGGATGATCTTCAAGTGGGTGTTCAAATCTGCCGTAGCCATCATCATCGTCTCCAATACTTGGAACATCGTGATGGGCGTGTTCGACATGGCCCAAAGCGTGGTGGCGCAGGCGGCAGGCATCATCGGGTCCGATGTTTCCATCGACATCTCCTCTGTCATGACCGATATGGAGTCCAGGCTGATGGATATGGAACTGGGGCCGCTGTTTGGCCTGTGGTTCCAGTCACTCTTTATCGGCATTACTATGTGGGCGCTTTACATTTGTATCTTTATCGTGATCTATGGCCGTATGATTGAGATTTACCTTGTGACCTCGGTTGCACCTATTCCTATGGCAACTATGATAAGCCGCGAGGTGGGCGGCGGCATGGGCCAGAACTATCTGCGCTCTTTGATCGCCTTGGGCTTTCAGGCATTTCTCATCATCGTCTGCGTGGCTATCTATGCCGTGCTGGTCCAGAACATTGCCACCGAATCGGATGTCATCATGGCCATCTGGAGCTGTGTGGGCTATACGGTCCTGTTGTGTTTTACTCTCTTTAAGACCGGCAGCCTCGCCAAATCCGTGTTCAATGCACATTAACCAGGAAGGAGGTAATCCCTTTGGCTTATGTACCCATACCCAAAGACCTGACGAAAGTCAAAACCAAGGTCGCGTTTAACCTGACCAAAAGGCAACTGATCTGTTTCGGCAGCGGGGCGCTCATCGGCGTACCGCTTTTCTTTTTACTCCGGGGGCCTGTGAGAAACAGCGTGGCGGCCATGTGTATGATGCTGGTCATGCTGCCCTTCTTTCTGATGGCGATGTATGAAAAGAACGGACAACCTCTCGAAAAGATCGTCGGCAATATTATCAAGGTGGCCGTCATCCGGCCCAGGGAGCGCCCATATCAGACCAACAACTTCTATGCCGTTCTGGAACGGCAGGAAAAACTCGACAAGGAGGTGTATGACATTGTTCACGGCAATCAAAAGCTGGCTGCACCTGCTGTTCGGAAAAGACGAAAAGACCGCGCAGCCGGTTAATCAGAAAAAGATGAAAAAGCTGTCCCGCGCCGACAGAAAGCGGATCGAGGGCGCCATCGCCCGTGCCAACCGCACGGACCGAAAAGAGAAGTCGGCACAGGACAGCATCCCCTATGAGCGGATGTGGCCGGACGGCATTTGCCGCCTGCCTGACGGCCATTACACCAAGACCATCCAGTTTCAGGACATCAACTACCAGCTCTCGCAGAACGAGGACAAGACGGCAATCTTCGAGGGCTGGTGTGACTTCCTCAACTACTTCGACAGCTCGATCCGATTTCAGCTGTCTTTTCTGAACCTTGCGGCATCCGAAGAAACCTTTGCCCGTGCGATCTCTATTCCCCTCCAGGGGGATGACTTCGACAGCATCCGTACCGAGTACATGACCATGCTGCAAAACCAGCTGGCCAAGGGCAATAACGGCCTTATCAAGACCAAGTACCTGACCTTCGGCATCGACGCCGACAGTCTCAAGGCCGCCAAGCCCCGTCTGGAGCGTATCGAGACCGATATTCTCAACAACTTCAAACGCCTGGGCGTGGCTGCCGAGACCCTGGACGGCAAGGCGCGGCTGGCACAGCTTCACGGTATTTTCCACATGGATGAACAGGTGCCGTTCCGCTTTGAATGGGAGTGGCTGGCTCCGTCTGGGCTGTCCACCAAAGACTTTGTCGCTCCGTCGGGCTTTGAGTTCCGCACCGGTAAACAGTTCCGCATGGGCAAGAAATATGGGGCGGTCAGCTTCGTCCAGATTCTTGCCCCTGAGCTGAATGACCGTATGCTGGCTGATTTTCTGGATATGGAATCCAGCTTGATTGTCAGCCTGCACATCCAGTCGGTGGACCAGGTGAAGGCCATCAAGACGGTCAAGCGGAAAATCACTGATCTGGACCGCAGCAAGATCGAGGAACAGAAAAAGGCTGTCCGTGCCGGGTATGACATGGACATTATCCCGTCCGACCTTGCCACTTACGGCAATGAGGCCAAGAAGCTCTTGCAGGACCTGCAATCCCGGAACGAGAGAATGTTCCTGGTGACCTTCCTTGTGCTGAACACAGCGGACAACCCCCGGCAGCTGGACAACAACATCTTCCAGGCCAGCTCCATCGCACAAAAGTACAACTGCCAGTTGACCCGCCTGGACTTCCAGCAGGAGGAAGGACTGATGAGCTGCCTGCCCCTGGGCCTCAATCAGATTGAAATTCAGCGTGGGCTGACCACCAGCTCCACGGCTATCTTCGTGCCGTTCACCACGCAGGAGCTGTTCCAAAATGGCAAGGAAGCCCTGTACTACGGTATCAACGCCCTGTCCAACAACCTCATCATGGTGGACCGAAAATTGCTGAAAAACCCCAACGGTTTGATCCTGGGAACACCGGGCAGCGGCAAGAGCTTTTCGGCCAAGCGTGAGATCGCTAACTGCTTTCTGCTCGCCACGGATGATGTCATCATCTGTGACCCGGAGGCCGAGTATGCGCCCCTGGTGGAGCGCCTGCATGGGCAGGTCATCAAGATTTCGCCTACCTCCACCAACTACATCAACCCGATGGACTTGAATCTGGACTACTCGGACGATGAAAGTCCGCTGTCTCTCAAGTCCGACTTCATCTTGTCCCTGTGTGAACTGATCGTGGGCGGCAAAGAGGGCTTGCAGCCGGTGCAGAAAACCATCATTGACCGTTGTGTGCGGCTGGTCTATCAGACCTATCTCAATGACCCCCGCCCGGAGAATATGCCCATTTTGGAGGACCTTTACAATCTGCTGCGGGCGCAGGAGGAAAAAGAGGCACAGTACATCGCCACGGCGCTGGAAATCTATGTGACCGGTTCCCTCAATGTGTTCAATCACCAGAGCAATGTGGACATCAACAACCGCATTGTCTGCTACGACATCAAGGAATTGGGAAAGCAAATCAAAAAGATTGGTATGCTGGTGGTCCAGGACCAGGTGTGGAACCGTGTCACCATCAACCGCGCTGCCCACAAGTCCACCCGCTACTACATCGACGAGATGCACCTGCTTTTGAAAGAGGAACAGACCGCCGCCTACACGGTGGAAATTTGGAAGCGATTCCGCAAGTGGGGCGGCATCCCCACCGGCATCACGCAGAATGTCAAACACCTGCTTTCTTCCCGCGAGGTGGAGAACATCTTTGAGAACTCCGACTTCGTGTATATGCTCAACCAGGCGGGCGGGAATCGGCAGATTCTCGCCAAGCAGTTGGGCATTTCTCCGCACCAGCTGTCCTATGTGACCCATTCCGGTGAAGGTGAGGGCCTGCTGTTCTATGGCTCCACGATCCTGCCTTTCGTGGATCATTTCCCGAAGAACACCGAGCTGTACCGCATTATGACCACCAAACCCCAGGAACTGAAAAAGGAGGATGAATGACCATGAAACCCAACACCGAACTGGATACCATGATGTTTTTTGACGATGCCCTGGAGAGTGAGCGCACCCAGCTGCTCACCGAGCTGGCCGATGCCGTCAGCGAGACCCGCACGGCGGCGGATCAGGCTGCGGAGCTGAACGAGGACGGCGAGGCGGGCCTGCTGCGCCTGACGGAAATCTGGTGCGCCATGAACGGCGTTCCCGCCATCGTCATCTTCGAGGGCAGCCAGTCTGAGCTGCTGGCCAATGTGGTGGCGCAGATCTACGCCCATCTGCTCCAGCACCCCTCCCATGACCCTGTGGGGCTGGCCGTCTATGTGGAGCTGCGCTACATGACGGCCTCTCTGATGATGGGAAACTGGTTTGACTAAGGAGCCGCGCCTGCGCTTTACGGACGAGGAGCGGGCTGACCCGGCGATGGAGAAGCCTATCCGTAAGGCGGACAAGGCCGCCGCCAAAGCGGATAAGGCGCAGGCCAAAATCCCGAAAAAACAGGTCCGGCAAAAGACGGTGGACCCGGAGACCGGCAAAGTGACCACCAAGCTGGTGCTGGAGGACAAGAAGAAGCCGCCCTCCAAGCTGTCCCATGCGGTGCGGGATAACCCCGCCAATGCCGCCCTGGGGAAACTCCATAAGGAAATCCGGGAGACCGAGCAGGACAATGTGGGCGTGGAGAGCGCCCACAAGTCCGAGAAAGCTGCCGAGACCGGCGTTAGGCTTGCGCGGGAGGGCTATCGCAGCCACAAACTGAAGCCCTACCGCAAGGCAGCCCAGGCCGAGCAGAAGCTGGAAAAGACCAATGTGAACGCTTTGTATCAGAAGTCCCTGCGGGAAAATCCCCAGCTTGCCAGCAACCCCATCTCCCGCTGGCAGCAGAAACAGGCCATCAAGAAGGAATACGCTGCCGCCAAGCGCGCCGGTCAAGCTGCCGGGAATACCGCCAAAACTGCGGAGGCCACCGGCAAGGCGGCCAAGACGGTCAAGGAGAAGGCCCAGCAAGCGGGCGCGTTTATTATGCGCCACAAAAAGGGCTTTCTGATTGCTGGCGCGATCTTCCTGCTGGTCTGTATGCTGCTCAACACCATGTCCTCCTGCTCCATGATGGCGCAGAGCATCGGTTCTGTGGTGTCCGGCACCACCTATCCGTCGGATGACCCGGAGCTGGTGGCGGTGGAGGCGGGCTACGCTGCCAAGGAAGCGGCGCTGCAAGCCGAGATCGACAACATCGAAAGCAGCCATCCGGGGTATGACGAGTACCGCTATGACCTGGATATGATCGGGCATGAGCCCCATGAGCTGGCGGCCTACCTGTCCGCTGTCTTGCAGGGCTACACCCGGCAGAGCGCCCAGGCAGAGCTGGAGCGTGTATTCGACGCACAATATCAGCTGACGCTCACCGAGGAAGTGGAGATACGATACCGCACCGAAACTTCCACGGACCCCGTGACCGGCGAGACGACCACCGAGGAAGTCCCGTATGAGTATTACATTCTGAATGTGAAGCTCACCAGCAAGCCCATATCTTCCGTGCTTCGGAGCTGCTGACCCCGGAACAGCTGGAAATGTACCAGGTGTACCTGCAGACGCTGGGCAACAAGCCGCTGATCTTCGGCGGCGGCTCCCCGGATATGAGCAATTCCGAGGACCTGACCGGCGTGGTATTCGTCAACGGCACCCGCCCCGGCAATCAGGCCGTGGTGGATATAGCCAAAAGTCAGGTGGGCAATGTGGGCGGACAGCCCTACTGGAGCTGGTACGGCTTCAATTCCCGTGTGGAATGGTGCGCCTGCTTCGTGTCCTGGTGCTACGGCCAGATGGGGCTGTCCGAGCCGCGCTTTGCCGCCTGCCAGTCCCAGGGTATTCCGTGGTTCCAGTCTCACGGGCAATGGGGCGGGCCTGATTATGCCAATATTGCCCCCGGCGACGCAATCTTTTTCGACTGGGATCTTGACGGCAGAGCCGACCATGTGGGCATCGTTGTCGGCACGGATGGCAGCCGGGTCTACACCGTGGAGGGCAATTCCGGCGACGCCTGCAAAGTCAGAAGCTATTCTTTGACCTACAGTGCATCAAGGGCTATGGCCTGATGAACTGGTAAGACTGATTTTCGAGAAAAGGAGTGATTGAAATGGCTAAGAACAAAATCCAGCGCATTGACCAGGAGATTGCCAAGGTGCGCGAGAAGATCACGGAGTACCAGGACAAACTGAAAACCCTGGAGGCGCAGAAAACCGAGGCGGAAAACCTGGAAATCATCCAGACGGTGCGCGCGCTGCGGCTGACCCCGGAACAGCTTTCCGCCTTGCTCTCTGGCGGCACGGTTCCCGGCATGGCCGCTACTTCCGCCGATTACAACGAACAGGAGGATACCGACCATGAAGAATAAGAAAATTTTCAAAACCCTTTCGGCCCTCTGCGCCGCCCTGGTGCTGATGATGGGCCTTTCCGTGACTGCCTTTGCCCAGGGAACGGAAGAACTTCCGGCGGAGGATGCCACCAACGACAGCAATGTGGTCGTGGAGGAAACCGAGGACAGTCCCGCCCTGACCCCGGAGGGCAACGCTGCTCTGGTGGATGATTTCGGCGGCAATAAGCAGCTTATTACCGTCACCACCAAGGCGGGCAACTACTTTTATATCCTCATTGATAGGGCGAATGAGGACAAGGAAACTGCCGTACATTTTCTGAACCAGGTGGATGAAGCCGATTTGGAGGCGCTGATGGAGGACGAGCAGACCACCCAGGAACAGCCCGCCACCTGTACCTGTACGGAGAAATGTGTAGCCGGTGCGGTCAATACGGCCTGCCCGGTGTGTGCCACCGATATGAGCGGCTGCATGGGCAAGGAGCCGGAACCGGAGGTGCCGGAGGCAACGCCTGCCCCCGAAGAAACCGAGCAGGAACCCGTGGGACTTAATCCGGTAATTCTGTTGGCGGTACTGGCAGTGCTTGCTGGCGGCGGTGCGCTGGCCTACTTTAAGCTGGTGAAAAACAAGCCCAAGACCAAGGGCAACGACAATCTGGATGACTATGACTACGGCGAGGACGATACCGACCAGGAGGACGAGGACCCCTGGGAGACCGAGGAATCCAACGAGCCGGACGCTGACGGGGGCGGCGATGAAGAAAGCGAGGACAAGACGGTTTGACCCGTTTTACCGACAGCCCCTATGAACGCATGATGACACGCAGGCCGGAGGGCGGGAAGGAAACTTCCCGTCCTCTCTCTTTGCCCCAAAGCCACCCCTGTTATGGCTGCGGGAATTATGGAAGTCCCTGCGTAGGCGTTTGCTACCGTGAGATGGAACGCTGGCTCAAAGAAAGGAAACGAAAAAAATGAGTGTTCTGATTATATTTATCAAGCTGATTGCTGTTTTTGACCTGCTGGTAATTGCTGTGTATTTTGGCGGCGACATTCTTTCTACCATGTTAAACAAACTCCGGAAAAAACCGAAACAGGAAGATCCCTTTGATTTCTCCCTGGATGCCGCAACGGTTCCCTTGTCCATAGATTCCATCCGTCAGCTTTATTCAGGAGACGCGGCGGATTTTGTGGAAGAAAAGATCCTGCCAAATGCGGAGAAAACGATGGCTGTTTTGACGGATCAGGAACAGACAGCAGCCCGTCTGCTCCTATCTGCCCTGATCGGTTTTCTTGCAGCAGAAGCTCCTATGGATGAACAGAGCTTTCCTATGGTAATGGAACTTCTGAACTGCATGGAAGGGGAAAAAGAAGATGGTTGTCAGGACGCAGTAGATATTTTGCTTGAAGATACCGTCCGCAATACCCACCGCCATGAAGAATATTACAGCAATTATCAACGCTACCAGCTGATGCAGGTGGATAAAACCCGTGTCATTTTGGCTTGCCGCATCATCATCAATGACCTGCTGGGAAAACTGTACCGCTATGACTACCGGTTCGGTTATAACCTGCTGCTGGATGAGGAAAACAGCATAGAGAAAAAACTGCACACGCCTGTGCTGGAAGAATGGGAGGATGAAGAAGATGAGATATAAATTGGTGATTGCTGAAAAACCGTCGGTTGCCCAGAGTTTGGCTGCGGTGATCGGTGCAACTGCCCGTAAGGACGGGTATCTGGAGGGCAATGGCTGGCGTGTCAGCTGGTGCGTGGGGCATCTGGCCGGGCTTGCAGATGCAGACAGCTATGACCCCAAGTACGCCAAGTGGCGATATGATGACCTGCCTATCCTGCCGGAGTATTGGCAGATGGTGGTGGGAAAGGATAAGAAAAAGCAGTTTGATATTCTCAAAAAGCTGATGAACGCCCCGGATGTAACGGAAGTGGTAAATGCCTGCGATGCCGGACGCGAGGGCGAGCTGATCTTCCGCAGTGTCTATGAGCTGGCAGGTTGTCAAAAGCCGATGAAAAGGCTCTGGATTTCTTCGATGGAGGACTCCGCCATAAGGGAAGGCTTTGCAAACCTGCGCCCTGGTGCGGACTATGACGGACTTCGAGATGCTGCCCTCTGCCGTGCCAAGGCCGACTGGCTGGTGGGGATCAATGCCACAAGGCTTTTTTCCGTGCTGTATCACCGCACACTCAACATCGGGCGCGTTATGTCCCCAACGCTGGCGCTCATTGTCCAGCGAGAAGCTGAGATCGACACCTTTAAGCCGGTTCCCTTTTATACCGTGGCGCTGGAGCTGCCCGGTCTTACCGTATCCGGGGAGCGCATGGCGGATAAGCCCGCTGCCGAGCAGCTGAAAGAAGCCTGCCGGGATGCAGCTGTCACGATCAAAAAGGTGGAGCGCAAGGAAAAGTCCGAAAAGCCGCCTGCCCTCTATGACCTGACTACTCTGCAAAGAGATGCCAACCGCCTGCTTGGATTTACAGCCCAGCAGACCCTGGACTATCTGCAAAGCCTGTATGAAAAGAAGCTCTGCACCTATCCCCGTACTGACAGCCGCTATCTGACCGGTGATATGGCAGACAGCCTGCCGGTGCTGGTCAATCTGGTTGCCAATGCTATGCCGTTTCGCAAAGGGATCGCCATTACCTGTGATCCGCAGACGGTCATCAACGATAAGAAAGTAACCGACCACCACGCAGTAATCCCTACCAGAAATCTCAAGGATGCAGACCTTTCTGCCCTTCCTGCGGGAGAAAAAGCGGTGCTGGAGCTGGTGGCCCTGCGTCTGCTGTGCGCCGTAGCCCAGCCCCATATCTATTCGGAAACCGTTGTGATTGCAGCGTGTGCCAGTGGGGAGTTTACCGCCAAAGGAAAAACGGTGAAGCACCCCGGATGGAAAGCACTGGAGGACGCTTACCGTGCCAAAATGAAGGATGCAGAGCCGAAAAAAGAGGGCGCAGAGAAAGCCCTGCCGGAGCTGACCGAAGGACAGACCCTTTCGGTTGCTGCTGCAATCGTCAAAGAAGGCAAAAGCAGTCCGCCTCAGCACTTTACGGAGGACACCCTATTGTCCGCGATGGAGACTGCCGGAAAAGAGGATATGCCGGAGGACGCCGAGAGAAAAGGTCTGGGGACACCGGCAACCCGTGCCGGTATTTTGGAAAAGCTGGTATCTGCCGGTTTTTTGGAACGAAAAAAGAGCAGGAAAACGGTGCAGCTTCTCCCTTCCCACGATGCAGTTTCCCTTATCACCGTTCTGCCGGAACAGCTGCAATCGCCGCTTTTGACTGCCGAGTGGGAGTACCGCCTGGGCGAGATCGAGCGTGGGCAGCTTGCCCCGGAGGAGTTTTTGGACGGGATCAGCGCCATGCTGAAAGACCTGGTAGGGACTTATCAGGTCATCAAGGGAACCGAGTACCTGTTCACTCCGCCCCGTGAGGTGGTAGGCAAATGCCCTCGCTGCGGCGGTGAAGTTGCAGAACTGCAAAAAGGCTTCTTCTGTCAGAATGATTCTTGCAAATTTGCAATCTGGAAAAATAACAAATGGTGGGCTGCCAAGAAAAAACAGCCGACCAAGGCTGTGGTGTCTGCACTGCTTAACGATGGCCGTGTCCGTGTGACGGGCCTATATTCGGAGAAAACCGGCAAGACCTACGATGCCACTGTGGTTTTGGAGGATGATGGACAGTACGCCAACTTCAAGCTGGAATTTGACCAGCGGAAAGGAGGCAGCCGATGAAGCTCTCTTTAGTGGAACGGGAAACCATTCTCCTCTATAACCAGGCAGAACCAATGGCTGAGGTCTACACCCACGATCCCCGTCTGATGGAGAAGCTGGAATTGCTGGCAAAAAAGCACCCCGACCAGATCACCCGAAAGGACGCCCATAACTTTACCGTCCCCAAGCGGTGTGTATCAGTCAGGGAGCCATACAGCGCAGAACGCCGCAAAGCTGCCAGTGAGCGTGCGAAAGCTGCCGGATACCAGCCCCCTGTGAGAAAGTCCAACAGTTAAAGTCACATGGCAGAGAATGTATTTGAAGCAGTCAAGCAGTCTGTCAGCGCCAGAGAAGCAGCAGAGTTTTATGGGATCGAGGTCAAACGAAATGGTATGGCCTGCTGTCCCTTTCACGATGATAAGAACCCCAGCATGAAGGTAGACCAGCGGTTCCACTGCTTTGGCTGCGGTGCAGATGGGGATGTGATCGACCTGACCGCCCAGCTCTACAACCTTTCCCCAAAAGAAGCGGCGGAGAAACTGGCACAGGACTTTGGCCTGATCTATGACAGTCAGGCCCCTCCCCGCAGGAAATATGTCCGGCAGAAAACCGAGGCACAAAAGTTTCGGGAGGACCGGCAGCGGTGTTATCGCGTACTGTCCGATTACTACTATCTGCTGAAAAAATGGGAGGCCGACAATTCTCCCCGGACACCAGAGGAGGAACCGCACCCCTGTTTTGTGGAAGCGATCCAGAAGAAAACCTATGTAGAGTACCTGCTGGACCTTTTTCTTTATGAAAGCGAAGAAGAACAAAAGGCATGGATTGCAGACCACACAGCAGAAATCACACACTTGGAAAGGAGATTGAATATCATGGCTGAGAACAAACCCACCAACCGAGAGCGGCTAAGGGAAATCACAGATGGCATCGAGCAGGGCATCAAAGAACTGTTCGAGAGTGAAAAGTATATGCGCTATCTGTCTGTTATGTCCCGCTTCCACCGCTATTCGGTAAACAACACCATGCTCATCTATATGCAGAAGCCGGACGCCACTTTGGTAGCCGGATACAATAAGTGGAAAGACCAGTTTGAGCGTCATGTAAAAAAGGGCGAGCATGGCATTACCATCATTGCCCCCACACCATACAAGAAGAAAATCGAGGAGCAGAAGCTGGACCCGGACACCAAGGCTCCGATTCTGGATCAAGACGGAAAGATCGTTACAGAGGAAAAAGAAATTGAGATCCCCATGTTTCGCCCGGTCAAGGTCTTTGATGTGAGCCAGACTGATGGGAAACCTTTGCCGGAGCTTGCTTCCTCCCTTTCCGGCAATGTACCCAATTATGAGGCATTCATGGAAGCTCTGCGCCGCAGTGCGCCGGTGCCGATCACTTTTGAAGCAATGGCCGCCGATACGGACGGCTATTTTTCTGCCGATCATCAGAAAATCGCCATTCGCCAGGGCATGAGTGAGGTGCAGACGGTTTCGGCCACAGTACACGAGATTGCCCACAGCAAGCTCCACAATCAGAAAAAGATTCAGATTGCCAATGACGAGCAATATCAGGAGATCGAGCTGTTTGATAAACCCGGTCTGTTCTCCAATGGGCGGATTGTCCGTGATAATCTGCCGGAGGGCGTTTATTGCTATGACCTGCGCGGTTCTGACTACGACCCCGGAGAGCCGGTCTGTGTAGAAGAACAAGTGGTTGTAAACCATGCAGGTTCCGTTCTGCTGACAGAGCCGCTGGAGCTGGCGGAAGATGGACGCCTGATGCTGACCGAGGAAGAAGGGCTGAATTTTGTTGGCGGCTTTTCTACCCTCACCCAGTTTTTGCAAGAACAGAGGAAAGACCGCCACACGGAGGAAGTGGAGGCTGAAAGCATCTCCTATGCGGTCTGCAAGTATTTTGGCATCGAGACCGGAGAAAACAGCTTCGGCTATATTGCAAGCTGGAGCCAGGGCAAAGAGCTGAAAGAGCTGAGAGCCAGTTTGGAGACCATCAACAAAACCTCCGGCACTTTGATCTCCGACATTGAGCGCCACTATAAGGAAATCTGCAAAGAGCGCGGAATCGACCCTCATGCAAAGGTAGAGCCGGAAACCGCCCCGATAGAGCAGCCAGCAGATGCCATTAAGGTATCTGATAGGCTGCCGACCGGCGATCTGACCTACTATGTAGCAGAGTGCATGGAATTTCCAAACCTCGGAGAATACCACGATAATCTGTCTTTGGAGGAAGCAATCCGCATTTATCAGGAGATTCCGGCAGAACGAATGAACGGGATCAAGGGCATTGGTTTTGAGCTGAAAGACGGAAGCGACTATGAAGGACCTTTTCCGATTTTGACCGGCCAGACCATTGACCTGGACACCATCCAGGCAATCGACTATTACCGTGATAATCCTCTGGTACAGAAAGCGGTAAAGGATCTGGCTGAGGCTATGCCGGAAATGGAGGTGCTGGGGGCGGACGCCAACCAGCAGGAGGCTTTGTTTCTGATCGACGGTGCCACCTATCTTCATATCCAGCCCTGTGACAGCGGCTGGGACTACACCCTATACGATGCTGCGTCCATGAAAGAGCTGGATGGCGGTCAGCTGGATATGCCGGAGCTTTCCTGCAAAAATGCAGTTCTCCAGATTTGTGATGACAACGATCTGGACAGCACTTCGCTCAGACACGCACCACTGTCCATGATTGAGACCTTGCAGGAAGCGGCTTACCAGCAGATGCAGGCAGGGGCCAGTCAGGTGGCTGTTTCTTCCCAGCTGCCGGAGGCACAGGAACAGACACTGGATGAATACCCAACGCCGGATGAGCAGGTCTCCACACCGGATATGCAGGAATACGGCTACTCCTATGATGGGATGCTCCCTGTTA
>ERZ773245.1689-NODE-1689-length-14597-cov-3.012997_pt1 | contig 14597 bp, 14 predicted proteins | sample MGYA00580988_ERZ773245 | MGnify/ENA primary metagenome ERZ773245 (study PRJEB29015, sample SAMEA2737792) | human gut metagenome | biome: human gut; feature: human-associated habitat; material: faeces | place: China | collected 2012 ... | reverse complement strand
GCAGTCAGGGAGTGGGTGAACTCCAGACCCCAGAAACCAGTCTGACCGATCATCAGGGGATGCAGGTCAGACAGGCAGCCCTGACCGGCCAGAGTGCGGGAGACGGGGATGTCCAGGAACTCAGCCAGAGCGGCCAGCTCCTCAGATGCCTGAGAGAGGAGAATGCCGCCGCCGGCATGGAGCACAGGGTTCTTGGCATCGACCAGCTTCTTGGCGATGGCCTTGGCGGCCGCGGGATCCAGGCCGGGACACATGGTGACAGAGCTATCCTGATAGGTGCGGGCCCACAGGTCCTCCTCCATTTCGCGGGAAAACATATCCATGGGGACATCAACCAAAACCGGGCCGGGACGGCCGGACTCCGCCATACGGAATGCCTTGTCCAGGATATAGGGCAGAGACTCCACATCATCGACGCGCCAACAGCGCTTACACACGGGCTCCAGCATTTTGTATTGATCCCCGTCGGCGTGCATATTGACCTCCTGGTGGGGATGGCGGCCAAAGTAGTAGCTGGGCACGTCACCGGCAATGACGACCATGGGGATGGAATCCAGAGATGCGTTGGCTACGCCGGTAATCACATTTGTCAAGCCGGGACCCAAGTGGCACATGACCACGGCGGCCTTGTGGGTTACGCGGGCATAGCCATCGGCGGCGGTGGAGGCGATGGCCTCATGCCGGGTGCCGATGTACTCAATTTTCTTGCTCCGAGACAGGGCATCCAGCATACCGATCACGGTGTGGCCGCACAGGCCGAACAGCTTGGTCACACCGCGGCGTTCCAGATAATCCACCAGCAAATCAGATACAAGTTTCTTGCTCATATATTAAAATCCTCCACACGATGTATGATTTAATTTTTTTGTGCCGCAATTTCGTTCAGCTTGTTGGCTACGGCGCCGTAGCCGGAGAAGAAGCTGCACAGCAGGGGCGTTTTTACATCCTTCAGATCGGGGAGCAGGGCGCGCATAGAAACCTGCGCCATTACAATTGCGTCATACCCCATCTGATCCAGCTTGCGGATACTCTCCATCAAAATACGGTTATGCTCCTCAGGATGACCGGCCTGGAGGGCATCCCAGGCGGGGTTCTGGAGGTACTGGATGCACTCCATCTTCTTGCCTTGCTCTGCGCCCACTTTTTCAATCAGCCGCTGGCTGGGGCCGAGGGTGGTCTCCAGAGTGGCGATCAGGGCGATCTTGGTACCCAGACGGACTGCCTCCTTGGCCATGGGCAGATCCACCTTCATTACAGGGATATGGACCTCTTTCTCATAGATGTCCGCCACCTCGCCCACAGTGGAACAGGAGTTGACAATCAGATCCGCGCCGGAAATCTCCGCCGCCTTGGCGTAAAGAGTCATCCGGTCAATGACGGCCTGCGTAGGGCCACCATTGGCACGGACGTCAGCCAGAAGCGTACTATCAGTAATGAATTCCACCTGAACGCCAGGAACACGCTCCTTTAGAAACGCCACAGTATCTTCCCGCTTGGCGAAACTGGTCTGCAAAATACATACATGAGGTGCTGCCATTGAAATCTTCCTTTCTTCTTGGGAATTCTGCTATCTTCCCACTGCTTCTTTCAGGAAACGGCAGGTGGCCGCCGCCTCCACGGCAAAGCTCTCTCTGCTTTTTGGAAAGCCCTCCATACTGATGCCGCTGTCATAATGGAGCTTTTTTAATGCCTCGAAATAGACGGGATAGTAGGCATCCTCTGTCCAGTCCTTGGGAAAGCCACGCTTATCAAACCGTGCGAAATGACTGTGGACCAGGTACTCTTTCCCATCCCGCACCAGGCTGTCCACTGTGTCCCGCTCCATTTTCAGGTGGTAATAGTCCTGCAAACAGCGGATGTTGGGGTGGCCTGCCGACTTGGCCAGGGCCACCACATCGGCAAAGGTGTTGAGCAGATTGGTCTCCTGCTGGTTATTTGGCTCCAGAGCGATGATGATGCCCCGTTTTTCCGCCTCATCTCCTATTTCGACACACCATTGGCACATCTGGTCGAGTGCCTTCTCCCTGGCAAAGCCCTCCGGACAGCACTTGGACCAAGGACTACCTAACACCACATACCGGCAACCCAGCTGTTGTGCCCATACCAGAGCCTTCTGATAGAAGTCCCGCACCCGGGGCTTGTCAACTTTGGCTCCCACCAGTTGGATTTCCCGGATAAAGAAGTTGTTGCAGGCATATACCGGAAGACCCACATCCCGCAAATACACGGCCATCTCCTCAAACTCGACCTGGCTCTGATTCACAACCTGTCCAATCGGCAACTCGATATAGTCATAGCCTGCCTGTTTAATCTCTGGAGCGTACCAGGCTCCAGGGTCCCCGCTGTCCTTGGGAAGCATATTGACGCAGCATCCGATCAACATAAACCGTTCTCCTTGTGTATCATGTGGGATCCCTGGCGCTGTTATATGTTACTTGCGGGCCACCAGCGCCTTGGCCTTGGCCACGATGGAATCCACATCCATGCCGTGGTCCTTATAAATCAGCTCAGGATCTCCAGATTCGCCGAAGCGATCCTGGATGCCCACAATCTCTATGGGGACAGGCTGGTTCTGCACAACGACCTCGGATACGGCGGAACCAAGGCCGCCATAAATGGAGTGGTCTTCAATCGTCATGATGGCACCGGTCTCGACAGCGGCCTTCAATACAGCCTCGCTGTCCAAGGGCTTAATGGTTGCCATATCCAAAACGCGGACTTGGATCCCCTGCCCTTTCAGAATCACGGCAGCATCCAGCGCCTTCTTCAGCATGATGCCGGAGACGATCATGGTCATGTCCGTGCCGTAGTCAACCACGGTATTGGCCTTGCCCCACTCAAACCGATAGGAGGCGGGATCATACAGGTCAGCCACCGGATTGCGGTGCAGCCGGACATACAAAGGACCCTTGAAGTCGCGGCGTGAGCCAGTGCCTTAGCAGCCACGGCGTCTGCGGGCTGCACCACGGTCATGTTGGGGAAGGAACGCATAATGGACACATCCTCAATGGCGGCGTGTGTCGCGCCGTCACCGCCCACCTGCAAACCGGCGTGAGTGCCGATGATGGTGACATTCAGGTTGGGATAACAGACAAAGGTGCGCACCTGCTCGCAGGCACGCATAGAGGCGAACACCGCGAACGTGGCCAGGAACACTTTGTTTCCGCAGGAGGCCAGGCCCGCGGAGGCGGCGACAAGGTTTTGCTCGGCAATGCCGAAGGAAAATTCACGGTTGGGAAAATACTTCCCGAACTTCTCCAGACCACAGGTCTTGGTATCAGCATTACACACCACAAATGTTTCATTTGTCTTGGCGATCTCAATGATTTCTTGGCCGAAGGCCATGCGAGTTGCAAGTGTCCTGGCCATTATACAACGCCCCCCTCTTTGATCTCAGAAATGGCTTTAACCATCTGCTCGTCGTCCGGCGCGGAGCCGTGCCAGGCGCTGTCGTCCTCCATAAAGGAGACGCCCTTGCCCTTTACCGTGCGCATCAGAATCACGGTGGGATGGCGCATGGTCTTGGCGGTATGCAGTGCGGTGAGCACATCCTTCATGTTGTGCCCATTTACCTCCACCACATTCCAGCCAAAGGCACGCCACTTGTCCCCCAGAGGCTCCACCGTCATAATGTCGTTGACCCAGCCGTTGATCTGAACACCATTGCAGTCTACAATGGCAACCAGGTTTTTCAGGTCGTGGTGGCTGGCAGCCATAGCCGCCTCCCAGACCATTCCCTCCTGGATCTCGCCATCGCCCAGCATGACGTAGGTCATGTAGTCCTGGTGGTGCAGCTTGGCGGACAGGGCCATTCCCACACCCACGGACAGGCCATTGCCCAGAGAACCGGCGGTCATATCCACGCCGGGGGTCTTGTTCATATCTGGGTGTCCCTGGAGGATGGAGTGGTACTGACGCAGGGTGGTCAGTTCCTTGGGATCAAAGTAGCCCCGGCGGGCCAGCGCCGCATAGAGCACCGGGCAGGAGTGGCCCTTAGAGAGGACAAAGCGGTCCCGGTCAGGCCAGTTGGGATTCTGAGGATCAATGTTCATCACATGAAAATACAATGCGGTGACCATCTCCACGGCGGACAGAGAGCCTCCGGGATGTCCGGCTTTAGCGGCGTGGATCATAGAGATGATATCCTGGCGGATCTGTACCGCCTGTTCCTCCAGACGTTCCACATCCTGCTGAGTGAAATAGTTGTGGTTCACCAAGATCATTCCTTTCTGATTCATCTGGTGGCGCCGGGTGCATCAGCACCTGAGCGCTGCGGTCTTTATTTTTTAGCTGTCTAGAGCCTACTGCGCTTTTAAGAAAAAATCCAATTCTTATTTGTAAGACCAACTATCATTAAAAATGATAGCAAATATGACGTCAGGGCTTGACAGGGGCGGAAAAGACGACCATAGTAGGAACAGACAGCTGGAAGAGAGCGCCGGCCTGCCGGTTCTATAAACACACTGTTGTCATTTTACACGAAAATCAAAAATATCTTTTGTCATCTGGAACAGCTCAACGCTCAGATGCGGAGGAGAGGATCGGGGAACGCCTATGGAACTGTATGTCATGCGCTATGTTCTTGCTGTGGCGGATGCCGGAAATTTTTCTTTGGCGGCGCAAAACTGCCATGTTGGACAGCCAGCGCTCTCCCAGCAGGTCGCAAAGCTGGAAAAGGAATTGGGTGTGGTGCTGTTTTCACGCAATCCACGTGGGGCAGTGCTGACAGAAGCGGGGCGTGAATTTGTAATGCGGGCAAGGGAAATCCTCCAGCGGGCACAGGCGCTTCAGGAGGAAATGTCCTATTATGCCGGCCTGCGTAAGGGCGCGCTGAACCTGGGGATCATCACCAGCCTGCAATGCATCGATTTTGGTGGGATGCTGTCTGCATTTTGTTGCAGCTATCCGAATATCTCCGTCAATATCCTGCAAAATGGCACACACCATCTGATCAATCTGCTGCTGGAGCGAAAAATCGATCTGGCCTACCTGAATCGACCCATGACGGAACTGCCGTCCGCACTGCAGTTTGTCAAATTGGGGGAGGACTATTATTCCCTTGCAGTCCCCAGCCTGCACCCGTTAACCAAGCAGGAAGTGGTCAGCCTGGCTGATTTGAAGGAAGAACACTTCATTTTTCATCAGACAGGGCAGGTAGCCGCTGAGCTATGCCTGACCGCCTGCCGCCGTGCTGGCTTTGAGCCGAATATTGTCTGCCGTTCCAGTAATCCCACCACCGGCCTGTATATGGTGCAGGGGGGATTGGGTGTCGCGTTTCTACCCTCGGAGGAGTTCCGCTCCCACTCGGTCAGCGGCGTAATGGAGGTAAAGCTGAGGGAACCCATTATTAAAGAGGTCGGTATCGCCTGGAGAAAGGATGCGGTATCGCCGCTGCTGAACGAGGCAGTGCGATTCTCTGAAACGTGGGTACGGTAAATCCACTTGCAGCGGATTCCACATTCGGACATCGTGTTGTACTGCTCATATTTCGATATCCGGTTAGATGTTAATATGGCGGCGCAGCCCTAATGCAAGGGCTGCGCCGCTTTCCCCTTTTATTAGGGCTTTTCTATTTTATCCAAAGGACATCTGGCAAATGGATTTTTTCTGCAAGGTGAAAAGTCATCCTCTTCTTTCATAAAATTCTTGTTTTGGACGCTCTTTGAGAAAACTCATTTGATTTTGTGTTTCGATCTTGTGAGCGAGGACCTGTCCTTTCATCTTGAGAGGAGCTTTTTCATCCCTTGCTCAATTCCCTCCACCGTCAGCGGATACATTGGAAACAGACTCCTGATGCTGTCATAACTGGCTGTCCATTCCCCATCCCACGCTGGCGGGCCATCCGGGTTCAGCCAAATGGTATGGCAATAGCGTTCCCGCAGCCGGTGCAGGCAATCCAGACCGCTGGTCGGCTCATTTTCACGGTGTATGGGAAATGGATCAAAGATCTCATGGGGCGACATCTGAGCATCACCCACCAGGATCAGCTTGTATTCCGAAGACAGGTTCGATAGCAGCCAGCTGATTGGGACGGAATTTCCTGGATCCAGCGTAGGCTCCTGATACACCCGAGTATAGGGGCAGTTGTGGAAGTAGTACACCTTCAGGTCCTTGAAGTGGCCCACCTTGCTCACCGCCTGGAACAGGGCGGAGCACAGCTGGGCGTAGTAGTCCATAGAGCCGCCGGAGTCCATCATCAGCAGCACCTTCACCGTGTTCTGCCGGGGCTTTTTATAGTGCACGGTGAGCATCCCGCCGTGCTCAGCGGTGTCCTGGATGGTGTTGTCCACATCAAACTTGGTGGGAGGCAGGTCCACCAGCCCGGAGTACTGCCGCAGGTGCTTGAGGGTCACCTGGAACTGCCGGGTATCCAGGGTGTTGTCCCCCCGGAAATCCCGGAAGCGGCGCTCCCCCGCCACCCGGAAGGCTCGGCGGTGCTGGGACTGACCGCCCACACGAAGCCCCACCGGTGACATCCCCATATTTCCGAAAATGGACATTCCGTGTGTTCCAACCCAATAGCTTCCACAGTTGTGCTGTTCCCGCTGCTCCTGTTTACGCTCATCAAACAGATACTCGATCTCCAGAGGAGACAGCGTCTCATTCAGTTCAGCCTGCTGTTCGTCATATTGGCCCAGAGGGGTGTTGGGCTTGTCCAGCCAGTCCAGCAGCTCCTGAGACACCTCCTGCTCAAAGGGGACGTCCTTGAAGTATTGGAGAAAACAGCGGTCGAAGCGGTCGAAATCCGCCTCACTCTTCACCAGAAGCGCCCGGCACAGGTGGTAGAAGCCGGTGAAGCTGGAGCCGTGCAGCCCCTTCTCCAGGGCCTCCATCAGGGCCATCCATTCTGTGAGGGAGACCTTCAGCCCGCCCCGCCGGAGAGTATAGAGAAATTCCTCAAACATGGGCTCACTTCCAGGTCCGCCGCAGGGCGTCCATGTCCTCGTTCTTCTTCAGCAGCACCCCCAGATAGGGCACCTCCTTCACCACCCGGCTGGGGTCCACCCCGCCGTGGACCAGGGCCCGGATCCAGTCGATGATCTCGCTGGTGGAGGGTTTTTTCTTGATGCTGGGCAGCTGCCGGATGCGGTAAAAGGCCTCCAGCACCTGGGTGAGCAGCGCCTCGTCCAGGCTGGGGAAGTGGACCCGGACGATCTCCGCCATCAGCTCCCGGCCGGGGAACTCGATGTAGTGGAACACGCACCGGCGCAGGAAGGCGTCTGGCAGCTCCTTCTCCGCGTTGGAGGTGATGATGACCACCGGGCGGTGCCTGGCGGTGACGGTGCGCCCCGTCTCCGGGATGTGGAACTCCATCCGGTCCAGCTCCCACAGCAGGTCGTTGGGGAACTCCAGGTCCGCCTTGTCGATCTCGTCAATGAGCAGGATCACCTGCTCGTCGGCGGTGAAGGCCTCCCCCAGCTTGCCCAGCTTCACATATTTTTCAATGTTGTCCACGCCCTCGCCGCCGAACTGGCTGTCGTACAGACGCTGCACCACGTCATAGACGTACAGGCCGTCCTGGGCCTTGGTGGTTGACTTGATGTTCCAGATGATCAGCTTTTTTCCCAGCGCCTGGGAGATGGCCTCGGCCAGCATGGTCTTGCCCGTGCCCGGCTCGCCCTTGATCAGAAGGGGCTTTTCCAGCACCATGGCAATGTTCACCGCCCGCATCAGCTCCTCTGAGGCCACATAGTTCTGACTTCCTTTAAATTCGCTCATGGAATATCCCTCTCTCGTCCAAAAAAGTACGCAAATTGCGCATAACTTATCCGCTTGGTTTACCGTGTTGTGTACGATCTGCACTTGCATCATACCCAAAGCACAGTCCGGAATCTAATATATTTTTTCTATTAAAAAATAGACTTCTTCTATTATTTTAGATCGATTGGAGACTACCGCACTCAAACGCCCATTAGCTTTTGGATAACTTTTATAATTTTTATCTCATACCTTTAGGCACTCTGACAAACACCGTCAATCCTCCTGCCAACTGATGCAGAATTTCGATTAATATATGAAGTTTCGGCAATAGACCCATCAGCATTTCTCATATAAAATCAAGTTAACAAGAGAGGATTATTAGTTATATCATCCATTTCAACCCCGCACTTCCAAGTTTTCAATGACAGGAGGAGAATCAAGAATGCCACGACAGTTTTCGTTGGCCTATCTGACGGTTCCTGGGATCGACCCGGTCAAACAAATTAAGATTGCAAAGAAGGCAGGTTATGACTATGTCAGCCTGCGCACCATCCCCATGGGGCAGACCGGAGAACCCCAGGTGCATCTGGAAAACGACCCTGAGTTGACTGAACAGGTTCGTCAGACCTTAAAAGACTATGAGATGAAGCTGTTTGATATTGAGCTGCTTCGGATCCGGGAGGATCTGCCCACTGATTACCGGGCCGCCTTTGAAAAAGGGGCTGAGCTGGGCGCCACTCAGGTACTGACCAGCGTATGGACCAAAGATCACAGCCTAGCTGTAGACCGATACGGCTCCTTCTGCGAGCAGGCAGCTCAGTTTGGCCTGACGCTGAATCTGGAGTTCCCAATCGTATCAGAATTGACTACCATGCAGCAAGCTATGGAACTCCAGGACAAGGTGGGCGCACCCAACTTGAAGATCCTGATGGATATGATCTATGTCTACAAGACTGGGCTGACCACCGAGGAGATTCAGGCGGCAGATCCCAGTCGGTTTGGCGTGATCCATCTGTGTGACTGGCCCGCTGATATGGCCGGACGCGAAATGGTGGAGGTGGTTCGCGGCGGCCGCGCCTACTGCGGCGAGGGCGTTGTGGATCTGAAGGGCGTGCTCAAGGCACTACCAAAAAATGTATGTTCCATCGAGCTGCCCAATGTACAGGAGATCGCGGCCAGAGGCGCGGCGGGGCATGCGGCCCGTTGTTTGGAGACCGCCAAGCATTTTTTTGAAGCCAACGGTTTGTAAGGGGAAGTTCAATATAGTATAATAATCCAGAAATCCAGAATGGAAATGAGGTTGTTTCAATGAAGGTGGATATCAACACAAAAATGATCACCCTGCTTGGCACTCCGCTCAGCCAGTCCTTCGCCGCCCGGATGCAAAACGCCGGTTATGAGGCCGCCGGACTGAATATGTTGTATTTTTACACAGAGACAGACAACGAGCATTTGGGTGACATCGTCAACGGCCTGCGGTATATGAATTTTGCGGGTTTTGCGGTGACTAAGCCCAACAAGGTAAAGGTCCTGGAGTATCTGGACGAGCTGGACCCTCTGTGCGAGAAGATGGGCGCCAGCAACACCGTTGTCAAGTCCGCAGACGGAAAGCTGGTGGGATATAACACCGACGGTGTTGGTTTCTACACCTCCTTGACCGAGGAGGGCGGCGTTCAGGTGGACCAGTCCGTATTCTTCTGCTTCGGCGGCGGCGGAGCTGGTCGTGCGATCTGTTCTATTCTGGCATATAAGGGTGCCCGGAAGATCTACGTCACCGATGCTTACGAGCCTTGCGCCAACTCCTTGGTGGATGACATTAACAACAACTTCGCTCCGGTGGCCGAGTATGTTCCCTATGGGGAGTACAGCAAGCTGGCCGCCTGTAATGTGGTAATCAACGCCAGCGGCGTTGGTATGGGGAAATCCATTGGGAAGAGTCCCTTGCCCAAGGAGTACATCCAGTCCAGCCAGTTCTATTTTGACGCCTGCTACAACCCCGAGAGGACCCAGTTTTTGTTGGATGCTGAGGAGAAGGGGTGCAAGGTCCTCAACGGCTTGGGTATGTCCCTGTATCAGGGCGTGGCTCAGATCGAGCTTTGGACGGGCAAGCGGGCTCCCGTGGAGGCCATGCGCCAGGAGCTGCTCACCATCCTGAAGGAGCAGAAGTAAGCGCATTCCCCAGAGAAAGAAAAGGAGGTATATCATGAAAGCACTCAAGTGGTTGGATGAGCACTTTGAAGAGATCTTCCTAGTGATCTTCCTGGTCCTGATTACCTGCGTCAGCCTGATTCAGGTAATCTTCAAAAAAGTGCCGTTTTTGGCGTCCCTGACCTGGACAGACGAGTTTTGCCGGTATATGTGGATCTGGACGGTGTTTATGTCCCTGCCCTATACCATCCGGAAGGGCAGTATGCTCCGCGTATCCGTTCTGTTGGATACCCTGCCCCAGATGGTACGCAAGGTCATCAACATCGCCGTTGATCTGGTCACCGCAGCCTGTATGGGCCTGCTGACCGTTCATTCCATCAAGGTAGTCGGTGATATCTTCGCCAGCGGCGAGACTTCCACCGCTATGGTGTGGCCCATGTGGATCGTTTACAGCGTGATGCTGTTCGGCTTTGCCATAGCTACTCTGCGGGGCATCCAGATGGCGGTGATCCACACAATGCATTTCAAAGAGAAAGAACTGAGCACCCTTGAGCAGACCATGCAGGACGCTGCGGACGAGGCGTCCATGGCCAAGGGTGAAGAAGGAGGAAAGGCATAATGGCGGCATTACTGGTATTTATCGTATTTCTGGTCGGCATTGCCATTTCTCTCCCCATTGCCACCAGCATGATCGTGGGCTCCATTGCCCCTATTTTCCTGATGGATAAGGGCGGCTCCATCGCCCAGCTGTTGAATAACACCTTCTCCGGCGCAAACTCCACCCCCATCCTGGCGGTGCCCCTGTTTATCCTGGGCGGCGTCATCATGTCTGAGGGCGGCATTTCCCAGAAGCTGTTCAACTTCTTTGCCTACTTCGTGGGCAAGCTCCCCGGCGGCATCCCCTGCGCGGTCATCCTGACCTGCCTGTTCTACGGCGCCATCTCCGGTTCCGGCCCGGCCACCACCGCCGCTGTCGGTTCCATGTGCATCCCCTTCATGGTCAGTCTGGGCTATGAGCGCCAGTGGAGCGCTGGCCTGATCGCCGTGGCCGGCGGCCTGGGCGTCATTATTCCGCCCTCTATCCCGTTCGTGTTGTATTCGCTGGCAACCGGTGTTTCCACTGGTAATTTGTTCCTGGCCGGCGTGCTGCCCGGCATCCTGATCGGCCTGTTCATGATGATTTACGCCGTGATCCACTGCATCCGCAAGGGCGAGGACAAGGCCCTGATCAACGCCAAGATGGACGAGCTGAAGGGCAACGGCCTGGGCAAGCTGTTTATGGACAGCTTCTGGGCGCTGCTGTGCCCCATCATCATCCTGGGAGGCATCTACACCGGTTGGTTCACCCCCACCGAAGCCGCATGCATCTCCGTGTTCTACGCGCTGATCGTATCCCTGTTCATCTATAAGTCTATCAAACCCAAGGACCTGATTCCCTTCCTGTGCAGCTCTGTCAAGACTTACGGCGGTCTGGCCTTCGTGCTGGCGTTCGCCACTGCGTTCGGCCGCGTGCTGTCCCTGACCAAGGCCACCAAGATCGTGGAGGAGTTCATCACCACCAACTTCCACTCTGCCTTCGCCGTGATGACCGTCCTGGTCTTGATCTTCCTAGTACTGGGCATGGTCATGGATACCGGCCCGGCCATCATCATTCTGGCCCCTGTACTGCTGCCCGCCGTTCAGAAGCTGGGTGTGGACCCCGTCCACTTCGGCGTAGTCCTGGTGTGCTGCCTGTCCATCGGTCTGGCCACTCCCCCCTTCGGTCTGGACCTGTTCGTGGCCGGGAACCTGGCCGAGGAGCCTCCCATGGCAGTAGCCAAGAAGGCGGTCCCCTTTATGCTGGCCTTCTTTGTTGCACTGGTGCTCATCACTTATATCCCCGGAATCAGCACCTTACTGGTGAGCCTGTTCGGCGCATAAGCCTGCTCCCGTATACAAATTTGATCGCTTGTTTCTCCCCCGCCCTCTGTCTGTGCAGAGGTCGGGAGGAACAAAATACGTGAGAAATGAAGAAGTAGTTAAGGAGGAAAAACAATGAAAAAGACACTTGCTGCACTTCTGACCGTGGCCATGACCCTGTCTCTGACCGCCTGTGGCGGAGGCGATGGCTCCAGCACCAAGGAGCCGGCCGGCTCTGATTCCGGCTCCAGCGCTGCCGCTTCCACCGCCAGCGCCTATGCCGATCTGGAGCCCGTCGAACTGATTGGTGCTGACTCCACCAGCATGGGCGCTGCCGGACAGCTGTTCGGTGAGCTGGTCACTGAGAAGGTGGCTGAGATCACCGGCGGCCAGTTGACCATCGACTATCACCCCAACGGCGATCTGGGCGCCGACGTTGATCTGCTGCGTCAGGTTCAGAGCAACGACATCTCCTTCTGGATCGGCCAGATCGCTCCCGCCGTGTCCTTCGTCCCTGAGGCTGCCGTGTTCGACCTGCCCATGGTCTTTGCTCAGTATGACGGCTCTACCATCGACAAGGTGCTCAACGGCGACTCCGACTTCAACGCCAAGCTGGGCGAGGCCTTCAACAACGCCGGATTCCAGTTCATGGGCGTGCTGCAGAACGCTACTTACCGCCTGACCACCGCCAACACCGAACTGAAGACTCTGGCTGATTTCAACGGTTTGCAGATTCGCACCATGGAGAACCCCAACCATATGGACTTCTGGACTGCGATCGGCGCCCAGCCCACTCCCATGGCCTGGAACGAGGTCTACTTCGCCCTGCAGTCCGGCAACATCGCCGCTCAGGAGAACGCCGCCGACACCTGCGTGGGCGCCAACCTGAACGAGGTCCAGAAGTATCTGGCCTGCACCAACCACATCCTGTACGCCAACATGATGGTTATGAACCAGGATGCCTGGAACGACCTGGATCCCCTGTATCAAGAGGCCCTGCAGCAGGCTGTCACCGAGGCCCTGGCCGATTTGGCTCCCGACCTGGCCGAGATCGACCAGAAGAACAAGGACACCCTGGTTGAGAAGGGCATGACCCTGATCGAGTATGAGGACAGCTTCTATGAGGAAGTTCTGGCTGTTCCCGGCGTTCAGGAACTGTACAAGAGCATCGACGAGTCCTGCGGCGGTCTGGGCACCGTTCTGCAGGAGGCTCTGAAAAATGCCTGACTAGACATAAGCTGATTGAAATCTGAATCAGGTGATCCCATTTGGCCGGCGCTGTCCATCGACGGCGCCGGCCTTTTTGAATCTTTTTGTTAAGAGGCGCGTATGCTATGGAAAAAAACTCGAAGGGACAGGCATTTTTACTGCTGTTCGTTACATTTTTTATATGGGGAAGCGTATATGTGGGTGGCAAGCTGATTGCTCAGGACGTTCCTCCTGCGCTGTTGGCCTGCCTGCGGTGTGTCAGCGCAATGATACCCCTGGCGCTGATGAGCCGACCGTATTTTCATATTCAGATTGACCGAGAGGACTGGAAATATTTCGCTCTGGTCGGACTCCTGGGCTATTTTGCCACGATTTTTTGCATCCAGACCGGGATTTCTATGACCGGGGCCTCCATGGCCGCGCTCATCAACGCCCTGACGCCAGTATCAGTGACCATTCTTGCTGCTATTGTGCTCAAGGAGAAGATCACGCCCATCACGCTGGTCTGTCTGGCGCTGGCGTTGGCAGGTGCGGCAATCATCACCACAGGCGCCGGGACCCAGGGGGAAAGCATGGGCGTGGTGGTCGTACTGATCTCTGTGGTGCTCTGGGGACTTGCGTCCGTGTTTATGCGGCGCTTGACTGCCAAGTATCCCGCGGTTTTAGTCACGACCTATGGTATGGCTATCAGCTTATTTGGGCATATCCCCATGGGACTTTACGACCTGTTTACGGCGCCGGAAGTCAACATTGACCTGCGGGTAGTATTGGTGGTGCTGTATCTTGGCTTTTTTGGATCCGGTGTGGCGCAGTTCACCTGGGTCAAGTGCCTGTCTGCCCTTCCAGCCAGCACCTGCTCCCTGTTTTATCCCCTCCAGCCGGTATTTTCCGCGCTGCTGGGAGCACTGCTGCTGAAGGAAAAATTCACGCCGGCTTTTTTTGCCGGGCTGCTCCTGATCTCGATTGATGTGGCTCTGAGCACCTGGGAGACAAAGCGTACATCTCCCTCCTGAAGAGCTCCCAAAAATCAGTTGCGGTCTTCGGGGAAATCGTGGATAATAGAGGTACGCTTTCATTGTGAATGGATCAAGGAGGGACCGGCCATGAATTTGCGGCAACTATACTATTTCAAGGCCATTGCAGAACTGGAGCATTATACCCGGGCGGCAGAAAAGCTCTATGTGAGCCAGTCCAGCCTAAGCCACGCCATCCAAGAGCTGGAGACTGAACTGAATGTAGAGTTTTTCGTCAAAAAGGGCCGAAATGTGGAGCTGACCAAATATGGGAAGCTGTTCCTGCCCTATGTGCAGAAATCGATCGATACTCTGGAAGCTGGGATTGCCAAGCTGGCCGATTATATCAATCCCAATACCGGGGCCGTAGTCATGGGCGGCTTTCCCTCTCTGGCACAATTTGCGCCGGACATCATCGTGCGGTATGTATCAGAGACGAACCGGGTGGACGTGCGCCTCCAATTCAATCAGGAGGCAACCTATAACCAGCTGAAGGAACATCTTCTGGAGGGAAAGATTGATCTGGTCTTTGCCACCAAGATCGACGATCCGCGCATTGCATCCTCCTATATCGGGGACCATCAACTCGTCCTGCTGGTCCCTAAAATTCACCGGCTGGCACGGTAC
>ERZ773245.1686-NODE-1686-length-14604-cov-25.812908_pt1 | contig 14604 bp, 12 predicted proteins | sample MGYA00580988_ERZ773245 | MGnify/ENA primary metagenome ERZ773245 (study PRJEB29015, sample SAMEA2737792) | human gut metagenome | biome: human gut; feature: human-associated habitat; material: faeces | place: China | collected 2012 ... | reverse complement strand
TCAATCAGCACAACTCCCCGTAACATACTATGTTTTCGTAATTATTATAATTCCGAAAAGCATATAATGTATTAAAAAAGGCGGGAGAAAATTGAAAATAATATCTGTTATTGCGGTGCTTTCCTTTGCCGTTCTTATTATAATAAAGCCCGAGTTTTGCGCCTCAGGCGCGGCGCAGGGACTTCTGCTTTCGGGCAGGGTGCTTATCCCCTCGCTTTTCCCCATGACCGTATGCACAATGTTTATAATGGGCAGCGGCGCGTTTTCGGGTCTTAAAAGGGTTTCTCATATTACGCAAAAGCTGTTTCATTTATCATCCGATGAATTTATTACCGTAATTTTAAGCCTTATAGGCGGCTACCCCGTAGGCGCAAAGCTTTTAAACGAGGCAGTAAGAGAAAAACGCATTTCCGCCGAAAAGGCAGGTCTTATGCTTTGCTACTGCGTAAATTCGGGGCCTGCCTTCGCCGTTTCGGCTGTCGGCGCGGGTATGTATTCATCGAGGGCGTTAGGCTTTGCGCTGCTTGCCGCGCATCTGTTGCCATCCTTAATAATGTGCTTTTTATTTTCATTTATAATTAAAAACGATAGCCGAAAACCCGTTTCCGTAAAATCGCCCTCGGCGGCCGATAATTTTGTTTCATCGGTATCCGGTGCTTCCGGTGCGCTTTTGAGCATTTGCGGCTGGGTGATTTTTTTCTCGGCTGTCGGCGCCTACATAAAGCATTACAGCCTGCGCTTTCCTTATCTTAAATATGCTGCATTGCTGCTTGAAGTGACGAATGCGGTCGCCGGTACCCGTTCTCTGCCGCTCACCGCATTTTTACTCGGATTTGCATGTATCGGCATTTGGTGTCAGCTTTTAAGCGTCGGCAGGCTCATAAAAATCAGGCCGCTGCTTTTCCTGATTTGCAGAATTTTCCACGGACTTTTATCGGCTCTGCTGCTGCAGATGATTATGAAAATATTTAAAATAACCGTTCAAGCCGCTGCCGCGGCAAATTTCGTTCCGACCTGCGACGGTGCGGCTCTCTCTGTTTCTATGCTTACAATGGTGATAATTTTCATAATCTCGGCAGGCACGAAAAAAAACACTGGAAAATTGCTTGACGATATAGTATAATAACATTCGGTGATTATTATGGCTGATATATTCAATAAGGACTTGCCCCATGCCTGCAGCTATTGTGTTTACGGGCGCGAATCGCTTTTTTCGGGCGAAATTCTTTGCTCAAAGCGCGGCGTTACATCGGTTAGGGATTCCTGCAGGAAATATAAATACGATCCCTTAAAGCGTGTTCCGGAGCGTGTTAAAATTTCGGACAATTATAAGCCCGAGGATTTCTCGCTTTAAAAAAGTTTTAATTTTTAAAAAGTTTTTGTTGACAATCCGCCGAGTTATGGTATAATAGTCATTGCGCTATGGTGGATGTAGCTTAGTTGGTTAAAGCGCCAGTTTGTGGCACTGGAGACCGTCGGTTCGAATCCGACTATCCACCCCACTTTCTAAATCTGCAAGATATTTCTCTTGCAGATTTACGTTTATTAAGGTATAATTTTAAAAAAGTAAATATTGGGGTGTCGTCAAGCGGTAAGACACAGCACTTTGACTGCTGCATTCGTAGGTTCAAATCCTGCCACCCCAGCCATGGCACCGTTTTTTAAAGCGGCAACAAAAAACGCTGAAAAGCCTTGTGTATCAAGGGCTTTCGGCGTTTTTTAATTATCAAAATGTCCCCCGTTTTTGCGCTATTTTGTGCCATTTGCAGCTATTTAAAAGAAAAAATGCAAGTCAAATGCAAGTCAAAACTTGCGATGTGCTGAGAGTTTTTAATCGCTCTCTTTGCACTTTTTCTCTTTTGCCAATCTGCGAACACTTATAATTACATCGGCTAATATAATCAAGCCGTTTGCACCGAGTGCAATTCTCGAAAATATATTAAGCCCGGTATATATCGAAATTATAAGCAATGCGCAAAGAGTAATCAGCCAAAAGTTTTTATTGAACACTTGTAAAACTCCTTTCTGCGTGTTATATTATATATACTCCCGCAAGGGGGAGGGGCAAAAGCCCCTCTATGTAGCCTACCACCATTTGATTGCCGTTATCAAAGTAGAGATTGCAACTATTGCTTCGATAACAAGATATGCAATTTCAAAGGCGGTAGGCTTTTGATTTTGCTTTTTTACCGTTCACTTTTCTCGCCGACGTGCCTCCCTTAAAATGGAGGTGGGCCTCGTTAAGGCAAGCCGGAGGGATTTGCCGCCCTTGTAAAGGGAGGTGGGCCTCGTTAAGGCAACTCGGAGGGATTTCCTTAAAAAACAGATTTTAAATAAGAAATACTTTGGTTTTTTAATCCCTCAGTCTGTTCGCATTGCTCACAGCCAGCTCCCTTTGCAAGGGAGCCTTTTTTGTCGCTTCGCGACGTTTCCCACACCGTGGGGGGAATCACCCTTTTTAGGGGAGCCTAATTTAATCCCTCAGTCACCTGCGGTGACAGCTCATGACGGGAGAGAGTCCCATTTGTCATCTTTTCTTATATAAGACAAGCTCCGGATTTTTGCCGTTTTCTTCATAGGTTGATACTAAAATAAAATCCGCATTTGCAAGGACTCCGAAGCATCTGTCCGAACCAAATTCACCATATGTAAAAATCTTTAATAGACTTTCGGGCTTTTGCTCTTAAAATATAAATCTGCCTGTGATTAATTATATCGTCTTATAAAAGTTAAGTCGAAGGCTTTGCCGCAAGGCAACTCGGAGGGATTTGCCACCTTGTAAAGGGAGCCTTTTATGGGGTTCGGTTTGCCGCTTTTACATATTATTCCAAACAAAAAATTCTACGATTAAACAGAGTGTTTCTAAGGCAGTTTTGCTTCAAAACAACATTTTTGCACAGTAATAATTGACCCCTCAGATGAGTCCAAACGCATCTGAGGGGTTTGCCTTTTCTTGTATCAAAATATATCATTTTGAAGTGCTTTGCAGTTTCGTAGCTATAGAATTTTTTATGCCGAAGTCAGGAAACGGAGCAAGACTGTCGCCTTGCGAGGCTTTTTGACAAAAGCATAAGAGATTTTTATACGAGAACCCGATACTTTCTTATGAACGCTCAGCCACCACGACAGGATTTTTAAATGATATTCAATAAGTTTCTCTGCTTTGCGCCGCACAGTTCATATTGCGAACATAATCGTAAACCGGTTCAAGCTTGCTCTTCGAAAGCGGATATGCGAACTGATAAAGCAGGAATATAAGAGTATAAGTTATTGCGGGAATCAGTGTGCAGATTTTGAGTATTCCCTCGCTTACGCCGTCGACATAGCCGGCGTTTGACATAAGCTGCACATCATAGCCTACCTTGCCGAGAAGCATAAGTCCGCCGTAGTCAGCCGCTGTCTGGCCGAGTTTACGGCAGAAGGTATAAACGGCGTATACCGCACTCTCGTTTTTAATTCCGGTCTTATATTCCTGATAGTCGATAACGTCGGCGACGACCGCCCAGTTTGTTATGGAAACGAAGGAATATCCGAAGCCTATAATGAACAGCAAGAAAATAAAAATGCCTGCCTGATCGGGTCTCGGCTTTATAATATAGCACGCTATTGCGGCAAGAGCCGAGAAAAACGCTCCGAATCCGCTGAGCTCCTTTTTGCCGAACTTTTTAACAAGTTTCGGCACAAACGGTATCATAACAGCCATAGGCAAATACTGTGCTATTGTGCCTATAACGGAAAGGCTTGTATTACAGAAATAGTTCTTATAGAGATACTGATTGAGCGAAGCAAATTGAAGCTGACCGCTTATCAGTATTCCCGTAAGAGCTAAAACTATAAACGGTCGGCTCTTAAACATTCCGGCATACAGCTTTTTCATATCCACCTTAGGCTCTGCCTCGGAGGGAACACGCTCTTTGGTGTTAGCATAGCAGGCATAATAGAATATAACCGCACACGCCGCCATAGCCGCGCCAAACCAAAACATACCGTTGGGATTTGCAACGTTATATGTAGATCCGTCGGGATTTTTGACCTTGGTATAAATAATAAACGGAGCCAAAAGAAGCGGAGCCGCTCCGCCGATTCCGCCGCCTATTGAGCGGAAGGTCGAAAGAAGGGTTCTGCCGTCGGGATCGTCGGTTATAACAGACGCAAGAGAGCCAAACGGAACATTCATTCCGGTATAGAGCATACCGAACGCTATATATGTAACATACGCGAACAAAAGCAGTGCCCACTGCTTATTTGTTATCGCCCTAACATCAATAAAGCACACAAGCTGCGAGAGAGCAAGCGGAATTGCGAGCCATTTGAGATACGAACGGTATTTACCGTCCTTATTTGGGCGTCTTTTTGCAACAATCGTTCCCCACATAGGATCGTTTACCGCATCCCAGAGACGCGAAACCAAAAACAATGTGGCTACCTTATCTGTCGCTATTTTAAGTACATCGGTGTAAAACACCTTTAAAAATGACGAAACATAAGTTAAAACAAAAAGGTTTCCGGCATCGCCGAGCATATAGCCTATGCCCTCCTTGATGCCTATTTTGTTCGGATGCGGAGCAGTCGTTTCAACTGCCTTGGATTCTTTTTTCTCCATTATTCTCCCCCGTTTATACTGATGTAAAATACAGTATAACATAGTATAAAATGTAAAGCAATTAAAATTTTTGTGAAATCTGTTTTATTTCAGTGTAAAATTTGTCAATTTTTTGTCAATTTTTCGAGTTCAAAGTAACTTTTAACACTACTTACTATAAAACTCATTTTGTCCTTTTGATTAGTTTATTATGTATAGCGGCGATAAGAAGAGTCAACAGCGCAAAAATCAATATGCCGAAAATAAGCAAAGCCGCTATAATTAAATATGAAAGTCCGATATTGAACGGCGTATTTTTTGCAACGGTTTCCCATATAAATTCAGGATTGTAAAACGGATACGGATAATATGTAGGGTCGGAAAATCTTCCGCGCACCATTGAAAAAATCGAATAAACAAGCGGATAAATTCCCGACAGCCAAAAGCATTTTTTGCCTATTGCACGGTCGGTAAACGGGAAAAACCATACTATAAGCGCCGCCGGCGGCATTATCATATGGTAATACACCTGTATAAAGCTCGACATCGAATGAGCCGGCGTATCCCACTTGAAGGGCGGAGTAAGCCCCATTGGGATACCGGCGCAATATGTAATTCCGGCCACGAGAACATATACGGTAACAAGAGCACCAATATAAGGATTAAAGCCTATTTTCTCCGCCTTTTTAACTCCGAATATCGAAAGTGCCGCGCACAGGAAATACACATACGCAAAGAAATTTGACTGCACGGTAAAGTAAGACAGGATATTGTATTTGCCGTAATCCACCGGGCTGTATTGCGGGTCGTACTCGTAGTGATAGTAACAAAGTCGATAGATAAACACAAAGAACCCAAAGAGAGCCAAAAGCAAAAGCACCGTGCCGAGTAATTTACTCTTTGACGCCGAGCTGTGTTTTTCAGACATAAGGAATGCCCCTCTCTTTATTCTGCGACCGAAAATCTCAAATTCACCCATTAAGCTTAAACGTCATATATACCGGATTGTGATCGGAATACTTAAATCCGAGATCGTAGACATCGCTGCCGGAAACGGTAACATTGTCTGAGACTATAAAGCCGTCAACAGTAAGGACAAATTGATTGTCGTTATACGGACCGTCCGCATTTCTGCATGACGGAACGGGTTTTTCCTCGTTAAACGGAGCTACCATACTGAGATTGGTACCGTCAAACAGCGTCGGATCTACCGGCTGTGCCCAAGTATAGTCGGCACCGTCGATTCCGAATATTTTTCCGGAGTCGACGAGCAAATCCTTATTAAAGTCGCCGCCTGCGATACAATAATTGCCCTTTTCATACTCAGCCTGCATATCATTTATTAGCATGGTTAGCTGCTCGGTGGCGATTGTGCCGTCGGAAGTGTATGCGGAAAGATGAAGCGTATACAGCACAAGCTCCTTATCGTTGCTGACGGAAACTCTTGATACCGAATAGCAACGGTCAAGGTCAACAAATTTCATAAATCCGTCTTCGATAGGCAGACTGCGTCTGAGTCCGCTTTCAATATTGAATCTTGATAATGTAAGCATACCGGCATACGATTTTCCATGCGGCTTGCTGAGCGGATAGAATAGATACGGGCTGTCAAAATTCACGGTAAATGTAGAGTCATAACCCTCAAGCATATTTCTGAGAGCAGCCTCTTCATCATAGTGATAGCTGCGAGTCGCATTTTTATCGACCTCTTCAATAAGGATGAAATCGGGAGCTTCTGATTTAAGAAAATCCCCGACGCCGCTTATCACATTTTTGACCGACTCCTCCGATTCGGCACGGCTCTGTGTACCGCCGTCCATAAAGAAGCCGAAATCGGGAGTATATGCCGCGAAGCCAATATTGTAGGATATGACCTTATATTCCGTATCTACAAGGGCAGCATCACTCGTTGCATCGTTAATTTGTAAGGCTTGATTATCTTCAATCCTGTGATAATCAATCATAACATAGGCGACATATCCCCCCACTATCAGAACCGCCGCAAGTAAAATAATTAAAATAACCTTAATAACCTTTTTTGCCTTAGCTGGCACCACAAGCACCTCTTTCTTGTTATTTTGTAGAAAAATTAAAAGTAGACTGCTTTGAATTATATCACTATTTCACATTATATTCAAGACAAATAACAAAACAGACAAGCAAAGCGGGCTTTTTTATACATAATATCCGTTTGTGTGCAGAAAACGTCAACAATCGTGAAAAAAGGCTCTCTCCCGTTAGGGACCTGCAACGAACAAAGTGAGCAGACAGAGGGATTAAATTAGGCTCCCTTGTAAAGGGAGCTGTCATCGAAGATGACTGAGGGATTAAAAAGCGAAACACTTTCTTTTTGAAATCTATTTTTTGAGAAAATCCCTCCGGCTTGCCTTAACGAGGCCCACCTCCCTTTACAAGGGAGGCTGTTTTCCGCAAAAAGATGGACGAAGAGTTCGAGTCTCTCTGCTCTCTGCTGTTTTTTTCAATATACAGAAAAAAGGTACCGGGGAAAATCCCGATACCTTTCCTGGCGCAGAAGGAGAGACTCGACGGGTTTTCAACCCGTCGTGTTCGCTTTGCGAACAGTTTATTTTATGTCCCTTTTTGCTCCGCAAAAAGACGGACGAAGAGTTCGAGTCTCTCTGCCATTTTTACAATATACAGAAAAAAGGTACCGGGGAAAATCCCGATACCTTTTTTGGCGCAGAAGGAGAGACTCGAACTCTCGCGCCGGTTACCCGACCTACGCCCTTAGCAGGGGCGCCTCGTCACCAACTTGAGTACTTCTGCATTGGTAGCGTCTATGACACTATTCGATTGTTAAAAGAGAGAGCGGAAAATCCGCTTTCTCTTCTAAGTGGCGGAGAGAGTGGGATTCGAACCCACGGTACGTTGCCGTACGACGGTTTTCAAGACCGTTCCGTTATAACCACTTCGGTATCTCTCCGTATTAGGCGAAAACTATAATATCACAGTTTTCGCTTTGTGTCAATGTTTTTTTGCTTTATAACGAGCTTTCGGAAGAAGATTTGCTCCGTAAAATCACAAATTCAGAAGTATCTCCGAAATGAGCTTTTGCATTTCGCGAGCCTTGAGTTTACCCGTGGTCAGCACCTCTTCCTCGCTTAACGGCTGTTTTAAAACTCCTGCCGCCATATTTGTGATAAGAGAAAAAGCGAGCACTTTAAATCCGCAATGATTGGCGGCTATTACCTCCGGAACGGTGGACATACCGACTGCGTCCGCTCCGAGTATACGAAATGCACGAATTTCCGCCGGTGTTTCATACGACGGCCCGAGGCAGCCGAGATATACGCCCTTTTTAAGGTCGGTACACGTTTTTGCGGCGCATGCTTCGGCAATTTCACGAAGTGACGGATTATATGCAAACGACATATCCGGGAAACGTGTGCCTACGCTGTCGTCATTTTTTCCCACAAGCGGATTTCTGCCCATAAAATTGATATGGTCGGTTATAAGCATAATATCCCCGGGTTTAAAGTCGAGATTAACTCCGCCGGCGGCATTGGTAAGTATCAGATTTTTCGCTCCGAGGGCACGCATAACTCTTATCGGCAATACGACTTTATCAAGCTCCCAACCCTCATAGCAGTGAAGCCTGCCCTGCATACAAATAACGGTTTTTCCCGAAAGCCTGCCTACGATAAATCTGCCCTTGTGACCGGGAGCGGTAGATACGGCAAAGCCTTCAAGCTCGCCGTAATCTATATACACGGGGTTTTCGATTTTTTCGCCCATATCGCCGAGCCCCGAGCCCAAAACTATGGCTGTTTTCGGTATTTCGGTTATTTTTGACCTTATATAATCTGCGTTTCGCTCTATGATGTCAGCCATTTTTCTTTACCTCGCTTATAATTCTGCTCGCTGCGGCATTTACGGTGCTTTTGACCTTTTCAATATCAATCGTTGTGAATTCTCCGTCCTTATAAAGCACTCTTCCGTCCGCCATAGTCAGCACAACATCGGCACCGTCTGCGGCATATACGAGGTTATTTATCATATCGGTTTGCGGATACATATGCTCGCTTTCGATGTTTAAAACGCAAAGGTCAGCTTTGTACCCCGCTTTTATTGCACCGCTGTCCTCTCTGCCCTGTGCCTTGTAACCGTTTACGGTAGCCATTTTCAAAATATCGCGTTCGGAAACCACCGAGGCGTCGTTATGAAGGCCTTTCGGCAAAAGCGCGCAAAGGAACATTTCCTTTATCATATTAAGATTGTTGTTTGAGGCGACGCTGTCTGTACCTATTGCCACATTGACGCCGCTTTTTAAGAGCTTGTAGACATCGCATATACCGCTGCCGAGCTTCAGGTTACTCGCCGGGCACGTGGCTGCCGTCACGCCCTTTTCGCGTAAAAGCTCAATATCTCCGTCCTCAACCCAAACACAATGAGCCGCAGTTGTCGGCACGTCAAAAACTCCGCATTTATAAAAGAGCTGCGTCGGAGTTAATGAATATTTAGCCTTACATTCTTCGTGTTCTTTCTTCGTTTCAGACAGGTGTATGTGCGCCCTAAGCCCCCTCTCGCGGACCTTTTCGGCGAACTGCTCAATTATTGTTCTTCTGTTTGTATACTCGGCGTGCAGGCTCATATCTATTTTAAGTCTGCCGTCTGCGGCATTGTGAAACCGCTTTACTATATCTTCACTTTCGCGGAAGCTTTGCAGATTTTCAATATCGGTATCCTCAAAACTCGTTATTGCGCGGCTGAAATTACATTTAATGCCGCTGTCCGTTACGGCTTTCGCGACATTTTCGGAAAAGAAATACATATCGGAAAAAGATACGGTTCCGTATCGGAGCATTTCGGCTATCGCAAGCATTGACGAATAATATGCATCCTCGCCCTTTATTCTGTCCTCAAACGGAAAAACCTTTTCATTCAGCCAACGCTGAAGCGGCAGGTTTTCGGCATAGCCGCGCAAAAGCGTCATCGGCGAATGCGAATGTGCGTTTACAAAGCCGGGCATCAGCACCTTGCCGGTACCGTCGTATTCTTCGCCTTCATAATTTTCGGGGCGGACGCTACTCACATAAACAATTCTGTCGTCCTTTGTCTCCACGAACATTGATTTTACATAATCAAAGTTTTCATCAACAATACCGATATTTTTAAATAACATAAAAGCTCCTCTTTGCATATTACGAAAAAAGGGCGTTTTGCGCCCTTAATTCTCGACTATTTCTATTGTCTGTATTTTTACATCCTCTAACGGCTTGTTTTGGAAGAAATCCACCTTGACATTTGCTATATCGTCAACGACATCCATTCCCTCAAAGACCTGGCCGAATACCGTGTGATGATAATCGAGCCACGGAGTGCCGCCGTTATTCTCGTATTCGCGCACAGCCTCGAGAGGGAAAAACTTTTCCGAAGCGGTTTCAAGCTGATCGACAAGGTCGTCGGAAACAGAATCCGCCTGAACTATAAAGAACTGACTGCCGTTTGTATTGGGGCCTGCATTAGCCATGGAAAGCGCGCCTCTGAAATTGTGCAGCTCGCTTGAAAATTCATCGGCAAACGGCTTGCCCCAAATGCTCTCGCCGCCCGTTCCGGTACCCTTGGGGTCGCCGCCCTGAATCATAAAATCCTTTATTACTCTGTGGAATATAAGTCCGTCATAGTACCCGTTTTCAGCGTGCGTAACAAAGTTTTCAACCGCTTTGGGTGCTTCCTCCGGGAAAAGTCTCACCTTAATATCGCCCTTGTCGGTCTTGATAACTGCTATTTTTTCGCCGACAGCCGGCATTTCTTTTTGCTTTAACATTTGTTCCAACTCCCATAATACACTTATAAATTGCACCCGGTTTTCTCAGCGACAAATCGGATACATCATCAAGTTAATAATATCACACAAACACGAAATCGGCAATAAACAATTCCCCGAAAAGTGATAAACACCAAAGCGGTATTGTGTGCAAAACAGAATAATTGTTGACAAATACGGTTTGCGATAATATAATGATTTAAAGCAAAGAAGCGAGTTGTACAGCTCGCTTCTTTTTTATTTAGGAGTGAAAAATATGAAAGTTTATCACGGAAACATACTTACGGTAGATAAAAACGATACCGTCGCCGAATATCTTGTTGAAAATTGCGGCAGGATAGTTTATGTCGGTGACAGTCTGCCGGAGGCGTTTAAAGACGCAAAGACGATAGAGCTTCGTGAAAAGGCGTTGGTACCGTCATTTGCCGATACTCATATACATTTTGCGAGCTTTGCCACTTTTTATGCCGGTCTTAACGTTATGGAGGCAAAAAGCAACTCGGAAATACTTGAAATGCTGCAGTCTCACGTCCGAAAAAGTAAGAAAAAAATAATTATAGGCTTCGGAGCCTCTCCGTATTCGGTGTCCGACGGTCATCTTGTCAGGCGCACCGAGCTTGACCGCGTCTGCCCCGACAAGCCTGTGTTTATAGTTAAATACGACGGTCACGCCTGCGTTATAAACACCGCTCTTTTAAATAAAATCCGTGATAAAATAAAAGGTCTTCGCGGCTTTCACGAGGATACAGGCGAAATGAATCAAGAAGCGTTTTTTGCCGTTTCGGATTATGTTACCAATTCTGTTTCACCATTGCACCTTATAAAGAATATGCAAAAGGCAGCCGACTATATGGCCTCTGTCGGCATAGGAATGATACACAGCGTCAGCGGCGTCGGATTTTCTCACGATTTGGACGTCGATATGGAACGCTATTTCGGTGCGGGATTGAAAAACGGTATGCAATATCGTGTATTTTTCCAAACCATGGATACAGAAAAGGTAATCAAACGCGGTCTTACAAGAATCGGCGGATGCTTTGAAACAGCTCTCGACGGTTGCTTCGGCTCAAAAGACGCATCTCTTCTCACACCGTATGAAAACAGTAACGACTGCGGAGTTTTATATTATTCCGATGAAAAGGTGACGGAATTTTGTAAAAAAGCAAACCGCGCGGGCTTACAGATAGAGATGCACGCAATAGGAGACAGAGCTTTTAATCAGGCGACAAGAGCCTTGAAAGCAGCTCTTGACGATTATCCGAGAGAAGATCACCGTCACACAATAATTCACGCGTGTTTGCCCACCGAAGAGGGCATTGAAATATGCAAAAAATACAACATCTCATTATCGGTGCAAACCGCATTCATCGACTGGCGACAAGAGCCTGATGAATATCTAAACGAAATACTCGGCGCGCGCTCAAAAAGACTAAATCCGATTAAGACTTTCTCCGAAAACGGTATAAGGCTTTCGGCTGGCTCGGACGCGCCCTGCACAACGCCCGACCCCATTAACTGGATGTACAAAGCCTGCAACCACTCCTGCACCGAAGAAGCGTTGTCCGTAAAAGATGCCCTGCGAATGTGCACCTACAACGGGTACCTCGCCACATTTGACGAAAAGGACCGCGGTTCTCTGGAAACGGGGAAAATCGCCGATATGGCAATTCTCTCCGAAAATCCCTATACTGTCCCCAAGGAAAGACTCGGAGAAATCAAAGTTACGGAGCTTCTTCTCGGCGGAAAGACTTACGAGAGTGCAGTCTCGCCGATATTTACGCATATTATGCGCGGTATAAAAAACAAGGGCAATTGCTGAAAGCAAAAAACGGGAGGTGAAAAATTTTCACCTCCCGTTTTGTACATACTGCGTATCAAGCCGTATATGCGACCTAAATCACAAATATTTTGTTACATCTTCGGTTTTTCGTTTCGGGACAACGTAATCGCCGTTACCGTCGATGAAATACTTCACGTCTTCGTCATTTATGTCTTTTATTTTGCTTTTATGTGTAGGATAACCGAATGCGACCACAGTATGGAGCGTTTGATTTTCCGTGAGTCCGAAAAGCTCAGACAGCTTTACCTTGTTACAGGCGCCTATAACACAACTTCCGACGCCCTTATCCCACGCCGCAAGCGTCATATTGGAAATTGCAAGTCCTGCATCCGTATCGCAGTTTTTATTTATATCGAGATTTTCAACCACTCCTATAAACAGCGTCGGCTCTTCTCCTTCTTTTGGCTGTCCCACCTCAGGCGGCAAATAGCCCGCCCATCTTGTATACGAAAAGGTCTTTTTAACCATTTCGGGAGATTTTACCACGACGAAACTCAGAGGCTGTTTATTCGCCGCACTTGAAGCGTAGCGCGCAGCAGTCAAAATATCCTCTACCACGCTGTCGGGCACGGGGTCCTGCTTGAATCTGCGGTATGTACGCCTGGTCTTTAATAATTCCATAATATCCATCGGCTATACTTCTTTCTATACTGAAATTGAATTTATTGCGTCTGCCGCATTATTCGTCGGTGCGATTTTGCAGACAGCTTATATCGACATAATAATAGGACGGGTCCTCCGAATCTATCTGCACGGGAAATGATGTAATATTTCTGCGGGCAATTAAATCCGTAGGGTCAAACCAGAGATTAGGGCTTACAAAAACGTAACCCTTTCCGTCTACGGGATCGGTCCATTCACAGAGTACGACGTACGGATTGTGACCGTTGACAGAATAATTTTCATTTACGCTGACTTCGGTGTACGTCGCGTAAACCGTCCTTGAATTTTTAAGATACCGCTTATAAGCACGGTGTTCTTTTATAAGGCTTAAGCCGCCTACCGCAATAAATATAAAACCGAAAGCACATATAAATATTGATATTCCGTAATCGTCGCCGACAACGACTCTGTCGGGGTTATCGTTGTCATAGTAAATCTTAATTATCTTTCCGACACGATATGAGCTCGTATAAGTGCCTATTTCGGTAATATGCTCTTCACCGTCAACATCAAATGCGATATAGACTCGATGGTTTGTCTCATCATCGGCGCCTCTCTCGGTCGTTATCCTAACAATTTCCGCCTCGGCAGCAGTCATATTTTTGCGGTTAAGCGACCTGAAACCTATAACGCAGCCGACAATAAAAAACAGTGCACCTGCCACAACAAATGACGAAAATACATATGTTGCCGTTTTATCTCTTCTCATAAACACGCCTCCATTTATACTCTAATATTACGAGCTGAAAATATTACAACTATACGGATATTTTAGCATAAAAATACAGTTAATGGAAGAAATATATAAAATGGGCAAATCAAACCTGATTTGCCCTAAAATTTGGTTTCCCTACCGCTGAATAAAATAGGGTGTCAAAATATATAAGCGGTTATATGAAAAAACACTCCGCATAAAGCTCGGTGCTGTTCACGTGACTGTGCGACGAGATAGCGTAACCAAATTATTGTATCTTTTTGGAAATCTCTCTGCAATTAGAAAAATACGGCTTTTGCTTCCGATACTCTCTGATATCTACAGCAATCCCGTATCGTCATTTTTATCGATTTTCTGCAAGGCCTTAAAGTGCGAACGAGTCCGGAACAACCGGCGGAAAATTATGTTTTATTTACTTAAGTTCAGTTTCATACCTCGCCGTTTTTTCATTTTCTAAATCTTGAGGATAAAAAAACAGATAGATTCTTTTTTATCTATCTGCTTTAATTTCATTATATCATAATAAAAAAGTTAATGCTTAAAACAAAATAATGAAGGAATAAAAACACAAAACAAAAACCTACCACGATTGTGATAGGTTTTTATTTTGGCTCCCCCAGTTGGACTCGAACCAACGACACCGTCTCTTGCGGTGCCCGACGGAAAACTTCCTTGAAGCGTCGTTTTTCTGTCGACCGCTGCGCCATCCTGCCCTCGCTCCTCCTGCCACCGGCAGCGCTCGGTCACGATGCAGTTAACAGCCTCTCGGCTGTTTGTACAAGCTGTCATTGACCGAATTCAATTTGAAAGAAAAAAATAAAGACGTTCAAAAGAACGTCTCTATTTTTGGCTCCCCCAGTTGGACTCGAACCAACGACACCGCGGTTAACAGCCGCGTGCTCTACCGACTGAGCTATGGAGGAATATTGAAACCGACTAAGCAAAGCTTAATCGGTTATTTATGTCGGCATCGACCTATTTTCCCGGGCCGCTTCCAGCCAAGTATTTTCGGCACG
>ERZ773245.1683-NODE-1683-length-14673-cov-3.749624_pt1 | contig 14673 bp, 9 predicted proteins | sample MGYA00580988_ERZ773245 | MGnify/ENA primary metagenome ERZ773245 (study PRJEB29015, sample SAMEA2737792) | human gut metagenome | biome: human gut; feature: human-associated habitat; material: faeces | place: China | collected 2012 ... | reverse complement strand
GCGAACAGGAACATCATATTTCGTCTGTACCGTTTTTCTTTTCATAAACCTATAAAATTCTGACTTGTGAGAGGACGCTTATATCTGCCCTTCACAACCTATAACCGCACCACAGAATCTGCGACACTACGCCAGTTAAACTCCGGTTTATAACTCCGGCAGGAGTTTTAAAAATTCTTCCGTAGATTGTGACACTGGCAAAGTTGGATTTATGGAAGCTACCATCTGGCGGGATGGTAGTTTTTCTTTGGTTCTCACAACATACAGGTCTTTGGATTCCCGGCTTAAGCAGTAGTCCGGGATAAAGGCTATTCCAAGTCCGATGCGGGCAAGGTCGATCAACAGGTCGTTACTGCTTAATTCCACTTCCGGGATCAGTTCCAACTGATGCTGCAAAAACAGATTGTGCAGAAATTCACTTGTCGTACTCTTGCGGTCAAGCATGAGGATCGGATACTGTTTCAGTTCTTCAAACGGAATCTCCTGCTGTTTCAGATTGAAGTAGGCAGGGTTCGCAATGAAAACATCGGTAAAATTGCAGACTGTTTTCTGAATATAGGAATGATTCAAATGTGCATTTGGGAAGTTCGTCACGATCAGATCCACTTTTCCCTGCTCTAAGAGATCCACACAGCTTACAGAAGTTGCATTGGTTACTTTGATTGGCACATTTGGAAACTTCTTGTGGAACTGCTTTAAATAAGGAACTAAAAAGTAACGGCAGATCGTATCGCTGGCACCGATGTGGAGCTGTCCAAGTCCAAGGCTGCCAGAATCGAGAAGCTGGCTCTCACCGCGCTGGATTAAGTTCATGGCAGGCTCAATGTGCTTTAAGAGTACTTTTCCGGCAGGGGTGAGCTGTACTTTTTTCGTGCTCCGGATGAAAAGAGGCTGCTCTAATTTTTTCTCCAATGTCTTGATCGACTGGCTGACAGCCGACTGTGAAATGTATAACTGTTTACTTGCCTCGGAAAAACTCAAAGAGGTTGCAACATAATAAAAAACTTTATATAACTCGTAGTTGATATCCATAAAAATGCGTGTACCTTTCCAATAAGGTTTCCATGTCAGAGAAAACCTCAGATTATAATGAGCGTATATACAGACTGATGTGCCTGAATAGATATAATTATAAGACGTACTTATAATTGTGTCAATCGATTCTTATGATTAAATGAGTGTGAAGTGTGCGTGATAAATAGTAGATTAAATATTAAATGAACTTATAAAACAAATTAAATATATTAATTATGCTAATCTAATACCATATGTTATACTATCCTAAGATTGAATCGCAATGACTCAGTACGTCATAATTGCGAAGCGTAATATCTGGCGTGGCAGAAAAAATCATGCCGGAAGCAGAATAAAAGAAAACATATCGCGAAAGGAAAAGGGAACATTTATGAGCAAGGTAAGAAGAGTTTATGTAGAAAAGAAACCGGCTTTTGCAGTCAAGGCAAAAGAGTTACAGGCTGAGATTAAGAGCTATCTTGGAATTTCTTCCGTGACAGGTGTACGTGAACTGATTCGTTATGATATAGAAAATATTTCAGAGGAGACCTACAAGAAGGCACGGGTCACTGTTTTTTCAGAGCCGCCGGTAGATACGGTTTTCGAGGAAACCTTCGAACTTGGCAATGCAAAAACTTTTTCTGTAGAATATTTACCGGGACAGTTTGATCAGAGAGCAGATTCCGCAGAACAGTGTGTGAAATTATTAAACGAAGAGGAAGAGCCGGTCATCCGCACCGCAACAACCTACGTGATCGAGGGCGAAGTGACAGAGGAGCAGTTAGAGGCGATCAAGCATCACTGCATCAACCCGGTTGATTCCAGAGAGACAGGTCTTGAGAAACCGGAGACTTTGGTACAGAATTTTGAAGATCCTGCAGATGTGATCTCTTTTGTGGGATTTGCAGATATGCCGGAAGCACAGTTGAAAGAGCTTTACAGTTCTTTAAATCTTGCTATGACATTCAAGGATTTCTTACATATCCAGAATTACTTTAAAAAGGAAGAACACAGAGATCCATCCGTAACAGAGATCCGTGTTCTCGATACCTACTGGTCAGACCACTGCCGTCATACGACATTCTCCACAGAGTTAAAGGACGTGAAGTTTGATGATGGATTTTACAAAAAACCGATCGAAGAGACTTACAATGACTATCTGAATACATTCAAAAATCTTTATGAAGGACGTTCCGACAAGTTTGTCTGCTTAATGGATATCGCATTACTTGCCATGAAACGTCTGAAAAAAGAAGGAAAATTACAGGATCAGGAAGAATCCGATGAGATCAACGCATGCTCTATCGTAGTTCCTGTAGAAGTTGACGGACAGACAGAAGAATGGCTTGTAAACTTTAAAAATGAGACACATAACCACCCGACAGAGATCGAACCGTTCGGTGGTGCAGCTACCTGTCTCGGTGGTGCGATCCGTGATCCGTTGTCAGGACGTACCTATGTATATCAGGCAATGCGTGTGACAGGAGCAGCAGACCCGACTGTATCTGTGAAAGACACGTTGCCGGGAAAACTTCCACAGAAGAAAATTGTCCGCGAGGCAGCTCACGGTTACAGTTCCTATGGTAACCAGATCGGACTTGCAACCGGTTATGTAAAAGAAGTATATCATCCAGACTATGTCGCAAAACGTATGGAGATCGGTGCCGTTATGGGTGCTGCTCCAAGACGTGCAGTTCAGAGACTGACTTCTGATCCGGGAGATATCATTATCTTACTCGGAGGACGTACCGGACGTGACGGTATCGGTGGTGCAACCGGTTCGTCTAAAGCGCACAATACGCAGTCTACTTCCGTTTGTGGTGCAGAAGTCCAGAAAGGTAATGCTCCGACCGAGCGTAAGATCCAGAGATTATTCCGCCGTGAGGAAGTTGCCCACATCATCAAAAAATGTAACGATTTTGGTGCAGGCGGTGTGTCTGTAGCAATCGGTGAATTAGCAGATGGACTTCGCATTAACTTAGATAAAGTTCCGAAAAAATACGCCGGACTTGACGGAACAGAGCTTGCAATCTCTGAATCCCAGGAGCGTATGGCAGTTGTTGTAGCTCCGGAGGATGTTAAGACCTTCTTAGGTTACGCAGCTGAGGAGAACTTAGAAGCAGTGGAAGTTGCAGTTGTGACAGAAGATCCAAGACTTGTATTAGAGTGGAGAGGAAAAGAGATCGTAAATCTTTCCAGAGCATTCTTAGATACAAACGGTGCACATCAGGAGACCAACGTAGAAGTTGAGATGCCTGAGGAAAAAGAAAATTATTTCAAAAAGATCGCAGCACCAAAGGTAGCAGAGGCAGTTGCTGCAAATGATATGAAAGCCGCATGGATGACAGAGCTGGCTGATTTAAATGTCTGCTCCCAAAAAGGTCTTGTGGAGATGTTCGACGGTTCCATCGGTGTGAACAGCGTTTACATGCCATTCGGTGGAAAATATCAGCTCACAGAGACTCAGTCCATGGTTGCAAAGCTTCCGGTTGCAAAGGGAGACTGCGACACCGTGACCATGATGTCTTATGGTTTTGATCCATACTTATCAAGCTGGAGCCCATACCACGGATCTGTTTACGCAGTATTAGAATCCTTATCCAGAATCGTAACTGCAGGCGGTGATTACAAGAAAGTACGTTTCACTTTCCAGGAGTACTTCCGCAGAATGAGCGAGGATCCAAAACGCTGGAGCCAGCCATTTGCAGCATTACTCGGTGCTTACAATGCACAGATCGGCTTCGGACTTCCATCCATCGGTGGAAAAGATTCCATGTCCGGAACATTCAATGATATTGACGTTCCACCAACACTTGTTTCCTTCGCAGTGGATATCGCAAAAGAAAAAGATATCATCACACCGGAATTAAAAGCAGTGGGAGATCAGTTAGTACTGTTTACAATTAAAAAAGATGAATTTGACCTTCCGGATTACGCACAGGTTATGAAATTATACGATACCATCCATGCGCTGATCCAGGCTGGCGTGATCGTATCCGCTTATGCACTTGACGGAAAAGGACTTGCAGCAGCAGTCAGCAAGATGGCATTTGGTAACAAGCTTGGCGTTACGATCAGTGAGGATGTTTCCAAAGAAACATTATTTGCTCCGGGATTCGGTAACATTGTTGCTGAAGTTCCAGCTGAAAAGGTTGCAGAGGTAAAAGCAGCATTCGATGCAGCAGGACTTGCAGGATACGAAGCACTTGTCGGATGGGTAAATGAGGAAGAAAGCTTTATTTACGGTGACATGAGAATTTCCATGGAGGAAGCTTTACACGCATGGACAGCTACGTTAGAAAAAGTTTTCCCAACCCGTGCAACAGAGAATAAAGACGAAGTTAAAACAGGATTATACAAAGCAGACAGCGTTTATGTATGCAAAAACAAAGTGGCAAAACCAACTGTATTCATCCCGGTATTCCCGGGAACCAACTGCGAGTACGACAGTGCGGATGCATTTGAGCGTGCAGGTGCCAATACCATCGTTAAGGTATTCAAAAACATGAATGCAAATGACATCCGTGAATCTGTAGATGAGTTTGTAAAAGCAATCGAACAGTCCCAGATCATTATGTTCCCAGGCGGATTCTCCGCCGGTGACGAACCGGACGGCTCTGCAAAATTCTTTGCGACTGCATTCCGCAATGCAAAGATGACAGAAGCAGTCATGAAGCTGTTAAATGAGAGAGACGGACTTGCACTTGGTATCTGTAACGGATTCCAGGCACTGATCAAATTAGGATTGGTTCCTTACGGAGAGATCCGCCCACAGTCAGCTGAGTCACCAACCTTAACATACAACACCATCGGACGTCACGTGAGCAAAATGGTTTACACAAAAGTTGTTTCCAACAAGTCCCCATGGTTACAGGGTGCAGAGCTTGGAAAAGTATATTGCAATCCGGCATCCCATGGCGAAGGACGTTTTGTAGCACCACAGGAGTGGTTAGACAAGCTCTTTGCAAACGGACAGGTTGCTACCCAGTATGTGAATGAAGCCGGTGTTCCGACCATGGATGAAGAATGGAATGTCAACGGTTCCTACATGGCGATCGAAGGTATCACAAGCCCGGATGGACGTGTACTTGGCAAGATGGCTCACTCCGAGAGACGTGACAGAAGTGTTGCGATGAATATTTACGGAGAGCAGGATATTAAGATCTTTGAATCCGGTGTGGCTTACTTCAAATAAAACAGGCAATATTATTTATAAAAGATGAAAAAGACTTTGTGGAGTGTATAAACTCTGCAAGGTCTTTTTTTACGTCTTACGGTACAAACTTTACCACTTACATGAAAGCTATTTACAAATATAACACCATTTTCTATACTGAGATAGTCGATAAGGACAACGAAAACTTGAAAGGTAAAGGGAAAAAGATGAAGGTTGTATCAAGTAAACTGATTGAACAGAAAAAACCGATCCTGAAACAATTATTAGATAGATTGCTGCAGACATATTCGTATGCATCCATTCTGATGACAGATTCAACAGGCAAACAGTATTCGATTTCAAAACAGGGAATATCCATCAGTGAGAACATGTTTGTGGAGTTAGGATATGTGGTAAAAGTATACGATGGCGAGAGCTATGGAGAATATGCGTTCAGCCACATTGATGAGAATGAGATTGACACCATTGCAGAGGAAGTAAAAAATCATGTGATGCCGTGGGCAAAAAAGCTTCCGGATGACATGAAAGTGAAACAGTATCCAGAAATTCCGGACGAAGCATATCATTTTGAAAAAAGCACTGACTATGAAGTTTTGCCGGAAGAATTAGGCGATGAGGAGATCGTAAAACGCCTTGGCGCAGTGCGTGAAAAAGCAATGGCACAGGATGAAAAAATCGTTGAGATCAAGACAGCATGCGTTTACCAGATTTATCACAAATTATTTTTATCTCCAAACAAAGACATGACGCAGAACGTCATGTGGACAAACGGCATGATCATGGGACTGATCCCGAAGGGCGAGGAGATGAAGATGGCATTTGACAGCTGCTCCGGCTGTGGCGGAATGGAAATTTTAGATGACATGGAAACAAAAATCCCACCATTAGTGCAGAAACTCAACGATCTTGCCACAAGTGAACCGATCACACCGGGCGAGTATGACTGCATCTGTGCACCGGATGTCACAGGCATGATCGTGCATGAAGCATTCGGACACGGTGTTGAGATGGATATGTTTGTGAAAAAACGTGCGCTGGCAGAAAAATACATTGGCGAATATGTGGCATCCCCGTTAGTTACCATGCATGACGGTGCTGCAGCAGCATCTGAGACAGCAACCTTCTTTTTTGATGATGAGGGAACACTTGCGCAGGATACCGTCATCATTGATAAAGGAATCTTAAAGACCGGAATCTGTGATGCACAGGCTGCTATGGCACTTGGCACAAAACCGACCGGAAACGGAAGAAGGGAAAAGAACAGCCACAAAGCGTACACGCGGATGACCAATACTTTCTTTGAACCAGGCACAGATAAAGTGGAAGATATGATCGCCTCTATTTCCTATGGCTTTTATCTGGAAAATGCGAGCAGCGGCATGGAAGATCCGAAAAACTGGGGAATCCAGTGCTTAGTTGACATTGCAAGAGAAATCAAAGACGGTAAATTTACCGGAAAAGTATTTTCTCCGATCGTACTGACCGGATATGTCCCGGACTTGTTAAAATCCATTTCCATGATGTCAGATGAGTGTGAACTTGCAGGAACCGGCTACTGTGGAAAAGGACACAAAGAATGGGTAAAAGTGTCGGACGGCGGCCCATATATCAAAGCCAGAATCAGATTGGGATAAAAAGGAGAGAGACAGATGCGTGAAAAAATATTACAGGCAATTCGGAAATTTCAGATAGAAACCTATCTTGTGACAGAGAAAACAGTCGAGGGTGCAGAACTTTATTTTATAAAAAAAGAACTTGATATGCGCAGGATGAAACAGGATGCGGTGTCTGCGGTTACCATTTACCGTGATTTTGAGGCAGACGGAAAGAAAATGCGTGGTTCCGCAAACATCAACATTTTTCCGGAGATGACACAGGAGGAAGTAGATGAGGCGGTAAAAGGTGCTTATTACGCAGCTTCCTTTGTAAAAAATCCATTTTTTGAACTTCCAAAAGGGAAAAAAGAGGATAAAGTGCAGGTAAAAAGCACACTTTGTGGAAAAAGCCTTGAGGAGATCGGAGATGCATTTGTAAAAGCGCTTTACTGCGTGGATGTGCAGGACGATGCATTTATCAATACGGCTGAGTTTTTCATGGAAAAAACAACGACTGCGATTTACAATTCAGAGGGCATTGATGTTTCCTATGAAAAAAGCAGTGTGAACGGAGAGTTTGTCGTACAGTGTATCACACCGCAGGATGTCGAGCAGTATCAGGAGTTCGCATATGATGATCTTGACACAGAGGCTCTGACGGCACAGGCAAAAGAAGCATTGGAACGGGTATGCGACAGGGCAAGGGCGACAGAAGCACCGGAAAAAGGAAACTATAAGCTGCTTCTTTCCGGAAAAAATGTGCGCACACTGATCGATTTTTACATAGACCGGTCATCCTCTGGCATGGTCTATCCGGGGTATTCAGGCTATCAGGCAGGAATGGATGTGCAGGGAGAAAAAGTGCAGGGAGAAAAATTAAATATCACGCTCCATGCATCGAATCCTTATTCAAGTGAGGGAATCCCGATGAAAGATCTTACACTATTAAAAGAGGGAGAACTGAAGGCAATTCATGGAAATGCCCGGTTTGCATACTATTTAGGTGTCGAGCCGACCGGAATCTACAGTGCGGTAAAACTGGATAACGGCACAAAAACTCTTGAGGAGATGAAAAAAGAACCATACCTTTATGTGGTAAGTTTTTCTGACTTCTCCATGGATAGCTTAAGCGGATATTTTGGCGGTGAAATTCGTCTCGCCTATCTTTTCGACGGTGAGAAAGTGACGCCGGTAACCGGAGGTTCCGTCAGCGGCAATCTGTTGGAATTACAGAAAGATATGGCATTTTCCACCGAGCGTTATAAAGATAAAGATTATGACGGACCATTTGCGGTCGAATTTCATGGGGTAGCGGTCGCAGGAAAATAAGGTTTTCATGGCGGTGAAAACGGGATGTAAAGCAAATTAATATGATAAGTGTGAAAGGAACATTACATAAATGGAACAGAAAAAGTTTCCGTTTATGTAATGCTCTTTTTTGGTGGAGGCAGATAAAATGGAGATGATAAACAAATGAAATGGAGAGAAAAACATGAAGAAAAATCTGAAAAACAAAATGAAAAAGATGGTTGCAGGAATGATGCTTGTCTGTTCACTGCTTACATTGTTTGGTGGAGTAAGCAGTGATGGGATTGTGCCTTATGGAGAAACTGTAATTGATGGGGTTCAATGGATTGCCTAAACCAGAGTGATATCAAAATCTTTCAATAAGTATTCTTTTAGAACATCGGAATTTGGTTTAGTTTCATAAAGCTCCTGAATAGCGCAGGCATAATGACCATAACATTTTACCATAGTATAGTTGTGAACTTCTCCAAGAGCCTGCGCATAATAAAAAAAGAAGTATCCTAAATTGCATAAGACTTTCTTTTGAGCACTAAAATATTTTTCGGAGAATAAATCTAATAATTTGTAAAAATGTTTGTCTATGTACAAATTTATGCAAAAAAATGTCAAAACAGGCGAAAGAAAAGTGGCTGTAAAACAAATATCAAATGAATTTAATCCGCAATAGTCAAGAATTTTAGAAAAATATAAAATACTTTTATTTGGGTCAATTGATTGATAGTTAATAGCAATATTTGTTAAGAGTGAAAGTTCTGCCCATGATAATCGATAATTATAAATAAGATGTATATCAAAATCTGGCAGAGTGTATGATAATGCATTTGACAAAATTTTTATTTTTTCCTGAGAAGATAGTGTACTGTTTATTGCGTAACTTAAATCAAATAATTGTTTTGGTAAAACATCTTTTTGAGTAAGTACAGAACCTAATTGGCTTAAATGCAGTGACACGGTATCAATCTGATATTTTGGAGTATGCATTAACTTAAATTTTAATTCATAGATTTTACTTTCACGTTCGCTTCCCCAGAAAGTAAAACCGCGTTCTGATCTGCCAAGCCGCTGTAATAAAGCCTCTGTTAAAAAGATATCTGGCTGCAGGGTGTCATTTTCAATTTTTGAAAGCTTGGATTTCGAACATAATCCCTGACATAATACAATCTGTGAAATACTCTGTTCGGTACGAAGGTCATGAATTAATCTGCCAATTGTTAAAATGTCAGGGGAGAAAAAGTCATAAGTACCATCTGTTAAATCAGAGGTGTTTATGGCTTTTTTGATTGGAAAAATAATCAGAGGAATATCATCCATTTGTGCCAGGTAATCATCTAGTGAAAACAGATGTCTGCTTAAAACATAGTTTCTGCAAATGGTGGCATAGCAGCTTTCAATGGAATGAGCCGCATAAAAGGTATTCTTAAAATAGGTGTAGGCAGTTTCAATTTCGCCAGTATAATAGTAACCCAGAGAAGTCAGAAAAGTTAATTCCAATAAAGCGGAATCATCAGAATTCTGTACCATTTTGTGGCGGTTACTGTCTGCTATGGAAAGAGCCTCGTTGTAATCTTTCATTTCTAATAAATATTTTGTGTAGACAATGGCGTATTGTGCATATAAAGAATCTTTTTTCAGGTAATCGATTTCAGCGTTTGCAAGATAGGAAGCAATTTGTGAACAGATGTTATAACAAAGATCGCTTTTTCCCAGATAAAGTAATTCCTGTGCAACGCCAATAAGCAGTTCGATTTCAACAATAGATAATAAAAGATGATGAAAATCTGAATAGTCAATTTCAGGACGTGTTATATGGAGCGCGGAAGAAAAAAGGTCATAAAGGGCATGATGGTCTGCACAGCCAGAGCACACCTGAATCTGACCGTTTAAATAAAGATATTCCTGATAATAGAGTTTGTTATCTGCAAAGTTCCATTCTTCCAGCTTATTTAATTCCTCATATGCCTGACTTAACTGCCAGGAACCCAGATAGAAGCGCGCACGATTGAGGGTATAGAAACAGTCAAAGTCTGTTCTGCTTGCAAAGATCGGGTAAACTTCGCAGGGAGCACCCGCATGAGCCATAAGTGCTTGAAATGTGACAGGACTGACACCGGCGGAACCATTTTCGATTCTTGAAAGAGAGAGAACAGAACATACCCCTTCGGATAACTGTTCCTGTGTTAACCCCGCTTTGATCCGTGCTTCGCGGATTGTTTTTCCTGCATTTCTGACACTCATTTGTAATAACCTCTAATCAACGTATATTTTGAAATAAATTATATAGCGGGAAGAAGAAAAAGACAATGTATATCAATCAATTTGATATATACATAAATGGAAACTTTTTTGTTTCTGGTTACTTATTTTACAAATTTGTGCGGAGCTTGTATAATGAAAAAAGGCGAAAAGAAGAAAGGAATAAAAAGTGTTGTATGAAACAGGAAAGTAAGGTCGGCTACCGTGATATCTTTCGGCAGACCGAGTACATGAAAATTATGATAGCGGCATTGATCAATCGTTTCGGAGATTCCATTGACGCAATTGCATCCACATGGATTGTCTATGAAATCACAGGAAATGCCGCATGGTCGGCTATCATTTATGGTGTGAATAGAATCCCATCTATTATCATTACGCCGTTAGCCGGAGCATGGGTAGAGGGGCAGAAAAAGAAAACAATTATGATTGTCACGGATTTGATACGTGCGGTCTGTGTTGCATTTGTGGCAACCGGGTATCTGTTCGGATTTTTACAGGCATGGATGCTGCTGGTTACAACTTTGACGATTTCTACGGTAGAGGCATTCCGGGGACCGGCAAGTGCTGCATTGACGCCAAAGGTGCTGGAAAAAGAATACTATGAATATGGAATATCGTTATCGACAACCTTGTCAAGTATGGTAGAATTAATCGGAACGGCTGTTGCAGCGGCAATTATAGCTGTAATTGGAACTTCCGGTGCAATTTACGTGGATATGACAACTTTTTTGCTGTCCGCACTGATCATTGTATTTGTAAATACAAAAGAGCAGGGGCTTGTCAAGCAGAAATTTGACCGCAAGACGTATGTGAAAGATCTGGCAGATGGATTTTCTTATGTGAAAAAAGATGCAATAATCCGCATTTTTTTACTTTTGGCGGTTTTTTTGAATGCAATTTTAGTTCCATTGAATAGTTTGCAGGCACCCCTTGCCGGTGATATATTGGGCGGTGGAGCGGAGATATTATCGATTCTTGGAATCTCCATAACCGTAGGTATGCTGCTTGGATCCGTCACTTATCCAATGGTACAGCGTATTATTCTGGGAAAGGGGCTTTGGATTGCGAGTGGTTTGGGGATTGCTTTGTTTTATATTATGCTCCCGGTGTGCAGACCGCTTTATACAAGCCGGATTTTGGTTTATGCGTTTACCGCAGTATTTAGCTTTATTCTGGGATATACGGTGGCATTGGTAAATTCGCATTTGAGTGTGTTTGCAGTAAAAAGAATCCGCACAGATTACCTTGCCAGAATATCCGGCATTACAACCGCGGCAGGTGCAGCATCAATGCCTGTGGCATCGTTTCTGGTGAGTATCGTTGTTGCATATGTGGATACATCAGCAATATTTATTACTTCCGGTGTGCTGGCACTGATTGTGACTGTGTGCATGTTTTTTTCCAGAACACTTGGACAAGGGGAAACTGATACGGTTGCAGAAGATGTAGAAATGGTGCGATCATGAGTTGGGATTAATATTGAATAGACACAATATAGATTATTATGGTCTTATTAAAGGAAGTGAGTACAAGCATCATCGATGGCATGTGAAAAAGCAGAGATTAGAGCCGGGTATATAAGGAGAAAAACATTGAACACGTATATATATAAAACAAAAAAATATATTATCGCCCAGATTTTATGGGATTTGGCAGGTGTTATCTGTCTGGCTTTTTCACCATTGCTTCAACAATGGCTGTTTGATTACGGATTAGAAAGTTCTTTCAAAATGATCCTGCTGATCATTTTGGCATATGGTGCATTACTGGTCTTTTATACTTTATCACAGTATTTTTGTGCGTTGTATGCATTTAAAGGCGGAATAAAATTCGAAAATTTACTGAAAAGAGATTTTTTGTATTCTTTGTTTCATATGGAATCTTCAAAGTTCTATAAGCATTCCATTGGCGAATATGTTTCCTTACAGGGAAATGATATTACAGCGTTAGAGCAGGATTATCTGGAACCGGTTATCAGTATCATACGCTGCGTAAACATGATAATTGTATATGGTGTCGTGCTGTTTTTCGGAGTTGACTGGAGAATTGCGCTGGTGATAATTCTGACTTCGATATTTGCAATCCTGATACCGAGAATGATAGGAAAATCGCTGACTGACGCAAGAAGTACATATCAGGAACAGATGGCGGAGTACGTTACAGAGATTACGGATTTATTGGAAGGTTTTCGTGTTATTAATCAGATGACGGTAGGAAAAATACTTGATAAGCATGAACACGTTTTAAATGAAACAGCAGAAAAGCGGTATCAGTATGGGAAAAAGAAGAGCATGGTATTAGGCGTGAGCGAATTAACGACTAAATTCGTGAAAATATTTACATTTGCAGTGGTGGCAGTTCTTTTTTATAAGCATGAGATCACAGTGGGAGTCGGAGTTGCCACACTTAGTTATGTATCTTCTTTCATCGAACCGATCGACACTGTCCTCTATAATTTCACAGCAATACAGTCCATGAAGGACGTGAAGAAAAAAGTATTAGCTTATACGCAGGATACGCATGTCTCAGTCCTGCCACGAAAGAAAAAATTAAATTCAGATATAACATTCGAAAATGTGACATTCAAAAGGAAAAGTTTTGCATTGGAAAGTATAAATTTAACAATAAAAAAAGGCATGAAGTATGCTGTTGTCGGACACAGCGGAGCAGGAAAATCAACCTTGTTCAAACTTATTATGGGGTATGAAAAAAACAGTTCCGGCGTTATCAGATTAGATGGAGAAGATATCAAAAACTATGACATTTCTGAATTAATATCCTATACCGATCAGAACGAACATATTTACAGAGCGGGGATCGTAGATAATATAACCGTTTTTCATTCTTATCCAATGGATGGGATCGACAGCGTAGGAAAGAGTATCTGGCCGGAATTTTTTGAAGGGATATTCAACAGAAAAGAAAAAGAATGTCAGCGTTTTAGTGGAGGGGAAAAACAGGCAGTCGCATTTTTGCGTATGGCAGCAAAAAATGCAGAGGTGATACTTCTCGATGAGCCGTTTTCTGCAATGGATGCAAAAATGAAATCGGCAGTAGAACATTATCTGTTTACAGGAAAAGAGTTTGAAGGAAAAACCGTTTTAGTCATTACACATGATACAAGAGAAGAAAGCCTTTCGCAGTATGATGGAATCATACATGTTGGAGAGAATGGCATTTATGTGGAATAAATGCCTGTTACATTTGATATTTACCCGGAATTCATTGAGGCTAAATTGCATCGGGTAGATACGATTGAAAGGGCATATGAAGAAAAACTCTTGGAAGAAAAGTGGTCAAGAAATAAGACACTGCAACGTTAAAAAAAGAAAATAAATTTTTTTCAGAATTGGAAAATACGATCTGTAAACTGAATGAAGTTTTTGGTGAGCAAGAAGAATATCATAAAAGTCTGGAAGAATTAATAACGGCATATGGAACAAGAAGAATTCATACAAAAGATTCAACAGCATGGATCAACTTTAGAGGATGTTATTACAAAAATAATGGATATCATTACTGCGTTTGATATTTATGAGGATTATTATTACTGGCCACTAATTAGGACATAGGGGGATATGGAAATTAATAACAAATATGATTCAGAACATATGGATAATCGCAATTTCATAATAAAATGACACATATATTGACATAATATATATAAATATGGTACTCTCTTAAAAAGAGGTGAGAAAATGTTAAAAACTTATCTGATGGAAAATTATGGATATAATGAACCTATTTTTTTGAATGACTTGACAATTCAGGGATTGTCTGAAAATGCAGTTCGGCAGGCCGTGAAACGACTTGTTGCTAATGGTTTTTTGGAACGGTACGATAATGGAATCTATTATATTCCAAAGCGTGACGGATTACTTGGGAAGAGTTATCTTGATCCGTCGCTGGTTATTATGCGCAAATATATACAAAGTAAATCAGAGATTTATGGGTATGTCACAGGAGAATCATTTGCCAATCAGTTAGGATTAACAACGCAGATGCCAACGGTGATTGAAGTGGTTACAAATCGTGAGGCGACGAATGGCCGTACTATAACAGTGGGAAGTGAAAGAGTTAGAATAAAAAAGGCTCCGATTATGGTTTCAGATTCGAATGCTGATCTTCTACAGTTACTTGACAGTATTGGGCAGGCAGAAAAGTACACGGAGCTGTCAATTCATGAGACAATAGATATATTGATTTCTTATGTGAGAAAGAAATGTTTTACGAAAGATCAGTTGTCGGAAGTGATTCCGGCATTAACTGGTGCAACGGCAAAGAAATTGATCGAATGGGGAATGATTTATGAATTTGCATCAT
>ERZ773245.1680-NODE-1680-length-14705-cov-3.504983_pt1 | contig 14705 bp, 20 predicted proteins | sample MGYA00580988_ERZ773245 | MGnify/ENA primary metagenome ERZ773245 (study PRJEB29015, sample SAMEA2737792) | human gut metagenome | biome: human gut; feature: human-associated habitat; material: faeces | place: China | collected 2012 ... | reverse complement strand
ATAAAGATTTTGTAAAATATGCTTTCTGTCATTGTAACATGAGAGATAATTGCAGGCAAGCAGAACTTTATAACATTTGTCATCTTTTTTTGCATATTATATTTGATTTTCTTTTAAAAATCCCCCTTGACAACCATCTCCAAGCGTGTATAATAACCAATGCAGCTTAAAAATGCAAACAATTTGCAAATGCACACAAAATGCAAAAACAAATAACTTGCAATTTGAATAAATCAAGATTAAAACAACCAAATGCAGGAGGCGTTTGTTATGTTACACATTTTAGAACATACATTATCACACACGATCGAGGACAGCGTGAAGCTGCTTCCATTTCTGTTTTTCACTTATTTATTAATGGAATTGTTAGAGCACACGACAGGCGGAAAAGTACAGAACAAGATCAAAAATGCAGGAAAAGTCGGACCGCTGTGGGGAGGACTTCTTGGAATTATGCCACAGTGCGGGTTTTCTGCCGCAGCGGCCAGCCTTTATGCCGGACGTGTCATTACGGTGGGAACGCTGCTTGCCGTATTTTTGTCCACGTCGGATGAGATGCTGCCGATTTTCATTTCAGAGTCAGTCGCACCGGCAACAATCATTAAAATTCTTGGTGCAAAAGTTTGCATTGCGATCATTTCAGGATTTCTTGCAGAGCTGGTTTATGTGAATGTTTTCAAAAAGAAAGAAAAAGACATGGATATTCATGTGGTCTGTGAGGAAGAACATTGCAGTTGTGAGGACGGCGTTTTAAAATCTGCGCTGAAACATACTTTGAAAATTTTTGTATACATTTTGCTTATCACATTTATATTGACATTGGTAATTGAAATGATCGGAGAAGATCATCTTGCGGTGGTATTTCAGAATATTCCGGTTGTGGGAGAGATGATCGCGGCACTTGTCGGACTGATTCCAAACTGCGCATCCTCCGTGGTGATCACGGAACTCTATTTAAGTGGAATTATCGGAGCAGGAGCGATGATGTCAGGACTTTTGGTAAATGCCGGAGTTGGACTTTTGGTTTTGTTCCGTTTGAACCGCAATTGGAAGCAGAACGCTGGAATTATGGCAGCACTTTATGGATTCGGTGTTGTCTGGGGCGTGATCATTGAGTTACTTGGGATTGTATTTTAACAGATGTAGATGAATAATTGATACGCGGAAGTATGAAATTAAGAGGAAAGAGTTAAAAATTGTATCTGCTACAGTGAAAGCATATACAGAGAAAGAAAAGAGATGAAAAAATGGCAGGAAATGGTTATGCAACGACCAGCAGAAAGAAAATTTTAGAATATCTCATGGCAAACAGCGACCGCACAGTGACGGTGACGGACATTGACCAGTATTTGAAAAAACACGATAACGAGGTGAACATCACAACGATTTACCGTTACCTGGATAAACTTGCCAAAGAGGGAACTGTCATGAAATATGTGGCAGAGAAGGGGAGCCAGGCGGTGTATCAGTACGTGGAGATGGGACACCACTGCGAGGAGCATCTCCATTTGAAATGTGTTTCCTGCGGATGCATCATACATCTGGAATGTGCGTTTATGGATGAGATCGCTGAGCATGTTTTAAAAGATCATGGATTTACACTGCAATGCAAAAATTCCATTATTTATGGTTTGTGCATGGAGTGCAGGAAAAAACAGGACAGGGAATAATACTGCTATAGGATTTCCCTATAATCGGCTCATGGTTTTATGGATTAACACTTTTTCGATTGATTTGATATGATAATTCCAACAGCAGAACCTGAGAAAAACAGGCAGGCAAAAAGAATGAAAACATAGAAAAAGGATGGGAAAACACATGAGTACATTAAAAGAGAGAAAATTAAAATTTGAGACATTACAGTTACACGTTGGACAGGAAGAACCGGATCCGGTGACCGATGCAAGAGCAGTTCCGATTTACCAGACATCTTCCTACGTATTCCACAATTCAAAGCATGCAGCAGACCGTTTCGGTTTGCGTGACGCAGGAAATATTTACGGAAGACTGACCAATCCGACAGAGGATATTTTTGAACAGCGTATTGCAGCATTAGAGGGCGGCGTGGCAGCGCTTGCAGTCGGTTCCGGTGCAGCAGCCGTTACATACACGATTGAAAACCTTGCACAGGCAGGTGATCATATCGTATCTGCAAAAAATATTTACGGCGGCACTTATAATCTGCTGGCACATACATTAGTAGATTTTGGCGTTACGACCACTTTTGTTGATCCTTTTAACTTAGAGGAAGTAGAAGGCGCTATCAAGGACAACACAAAAGCAGTTTACATTGAGACACTCGGCAATCCAAACTCTGAAGTAGTGGATATCGAAGCACTCGCAGAGATCGCACACAAACATAAAATTCCACTTGTCATCGACAATACGTTCGGCACACCATATCTGATCCGTCCAATCGAGTACGGCGCAGATATCGTAGTTCATTCCGCAACCAAATTCATCGGCGGACATGGAACCACAATCGGTGGTGTCATCATTGACGGTGGAAAATTTGACTGGGCTGCATCCGGAAAATTCCCACAGCTCACGGAACCAAACCCAAGCTATCATGGCGTCAGCTTCGCAGCGGCAGCAGGACCGGCAGCATTCGTGACAAGAATCCGTGCTATTTTATTAAGGGATACCGGGGCAACACTTTCTCCGATCCATGCATTTATCTTTTTACAGGGCTTAGAGACATTATCCTTAAGAGTCGAGCGTCATGTGGAAAATGCATTAAAGGTTGTGGAGTTTTTAGAGAAACAGCCACTGGTTGAAAAAGTAAATCATCCATCCGTTTCCGAAGATCCGGAGCAGCAGAGATTATACAAAAAATATTTCCCGAACGGCGGCGGTTCCATTTTCACATTTGAAATCAAAGGCGATGACAAAAAAGCGCAGGAGTTTATCGATCATTTACAGTTATTCTCCTTACTTGCCAATGTAGCAGATGTAAAATCCCTTGTCATCCATCCGGCATCTACCACACATGCGGAATTAAATGAGGCGGAACAGGCAGAGCAGGGAATCAAGCCAAACACCATCCGTCTTTCCATCGGTACAGAAAATATCGACGATATCCTCTATGATCTGCAGGAAGCGTTTGACGCAGTAAAATAATATAGGCCATTTTGATAATTTATCATTCAGAAAGGATTGCGCACAGAAATGTGTTGCAGTCCTTTTTATCTTTTCATAGAAAAAAACATTGCAATATAGAAGCAATTCATATAGTATAAAATATGAAAATTAAAATTTTAGTTTATAAAAAAGATTTGGGAGGAAAAGAAAATGAATGCAAAACAACTGACCGCAGCAGAGACAATTGTGATGAAGTGTATCTGGGACGCAGACCATGAGATGTCACTGGCAGAAATCGTAAAAAATGCAAATGAGGGATACGGAAAGGAATGGAAGCCACAGACCGTATCGACTTATCTGGCAAAACTCTGCCTGAAAAATTATATCCAGATGAAACGAGCCGGAAGAACGATCACCTATGAAATACTCATCACGGAAGAGGACTACAAGAGTGAGCAGGCGAGGGAGTTTGTCGCATTCTGGAATAATGGTTCGCTCAAGCAGTTTATCACCGCTTTTTATAAGGATGAACCGGCTTCCAAAGACGAGATTGAGGAACTTCGGAATGCTATTGAGGAACTGGAAGAATAGTTTTAGGGTGAAAGAGGTTTATTCTTTTTGATAAAGAGCATATGACACATGAGGAAAACAAGATGAGATATAGAACGATTGTAAATGATAAAGTAGTATATGAAAGTTATTTTGCCTGTGTGTTTCACAGATAGCGTTTTATGGTGTAAGGAAAAAATGTCATAGGTGAAGTTACCAAAGTAAGATAGATCAGCAAACAGAAGGAGTGCAGAAAAAATGAAATTTAAAATAATTATAAATTATGAGTCGGTACGTGAATGTTATATGGCAATAAATCCGATGATTCGAAAAATTTTATATGGTTTTATCGGTACATCCTTAGCAATGTCAATTGTTTTTTATTGTTTTCATCAAATAGTTTTTTCAGCAGCATTTTTCTTGTTTATATTTGCGATTATTATTGAAAATCAATTCATTATGAGACATGACACCAAAATGATGATGGAAAAAATAGAAGACTTAACTCATACAAATGAACTTTGGGGAGAGATTGTATTTGATGAGTCTGCATTAAAAGTAATCCCATATGGAAATACGGAGTCTGAGTATTCTATGGAATATAGTAGGTTTAAAGATTTTTATATACTGAAACATTATTGTGTCTTCGGGGATAAAAGAAAAATCGAGAAGGGACTGACGCAGGAAACAATCATCATTGATAAAACAGTTTTAACAGAAGCAGATATGCATAATTTGACTTCCCTGATTCATGAGAAAATGCCACAGGTAAAAGTTCATGAGAAAGAAAGGAAAAACAATTGAAAAACATATATAGAACCAGAGCATTTGTGGAATTATTTTATAGAGTAAGGGATTTTCGCTACATGGCATTATACAGAGTTTTTGTCGTTGCCATACTATTTCTTTTTACATGTATGCTTCGAGTGAAATCCACTGAACTAATGATACAAAATATGTGTGTGGCTGTGGCAGCATTTATTGCGCCGACATGGTTGATTGTTCATAACTGCAGGATTGCGGCAATGCGTTTATGCAAAAAGTATAAGATGGAAAATGAATTTGGTAAAGTAAATTTTCTGCCTGATAGTGTAGAAATTAACGATTTTTATGTAGAAAGCAGGATTGTGGGGTATGAATCAATCAGTAACTATTACAAATTGAAACACTATTATTTTTTCCTGATAATTACAGACGAAGTGATTCCCATTTTTGTCGATAAAAAATCATTAACGAATGAAGAAATGGAGAAATTAGAACTTCTGGTGCAACAGAAAATGCCACAGTTGAAGAATCAGACTGCAAAAACGATAAAACAGAGATTTGCTTTTTATAATCTTCATTCTCAAGGAGACTTGTATGGTATGTGAAACGCTGATAAATAAAAAATTAATGTACAGATTGTATGCTGCCAGCCGTTTGACGAAAATATGCGTACTCTTATTATTGATTTTGGTTAAACAGATGTTAGATATGGCATCTATAGAGTCAAATAAGAGTTCTTCATTCTTTCTCATAGGATTGAGCATTTGGGCAATCGTGGAGATTGTGGTGTATTTCGTTGACCAGAGGAGAGAAGCAGTCTGCATTTTGAAACAATATGATGTAAAGCAGTTTCGTCAGGTGGTATCTTTTGAAAAAGAAGTGATCAGAGTGACAAACGTAATCAATGATACAAATTTTGAAATTCCTTATGGCGAGATCAAAAAATTACGAAAGAAAAAGTATCTTCTTATTTTTCAGACAAAGGACCAACATATTATTATTCTTGACAAATTGCAAATGTCAATTGCGCAGCAGGATGAACTGCTTCGGATCATTCACAAAAAAATGCCGTGGCTGCGAGCCAGAGGATTAGCATAGTTTCAGGTTGGAAAAAGGAGTGAGGAATAAAATGGAGTTTGAATGCAGAATTAATCGAAAAAGCGCAAAGGAAATATATAAAAAGACCGGGAAGAACGTTGGTATAACAATTATAAAAATCATTTTCTGTTTTTTGGCGATATGTCTGTTTCTTTTTTTGCTGATAAAAGATATTGCGATGATCTTACTGTTGGCAGGTTCCTTGATAGCAACGGTGATATTTTTAATCATTTATTATCAAAGACAACTTAATATGATCTGTCCCAAAAAGAAAGACGGCAGTAGGGAATACCTCCAAAAAGTGGCATTTCTCGAAGATGAAATTGCGGTATCAGGAGATTTGAATAATATTGTTTGTAAGATTGCATACAAAAGAATCAAAAAATATTATTCCAGCCAGCATTATTATATTTTTAAAACCAGAGGCGGATTACTCTTTTGTGTAGAAAAAAGCAAAATTTCGCCAGCAGACAGAGAAAAACTTGCAGAACTTTTCAGAACAAAAATGCCACAGTTAAAAATACCGTGGGAGTTGCAGCAAAGTATATATGGACGTTAGAAAATAAAAAAATATTCTGAATTTACAGAAATAGTCTGAAGAGGTACTGATTGAAGTTGTCCGGGAAAAAATGTCACAGGTGAAGTTACCAAAATAACGGTCAGGATGTGTTGAAAATGGAATTAAAAAAGAAGCAATTCGTATAGTATAAAATATAAAATGAAAAATTAAATTTTGGGTTTATAAAACAAAGATTTAGGAGAAAATGAATGCAAACGAGGAATATGGAAAAGAGTGAAAACAATCATCAGTTTAAAATAATTTTTAATTACAATATATTTGATAAGTATTTTTCAAAAATATTTCCATGGTATAAGGCAGTGTATGGGGCAATAGTGTTTGGCGTAGGGATTTTGACCGTAATTTTTGAGAGATATGGTCAAAAAGGACAGGCAATATTTATGCTTGGAGGTGGAGTTTTTCTGCTCATTTTCTGGTATGCAGAAAAAAAGAAAGTCTGCAAAATGACGATAGAACGGTTTCAAGATCAATATGGAATCAGAGAAATCCATGGAAGCTGCATCTTTATGAATGAATATTTGTTATATCAAAGAGATTTCAAGCAGGAAAAGAAGATTTCATATGAGTCATTTCAAAAATTTTATGATTTGAAAGAGGTTTATCTTTTAAGGACAAAACTATATATGTCCATAAGCAAAGCGCAGGAACAGGCGGATCATTTAGGGTTTATCTTCATTGATAAAGAGCATATGACACATGAGGAAAGAGAAATATTTCTTGCGCTGATTCGGGAGAAGATGCCACAGATAAGAAACGGTAATAGATAATATTTGTAACTATAAAATTAAATAAAGAAGAACAGCCAATTATCATTGTGATGTGCAATCCCTGCTGTAACCATTTTACATAGGTTCCTGTTTCTCCTTTTTTTACTACCATAATTTTTCTCCTTTATGTGTGATATTTGATTTGCAAATCACTTATTAAGAAGCATATAGTTTGAGGAATAGAAAACAGAAAGGGAATTTTTTATTTGTAAGTATCAAGCTGTACCAATAATTGAAGATTCGCGTTTTCATATTCATTGAAAACAGAGGAATCAAAAGTTTCCGAGTCGAATTCCGGTAAATACCAGAGCTGGCTCAAAAAATAAGCATTTAAGTCCTGATTTTTAAAAATGTATCCGTGTCTGGCATAGATTTCATTTTTTGCCAGATGAATGATTAACGGAGGGACATTGCTAAAGTCGGAAGCCTGATAATATCTTGTATCTGTAGCATAAATCGGGTAAATATTCATGGAAATATCCCGGACTTCCATTACATTTTCCATATATCGGACATACTCCGGGTAAAAGGAGCAGTAGTCGTGATAGGTGTTCCGTTTTTGGAGTTCTTCCAAAATCTGGCTTTCGTCCCAGTCATCGCTGTATTTCTGCAAAGATTGTTCCGGTAAATCGTTTTCTTCTGAAGAGGAGGCAGTTTCACTGGTTTCTGTTATCGCTTCATCCATTTGTTCTTCTGTTGATCCATAGTTGTTGTATTTTTCATAGTCAGATGTCTGGGTATCTGTCTCGGTGTCAGATGTTATATTTTCTGATAGAAGATCGTTTTTCGTATCAGCCGTATGACCGCAGGCAGCAATCAATATGCAGCATGGTAATAAGATGCAAACTAAAAATTTTTTTCTCATGGTTAATTTCTCCCTTAATTTAACGTATAGGTTGCTGTGCTTTATAGAAATTCGTTTTCATAAAGTTGTTAAAATACAGATGTTATCTTATCACATTTAGCTTTGGTCGTATATAGTTTTGAAAGAATAAAAAACTAAAAATATAGTTAATACTTTCTTGCATAAAAAAATAAAATACTGTAAACTGAAAATATAGTTTACAGATTTAAGCATCATACACATTATCTTTAGCATATAGGAATATTTGGTTAAGTGGAAGATTAGTATAGAGGGAAAGCAATATGAGCAGTAAAATCAAACAGTACTTTGCAAATAAAGAGAATCGTATCAAGTGCGGCATCACAGGCGGAACGATCGCGCTGGCAGTCGTTATTTTTACAGTGATGGTGTTCATGGAGAAAAATGAAACTCCAAATAATCCCACTGAAACCGTTTCACAGACGGAAAGTGACACACAGACAGAAGAAGCGGCAGGATATTCTTTCAACGCGGGCGATCTTTACGATATGCGGCTGGATGCACAGACAATCGAAGATTATTATATGAAATCCTGTGGGGATCAGTTCAATCTGTACACGATCGATGAGGATGGTGTGCTCTGGGGAAGTGGGCATAATGAGTATGCGCAGATTGGACTTGGGTATGCGGACGAGGAATTTCATGAGAAAAAAAGTAAAATCGCGGAACACGTTGTGCATGTGGACTATTCCCAGAAAGATTTTGTTGTCTATCTGACGGAGGAAGGGAAACTTTATGGTCTTGGAAACGATTCTACCTATATGTTATTGCAGCATACAGAAATGCCAGTGGAAGATTTGGCATATCCGACAAAACGGTATGTCACCAGTCCGGCACTTTTGCTGGAAGATGTCAGTTATGCGCGGTGCGGACGTGATGATGTAGTTGCATTGAAAAAGGATGGTACAGTCTGGACATGGGGAATGATCTGGAATTATCAGAGTACGGGATATTGTATCACAATGCCACAGCAGATTCTGACAGATGTGAAGATGATCACAGGCGGATGGTTTAACCACGCCGCACTGAAGGAAGATGGAACACTCTGGACGTGGGGATACAACTTTAGTGGAAACTGCGGAACGGATAAAGCCACGATGATTGAAACACCGGTGCAGGTGGCAGAAGACGTGCAGCGCGTGTGGACAGGACTTTTGAATTATTCAGCCAAAGAGGATGATATTACCGATATGGAAGAATTCGGTAATGATTATGTGGATAATACGATCATTGAAAAAACAGACGGCACATTCTATGCATGTGGAATGGGTGTCGGCGACAAAAGTGTGGTATTGCCGCAATATTATGAAGTGTCGGAACTTGACACAGTCTGCTCATCAGAGTTTCTTCCGCTGGACTGGGATGAAGAAATGTTGAACAGGAAACAAAGAGAATACATCGAGCGAAAGGAGAGCCAGAGCGAAGAGGCTGTTCTTGCAAGAAAAAATGAAGCGTTATTGGAAGAGATAGACAAAAACTACGATATGGAGAAACTGAAACGCAAAGTTCCTCGTTTTTCGGAGGATGATAAGATCAATGAGGCATATTATAATGCAATCAAAACACTGGATACAACGGGATTTCTGCCGGATGGGAACTATTGCTTCTGGTATTATGATGAACCGGAGAATTATTTGGAAACAAAGGAAAAATTAGGCGGATTTGGCATTGCAGTATGTGATGTTGACGTTGATGGAAAAAAGGAAATGTTGATCGGATTGAGAAAAGAGTTGAGTGAGCCGTATGGTGTTTTGATTTACAGATATAACGAAGAACAAAGAAAATTTGAGGTAGAGAATGGTTTTTCTTCCAGAATTAATTTTTATAATAATGGATATGTGGAAGAATATTGGACAATGCCAAATTATGATCAGCCTGCTTTCACGATATATCAATACAATCCGGCATTAGATACTTTTGAAAAAATGTTTTGGATTAATGGGATAGAGGACGTGGGAATTGATGATTACTTCCCAACAGAACAGGATCTAGATGGAAATGGAAAAGGGTATATTATGAGCGTTGATGGCAAAGAAACATATGTGGATGATGCTGCCTATCAGAAAATGATGGAACAGTATATTGATTTGAATAAACGAATTGATGTGGAATGGGTGGATTTTTTTGAGTAAATACATGAAATAGACACCGGAAAATAAATTTTATTGTTATTTTGTTGCATTGATTTGAACAGGATAAAAATTATAAAGGAAAATAGTTCATGAGAAGAAAAAGATGTATGATGATAGGAGCATTGGCAATGACTTTGTTATCGGCTTGTGCAGACAATAATTTAGGAACAGACACAGAGAGAGAATCAGTCATTCCAGAACAAAATCAGAAAGAAGATACAAATTTATATGAAAATGAGTTAATGGAAAAGACGACATTGTAATTGGAGCGATATATGAAACAGGAGCTGGACCGCAGGGAATGATTCCATATACTCAAATTCGCATTTATGAAGATATAGGAAGCGAATTTGTATATGATCAGGAACTTTGCGATGCGATTAATGTTGAACTTCCAGAGGACGCTACAGCAGAACAGGTAAAGGAAATAATAGCCAGAAAAAGTAATTTATGGAGAAACACGAATGAGATGGTCAAATGAAATGTTCTATATTCTTTTGCTTAATTCATTTGCAGGTGCGATTGCTTATGGATTTTGGATGATAGCAAAAAGCGGTATGGCGAAGAGGAAAAAATTGAAATATGTGTATCCAATGCTTGGAATTGTCGAAGCTTTTTTTATTTTTCCAATTATGTATAGTTATCTGAAAATTTCAACCCATGTTCCGGGAAGTCACGGAGCATATTATGGAACATTATTTTTGCGCACACCGTTTATTTACAATGTGCAGTGTGTGATCGCAGGAATATGGATCGTGGGTGCAGTCTGGAATTTCGCAAAATATGCATTTCAATATTTGAAATTTCAAAAAGTGTTGGAGAAAAGCGTCAGCTTTCGTTTGCCGGAAACCGAAAAGAACAAAATAATACAGGAACTGGGAATGAAAGGAAATGTGGAACTGTACCAGAACTATGCAGTGACATCACCGATTGTCATCGGTTGGCGGCAGAAAAAAATCATTTTTCCGGTGCGGGAGTATGAAGAAAAAGAACTTACAACGATCCTGTACCACGAACTTGTCCATATCAGACAGCACATTCTGGAAATGAAGAAGGTGGGAATTTTCTTAAAACTGATATTCTGGTGCAATCCGATGATGAACGGACTGCTCCGAAGCATTGATATGTGGGGCGAGATTGCGTGCGACCGCTATGTGTGCAGTGAAACCGTATATCCATATACTGCGCAGGAATATTACACCGTTGCGGTGGATGGTCTGGAACAGTCGCATCTCTGGATGCCGAAGATGGTCACCGGATTTCGGAAAAAAAACAATTTCAAAAGCCGGATTCTGCAAATGAAAAATTATAAGAAGGAAAACGATTTCAAAAGAATTGGCGGTATGACACTTGTTGTGTTCTTGTGTGCGGTCTGCACCACAACGACATTTGCAGCAGGGGAGGGATTCCGGGCTGGATATGACAGAGTTTTCGAGAGTACGAAAGTGGAGATCGAAGAAGAGGTGATCGAAGACACAGAGTATGAGGAAATGTTTGTACCGGAACAGGAAACAATTGTATCCGGAGAATTGCCGGATGAAAATCCTGTTGAGGGTAACGAGGAATTTCAGATCAGTACCTTAGAGTCGGGTACGATGTTTTTTGCGGGAACTGTTTATGCAGATCGTGATCAGTGTATTGCAATCCGCGTGAACATCATGCCTGCGGGTCAGACGGTTTGCTATGGAATTATGACGCCGGATGAAAAGCTCTGGTATGTTTACGCAATCGACAGCGGCACTCACAATTTTAGGATCTCAAACAGTGGCAATTATAAAATATTTGTGAAAAATGTAAGTACCGGTGACGTTGACCTTGAGGGTGGATATGTGAGTTACTAAGCGCAAAAAGAAGTAATAATCAATATTGTGAAAATGGTGAGGTATAAGGTGAAACAAAAGAATACATTTGAGGGAAAAGCTTTTAGAGTTCTTTTTATTGTTCTGGCAGATTTATTTATTGTGTTCAGTGTGATCATAATAGGATATGACAGTGTTTTCTCACCGGAGTTTCCGGTTTCAATTGGAGCTTTTTTCTTAATTCTGCTTTTGTGGCTGAATGTGGAAATGGTAGTACAGTATTTCTGGCGTGGAAAACGCAGGTCGCGTATTTTGAAAAAATATAAAGTGACGCAGTTTACACAGCATGTTTTGTTTGAAGAAAATGATATAAAGATAACGAATAACGTAAATGCGGAATGTTATGTGATTCCTTATAATCAGGTGGTTCGTGTGAGAAGGAAGAAAAATTTACTGCTTTTTTTCACAAAAGACTATCATTTGATCGCAGTGGATCAGTCCGGAATTCCATTCGGAGGACAGAATGAGCTGTTCCATAGCATTTTTGAAAAAATGCAACAGGCAGCCAGATGGGGTATAAAATAAGGGGCTGTGAGGAGAAAAATTCAATGAGATGGACAAATGAATTGTTCTATATTCTTTTTCTTAATTCCATCACAGGTGCAATTGCCTATGGATTTTGGAGTGTATTAAAAAAGAACATGGCGCGGAGGAAAAAACTGAAATACATCTATCCCATGCTTGGAATTGTCGAAGCTTTTTTTATTTTTCCAATTATGTATAGTTATCTGAAAATTTCAACCCATGTTCCGGGAAGTCACGGAGCATATTATGGAACATTATTTTTGCGCACACCGTTTATTTACAATGTGCAGTGTGTGATCGCAGGAATATGGATCGTGGGTGCAGTCTGGAATTTCGCAAAATATGCATTTCAATATTTGAAATTTCAAAAAGTGTTGGAGAAAAGCGTCAGCTTTCGTTTGCCGGAAACCGAAAAGAACAAAATAATACAGGAACTGGGAATGAAAGGAAATGTGGAACTGTACCAGAACTATGCAGTGACATCACCGATTGTCATCGGTTGGCGGCAGAAAAAAATCATTTTTCCGGTGCGGGAGTATGAAGAAAAAGAACTTACAACGATCCTGTACCACGAACTTGTCCATATCAGACAGCATATTCTGGAAATGAGGGGCAGCTGCCACATGGGAATGGTGATTTGACGGAGCAAAAATTAGGGAAATCTGAGGCTGCGGTATGGGAGAATATCCGTATTAGCGGACAGAATATGATTACGGTTTCGCTTTCAAACAATCCATTCGAAAACGAAGTGCGGTATGGTCTGATTATGCCGGATGGAAAACTGCGCTATGTGTATGGCTCTGGTATGTGTTCTCATGCGTTTGAAGTGGGCAGTGCAGGAACATATAAAATTTATGTCGAAAATGTTAGTTCATCTAGTATAACTGTGAGCGGGGGTTATCTTTATAACTAATGGTAGTTTCTATTCATGTAATAATCGTCTTCTTAATATTTTGAAAGGAGATGATGCATTTGGAACAGGCATTAATTGAAGCTGCAACCACGCAGGGAATCTGGGTTCTTCTATTTATTTCATTATTTCTATACACAATCAAAAATAATGAAAAATTAGTGGAAAAGCAAGATCAGAGAGAGGTAAATTACCAGAAACTACTTTCTGATATGACAGAAAAATATGCTGTTGTTGAGGATATTAGAAACAGCGTGGATGAAATTCAGAAAAAAATGGAACGGATTTCGATAGAACAAAAAGAATAGGAAAATATTGTTCTATATGAAGAAAAATCACTTATTGCCAACAAGTTGGGTGATAAGTGATTTGAGTTCTAAATGAAAGAAAAATTATGTGTGATGAATGATAAAAATGGATTATTCAAAAGAGGCATATAATATTTATAAAAATAGAAGAGGAGTGGATATGAATAAGGTACAGCAAAAGAAATGGATAAGTGTATTGGGAATGGGCGTATTTATATTAACAATGTTATATATATGTACTTTGTACTCTGATGAAGATAAAAGAAACGTTGCAAAGAATGCAGCGGTAACGGATAAAATGCAACAGAATACAGATAATGATCTTCCAGCGGATTTTCCAAAAGATTTATTTTTTAACAGTGGAGTTGGTGGTTGGCGGACGTATTTACGATTAAACAGAGATGGCTCATTTACAGGAGAGTATTCAGATTTTAACGCATATGCAGAGGACGATTTCCCCAAAGGAACGGTAACGATATGTGAATTTGAAGGTAAGTTTACGAATATTCAGCGGATGGATCAGTATCATTATACAATGTCTTTAGAAAAATTAGAGATATTGGATATTCCAGAGAAGAGGATAGAAAATGGATACAGATTTTTAAAAGAAGATGAACCATATGGTTTGGAAAACGGTGAAAAATTTATTTTATATATGCCGGAAACGCCAATAGAGCAGTTGTCGGAAGATTTTCTGATATGGTGGCCGTCATGGTATTATTCGGAGGAGGAGACTGTCAGACCAGAGAAACTTTCCTGTTATGGAATGTGCAATGAGGCAATGCAATACGGATTTTTTTCTTATGAAGGAATGGACGCATTTGAGACATATATTAGCAGATAGCACAGAACGCCAGAACCGACATTTGCCGGAACTGGCGCTTTTTTTTATCTATGGACTTATTTTAAAGTCCCTTTATGAGACTTTTATACACATTTTGTTGTCTAATATATGTAAGATAAAAAAAGAAGAAAAGCGACTGTCTTACATTCACTGCGCGCGTGGAGAAAAGCATTATGAAAAAACAAACAGATGATCTTGTGAAAAGAGCGAAAAGGCATGAGTCGGAAGCTTTCACAGAATTAATGCAGCTTTATATGACGGATATGTATAAGGTTGCGTATGCAATTTTGATGAATGATGAAGATGCTGCCGATGCAATCGGAGATACGATTCTGATATGCTGGGAAAAAATGAATCAATTAGTGAAGATACGGTATTTTAAAACATGGATGACAAGAATCCTC
>ERZ773245.1669-NODE-1669-length-14786-cov-3.777883_pt1 | contig 14786 bp, 14 predicted proteins | sample MGYA00580988_ERZ773245 | MGnify/ENA primary metagenome ERZ773245 (study PRJEB29015, sample SAMEA2737792) | human gut metagenome | biome: human gut; feature: human-associated habitat; material: faeces | place: China | collected 2012 ... | reverse complement strand
ATGCGAAAACGGCTTTTTTGTTGCGTCTGCATCGGAAAAGTTGGACTCAATCTCAACGGAGGTGAATTCCAAATGCCTAACGCAAAGGTTCTCAGTGAGAAGCAGGCCATCGTGGCTGAGCTGACCGAGAAGTTCAAGACCGCCAGCAGCGGCGTGCTCGTGGACTACAAGGGCATCACCGTGGCCGAGGACACCGCTCTGCGCGCCGAGTGCCGCAAGAACGAGCTGGACTACGCCGTGGTGAAGAACACCCTGGTGCGCTTTGCCATCAACAACGTGGGCCTGGAGGAGATGGATTCCGTCCTGAACGGCACCACCTCTCTGGCGCTGTCCCACGGCGATCCCATCGCTCCCATGCGCGTCATCAACAAGTTTGCCAAGCAGTTCAACGGCGCGAAGTTTGCCATTAAGGCCGGCTTCATGGACGGCAAGATCCTGCCTCTTGACGAGGTTCTGGCCATTGCCGAGCTGCCCGCCAAGGAGGTCCTGCAGGCCCAGGTCCTGGGCACCATGCTGGCCCCCATCACCAGCCTGGCCATCGTTCTGAAGGCCATTACCGAGGAGAAGGGCGGCTTCGTGGAAGCCGCTGCCGAGCCCGAGGCTGCCCCCGCCGAGTAAGTACACCGGCACATTCTGATTTTTGATTTCATCATTTTAGGAGGTATTTTACCATGGCTAGCGAGAAGATCAACGCTCTCATTGAGGAAGTTAAGGCCCTGACCGTTCTGGAGCTGTCCGAGCTGGTTCACGCTCTGGAGGAGGAGTTCGGCGTTTCCGCCGCCGCTATGGCTGCTCCCGCCGCCGGCGCTGCTGCCGCTCCCGCTGCTGAGGAGAAGACCGAGTTTGACGTGGTCCTGGCCAGCTTTGACGCCGCCGCTAAGATCAAGGTCATCAAGGCTGTCCGTGAGATCACCGGCCTGGGCCTGGCTGAGGCCAAGGGCATGGTCGAGGGCGCTCCCAAGACCCTGAAGGAGGCTGTCAGCAAGGACGAGGCCGAGGAGCTGAAGAAGAAGCTGGAAGAGGCCGGCGCCAAGGTCGAGCTGAAGTAAGCTTATTCCTGTTTCAAACCAAAGACGGTCAAGGTACGTTGTGCCTTGACCGTCTTTTTTGCTTATTGCAGGTGGAACAGCTCCCGCAGATGGACGCCCTGGGCATTCAGTGCAGCCAGATAGAGCACCCCGCCGAAGAGCAGGGCTGCGGCCAGGCTGTGGGGGAGAGGAAGGCCGCTGTCCCGCAGTACCCGGTAGAGCAGATTGGTCACCAGAGCCATGAGCAGGGCGGCCAGTCCCGGGGCGGTGGCCCACTGGAACAGCCGGAGCCGCAGGCCTGTCGCCCGCACCACCTGCCAGGCGCACAGCGCCAGCCCGAGGGCAGAGGTCACCAGCGTCCCCAGGACGTATCCCCCCATCCCAATCCCGGGTCGGGCCACCAGACCGGCGGTGAAAGCCAGCTGCACCCCGTCGCACAAAATGGAGATCCAGGCAACGCTCCCCTGGCGTCCAATGCCGTTCAGAGCGGCCCCGAAGGTGGACTGATAGCAGCTCAGGGCCATGGCTGCGGCCAGGGGGACCAGGTGCTCCCCCACCTTTTCCTGACCAAACAGGAAGGTACCCAGGTCGGGCCCCAGCACCGCCATCATTCCCATAGCGGGCAGAGTCAGCACCGATACCGCAGACAGAGCCCGGTCGATCTGCCGGCGTACCCGGTTCCGCTGTCCCAGGGCGGCGGAGCGGGCCAGCCGGGGCACCAGGACCAGGCTCATGGCCCCCAGAAACACCGTGGGCAGGGACAGCATGGGCAGGGTCATACCGCACACCACCCCCAGCTCGGACACTGCCTCCCCACGGTCCATGCCGCCCTCCACCAGCTTCCGGGGGATGAGCGTGGCATTTACCGCCCCCATCAGGTTGCCAAGCAGGGCGTTTGCGCCCACCGGCAGGGCGATGGACAGAATCCGTCGGCGGCGGATCTGCCCGGGCTCCCCGGGACCCTGCCGCCGAAGACCGCCCAGGCGGCTGTGGTACAGGTCAGGGTCAGGGCGGAGAACACCTCACAGACCACCATGCCCGCCACGATCAGACCCGCCGCCCGCTCCGGATACTGGGGAAGAAAGCAGATCAGAAGGCCCAGCACTGCCGCTGCCCGCACAGCCTGCTCCAGCAGCTCGGTCACGGCGGGGGGGCGCACCAGCCCGGCCCCATAGAATACATGTTTATGTAGGTTTTCCACTCCGGTCAGGGCCGCACAGGGGACCAGCAGCACCAGCCCCAGCTGCGTCCGGGCATCCCCCAGCAGATAGACGGAGATGGCGTCAGAGCCCAGCACCGCCGCCCCGCCCACTGGAAGAAGGACCAGGGCCAGGAGCCGCAGGCAGGTCCCAAGGACCTGGGCCGCACCCCGCCCGTTGCCCAGAGCCAGGTGCTGGGAGGTGAGGTTGGACGCCGCAGCGGTCAGCCCCACCGCCGTCAGGGACAGGAGCACCGAGTACACCGGCATCAGCAGCTGATACAGCCCCATGACCTCCGCGCCCACCATGCGGGACAGGGCCACCCGGTACCCAAAGCCCAGCACCTGGGACACAGTCCCCAGCACTGTCAGGAACAGGACGCTCCCCGCCGCCGACATCTCCCCGTTTTGTGCCACAGCCATCCCCCCTCCCTTTACCCTATTCCTCCAGACGGCTGCCTATGACTTTGGGACCTGTTTCCCTTGCCGGCACGGATGTTCTGTTGTATAATGAGGGACAGCAAGGGGCGGACCGCCCCGCCATGGACCAAATACAAGGAGGAGTTTTCACTATGTCTTTTGTAGCCTTTGAACAGCGCGGACCCATCGGAGTACTGACCATGAACCGACCCGAGGCGCTCAACGCCCTGAACGAGCAGGTCCTGCGGGATCTGGACGCCGCCCTGGATGCGGTGGAGGCCAACGACGAGGTGCTGGTGGTCATCCTCACCGGCGCGGGCCGTTCCTTTGTGGCTGGGGCCGACATCGGCCAGATGAAGGACCTCACTCCCGTTCAGGCCAAGAAATTCGGCAGCTATGGCAACCAGGTCTTTTTGAAGCTGGAGAACTTCCCCAAGCCCGTCATCGCCGCAGTCAACGGCTTTGCCCTGGGCGGCGGCTGTGAGCTGTCCATGGCCTGTGACATTCGTCTGGCCAGCGAAAAGGCCAAGTTCGGACAGCCTGAGGTGGGCCTGGGCATCACCCCCGGCTTCGGCGGCACCCAGCGGCTGGCCCGTCTGGTTGGCCCCGGTATGGCCAAGCAGCTGATCTACACCGCCAAGAACATCAAGGCCGACGAGGCATACCGCATCGGCCTGGTCAACGCTGTGTATCCCCAGGCTGAGCTGATGGAGAACGTCCTGAAGCTGGCTGGCAAGATCGCCAAGAACGCCCCCATCGCTGTCCGCAACTGCAAGAAGGCAATCAACGGCGGCATCAGCCTGCCCATCGAGAAGGCTGTTGAGGTCGAGGAGAAGCTGTTCGGCGATTGCTTCGAGACCCACGACCAGAAGGAAGGCATGGCCTGCTTCCTGAGCCGTGAGAAACCGAAGCCCAAGGCAGTGTTCACCAACAACTAATCAACTATACAATTTTTGATATTAAAGGAGAGATTTCCTATGAAGATCGGTGTTATCGGCGCTGGCACCATGGGCCAGGGCATCGCAAAGGCATTTGCACAGGTTGAGGGCAACACCGTTGCTCTGTGCGACATCAAGCAGGAGTGGGCCGAGAATGGTCTGGCAAAGATCAAGAAGGGCTACGAGAAGCTGGTCGCTAAGGGAAAGATGACTCAGGAGAAGGCTGACGCAATCGTCGCCGCCATCACCCCGGGCCTGAAGGAAAATCTGTGCGCAGACTGCGATCTGGTCGTTGAGGCTGCTTTCGAGGATATGAAGGTCAAGCAGACCACCTTCGGCGAGCTGGATAAGATCTGCAAGCCCGAGTGCGTCTTCGCTTCCAACACTTCTTCTCTGTCCATTACCGAGATTGGCAAGGGTCTGTCTCGTCCCCTGATCGGTATGCACTTCTTCAACCCCGCAGACCGCATGAAGCTGATCGAGGTCATCGCCGGCTGCAACACCCCCGCTGAGACCGTTGAGAAGATCAAGGAGATCTCCGTTGCCATCGGCAAGAGCCCCGTTCAGGTCAACGAGGCTGCCGGCTTTGTGGTCAACCGCATCCTGATCCCCATGATCAACGAGGCTGCCTTCATCAAGATGGAGGGCGTTTCCGATATCGCTGGCATCGACACCGCTATGAAGCTGGGCGCTAACCACCCCATGGGTCCCCTGGAGCTGGGCGACTTCATCGGTCTGGACATCTGCTTGGCCATTATGGACGTGCTGTACAACGAGACCGGCGACAGCAAGTACCGTGCCTGCCCGCTGATCCGCAAGATGGTGCGTGGCGGCAATCTGGGCTGCAAGACTGGTAAGGGCTTCTACGTTTACAACGCAGACCGCACCAAGACCCCTGTTGACCAGCTGTAATTTCTGATAAACATTTCTCCCGGCCGTGGGGAAAGCGGTCGGGAGGAATTTGTTTGCAACCGGGAAGGGGAGAACCCCGACCCCGGGAGATAAAAAACACCCGTTAGGAGGATATAGCGATGGATTTTACTCTGTCCAAGCAGCAGCAGATGGTGCAGAAGATGTACCGTGAGTTTGCTGAAAACGAAGTCAAGCCCCTGGCTAAGAAGGTTGATGCAGAAGAGTACTTCCCCAAAGAGACCGTCGAGAAGATGGGCAAGCTGGGCATGATGGGCATTTACTTCCCCACCTCTGTCGGCGGTGCAGGCGGCGATGTGCTGTCCTACGTCATGGCAGTGGAGGAGCTGAGCAAGGTCTGTGGCACCACCGGTGTCATCGTCTCCGCTCACACCAGCCTGTGTGCTGCTCCTATTTATGAGAACGGCACCCCCGAGCAGAAGGCAAAGTACCTGCCCAAGCTGTGCAGCGGCGAGTGGCTGGGCGCTTTCGGCCTGACCGAGCCGGGCGCTGGTACCGATGCACAGGGTCAGCAGACCATTGCCAAGGAAGAGGATGACTGCTGGGTTCTGAATGGCTCCAAGATCTTCATCACCAACGCCGGTTTCGCTGATGTCTTTATCGTCATCGCTGTCACCGACCGCGTTCTGGATAAGAAGGGCCGTCCCACCAAGCTGTGCTCTGCCTTCATCGTTGAGCGCACCGATCCGGGCTTCTCCGTCGGCAAGGCTGAGGATAAGATGGGCATCCGTGGTTCTTCCACCTGCGAGCTGATCTTCGAGGACTGCCGTATCCCGAAGGATCGTATGCTGGGCGTGCGCGGCAAGGGCTTCCAGCTGGCCATGGCTACCCTGGATGGCGGCCGTATCGGCATCGCTTCTCAGGCTCTGGGCATTGCTGAGGGCGCTCTGGAAGAGACCGTTGCCTACGTCAAGGAGCGCAAGCAGTTTGGCCGCAGCATCTCCGCATTCCAGAACACCCAGTTCGAGCTGGCTGAGATGAAGGCCCGCGTTGAGGCTGCCAAGTATCTGGTCTACGCTGCCGCTCTGAAGAAGCAGCAGGCCATGGATGGCGCAAAGGTCCGTTACAGTGTCGAGGCTGCTCAGGCTAAGCTGATCGCAGCCCGCACCGCAAGCGATGTGACCCGCCGCTGCCTGCAGCTGTTCGGCGGTTACGGCTACACCCGTGACTACCCCATCGAGCGCATGATGCGTGATGCCAAGATCACTGAGATCTACGAGGGCACCAGCGAAGTGCAGATGATGGTCATTTCCGGCGCGCTGCTGAAGTAAGGGAGGCAAGAGTTACAATGAAAGCAATTGTTTGTGTAAAGCAGGTTCCTGATACCTCCGGCAAGGTGTCCGTCAAGCCCGATGGCACTCTGGATCGTGCATCCATGGCAACCATCACCAACCCCGATGACCTGAACGCTCTGGAGGCCGCCCTGAAACTGAAGGACGCCACCGGCTGCGAGGTCGTTGTTGTTACCATGGGTCCCCCGCCGGCAGAGGGCATGCTGCGTGAGCTGCTGGCCCGCGGCGCTGATAAGGCTGTTCTGGTCTCCGGCCGTGAGTTCGGCGGTTCCGATACCTTTGCAACCAGCCAGATCCTGGCTGCTGCTGTCAATAAGATCGGCGTTGGCCCCGAGGACGTTGTGTTCTGCGGCCGTCAGGCAATCGATGGTGATACCGCACAGGTCGGCCCCCAGATCGCTGAAAAGCTGCATCTGCCCCAGGTCACCTACGTTGCCGACATCCAGAAGGATGGCAACACTCTGACCGTGAAGCGTATGCTGGAGGACGGCTACATGATGGTCAAGGTGCAGACTCCCTGCCTGCTGACCTGCATCAAGGAGCTGAACGACCCCCGCTACATGAGCGTGAACGGCATCTTTACCTGCTACGACAAGCCCATGGAAGTGTTCGACTACAACGCACTGAAGGACGATCCGCTGATCGAGGTCGATACCATCGGTCTGAAGGGTTCTCCGACGAACGTCTTTAAGTCCTTCACTCCTCCGCAGAAGGGCGCAGGCACCATGCTGACTGGCGACGATACCGCCGCACAGCTGGCAGGTATCCTGGCCAAGAAGCACCTGATCTGATGAAAGGAGCATAGGATTACAATGGCTGATTTTAACGAATACAAGGGCGTATGGGTCTTTTGCGAGCAGCGCCAGGGCGCACTGATGTCCACTGACTTCGAGCTGGTTAGTGAGGCCCGTAAGCTGGCCGACGAGCTGGGCTGCGAGGTCACCGGTCTGCTGCTGGGCGACAACGTGGAAGGCATTGCCAAGGAGCTGGGCGGCTATGGTGCCGATAAGGTCATGGTCTGCGACAGCCCCCTGCTGAAGGACTACACCACCGATGCATACGCTAAGGTCGTGTGCGACATGGTCAACGAGTACAAGCCCGAAGTCCTGCTGATCGGTGCAACCAACATCGGCCGCGATCTGGGCCCCCGCTGCGCAGCTCGTCTGCACACCGGCCTGACCGCTGATGCTACCCATCTGGACATCGACACTGCAAAGTACATCGATTTCCTGAAGGAGAGCTCCACCATCGACCTGTCCAAGCAGAAGTTCGATATGGAAGACCGCAACCTGAAGATGACCCGTCCCGCATTCGGCGGCCATCTGATGGCTACCATCATCTGCCCCCGCTTCCGTCCCCAGATGTCCACCGTGCGTCCCGGCGTTATGAAGAAGGCTCCCTTCGATCAGGCCAAGGCTGATGCCTGCCAGATCGTGAAGCCCGCTTTCGAGCTGTCCGCTGCCGACATCAAGACCGAGGTCCTGAGCGTCGAGAAGGCTGCTGAGAAGCTGGTCGATCTGATCGGTGCCGATGTCATCGTCTCCGTTGGCCGCGGCATCAGCAAGGATGTCAACAAGGGCATCGAGCTGGCTGAGCAGCTGGCTGCTGCACTGGGCGGCGGCGTTGTGGGTGCTTCCCGTGCCGTTACCGATGCAGGCTGGATGACCGCTGACCATCAGGTCGGTCAGACCGGCAAGACCGTGCACCCCAAGATCTATGTTGCTCTGGGCATTTCCGGCGCTATCCAGCACACTGCTGGTATGCAGGACTCCGAGTGCATCATCGCTGTCAACAAGAACGAGGGTGCTCCCATCTTCGGCGTGGCTGACTACGGCATCGTGGGCGACCTGTTCAAGGTAGTTCCCGAACTGATCAAGCAGATCGAGGCAGCAAAGGCTGCTCAGTGATCGACTGACGCGAGATCTTTTTATAGCATAGCCTGAATTGTGGGAGGGCGGCTCTTCGGAGCCGCTCTTCTTTTTATGTAAGGAATACGGCACAGCACAGATGGCCCTGAAAAGGCTGCCTGTGCTGTTTTTTGTTGCAGAAAGTACAGCCAAAGGCCGGCTGCAGCCCAGAAAAGGGCTGCGGGATGGGAGGGGAGTGGAACGGAAAAGCGCACACAAAAGTCTGTTACACTTTGAAATATGCATATAAGCGAATAGGCATACAGAGAAATGCATGAAAAACATTACAGAAAAAGTGTAGAAAAAATAAAATGCAACACGTTAAGTGTGACAAAACAATCCTGAAAACGGTGAAGCGCAACACAGACGTAACAAATTTACGGTATCTTGGATGAACCTGTTGCGCTTGTGAAACGTTTTCGGAACGGGAAATTTTGATTTTTTTGCATTTTCTCTCAAAAAATCGACAGAAACCCCTTGACGATGAGATACTATTGTGATACTTTTGTTGCACAAAAGCAACACATTTGAAACGGAAGAGTTGCAAATGTGTTGCAGTACGCATTCACATGAATGCAAAAAAGCTTTTATATACAAAAGCTTACGGAGGATGTCTTATGAAACTCGAGATGCGCACCCTGAAGAATATCGCAGCAGCAGCTATGACTCTGGCTGTGGTTTTTGGTGCTGCATCTCTCAAGCCCGTTACTGCAAACGCAGCTGAGGCTTCGGTTTCTGCCTCCATCGAAGAAGAAAATTCCTACATCAGCTTTCAGGACGAAGCTTATCAGAACGAGTTCCTGCGCCGCGTAAACAACGAGCGCGTAAAGGCTGGCCTGAAGCCCGTTCAGCTGGGCGACAGCAGCCACAATAGTGCCGCTCAGGAGCGCGCTAAGGAACTGGCCTCTTCTTATTCCTACGTTCGTCCCAATGGCCAGCGCGATTTTACCATCTTCGCCGAGAATGGTATCAACGATGCGTCCGTTGGCGAAAACTACATAGCTGGCGTTTCTACCCCCGATGCAGCGGTGGATCAGTGGATGAACATTGATTTCGCACGTGAGCGCATGCTGAATGCGGATGTGACCACCATGAGTGTGGGCCACTACGAAGGCGGCGTTTACAACAACTACTGGGTGCTGATCTTCTCTTGCCCCGAAAACTCTTACACCAGCAACTACCGTCAGGAAGTTCTGAATCTGGTCAATGCCGAGCGTGCAAAGTACGGCCTGCAGCCCCTGGTCATGGGCGATGCAAAGCTCACCGCAGCTGCTCAGCAGCGCGCCGAAGAGATCGCAACCGTCAATTCTCACGTTCGTCCCAATGGTACCAAGTGGTACACTGTTCTCAGCGAGTACGGCGTGACGGATGCCGCTGCTGGCGAGAATGCCGCATGGGGCAGCGTTTCTCCTGAAGAAGTCGTGAATGCCTGGATGAACTCCGAAGGCCATCGCGCAAACATTCTGGATCCCGAAGCTCGTGCAATGGGTGTTGGCTACTACTACAACAGCTCCAGCACTTGGGGCCATCAGTGGATCCAGCTCTTTACAAAGTGATCATCTGCTTTCTTCTAACAAAAAATCGGCTGGGCCGCAGGGCTCAGCCGATTTTTTGTTGCGCTTTTTTCTGGCAGAGGACATGCGGACAGCAGTACAGGGAGCTGGCCTTGACACAAAAACGTATGCGGCAGTGGTTGCACAACGGACGATTTATGTTATACTTGTTTTGAATAACATGCAGGAGGAACCACAGTGGAGGATTACCGCACCATCCATGGCACGGCCACAGGAGAATACGAAGAAAAGAAGAGCCGCTTCATTGCGCAGCTCTCCTTTGCGGACAGCGAGGAAAAGGCGGTGGCCTTTTTGGAGCAGGTGCGGGCAGCCAACCGCACGGCCCGGCACAATGTCTATGCCTACCGCCTGCGGGAGGGCAACCGGGAGCGCTACTCCGATGACGGTGAACCGGCCAAGACGGCGGGAACTCCGGCATTGGAAGTACTGCAGCACAGCGGATTGACCGACCTTGTCGTGGTCATTACCCGGTACTTTGGCGGCGTGCTGCTGGGCACCGGCGGTCTGGTGCGGGCTTATACCACCGCCACCGCCCGCGCGCTGGAAGCCGCCGAGGTGGTCACGGTACGCAGTGTGGTGGAGTTGGAGGTAACGGTGGATTACTCACTCTACGAGCGGGCGGCGCTGCTCATCCAGGCGGCGGGGGCAAAGCTTGCGGACCCTCAGTTCACCGACCGTGTCACCCTGCGCTGGCAGATGCCCGAGGGTACGGAGCCGCCCTTGCTGGAGCAGCTCCGGGAGTTGACCCGGGGTGGCGCACAGGTGAGTGTATCGCAGCCGTTCTACGCTCCATTCTGACCGGAAAATTGCCTGCCGGCTGTTATGACACTGGCTTCCCTGCGGGAGAGGCTGGGGGAGCGGCAGTAAAATCAAGAAGTTTTATTCGTTCCAAGACAAAAACTTTCCCCCTTCGACAGGGCGGGTGTGCTATACTTGCCGCAGACGCGGCATGGGGATCGGCTGCGCCGTGCGAGAGGAGGGGGAGAAAACAGAAAGTGAGGGTTCCTGATGGATGTACGACAGCGCACCGAAGAGATCGAGCGGCTGACCTTGGCCCCCTGGGCAACATTCAGCGATGCCAGCCGGGGCCGGGTGAGGCTCGAAGAGCAGGACCCTATCCGTCCGGTGTTCCAGCGGGACCGTGACCGGATCATCCACTGCAAGGCGTTCCGGCGGCTCAAGCAGAAAACGCAGGTGTTTCTCTCACCGGAGGGCGACCTCTACCGCACCCGGCTCACCCACACGCTGGAGGTGGCGCAGATCGCCCGCACCATCGCCCGCGCCCTGCGCCTCAACGAGGATCTGACCGAGGCCATCAGCCTGGCCCATGACCTGGGGCACACGCCCTTTGGCCACGCAGGGGAGAGCGCACTGGACAAGCTCTGCCCGGAGGGATTCCGGCATTATATGCAGAGCCTGCGTGTGGTGGACAAGCTGGAAAAGGACGGCAGGGGCCTGAACCTGACCTGGGAGGTGCGCAACGGCATCGTGACCCATACCAAGGGCACCTGGGCGGCCACCCCGGAGGGACGTATCGTCCGCATGGCGGATCAGATCGCCTTTGTGAACCACGATATCGAGGATGCCGTACGTGCCGGTGTGCTGGACCCGGCCACCCTGCCCAGAGAATGCACCGCTGTGCTGGGTGAGACGAAGTCGCAGCGCATCACCACCATGATCAACAGCATCCTGCGCAGCAGCGAGGGGGATGTGCAGGTGGGCGCAGAGGAGAACGAAGCCTTCCTGGCTCTCAAGGATTTCATGTACCGCACCGTCTATGTGGATCGCAGCGCCAAAAAGGAAGAACAGAAGGTGGAAAAGGTGCTCACCGAGCTGTACGAGTATTACCTGACCCACATCGAACAGATGTCCAACTTCTACCTGCAGCTGGCCTATCAGGAAGGACGCGACCGCGCAGTGACGGACTATATCAGCGGCATGAGCGATGAATTTGCCATCCGTACCTTTGAGGATGTCTTTGTGCCCCGCAAGTGGCATGTGTTATAAAAGGAGCATCGGAATACCAAAATGATCCCACACGAATATATTGAGGAACTGACCCGCCGCACCGATATCGTGGATGTGGTGGGCAACTATGTCCAGCTCAAGCGGAAGGGCAGACTGTATGGCGGCCTGTGCCCCTTCCACAGCGAAAAGACCCCCTCGTTCTACGTCTACCCGGATACCCAGAGCTTTTACTGCTTTGGCTGCGGTGTGGGCGGTGATGTCATCCACTTCGTCCGCCGCATTAACAGCATCGACTACACCGAGGCGGTCAAGATGCTGGCTGCCCGCGCAGGGATGCCGGAGCCGCAGGAGGACGACAAGACGGGTCGCCTGCGCAGCCGCATCCTTTCCATGAACAAGGAAGCCGCGCGGTACTTCCACGCCTGCCTGAACTCCACGGTCGAGGAAGCCCGGCAGGCCCGGGCCTACTGGAGGCGGCGCGGTCTGGACGACAAGACCATCGTCCGGTTCGGACTGGGCTATGCACCGGATGACGGGCAGGGGCTGTACCAGTATCTGCGCGATAAGGGGTACAACCAGCAGGAGCTGGATGCCAGCGGCCTGTTCAAGCGCAGCCAGTCGGGCCGGATCTACTGCCTGTTCTGGAAGCGGGTGATGACCCCCATCTTTGACCTGCGGGGCAACATCATTGCCTTTGGCGGGCGCGTGCTGGACGATTCCAAACCCAAGTATGTCAACAGCCCCGAGACACTGGTCTATCACAAGTCGGATACTGTGTTCGCTCTGCAGATCGCCAAGAAGAGCGCTTCCCGGCGGTTCGTTCTCTGCGAGGGTTACATGGACGTTATTTCCATGCATCAGGCGGGCATCGACACGGCGGTCTGCGCCTGCGGCACGGCCCTGACTCCGGATCAGGTAAAGCTCATCAGCCAGTACGCGGAGGAAGTCATCCTGAGCTACGACTCGGATGAGGCCGGTCAGAAGGCCACCCTGCGCTCGCTGGAACTGTTCCGCAACAGCCCGGTCAAGGTGGGCGTGCTGCAGATCCCGGGTGCAAAAGATCCGGATGAGTACATCAAAAAGTATGGCTCCGAGCGGTTCAAGGCACTGCTGGACGGCGTGGGCAACGCGCTGGACTTCCGGCTGGGGCGGCTCAAGAACAAATACGACCTCAAGCAGGATGCCCAGCGGCTGGAATATGTCAAAGAAGCCGTGAATATGCTGGCGGAGCGCTCCAACCCCACCGAGCAGGAGGTCTACGCCGGGCGGCTGGCCGAGGAGACGAACATCTCCAAGAACGCCATTATGACCCAGCTTGCCGATGCAGTAAAGCGCTCCAACAGCAAACGCCGGTGGGCGCAGAATCAGGCACGGCTGCAGTCCGGTGAGATGCACCAGATCAGCGTGCCTTACAGTGCGGGCGGCTCTCAGGCGCTGGGGGTTGCCTCGGCAGAACAGCGGCTGCTGGCCGCCATGCTCCGGGAGCCCAGCTATATCCCGCAGGTGCGGGCCCAGCTCAGCCCGGAAAAGTTCGTTCTGCCCCAGCAGAAGGAGCTGTACGAAGCGTTTCTGCAGTGCCAGGAGCAGGGGATCGAGATCAGCCTTTCCACTCTGCGCCCCTTTGTGAGCGAAGAGGCGCTGAATGAGCTGAGCCGCCTTGCGGCACAATACAGCGATGTGAACTGTACGCCGGACGATATCCGGCTCTATCTGGACCGCATTGCCCGGGGCACCCCCGTGGCAGGCAAGGCGGCCGAAATGTCCAATGATGATTTGATACGGTATCTCCAGTCGATGCGAGAAAAGAAGCAGGGCACAGACCCTGCGGACGACTGACCGTTCCTCTCCTCCGGCTGGAGCTGGAAGGAGAAAGAATCATGCGGAAATTGTCGCAGACGGAAGAACTGGTAAAAATCCTGGCAGGCCGGGCCCGCCGCCATACCCTGACACCCGAGCAAATCAGCCGGGCCATGGATGAGCAGGAATACGATGTATCCGGGCTGGATGCGCTGTATGCGGCGCTGGAAGCCCGGGGCATCCGTGTAACCGAAGAAGAAGCGGACATGCCCATGCTGGATGAAACACAGATCGGGGAACTGGAGCACGAGCTCTCAGCCGAGGGCGTAGCGCTGGATGACCCGGTGAAGGCATATCTGAAGGAGATCGGCCGGGTGCCGCTGCTGACAATGGAACAGGAGCTGGAGCTTGCCCGGGCCGCGCAGGCCGGGGATGCGGATGCCCGGCGGAAGCTGAGCGAAGCCAACCTGCGGCTGGTGGTCTCGGTGGCCAAGCGCTATGCCGGGCGGGGGCTGCCCTTCCTTGACCTCATTCAGGAAGGGAACCTCGGCCTGATGAAGGCGGCGGAAAAGTTTGAACCTGACCGGGGGTTCCGGTTCTCGACCTACGCGACATGGTGGATCCGGCAGTCCATCACCCGGGCCATTGCCGATCAGGGGCGGGTCATCCGCATCCCGGTGCATCTGGTGGAGAGCATCAACCGGGTCAAGAAAACGGCAGGCGATCTGCTGCACAAAAATGGGCGGGAGCCCACCGTGGAGGAGATCGCCGCCGCACTGGATATGGAGCCGGACAAGGTGCGGGAACTGTTGCAACTGTCGCAGGAACCCATCAGTCTGGAAACGCCGGTAGGGGAGGAAGAGGACGCCCATCTGGAGGACTTTATTCAGGACGAGGACGCCGGTGTCCCGGTGGATGAAGCTGGGCGCCAGCTGCTGCGGCGGGAGCTGCTGCACGTCCTTAAAAGCCTGACGCCCCGGGAGGAGAGGGTCATCACCCTGCGCTTTGGTCTGGAGGATGGCCGCGCCCGCACCTTGGAAGAACTGGGCAGGGAATTCAACGTGACCCGGGAACGCATCCGGCAGATCGAGGCCAAGGCTCTGCGCAAGCTGCGCCATCCCAGCCGTGCAAAGCGCCTGCGGGATTATCTGGATGAGTGAACGATTATAATTGCCGCCGCTTGCACTCTGGCAATATTAGAGGAAACATTATTTTTATATTTGCAGCTCAGAAAAGCCTGCGAGCTTTTCTGAGCTGCTTTTTCACAAAAAAGGGCCGCAAGGGAAAACGGGCATATCCGACTGTAAAAGTAATACGCCAAAACACAAGGGCAAAGATAGACAAATTGCACAAGGGGATTATGAACAGGAACGTGCAAAATAAAAAAATCAAGTACTTGGAAAGTAAACGGATACACGCTACCGGGCGTTCGAAAACAAACTGAAAATAAAATTTATTTCGGCAAAAAACTGAAAAATGGCTTGACAACAGGGGTTTTGGGGTGTATACTGCTTTAGTATCACATAATGGACTAGTGCGTCAAAAAGGGAGCTGTGATGGCTGCCACTTGAGGGGTCGCCCCGAAAAGTTTGTGCAAAATGCCGGAAGGTTCCACAGGACGCGGGTCGAATTATGTGTGTCTGCTCAAATTTGACCCGCGTATACGACATCCCGTAGAATATAAAAGTAAGGAGTGGTTGATTTTATGATGAAAGTCAAGCCCGTAAAGCTCGG
>ERZ773245.1653-NODE-1653-length-14953-cov-4.451403_pt1 | contig 14953 bp, 16 predicted proteins | sample MGYA00580988_ERZ773245 | MGnify/ENA primary metagenome ERZ773245 (study PRJEB29015, sample SAMEA2737792) | human gut metagenome | biome: human gut; feature: human-associated habitat; material: faeces | place: China | collected 2012 ... | reverse complement strand
ACCAGTTGAAATTATCTACCTTTTATTATATAATCGTAACAAGAATTAGTAATTTGTAGGGAGGTAATTTATGATAGGAATTTTTGGATTATTGTTAATAGCTATGGTTTTGGTTGTAAAGTTTTGTAATAAAACATTAAAAATAGTATTATCTATTATAATTATTTTAGCAACAATATATAGTGTTATGATTTCTATTGATATAAACAGAGTAGAAAGTTTTAGAGAGCCTATTTTTGCAGTAGTTAAGCAAGAAAATGATTTAACTACAAAAACAATAATGTATCAAGGCTTAGGCTATGAAGTTGAACTTGTTAAAGATGTAACAAATAACAAGATAATACAAGTAGAGATGTATATGTTTAATAAATGTATAGCTGGAGCAATAGAATAATCAGTAATACAAATTACAATAGATAGGGCAGGTAATTAGTTGAAAATTATCTGTCCTTTGTGTTATAATGCAAACAATAATTAGAAAGTTATCGTTGAGAAAGAAGTGTTGATATATGAAGAAAAAAATAAGTTTAATGGCAAGTATGGTATTATATTTGATTGCTATAATTATTTTAATATATTATTTTAGTTTAGAGTTTAATGAATTATTACGTTTAAGTCCAACTGGAAGAATAGTATTATTACTATTAAGTTGTCTTATTATGTATTTTGGTGGATTAGCTTTAACTAAATATATAGATGAAAAATATAAGAATAAAGTTTTAAAAATAAATATAGGTATATGGTTTATTTTATATATTATATTGTTATCAACACTTACTTTATTTGATGATTATTTTTTTAGAGGAGATTTTAATATATTAAATTGGAATAGTGAGTTGTTTAAAAACTATATGTCTAACTCATTTAATTTAATTCCATTTAAAACAATTTTTGGTTACATTACAAAATTTATTAGTGGAGATATTGCACCATATATATTTATATATAATATTCTAGGAAATGCAGTTGCTTTAATGCCTTTTGCCTTTTTCTTACCAATATTATTTGAAAAACAAAAGAAATTAAAAAACTTTTTACTAACAATGATTTGTATAGTTGTGGGTATTGAACTATTGCAATTTATTACAATATCTGGTTGCTGTGATATTGATGATGTGATTCTAAATGTATTAGGTTCATTAATTATGTTTGTAATATTGCGAATATCATCTATAAACAAATTTTTAAGAAACATAGTCCTTTTAGAAAAAAATAAAATTGATTATAAAGATTTAATAAAAAAGATTATTATTATTTTAATACCAATTATCTGTATTATTGGAGTTGTTTTTATAAGTGAAAATAAGTATATAGATAAAAATAGTCAAACTTTTACACACTTAAAGATAATAGATAAAACAAAAGAAGAAAATATTACATGTAATACTGCATTAGAACAATTTTATGAAGATAAAGAATATATATATTATTTTCCTTGCGAAAAAAGTAAATATGTAATAGTTATATATTCTAATGGTTATCAAGAAACTGTAAAATCATCTTTAGAATATGGAGATATAACTATTGAAGATTTAGAAAAAAATAACATAGAATTTATCAAACAGAAGAAAGATATGAGTAATTGACAAATTACAATTTATATGAAAGATTAGATTTAAATTGTCTAATCTTTTTTGTATTATAGATATTAAACTAATTTTCATTATGAATATTCTATATTTTATTGCATAAAATAAGTAATAAAATTTGATTAATTCCCTAAAAATAAAAAAAATTGACTTTTCGGGAATAGATTGTTATAATAATTATAGAGGTGGAGTGAATGAAAATAATTGATAGAGATATGTATTTAAATACAATGATAAGAGTAATTGATACTCCTGATATTAAAGTGATAACAGGAGTAAGAAGATCGGGAAAATCTAAATTATTAGAGTTATTAAAAAAATATATCGAAAAGAATATTGATAATTCCAATATAATTCATATCAACTATAATTTAAAGAAATTTGATAATTTATTGATTGGAGATAAATTATATAATTATATAGATGGTAATTTTGATGAAAGCAAAGAAAATTATGTATTAATTGATGAAATACAAAAATGTAATGGTTTTGAAGATGTAATAAATAGCATACATGCAGAAGAAAAATATCATATATATATTACAGGTTCAAATGCATTCTTATTATCAAGTGATTTAGCAACATTATTTACAGGTAGAACTTTCGAAATTAAGATATATCCATTTTCTTTTGAAGAATATATGAAATATTTTAATTATGATAATCAATATCTAGCATTTAATACATTTATGCAAGATGGAGGAATGTCAGGTTCCTATTTATATAAAGAATTAGTTGATAAAAATAATTATTTAAGTGATATTTATAATACATTAATATTAAGAGATATTGTTCAAAAATATAATATAAAAAATGAAGATTTATTAAAAAAATTAAGCGATTATTTATTAGATAATGTTTCTAATCTAACATCTTCAACTAAAATAGAAAATTTATTAAAATCTAGTAATCAAACAGCAGATCATAAAACAATTGCTAAATATATTGAATACTTGTGTAATGCATATGCGTTTTATAAAGTACGCAGATATGATATAAAAGGAAAAAAATATTTGAACACTCAAGATAAATATTATTTAGTAGATACATCATTTAGAAGAGCAATTTTAGGTAGAAAAAATGAAGATTATGGAAGAATACTTGAAAATATTGTAGCAATTGAATTATTACGTAGAGGATATGAAATATATGTTGGAAATTTGTATGAAAAAGAAGTTGATTTTGTAGCTATGAAAAATGATGAACAAATATATATTCAAGTAACAGATAATTTGGAAAGTGAAAAAGTATTGAATAGAGAAATAACACCATTATTAAATATAAGAGATGGGTATAAAAAAATAATTATTGCAAAACTAAATCATGAAGGTTATATTAAAGAAGGAATAGAAATTATTGATATAGCAGATTGGTTATTAAATAAATAATATGATTTGCAAATAATATAATATAGTTATTACTTATTTAATTGAAAATGATATTGAAGAAGAATTTAAAAATACAAGTGGTATAATTTTAAATAGAAGATAACTATAAATTACAATTTCTGCGAGAGATAGATAGAGATTTGAATAAAATTTCTATCTTTTTTTAAAAAATTTTCATAATTAGTTGACAGAATGAAAAAATGATGATATAAAATAGGTGTATTCGATAAAGGATACAACTGAAAAATTGAATAGTAGATATTTCCCTTTTGAAATCATATATTTTAGTTCTGAACTACATTATATCTAACAGAACTGGCTTTAAGTAGCTAATAAGGTAATAACAGAAATTACTTTTTTCGATTATCAAGACGGAAGCCAGATTGAATTTAATGGAGCCCATTGTCTCGGAGGCTCGGTGTTGGTTTTATCATAAGATATGTAATTTATCTCCAACCAATGTAAAGAAGTAATATTGATGTCGTAAGCGCTAACAGATATCTTATTTGATTTACAGGTACAATATTTATATGTCTAAAAGTGAAAAGCTATTAGGCTTATTAAAGATTTGCTTTTAGCAAGTAATTTGTAACCTGTGGATAAGTAAGAAATCTGATATTTTTTTTGAGAAAAATTTTAATGCAAGTAAGCAAAGAAATTTTTCAGTAAAAAAGTAAGCGAAACATTAATATCAATTGTGGCTCCAAAAGGGAAAAATAAAATATATAGCCAATAATAGTGATATAAGAATATATAAGGTTTCGTTTATGATAACGAAGCCTTTTTTGTTGCTTACAAATGCATACTTGCTAGAAAGGAGGAAAACTTGGAAGACTTAAAAATCGTAAATGCAGATAATCTATTATATACTTCTTTAGATGAAACAGAATTTATCATTGAAGATATTTTACCAATAGGACTTCATATATTTTGTGGAGCTCCAAAAGTAGGAAAGAGTTGGTTAATGTTAGATATTTGTATTAAAGTTTCAAAGGGAGAAGAAATATGGAACTTAAAAACAAATAAATGTGATGTTTTATATCTTGCTTTAGAAGACACTTATCAAAGACTTCAAAAAAGATTATTTAAGCTAACTAATGAGATAGATTCAAATTTTCATATATCTATTGAGTCAAATAAAATTGCAAATGGATTGACATCTCAATTAGAACAAACATTAAAGAAATATCCTGATATTAAACTAATAGTTATTGATACTCTTCAGAAGGTTAGAAAACAAAATAATGATATAATATAAAAAAATTGTTACCTTTTAAATATTATTTCGTCTTATTATATGAAAGGAGTTGAATATGGAAGATAATCAGATAATAGAGCTCTACTGGAATAGAAATGAAAAAGCTATTTCAGAAACTGATAAAAAATATGGTAAGTATTGCAATTATATTGCTTATAATATATTGCAAAATTCAGAAGATGCAAAAGAATGTATTAATGAAACATATTTGAAAACTTGGAATTCAATTCCACCACAAAGACCAAAAGTATTTAAGCTATTTATAGCAAAGATTACAAGAAATTTAGCCATTGATATATATCGTAAAAATAAACATAAATCTGTAATGGAAGATATTTTAGATGAATTATCAGAATGTACTTCAAATGTAAGTATTGATAATGAAATTGAATATTCAGAAATACTTAAAAATATAAATATATTTTTAGATAATTTATCACAAGAAAAGAGAGTTATTTTTAGAGATAGGTATTGGTCTTTGAATTCAATAGAAAATATAAGCAATAAATATCAGTTAAAAAAAGGTAATGTCAAAATGATATTATCAAGAACTAGAAAAGACTTAAAAGAATATTTGAAAGGGGTTGATTTAATATGAAAAATGTTGAATTACTAAAAATGCTTAATGACATTGACGAAAAGTTTTTAACAGAAGAATATCAGCCTAATTTAAAAAAAAGATATAGAATATCTTTTAAAGAAAGGATGAATGAGATGAGGAATGTAAAATTAAAATATGTTTTAACTCCAGCTATTGCTTTCTCAATTGTATTAACAGGTATTGTAATGATAAATAATTACGACAATAAAACAGGATTAGAAATAGCCAAAGATAATGAAACAATAGAAACACCAATGAATAATGAATCAAATGAAGATAATAAATTTGAAGATAATCAAATACAAATTGCAAAAGAAGATAATATAACATTTAGCAATAATAATATGCGTTCATCTGTAGCTATAAAAGCAAAATCTGTAAAGATGAATGTAATATCAGACTTTGAATTTCTTGAAAATTTAAGTATTCCTAAAGAATATGAGTTGAAAGAACAATTATCATTATACAAAGGAGAAAATACAAATGATACAGAATATAAAAAATTATGGCAATATGAATTGCATTATTTAGCAAGTAATTCAAACGATAGTGAAATTGAAAAAAATATTAACATTGTATTTACGAAGGAAGATTATATACTTGCGTGTAATACACTTAAAACAGAAAATCTTCCAATTTCAACTATAAATGGAAAAGATATATATTTATTCAAAAGTAATAATGATTTAGGAAAACAAGCATTTTTTGAATATAAAGGATATAAATTCTTTATTGAATCTACTAAATTAACAGAGAATGAATTTGTGGATTTAATAAAATCTATAATTCAATAATATAAAAAAATATGCAGGGATTTGAAATATAATCTCTGCTTTTTTTGTGCCTAAAAATGGGAAGAAAGGAGAATTTATGAAAGAAGAATTAATAAAAAAATTAAAAGCAGAAATGGAAAAATTTAAAGAAAAAATAAGAGAAAGTGGAGTTGATTATGCAATAGATAGGGCTTATGAAATAACAGTAAAACAGGAGATAATAGACATATTTGAATATGATAAAGATTTATCAAATGAAGAATATAAAGTTCTAAAATCAAGAGAAAATTTACTAGAAGATTGCTATGATGGGTGGTTAAAATGTGATGGAAATTTAAGGAGTGAACTTGAATTTTCAGTTGATGACACAATAGATAAAGTATCAGATGATTTTGCAAAAGAAAAAGAACAAAAGTCTAAAAAACACAAAGAAAAGGAGAGATAAAATGAGCAAGTTTTTACCAAAAGATGAGATATTATCAATAAAAAGTGTTGATTTATTCACTTATCTAAAGACTTGTTTTCCAAGTGAATTACAATTATTTTGTAATGGAACTTATACTACAAAAACACATAGTAGCTTAAAAATTTCTAATGGATTATGGCATTATTTTAAAGAAGGTATTGGTGGAAAAAATGCAGTTGATTATCTTGTAAAAGTAGAAAATTATGACTTTCTTTCAGCTTGTAATAAAGTTAAAAATGATATGAATTTAAAAAATAATATAAGCCTAGAAGAAATAGAAGAACAAGAAAAAATGAAATCAGCAAAGTTAGTTTTACCACCTAAAAATGAAACAAACAATAAAGTTATTTGTTACCTTATGAAACGAGGAATTGATTTAGAAATAATAGAAAATTGCATAAAAAAAGGAATGATTTATGAAGATTATCCTTATAATAATGCAATTTTTTTAGGCTTTGATTTAGAAAATAGACCTAGATATTGTGCAATAAGAGCAACAAATACAAGCAATTTTAAAAGAGAAAGTTACGGCAGTGATAAAGCATATTCATTCAAAATGGAAGCAATAGATAAAGAAAAAACAAATACATTATATTTATTTGAATCTGCAATTGACACATTATCTTTTGCAACATTTTTACGATATAGTGGTAAAAACTTTGAAGATTATAATTTGATTTCTCTTGCAGGAATATATAAAACAGCTAGTGACTTTTCAAAATCAAAAATACCAAAAGCAATAGAAAATTATTTAAAGAATAATCAGCAAATTGAAAAAATTGTGCTTTGTTTTGATAATGATGAAGCAGGAAGAAATGCAACAAAAGCTCTAAAAATGCTATTAGAAAATAAGTACAAAGTGATAGATCATAGACCTAAAATTGGAAAAGACTATAACGATTATTTATGCTATTTTTTAAAACAGAGTAATAGAAAATTTGGAGATAGCAGACAAGAAAATGTAGAATAATATATTTAAAAATGAGAGAAAAATAACAAACAATTTTGTTAATTTTCTATCTAAATAAATCAAAATCAAATTCAAAATTTTTGAATGATTTTGAAGTAACAAGCAATGAATTTGTATATACAACAAATTCGTTATGGGGAAAATTCCCCAATCCCCTTTTTATAAAATAAAACATAGGAGGCAGATGTAGAAATGAAATTAGTATTGTTATTTATTATAGGTATGATGGTAGGAGCATTTTTAGGAGTTATGCTAATGTGCTTATTACAACTTAATAGAACGGAGGATGAATAAATTGAAGAAATTAAGAAGAACAGGAAAACCATATAAGAAAAATCCCAAAGTTAAGGTAATAGGAATAAGAGTAAGTTATGATAATTTAGAGCTTATAGATGCTAATGCACAAAAAGCAGGAATGGACAGATCAACCTATATGCGATTATGTGCTACTCAAAAAGAAATAAAAGAAAAACCAGATATAAAGTTTTATGAAACTTTAAAAGATGTTAGAAAATTAGAAATAGAGTTAAGGCAAATAAATGAAAATAAAATTTCCAATAGTGAGTTAAAAGCAAAAGAACTTGCAGAACAAATCTCAAAAATGATTTTTGAATGTTATAAAAATTTTGAGTGAGGAGGAAATGCAGTATGGCAACAACAAGACTTTGGAGTATATGTTCAAGATTAGATCTAGTTGTAAAGTATGTAGGCAACAAAGAAAAAACTACTACTGATGAAGATATACAAACATTAAGAAAAGTTTTAACTTATGCAGAAAACGATTATAAAACAGAAGAAAAGAAATATGTTACAGGAATAAATTGCAGTCCAGAAACAGCATATAAAGAAATGCAGATAGCACAAAAAAGAGCAGGAAAGAAGTATAAAGTTATAGCTATGCACGGCTATCAATCATTTATGGCAGACGAAGTAACACCAGAACAAGCACATAAAATTGGAGTACAACTTGCAAATGAAATATGGGGAGATAAATTTCAAGTAATAGTAGCTACACATTTGAATACAAATCATATACACAATCATATAGTGGTATGTTCTGTTTCATATATAGATGGAACAAGAACTTATAATGATATGGAAACTTATGCTTTAATGAGGCATACTTCTGATGAACTGTGCAGAGAAAATAATTTAAGTGTTATACAGGAAAAAAGATGTGGAAAATATAATGTAGATTATTCAAAAATATATCAAAAAAACATATTGCATTCTAATTATGAATTAGATACAAAAAGAGATGTAGATTTTGCTATATCAAAAGCAAAAAAGTATGGAGAATTTTTAGACATATTAAAGGAAATGGGGTATTCAGTAAAGCAGAGAACAAAAGATAGTTTAAGTCTTTGCAAATACCCTTATAAAAGGAATATAAGAATTGCAAGAAGTTTTGGAGATGAATACTCAATTTCAAGAATAAAAGAAAAAATCTATTATGAAAAAAATAAAAATTATATAGCTAATAACAAAACTTATTATAAAAAAATTTATACAGGACCGAAAATAGATAAATTAAGATTAAAATTAAGCCCAATGTATAGAAGATATATTTATTATATGTATTTCTTTAAAAAACTTCCAAAGAATTATTACTATCAAGAAATAACTCCAGAAGATAGAAAGAAAACACAAGATTTCAAAAAGCTATTAAGTGAAATGGATTTTATAGTAGAACATCATATTGATAGTTTTAGAAATATAAAAACTTATGAAGAAAATTTGAAAACTCAAGCAACAGAACTAGGCAAGATGAGAAATCAAATTAGAACAAAAATAAGCAGAGGAGGCGATGAAAATGTAATACAAGAATTAACAAACAAAAAAGATAAACTTACACAAGAAATCAACAAATTAAATGAAGAACTAAAAATGTGTAAGAAAATTGAACAAAGGAATAAAAAATGGAATGATGAGGAAAAGGAACAAAATGAAATTAACAAAAGAAATAATGAATTAGAAAATAATATGGAAAAGGAGGAACGAGTTAAATGAGTGAATATAGTGAATCAGCAGAGCAAACAGTTAAAATGACGCTGGAGGGAATGGACTATTTTTTAAGAATTGTAGGTAATGTATCAAAAGAAACAATACTAGCAATTCATAGCATAATGGAAAATAAAACACAAACAAAAGGAAAAACAACTTTGACTAATATGGTTAAATCTGGAGAGCCTGTTTCTATATTTTCATTGCCTAAAAACAATATAAAGAATTTTGCAACTGAAGCTAAAAAATATGGTGTAGTTTATGTTGTAGTTAAAGACAAAGCAGATGAAAATGGAAAAATAGATATTATAGTAAAAGATAAAGATAAAGCTAAAATAGATAGAATAATTAAAAAATTTGAACACGATGCACCATCAAAAGATGAAGAACAAAAATTAAGAGAAAAAAGTGCAAAAAGTTTAGAGAAAAAAGAAAAAATAGAAATGGCAGAAAAATATCTAAATGGAGATATAGAACAAATAAACCCCGATTTAGCTCTAATAAAAGGCAATCAGTCAAAGAGTTCTTCAAAAAATCAACCTAATGATAAAAAGCCTTCTGTTAGAGCTGAATTAAAAAAATATGAAAAGGAGCTAAACGAAAAGAAAAAAGAAAAACAGCAAGAAAAAGAACAAAAGGCGAAAAGAAACAATAAAGAATATAAGAACTCAAAAAATAAGAACTATCACAATAAAAACAAAGAAAGGTAGGGGAAAATATGCAAAATACAGCTTATAAAGAAGTTAAAATTGATAGATATGAGTATGGATTTTTATTGCAATTATTAAATGCTAAAAGAACATATCTTATAAAGCAAAAACAACCTACTGATGAAATAGATGAACTCATAATAAAGCTAATTGATGCAAAAGAAAAAAAGAAATTATTTCAAAAGAATAATTATGAAAGATAATCAAAATAAGATTATATTTGCTCTAGGTGTAATTCCAGTAATATGGTTTTCATTATTAGTCGCACCAATAGAAGATGGTGGACTAATGAATATAATAAGTAAATTACCAGAAGCATTAAATAATCCATTAAATATTATATGGTGTGAAAATAGTATAAAAACTATTTTTATTTTTTTGCTCATATATGTAATTGTTATTGGTGTTTATTATTCCACAAAGAAGAATTATAGAAGAAATGAAGAACACGGCTCTGCAAAATGGGGAAATCCTAAAACAATAAACAAGAAATATGAACAACAACCGATAGAACAAAATAAAATATTAACTCAAAATGTTTCAATAGGTTATGATGCAAAGAAACATAGAAGAAACCTTAATATTTTAGTTTGTGGTGGTAGTGGAGCAGGAAAGACAAGATTCTATGCAAAGCCAAATATAATGCAAGGAAACTCATCTTTTGTAATTTTAGATCCAAAGGGAGAAATAGTTAGAAGTACAGGACATTTGTTAGAAAAGAAAGGCTATGAAATTAAAATATTAGACTTAATAAATATGGAAAAATCACATTGCTATAATCCTTTTAAATATATTCATACAGATAATGATGTTCAAAAGTTGGTAACAAACTTATTTAAAAGCACTACACCGAAAGGAAGCCAAACCAATGATCCATTCTGGGGTGCGACCTGTTGCAGTTTGAAAAGAACTGCTTAAAACTATAATTTAATATGTTTTAAAACTAATATTTCGATTGGTGGAATGATAGGGTAACGCCTTGAAACGCCACTTTGATACTCCGAATAGCGAAAATATTGTTAAGAATATTTTGGTTATAAGCTCGGTGAAGTCGGCAAAGAATTGCCCTAATGATTAAGAATTAATCAAGGAAAGTGTCCTAGAGGTAGGATATGCAATCTATATGTCGGAAGTCTATAAAATACTCACGGTTAGAATTTTTGTTAAGACGGGCAAAATGACGAAGTTTCCGAATGTACAAGCCTAGAACGGGAGTTAGTCGAAAGGCTATAATCATTTTAATATGATGTTTGTGAGGTGGAGTAAAGTTCCCAGAGATGAAACACCTTATATTATTACAGGTAATATCAAGCAAACAGGCTTATAGGAACGACCTAAAAGTATATATGTAAAGATAGAAATATTGGAACAGGGAAAGCTAACAATACTGAGGGCTTAACACCTATGAAGTAGTTGTAAGGAATAAATAACTTACATTAATGTTAGTGAGAGTAGTGGCACAGTACCTATGAAACTCTGATAATAAGGAGTGGAGGGATAGCCACAAGTCAAAAATAATTTAATTATACAAAATTTACAAATTTTAGAAAGGAGTTCTAAAACATAAGGTTCTTGTAAGACTAATAGAGGTAATAAATCTTAGAAATAGGAGGAAAAGCCGACTTATGACAATTAAAAATCAAAAGTTCAAAAAGAAAAAGCATTTAAGAAATAATGAATATTATAACTTACAAGAGGAATTTGACAAATTATATCAACAAAGTAAAAACGGAAAGAAATTTAAAAATTTACTAGAAATAATTGAAAGTGAAGAAAATATACAACTTGCTTACAGAAACATTAAGAAAAATAAAGGTAGTAAAACAGCAGGAACTAATAACAACACAATAGAGTGCATTGGAAAGACAAAAACTAATAATCTTGTCCAATATGTTAGAAATAGACTTGCTAATTATAAACCTCAAACTGTAAGGAGAGTTGAAATACCAAAACCAAATGGAAAAACTAGACCTTTGGGAATACCAACAATAGAAGATAGACTTATACAACAATGTATAAAACAAGTTTTAGAGCCAATTTGTGAAGCAAAATTCCACAAAGACAACTATGGTTTTAGACCTAATAGAGGAACAAATCACGCAATAGCAATGGCAATGAGATTTGCAAATATAAATAAGTTGTATCACGTTGTAGATATTGATATACAAGGATTTTTCGACAATGTAGACCATTCAAAATTATTGAAACAAATATGGGCAATGGGAATACAAGATAAAAATCTTATATGTATTATATCAAAAATGCTAAAAGCAGAAATTAAAGGAATTGGTGTTCCAACGAAAGGAGTTCCACAAGGTGGTATATTAAGTCCTTTACTAGCAAATATAGTTTTAAATGAGCTTGATTGGTGGATTTCAAATCAATGGTACACAAATAAAATGGATACTAACTATAAAAATGATGATAGCAGAATATACACGCAGAAAAGAACAAATCTTAAACAAGTAATGATAGTTAGATATGCAGATGATTTTAAATTGTTTTGCAAAACACACGAACAAGCAGTAAAAATATATTATGCTACAAAACAATGGCTGAAAGAAAGATTAAAACTAGATGTCAGCGAAGAAAAAACAAGGAAGGAAAAAATAGAATGGCATACACAATATTGCGATTTAAGAAAGACAAAGGTGGTGCCATAGCTGGATGTGAAAGACACAATGAAAGAAAAAAAGAAGCATATAAAAGTAATCCAGATATAGATATGAATAAATCTAAAGAGAACTATCATATCATACACGCACCACAATACACATATTCAAGAAAAATAAAAGAATTAATAAAAGAATATGGCTGTAAAACAAGAAAAGATAGTGTCAAATTAGTTGAAACATTGATAACAGCTTCTCCTGAATTTATGAATAGATTAAGCAAAGGAGAACAAAGGGAATATTTTGAAAGAGCAGTAAAATTTATGAAAGATGAAATTGGCGAAGATAGAATAATATCAGCAGTAGTACACATGGATGAGGCAACACCACATATGCATTTAGTATTTTGCCCTATAAATAAAGATGGTAAACTATCAGCTAAAAGTATTCTTGGAAATCAAAAAAGCCTTTCAGAATGGCAAACGAGATACTATAATTATATGCACGAAAGATGGAATGAACTTGAAAGAGGAAAATCAGCTCAAGAAACAAAAAGAAAGCATATTCCTACCTGGTTATTTAAGTTAGCTGATAATTTAGATAACTTATATAATCAATTATTAAAGAAAATTGAGAATATTAATATGATAGGAATGAAAAAGAATAAAGAAGAAGCTATTAATATTCTTTCAGAATTTGTTCCAAAGGCAGAGAAATTTTCGGCAAAGGTAAATTCTTATAACGATTATATAAATGAATTAGAAGAAAGAGTTTTAATTCATAGAAAAGACAATAGAATACTAGCTGAAGAAAATCTTGACTTAAAAGAAAAAATTGAGAATAAAGATTTTGAAGTTAGTGAAAGAATTAGACTAATGCAAAATCAAGTTAATAAATACGAACGACTTATAAAGAAAGTTCCAGAGAATATTATAGAAAAAATCCAAAAGAAAGAAAAAAATAGAAAAAATAGAGAAAGATAGGAGGTTAATTATATGTCGCAAATAGTAAAAGAAGAAAAATTAGTATATACAGCTCAAGAAGTAGCTAAAATATTGCACGCAAGCCCAAATTATGTTTATGAATTAATACGAAAAGGAAAATTAAAGGCTTTTAAGCTAAAGAGCATACGAATTCTTAAATCTGCTTTAGAAGACTTCATAAAACAAAATGAGGGGAACGATTTGTCTGATATAGATAATGTTAGAAGATTATCAAAATATGAAGACAATGAAAGATAAAGTCCATGGGTAATGTCACTATACAAAAACGAGGTAATTATTATCAGTATAAAATTGAAGTGGCTAAGGTAGATGGAAAAAGAAAGTTTATAAATAAATCTGGGTTTGAAACAAAAGAAGAAGCAATAAAGGCTGGAAATCTAGCTTATGCAGAATATTTGAATACAGGATTAAACTTTAAGGAAACAACGATTTCTTTTAGTGATTATCTAGATTATTGGTATGAAAATTATTGTGAAACTACTCTAAAATATAATACAAGACGAACTTATAAAACTATAATGGATAAATATTTAAAGCCAGAACTTGGAAAGTATAGATTAAGTGCTTTATCAAGTGTTAAGCTAAATTCTTTTTTAGTAGAGCTTTGCAATAAGTACAATTATAAAAAATCATATTTTAATAATATTTTGAAAGTATTAAAAACAAGTTTTAGATTGGCAACTGATGTATTTGGATTTATAAGGTATAATCCAGCTATGACATTAAAACTGCCTAAAATAGAAGATGAGGTTGAATTTGAAAAGCATTTATATAATCAAGATGAAATAAATACAATTTTAGAACGATTTAAGGATGATGATGTATTTACTTGTGCTTTTATTACAGCTTGTTATACTGGAATGAGAACAGGAGAAGTTTGTAGCTTGACTTGGGATGATATAGAATTTGAAAATAGAGTTATAAATGTTAAGCATACTGTATATGACAAGCCTGATGATGGAAAAGGCAGATGGTATATGGGTACCACTAAAACAAAAAATGGAGTAAGACAAATATATATGAGTCCAACTTTATTTCAAGCCTTAATCAATTTTAAGAAGAAACAACAACACCTAAAGAAATTATATGGTTCTAATTATATAACCTATTATTTTGAAGATATAATAGGTAAAAATGGTAAGTTAATAGAAAAACGAATTATTGAGAGCAATGGAAATATTCTTCATATGAATACTGCTAATTTAGTATTTACAAGACCAAACGGAAAATATGTAGGAAGAAATATTTTGAACTATCCATTTAAGATAATTCATAAAGAACTGGGTATTAAGGATTGTAGGTTTTATGATTTAAGAGGAAGTTATGCGACAACTAATTTAAGAAATGGAGTTGAGATTAGAGATGTTGCAGATATTCTTGGACACAAATTTATTGAAACAACAGAAAATTTTTATATATCAAGTACAGAAGAAAATAAAAAAGATGTTACAACAGCCTTTGACAAGGTAATGACATCAGAGCTTATAAACAATATTATTAAATATGAAATTGCATACTAAAAGTAATAAGCTAACATGTTAGAGTGTTAGCTTATTATTATAATAAATATATAAATTA
>ERZ773245.1640-NODE-1640-length-15085-cov-3.154291_pt1 | contig 15085 bp, 15 predicted proteins | sample MGYA00580988_ERZ773245 | MGnify/ENA primary metagenome ERZ773245 (study PRJEB29015, sample SAMEA2737792) | human gut metagenome | biome: human gut; feature: human-associated habitat; material: faeces | place: China | collected 2012 ... | reverse complement strand
ATTAAGCCTCTTGTTAATCCTATTCTGCTAAGTAAATATAAAGATAGAAGCAGAATAATTCCTGTATTAAAGAATGTTAGTCTTTTTAATTTTATTGATAATTATAAGGAAATTTCTATTAATCCATATTATGAAGTGGCAATGGATGAATTTTTGCACAGGAATTTATCTAAAATACTAGATGCCTCATTGGAAGATGATACTAATTACAAACAATTTTTATATACAGTTCAAAATTTTGACATCAATATAATAGATAATATTGAAAACACATATATAACAGAAGGATTATCAAATAATGATTATTTTGATGATGAATACAATAATGCTATATTAAATGTTGGAACAGTAGTATCACCCATTCAAAAAACAACAAAGGTTGATATAAGAAGAGATGGAATGATTGGTGCTTTAGCACTCAGTAAAGGTAATTATTTGTGTGAGTTTAATGATGAGCATAGAACATTTATAGCAAGAAGTAATGGCAAGCAATATATGGAGGCTCATCATATTATACCTTTTAATCAGGCTGAACACATATACAATAAACATAGAGTTAATATTGATTGTGTTGAAAATATTGTTTCATTGTGTCCTATTTGTCATAGGGCTGTTCATTTGGGTGAATTTGATACTAAATTAAATATTTTAAAGAAGTTGTATGATATGAGAATTGATGCAATTCATTCAATAGGATTAAATAAATTTTCATTTGAGGATTTAATAAAGGTATATATTTAATGAATAAAAATATTCATTATCTTATGTATATATATCAAATGGTTATAGAAATTATGTGTATGTAATAAAAAAATATAACAACAGAATTACCCCAATTTTAATTTATAGGGTTTCAATGGGTTTCATATGGTTTCATCATAAAAAAGCTCAGAATGTGGGATATTCTGAGCTTTTAATATGAAAGTTATATAGATTTTTAATATTCATTTATAGCAATAGTTTTTTATAAATTAGATTTTTCCCTTCTAAATATAAAGCATTTAATTGTTGATTATTGATATCATTGTTAGATGATAATAGTTGCAATGATTGAATGTTTTTAATTAAAGTTGCTATACAATTTAGGCTTGGAGATTTTTTTTCACATTTTATTTTGCCATAATAATATTTGTTGCAATCCAAAAATATTTTAGAAAAGTCATATTGGGAATTAACAATTTTAAAGTTTTCAGATACTATTTTGTAGCATTTCAGAATGAAATTGAGTGTTTCATCTGCTGATATTAACTGATTTGTATATTTGTTGATTCCTCTTATTTTATTCTGTGTTTTTATTGATTCTATTATGTTTTTCATATCATTCCTTATGGTGATTCATAAGTATTTATCATTTGAAACTGAGTGAAACCCAATAAATTATAGCACAGTGGAGAGCTTTGCTTCATTTTTATCTTTTTTATATGGTGGGGTCAAGTTGTTGAGGGCAACAACTTAATTTTAACACTAACAATGAAAGGTAAAAAGATATGACTAATATTAATTATGAATCTAACTTAAATAACCCAATGGTAAATCAAGAAAATGCTACTATGGTATCACCACAAGTTCAACAGCCATTCAGCTTTAATGTTATTTCAACAGATGAAGACAGAGCATTATTGCTATTTGTTGATACCAAAAAACAGATATTGGATAATTTGGTGTTCAATTTGGAGCATTATAGAGCAAATGATTGGGATAGAAGCAGTTGTATGAAGAAAATGTTCAATGAAGCAAAGAAAATTATTTCTTTAAGGGCAGGTTCAAAAACAATAATAACTCTTGGTTATCAACCAACAGAATGTTATTCAAATGAGCAAAAAGTTGCTTGTCTAAACCAATTAGGTAAGGAAATAGTGAATGGAAGGTATGATAAATCTATTGCAGAAAGCCTAATTAAAGAATATCAAAGCAGAAGTGAAAGAAGAAATCAAAGAGCAAGAATGCAAAGAGTTGTCCCATCAGTAGTGGATGCTGTTAAACCTATTGTAGCAGCAACAGAAGTAGTAAAAGCACCTGTAAAGGAACAGAAACCTGCTCAATATAATATTAAGCAACAAAATTGGGAAAAAGAATACAATTTCAACTAAATCCCATATAGAAAACACCACAAAACCCTCATCATATTTGATGGGGGTTTATATTATATTTTAATAAGGTCTTTCAATCTAACCATACCAATCAATTCTCCATCTGCTTTTCCATTAGATGTTAAAAATACAACACCAATACCTTCTTCATATTGAGAATCTTGAATAAACATCTGTTTTACTTCTTTTACCTTTGTTTTGGGTTTAGTGCATAAGAATCCTTCTATACTGTCTCCAACTACATCTAACATTTCTTTAATAGTTAATTCTTGTAAATTGAGATTAGAATGCATTTTTTTCCTATATGTAAATTCACTTTCAATAGTCTTGCTGAAAATACCAACAATTGTTTTATTTTCAATTATAGGAAGGTAATAACAATGTTCACCATGCATCCTTCTTGTGGTTGTAATATATGAGTCACTATATGTAATAACCCTTTTTACAGCAGATGCATAATCACAGACAGGTTCTTCTTCTTTATTTTTTATTTTATCTATATTGGGATTTGCTTTTTGGTATTTTTTTATACTTGCTAATGTATAACCACATTGGTCACCTTCATTCTTAAATACCAATTCTGATTTGCCTCTTGCAGTCCAAGTTTTTAAGGTATTTGGTTTTATTCCCAGTATTGTTGATGTGTCTTTCCTTGAAATAAGTATATTTTCATCATCTTTTGTTATTTTATTATTTGTAATGCTTGAATTATTTTTAATTATATCTTTGCTTTTATCATTCAATGCTTGTGCTAACAATAAATATCTATCTTTTATTTTATCTCTAAAAATATTTATCCATAATTCAGCATTGGGTATTTGTCTGACTTGTATTTTGATAAGACTAAATATTGCTTTGGAACCAAAATCAACATCAGTAAAATTAAATACATTAGTAATAGATGTATTGTTAAATGATATTATTTCTTTAAAACATCTACCATTAAAAAATATTGGTGCTTTAAATTCTGCATCATCAAAAATAATATCAGCTGTATCTGATGTTTTATTATTATTTTCAAAGTAAAATCCACCATTTGTATTATTAGATACTCTTATTTTACTAAAATCTGCTTTTTTATTGAAAATAGTATTTGTAAATAATGTTAATTGATGATGAAAAGCTGATGGTAGGTGTAGTTGGTCTGTAAATGTGCAGTTAGTGAAAATAAAATTATCATATGATGCTTGAAAATGCTCTCTTAAATATATGCTTTTTACCTCTGATTTCTCAACAATGCTGGATTCTCCTTCTTCTCTATATCTAAAATCATCACCAAATCTTGCATAATACTCATATTCATTTTGTATATTGATATCATCATTATAATCATTAGGCATAATTCCATCTCCTAAATAGTCTATATTTAGGAGGGTAGAAGGTATTATATTAAAAATCCAGATAAAATGCTAAATAATCCAGTTTAAATGCTAAAAAATGCTCTTAATTGCTTTATTTTGCTATGTAATTATATACAGTTGGTCTTGTGATGTTAAATTGTCTTGCTATTTTAGCAATTGGAATCCCTTGTTGATATAAATTATTTAATTCATTTACTTGCTCATCAGATAACTTATTTTTGCCACCTTTATATTTTCCTTTTGCTTTGGCTAATGCTACACCTTCTCTTACTCTTTGGTTTATCAATTCTCTTTCTAATGAACTTACTGCTGCTAACATTGTCATCATCAATTGTTGATATGGGTCTTGTTTATTTGGCTCAAATGATAGGTTTTCTTTATGGAACTTAATTGTTGCCCCAATTTTATTGATTTCATCAACTATATTTAATAAATCTCTTGTATTTCTAGCTAATCTATCCATAGAGTGAACATTCACAGTATCACCACTTCTTAAATTAGATAACATTGCTTCTAATTGTGGTCTTTCTCTGTTTTTTCCAGATAATTTATCTTCATATTCTCTATCACAAGGAACATCAATTAATTGTCTTTCAGTTGATTGGACTATTGTGCTAACTCTTTTATAATTAAAAATCATTGATAAAACCCCTCTATATGTAAAGTATAAATCTATAATGTTGCTTTACAGTATGCTAAAAGTGTAAAATTGTCAAGTGTTTTAATGTTGATTTTACACTATTGTATATGGAAGGATTAACTAATGTTAGATTTTACATATAAATGCTCATTTATACTAATTATATTGATTTTTATAAGTTTCAGTGTTATGAAAATATTCAGAAGGGAAGGATATATCCTATACTAAGCATTTTTGTGCAGGACAATTGTCTGATTATAGGTGATGCCTTCCTTTATTGACATTTATGATTTTTAGTGCTAATCATAATAACAGATAGAAGGGGTATATCTCATATTAAGTATTTTCATACAGGATTTTATATCTGGTTATGAGTGAGACCCTTCTTTTTTATTTTAAAACTCCTTTCCATATTGACATTTATAATTTTATATATTATACTTATGGACAGAAGGGATGGATATAGACCACATTAAGCATTGTGATGCAGGAGATTCTCTGGTTGTGGGTGATGCCATCTTTCTTTATTTTAAAATATTCAATTTCTTTATCTTCTGATATACAAAATCAAAAGAATCTATTTCTTTAATTGCTTTTAATATTCTTTTAGCTCCTAAACTTCTCATTAAATTGTAGATTATATTATACATATGGGCAGGATGTTCATAATCATCTTGAAGAACAAGTAAGGAACCATAGTGGAATACTTTATTTCTATATAATCTAATTCTATTAATATCATAAATGAATTTTGATAATTTACCACTATCTTTATTTCCATCAAATATTTCTTTCATCATTGATGGATATTTATTCCATAAAATATCTCTGTATGTTGATGAGAAGAGAAATGACCAATATCCAAATGTTAATTCAGAAATTAAACAATCTCTATTTTTCAGATACTTTGCTCCTTTTTCCCTTTCAATTCTTTTTAAAGCATCATTATAGTGATTTAAATTCTTTCCAATATGATATTGAGTATCAAAAATCCAATCTTCCCCTAAATATTTAGAGAATACCAAATCAATTTTATTCCTTAAAATAATCTCAAAATAGCATAGAGATTGGTAGAATGATTCTGCTAATTCTGAATTATATAGGTGACATTTAAAAGCATCCTCTTTGGATATACCTTTATATTTAGCAAGTCTTTTCTGTGATATTAAATCTACAATTTCATCCATTTTTAGAGTCCTTTTATATTTTATGGTAGTATAATAGAGTCCATTAAAAAATAAATGAATCTTTTTTAATTTTTATCTCCATATAGTTCATCATACCCTCTGTTTATATCATCAGCATTCTCTATTATTGCTTCTAACAATTCATCAACTTTGGAGCACCAATCTTTACAGCCTCCTAAATTTGATAGGAGGCTGAAGTTTTTTCTCATTGATATTTCAGGATTTTTTCCATCCATCAAAAAGTTCGCAAAAACAATATTTAAAATACGGCGTTTTTCTTCAATCTGCGAACTTTTGAAAATTTCAAAAGAATTTTGGCTGAAATTCAACACTTTATCAATAGCTCGTTCAACAGAGGTATCTGGTGTCTGCAGTTTCTCAATTCTTGCTTGGAGTTCAATTTTTGCTGTTTCATATTCAGCATTTTTACTGCAATAAACTTCGGCAGGAACAGTTCCTGCAATCAGCAAATCCAAAAGTTTCTTCTGTTTTTCCTCAACATCAGCCAGTTCATTGCGATTCTTTTCTAATTGATAATAAGTGTTCCCGTGAGTTGCCTCATACTGCTTTTTCAAACGAATTGCCAAAGCAGCTTTCAAATCATCGTCAAAATGGATTGATGCAAGAGCCTTTTCCACTTCTTTCAGCAAAATTTTCTCGCTGATATTATTGCAGTGTTCGCAATTTTTGAGGTCAATATGTCTTAAATAAACATATTGCCCCTTCTTGGTATAAGGTGAAAGCAAACAACCACAATGTTTGCAACGAACCAGCCCCCGAAAAATATAGGGCTCTTTGGTATGCTTGGATGTTCGTTTGAACTTTCCCGTCCGAACTTCTGTGCATTTATCAAACAGTTCTTTTGAAATGAGCTTTTCATACCGATGAGGGAAGTAGGTTTTATTATAAAACAATTTGCTTTGTCGTTTAATATAATTAACTGCTTCATAAAACTTGGTTCTCTTGCCGTGGAAGGAACTTTCAACAAAGGTAAATTCTCTTGCAATTTCCAACCCTTTAATTGAACAATAATTACGCAACCTGTCCAATTGGGCATCCAGAGAGAACCCGTCTTGCTGCATCTCCGTTGAAACTCTTGCTAATATAACCGCTTTCATTTGCAATCTCCTTAAAATTTGATAATTCAACATTTACAAGTAATTCAAGCATCTTCAACAACTCACATTCCATTTGTTCAATTTCATTAGTTGTCAATTTTTGGCTGAAATTTAAAGCAAGAACGTCTCTAACTGATTTGAGGGATGTTTTTTTTACAGTTTCTGTTTTGCTCACTTTTAACTCCAACGATAAATGCCTTCATTGCTTACACGAGGAAGTTATGAAAAAAATAGAGCAAAATCAAAATGACAGCAAAAGCCGCATTTTGACGTTAGTGAATGTTAATCAACTTTATAAATGGCTTGATAAAAAACCATATAGTTAAAGACAATTTCTTAATGATTTCACATATAGATTGATGGTATTTAGTCCTAAATTTAGCTTCTCCAAACCAAAGCTGAACTTTATCACCATATTGTATTAAATGATACGAATCAAACCCAGTAACTTCACTTTTAGAAGTTGGACAATAAAAATATCCTCTTGCAATTAACACATCTGTTTTAAAAAGTGCACATAAAATACTATGAAGCAGTACTTCACCAAAAAAACCGTGAGACTTATTAGGATTCTCCCTTATTTTAGTCTGCAAAGCAATATCCATTGATTTATTATAATCATTTTTATCAATATCAAATTCATTCAAAGAGTATTCAATAATTGAATTATAAATTATATCAATCAGACTATCATCACTAACGACATTATAGCATTTATCTTTATGAGTAGATAATGGTGTTTTCTCTAACCCCTTTTCTTGACAAGGAAGCTCATATTCTAAAATAATTGTATTTTTAACTAATTCTTTTAATATATCTCTCATAGCTTGCTTTCTGGTTACTAATTATCAGCCCAAAATCTCCTTAATCACCTGATGCATATTGGTATAAGGACAACCATTTTCTTCTAATGCCAAGCTAATTGTTTATTCCTTTGTGTCCTTGCCATCGTTTAGTCTCCATTGATGTTGGGAATAGCCCCAAAGATGCCATACATATATTCATTGTAAAAAGCACCTTTTTTTCTTTTGATTTGTTTGAAATCACTCAAAGAATATAAATCGCTGGAATAACCATTTTCCTTGGATACAAACCAAATTTGGTCTCTGGTCAGATGCTCTCCATCCATCAAATAGTGAGCGTGAGAAGTGAAGATAAGCTGTGCTCCTTTCGGATTCGTTTCTGGATTATTAAACAGTTCAACCAAATATTTAACCAAATGAGGGTGTAAAGCTGTGTCTAATTCATCAACAAACAAAACTTTTCCATTTGTCAAAGCATCATCAACAAATCTTGATACAGCAATGAGAGTTTTGGTTCCTAACGAAGTTTCCTTACTGAAATCAAAAAGAACATCATTATTATTTTCATCTTTCTGAATAGCATAGGTTTTACCATCTTTGATAACAAAATTGACAATATCAATATCTGCTTTATTTAAAAATTTAGAAACTCTATTTATATTAGTTTCATCAATATTGGCAGTATATGCCATAATAGAAATATTAAACAAAGTTAATAAATCTTCTGCAAACCAATTATAAATAGCTGATACAAATTTATCCTGATAATTTTTATTATTAATCAAATCACCAATTAATAATCTTGTATTAATTGTTTGCATTGCAAGATTCTTATCAATACCATAAGGACTATTAAAATCTTTGCTTGTTCTTCTAAACAGGCATTTTTCTCTCCCCTCGCCAGAGGTTTCATTATAATATGCTTCTTCTTTAACGATAGAATCGTTATTTAATTCAACAAAATATTTATACACATAACCATTTTTTAAAAATTCTACTTCAAAAGTAGTATTTTCTTTATTTGCCGCTAATTTATATATGGGTATATTGAATTTAGATGTGGTTGAATTTCTATAAGTCCTAATAACTAGCATTCTAAAAAAAAGCATTGCTTCAATAAAATTAGACTTACCAGAAGCATTAGCTCCAAAAATTGCTGATGTTCTATAAACACAAGGTGCTTTTTTATAGCCAGTTTCAATAGCATTGCTAATGGAACCATTATTAGTTAATGGCTCCATTGAAAATTCAGCCTCATCTTTAAAGCTTTTATAATTACTAAACTTGAAGTTTATCAGCATGTAATCACCATTCTTTGCTTAAAATTCACACAGATTTATAGATAATATAAATAACACTTCAAAATAAGTCAACAAATACTTTATCTTGTTACCCAATGCCAATTTTAGAAAACACCCAATATTGGCAAAAATCTAAAATAGAAATTGATTTTTGCATCTTCTGATACTATATTCTATTTTAGAAAATGTATAATATTGGTAATTTTCTAAAATGAGAGGATAATATGGAAGTAAAAAGAGAATATTATTTAAACCAATTAATATCCCATAAACACAATGGACTGATTAAAATTATCAGCGGCATCAGAAGATGTGGCAAATCTTATCTGCTTTCCGAATTATTCAGAAAGCACTTGTTGGCAGAAGGTGTTAAAGAAGACCATATTATTCATATAGCCCTTGATGATTATGAAAAAAAACAATATCGCAATCCTGATAATTGCTATCAGTATGTCAAATCCAGCATAAAAGATGATGAAATGTATTATCTGTTACTTGATGAAGTGCAAATGATGGATAGCTTTGAAGATGTTTTAAATGGGTTTCTGCATATTAAAAATTTAGATGTTTATGTAACAGGCAGCAATTCAAAGTTCCTTTCTTCTGATGTTGTAACAGAATTCCGTGGCAGAGGAGATGAAATCAGAGTCTATCCATTCAGTTTTGCCGAATTCTATTCTGCTGTCGGTGGAGATTGGAGCGATGCTTGGCGAGAATATTATACCTATGGTGGAATGCCTTTAATATTATCAAAAAAAACAGATGAAGAAAAAGCCAAATATTTACAAGATTTATTCAAAGAAACCTATATCAGGGATATTGAAGAACGAAATAAAATTAAAAACAATGACGAACTGGAAGAATTGGTAAATGTCCTTGCTTCTGGAATTGGCTGTTTAACTAATCCTCAAAAATTAGTCAGCACTTTTAATAGTGTGAAACATATTGATATTTCCCTGCCCACAATTAAGCAGTATTTGGACTACTTGCAGGATTCGTTCATTATCAACAAAGTTTTACGATATGATATAAAAGGCAAAAAATATATCAGCACGCCCTCAAAATACTATTTCACCGATATTGGATTGCGAAATGCCAGACTTAATTTTCGCCAACAGGAAGAAACACACATTATGGAAAATATTATCTATAATGAACTGAATATCAGAGGCTATGAAGTAGATGTTGGTGAAATCGGAATTTTAGAAAAAAATGGAACAGGATACACAGAGAAAAAGATTGAAGTTGATTTTGTAGCAAGTAAAGGCAGCAAAAAATATTACATTCAATCAGCTCTGATAATGCCTACCGAAGAAAAGAAAGCCCAAGAAGAAAGGCCATTGCTTAAAATTGCCGATTCGTTTAAGAAAATTATTATCGTTAAGGACAATATCAAACCCTATCACGATGATAATGGAATTGGTTTCATCGGCTTAAAAGATTTCTTATTAGATATGAACAGTCTTGATTTCTAAAAGCCTTCTTACGCAATAAAATCTAACTAATACCAAATTAAATTGATACATTCTTAATGGCTATTATTTACTGCTCCACCACGTGAAAGCGGCCAATCCTGCTAACAACAGTGACTGTATTAAATTTCCGATAACAGTTTCTTTTGCTCTATAATTATATTTTATAGTTTTAATTATACTGTCCGTTGCTATCAATGAGGCCACAAAAGATACGCTCATAAATATAAAAGGCGTGAGAACTAATTTAACATTTTTATCTAAATAACATTTAGAAATAAAATTTAAGCAAAAGTAAATTAGGCAACCAGTAAAAATCCATATAATGGCTAAAATAAAAAAAGAAACACATTTAGATATATCGTTGCTAATTTGGCTGGTTTCTTTTACAGGAGCTTCCTTTTCTTTTGTTTCCATATCTATCATTTCCCCTCGCTATGCAATTTTTTATATTGCGTTATTCTAAACCAATAAAATTTTAAAACAACTCCAAATAAGAAGATTAAATAAAATGACGTTTTGCTTATTTTGAAAAATGTGTTATAGAGTCATTTATAGTAGATGTTTCCGTAATGATAGAGTTCAGCAATTCATCAACTCTGGTGCACCATAAAAAGACCTCCTTTACGGAGGTTTTTTTTACGGTGAATCAACATTGTTGTGAGCCCGAGACGGCTAACCGCAACGGCTGCCTGCAATATTTTGGGCCGAAACGAGGTTAGTTTTGCGGCACACGCAAAACTCATACAGATAAATATTTTCGCTAACCTCCTTTAAACTGCTGGAAAAATAATTAATCCTATATTATAATAAACTATATCCATCACATAAGGAGGGTCTCATGGAGACAAACACCACCGTTGAAAACCTTCGTGCCGAGCATGCGCGTCTTGACGCCATAATCCGCGAAGAAGAGAGCCACATCTGGAAAAATCTGATCAGAATAGAAGAGTTAAAACGGGAGAAACTCCGTAAAAAAGATGAGATACTGCGCCACTCTTTGCAGAATCAATAAAATTTCTTTCTCCTTAACGGCTTCTCCGGTATCTTCCGGGAAGCCGTTAATTTCCTGAGCGTTTACCAAAAACTAACTTCTGCCGTGCTAAATTCGGAACAAACACAATAATTCGGGAATTTAACCATGATTAAATTAATAACCGCAATTTTCTTAGCCTTAGGGGTCATAACTTCGGAAAGCTTTGCCGGCGTGCGTTCAATCGTCAGCGATTCCAGCAACTCCGACGTAGCCGTATCCGGCAACAGCAACGGAAACGACTACACTTACGAAGAGCCGAGTTATGATCTTGATCCCGCCGTACAATGTCAGAATTCCGGTTTTGCCCGCCGCGGCTGTCCGTCCGGATACCGCCCGATCGGCGAATGCCCTTATGACAGCAGCTATTATGCTGGGTGTTGCCTGGCCAAATATCAATATCTGGCCGAAGACTGCATCGCCGCCCACATGAAACCCAGCGCCGACAATTGCATGGGATATTATGCCTGTGAACAAATAGAAACCCCTCAATAGAATGAAAATCATCCTTAAATTGAGGGGCTGTCATATTAAATTATCTTTCTAATATCCCTTACACGGCATAAAATAAATTTTTTGAACAGTACTTCCCTGCACAACATCCCCTCCTTTAACAAAAAACAGAGGAGTATAATGATCGCCATATTCATAATCCGTGCCATTGAGTGTTAACCTGGAAACAGGTTCTCCTGTATCTGCATTTGTTCCTCCGCTAACATAAACCCAACCGCAAGATGACGTATTCTCATCACGCCCAATTGTAATCGGATCTCTTGCGTGACTTCCTATTCCACGATTCAAACGCTTTCTTCTTGTATAATCCGGCCCCATTTTATTAATGACATCATTCGCCGTCACACAATTATACCTATTGTCAAAAGGACATTTAAGAGCCGTTCCGATACATTCCGATGTAGAAGTCAAATTATACCCTAAACTTTCACAAGAGGGAGATTGAGCACAAGACTGAGCTTGAACACTCGCTGAGGAGAAAGCTATCAATAAAGATAACATCGCTCCTGCAATTTTCACACCATTCTTTTTCATTTTCTTTCTCCTTTTGTTATTTAACCCAACATCTTAAAGCGCCATTGCACCAATAATTATCCAAATCTTTATAACCGGTAGCACAGCCGATGGTGCAATATTTCTGTGAACAGTCTTCATACTCACAAATATTCCCCACCGGACAGCTGTCCAGTTTGCATTTGTTTTCACAGGTCTTGCAATTATTGTAATACTTGACGCCGTTCATCTGACAATAGTCGCTCGGCGTAACCGGCCCGAGTTCCGTACAGGTCTGATTATAACCCGGCTTGCATTCGCAGGCGGTGTATTTTGTCGTGCCCTTATAAGTGCAGCCGGTTCCCCGTCCCTGTTGGTTTTGCCCGGTACAGGTCTCGGTATAATTGGACGGACAGACACATTCCGAATAGTATTTTTTACCGGCTTCGGTACAGGCATCTCCGGAAACGACCTGCGGTGACACACAGCTTTCGACCGGATAAAGCGTACGGTTGCAGATACAGCGATATTTGCCGCCGCAGCCGTCTGAACTTAACTCATTCGGATATGAACAACTGTCTGACGTATATTTATACTTATCGGCACAGCATTGTCTGAAATATTCATTATTATACGGGCAGAAATCATATTGCCAATAGCCCCCGTCGCAGGCTGTCAGGTTATATCCGCGTTTTTGACAGGCCTGAACGGATGCATCTTCAAATTCAACATTGCCAAAATCCAGCCGGCTGCCGCCGGTAATAAAAGTCACACTGGCGATTTGAGTAAACTTGGAAAGAGAGACAGTCCGCTCCGCAAGCAGAGCGGACTGAGACAGCCGGTTCAATGGTAGGCTTTGATTATTGTCTATGAGGTGCGTGTATTGATGAGAAACTGCCGATGCAAGCGGTTTCAGAGAAGAATGACCTACTCCGGAATAGCTGTAGATAACAAGCCCCGATAATCCTATCGCAACAGCCTTTCTCATAATACACCTCGTTATAACTGAACCTTGTCTGTTCTTAACTTAGCATATTACGCGTTATAAGTCAACACTATATCAGCGGTGTTTTTTCTTTTTTCCACCCAGCATAGACGTTTCGGATAGCCGGGCGCCAAATCTAAAAAACTGAAATTTGCAATTTACCGCAGGCCGGTGTAGATCTTGCTGTCATCGGGAATTTTGCGGCCGATGCCCTTTTTGAGCTTGTCCATTTTAACGAAGCCCATTTCGCCGTTGTCCACCATAATCCGTGCCCAGACCTGATTGGGCGTATAGCCGGTAAGGCGCACGGTTGTTTGTCCTTTGATTTCAGTCAGCCGGTCAAAATTTTCATCCGGGCCGTACATGACGTTCACCGCTTCAATCGTATGGTAAAGGCGGTTCAAGTCTTCAGTGTCAACCGGAATATCCACGACTTTGGAAACAACAACGTCATCGACACTGCGCCCGCTGTTGAATCGGACTTCCTGGTAATAAGTGACATTGTCATGTTTGGCAAAATATTTGTTAAATTCCCGCCAGTTCATCACCCGGGTAGAAACGCCCATCAGCAGAATTAGAACCAAAATTCCGGGAATCAGCAATTGCAGATTTTTCAGCTGGCTGAAATTCCAGGCCGGCAGCGGCGGCACCTGCTGCTGCGGCAGACGGCGCAAAAAACGGTTAATCAGGTTTTGCTGCAGGGAATCGGCATAAGCCAATGCCAGTTTTCCTGACTGGCTGGCCTGGAGAGGTTTGTTTTCCTGAGCGTAAGCCAGCATATTATGGACCAGCAGAGTTAAATTCTCCCGGCGGTTGGCTCCGACATTTTTATAGTTGGCGGCAATGGCGTGAATATTGTGCGCCAAACCGGGAATATTCCACCAACCGAGTGTCCAGTTCAAAAATGAATTATGCAGCACAACGCTTTTGGCTTCGTTAAAATTGCAGATTTCAGAGGTTTCCCGGTCACTGAAAGAGACCAGACGGCCGATAACCTGACGCAGCTTGAGTGCTCGAAGGTTGACATCTTCCTGACCTTTGCGGTTGGTATAAACTTTCAGCGCTTTCATATCGGGAAATTTTTCGGGCAGATAAATCTGGGCCAGCAAATCATAAATCAGGCGTTGTTCGTCATCGCTGATAACGTCATAAGCGACCGATATTTTCTGAAAAGTTTCCACCGCCGCCGGATCGGTATTATGGTCAGGATGCCAGCGTTTGGCCTGCTCGCGGTAACTGCGTTTTATCTCTTCGTCGCCGGCGTTGTACGGCAGACCCAAAATTGCATAGTAGCCCAGCGGATCATTTGAATAAGTGCTCATATAAATATTCCCGTCGCTAAAGTCTCCTCAGGCATATCTTCGCCGATTTTGATAAAATTTTCCTTAACATTGACCTTAATCGTTCCGACATAATCGACTTCATGCAGCGTATTTTTGAAAATCCGCATGATATTGGCGCACAAATCATTGCCTACAAAACGTTCGGTACGGATAATCAGATCAAAACGCTTTTCGCGGGCGAGCGAGTAGCCGTCAAACTGAAAGCGGCCGAGGCGCGTAAAATTAGTGTCAACCACAAAACGGGTACCGCTGCGGCGGTTCGGACGCTCAGCGGCGTCTTCTTCTTCGTCTTCCGTTTTTTTGACGGCCAAGCGGATTTTTTCCAGGTTTTCTCCGGTATAAAACGGGATTTCGACAATCCGCCACAGCGGCGTTTCACGCGCAGACGCGGTGAAAACCGTTGTCAGCTGCTGCAAAGCCTCCCGCCCTTCCGGACCGGAAAGGGAAAGCTGTTCAACCAGTTCCGGCCCCAACCATTGCCTGATATCTCCATGAACGGAAGCCTTGACATAATTAACCAGATTGGCCAGCATCCGTGCATCACCGGCGGGAAGCTTGGCAACAACGGCGGCCATGGTCTCTGAGGGCAGATTTAACGGTTTGAGGAGGTCAAGCAGCTTGGTTACCGGAACCGAAACGGCATTGCCCGGGGTTTTGGGAAGGGAAGGCATTGCCGCCAAATCCTCAATCAGACGCGCACTGGCAGCCAACGGATCGGCCGTCTCCGCTTTGCCGTCCTGAAATGCA
>ERZ773245.1635-NODE-1635-length-15136-cov-9.666932_pt1 | contig 15136 bp, 16 predicted proteins | sample MGYA00580988_ERZ773245 | MGnify/ENA primary metagenome ERZ773245 (study PRJEB29015, sample SAMEA2737792) | human gut metagenome | biome: human gut; feature: human-associated habitat; material: faeces | place: China | collected 2012 ... | reverse complement strand
GGGTGAGCGTGGGCCAGCAGATCCTGTGCGCCATCAAAAACCGGGACGTTCAGGGGCGGTTCGTGCTGAGCATCCGGGAGCTGCTGGGCACCTGGGAGGAGAACGCCGCCGGGTTCACCGTGGGCGAGACCGTGGTGGGCATTGTGCGGAGCGTGGAGGAATATGGCACCTTTGTGGAGATCGCCCCCAATCTGGCCGGCCTTGCCGAGACCTGCCCCGACCTGCACCCCGGGCAGGCAGTGAGCGTTTACATCAAAAACATCCTGCCCGATAAAATGAAGATCAAGCTGGTCATCGTCAACCACAGCCTGGGCCAGAGCCACCGGTTCGACCTGCGCTATTTCATCACCGAGGGGCATATCGACCACTGGCTGTATTCCACCCCCGAAAGCCGCAAGCGCATTGAGACAGATTTTGCGGTTGCGGCTTGCAATCCTGTCTGAAACCCTTTATACTATAAGAAAGTGATTTTTTACGGCCTGCCCCGAGGCAGTGCCGGGCAGCAATTTGAAATGACAGGGGGATGTGCAGAACGATGGCCGCCAACGATGCTTTTACCGCCGGTGTTCGTCCCGGCGGGCTGACCGACAGCACGGAGATCCGGTTGCTGTTGTGTTATCTGGTGAAAAATGCCGGGCCGATCACCCGGACGGAGATCGAGAACGCGCTGATGGAAGAACAGCTGGTCAACTATTTTGAGATCGGCTCCTGTCTGGATGATATCACCCGCCAGCAGCTGGTCACGCTGAAGGAAGATCGCTATTCCATCACCGAAAAAGGACGCAAGGTCGCGCAGGAGCTTGCCTATGACCTGCCCCGCAGTGTGCGGGAGCGCGCGGTGGCGGCGGTTCTGCGCAGCCAGACCTGGGCCCGCAAAGAGGCCGAGTACAGCGCCCGCATCACCGAAAAGCCGGACGGCCACTGCTCCATCCGCTGCACCATCAAGGCACTGGATCAGGAGCTGTTTTGTCTGGACATCGGCACGCCTGACCGGCTGAGTGCCGATCTGGTCAAGAAGCAGTTCATCCTCAAGGGCAACGAGATCTATCAGATGCTCATCACCAAACTGACAGAGTAACAAAGAAACGGGGCTGTTGCAAAAACAGTCCCGTTTCTTTTAGTTCCAGCACGCTGCTGTGATCAGTTCCAGCACACTGCCCGCAATACAGCGGGCCTTATCCGAGATCAGGAAGCAATTTTCCAGCTCCGCACGGCGGGGGTCCACATCGGCCACCTTGAACCCTTTGGTCACCGGGTAACCATCCCGCAGCAGCCCCCGCAGGATGCCGGAGATCTGTGTAATCACCGGTAAACGCTGACCGTCCGGCGTTTCGATCTCGGCCACAGCCTCGCCCGCCTCCACAAAATCAGCGATAGAATGCAGGTTGCGGAAGATACCCGCGGCCTGCGCATGGAGCACACGCTCGGCACCATAGCCGCCGATGATGCCCGGCACGCCGGAGTTGGGTGCGGCAGACCCTTCCCGGATGATGCGGCCCAGCTTGTGGCCGCGCTTGGTCTCCACCACCACTTCCACATCCTGCCCCGCTGCAAAACCGGGGCCAAGGGCAATGGTCAGCGGAGCCATTTCCCGGGTGGTGCCCAGATTTTTCTTTGCGATGATGGCATCCACCAGAACAGCTGGCCTTGCCTGCGGCAGGCAAGCACCTGTGGGGTCTATCAGGACCGGCACGGCATTCCGTGCCCAGACGGCATCGGCATCTGCCAGCGTCTCCACCCGGATGCCCCGCATTCCTTCCACAGCGGTCTCGCCTTCGTAGACAGCCTCACAGAGAGACACCTGCCGACGGATGGCGGCGGGATGGGCTGTTTCCAGCACCAGCACCCGCAGGCCAGCCGACCAGAGCCGATGCACAACACCGGTGGCAAGGTCTCCCCCGCCCCGGACAACGATCAGGTCATCACGCTTCATGGCTCATCCCTCCGGTTCCAGACGCTGCAAAAAGACTTCCATGGAGCCGCCGCAGGCCGCAATGGCCGCGGCATCGCTGGCACCCTCTGCGGTAAAGGCGGCCCGCCTGCACGGGGCAGCCCCCGGCTCCAGCAATTCCCGCGCCAGCTTCTGGGTGCGGTACTCCATGATGCCGCCGCCCACGCTGCCCACGGCAGAGCCATCGGGCAGGACCAACATCTTGGAGCCTTCCTCCCGTGGCGTAGAGCCATGGCGGCCTACGATGGTCGCCAGCACCGCCGGAGCGGTCTGCTGTTCCAGCGCAGCCAGCAGCACCGGGGAAAAGCCCTCGGTCTGCTGGCGGCTGTTTTTAACAGAGACGATCTCCGCAAGAATAGAAAGTGCGATCTCCTGTGCGGTTTTTGCGCCAATGGAAAGCCCAATGGGCGCGTGCAGGGCATCAATGCGCTCTTGCGGCAGCCCCAGCTCGGCCAGTTGTGTGTGCACCAGAGCCGCGCGCTTCCGGCTGCCCATCATGCCCACATAGGCGGCGGGCTTTTGCAGAATAGAACGCAGGCAGGCAATATCACAGCTGTGGGCACGGGTCACGACCACAAAGTATGTCTCCTGCCCGCCGGGGATCTGCGCAAGGCCCTCTGCAAAGGGCAGGCAGAGCACAGCATCGGCCCCGGCCTGACGCAGCTCCTCCGCAAACTCGGGGCGGTCCTCCAGCGCTGTGACCGGCAGGCCCAGCAGCTTTGTCAGCCGCACCACCGACGCGCCCACATGGCCGCCGCCGCAGACCACAAGCTGCGGGGCCGCGCCAAAGCGCTCCACAAAGATGCGCTGTCCGGCTGATTTCAGAATTCCACTGGAGGTCACAGCAGCCAGGGCAGGCAGATGCTCCCCCCAGAACGCAGGCAGTTTCTCCGGCCAGACCGGTGCTGTGTTCCGCAGCAGGACACGTTCCCCCTGCGCCGGGCCTTCCAGCACCGTGGCCAGCAGAAAATCCCCCTCCCGGTCATGGAGTGCATTGAAAAAAGAACGGTTTCCCATCCAATTCTCCTTTATTTGTTATTGTTCTACCACCGCTGCAACATCATAGGCAGCGGGGTCGATGCGGCTCTGCCACAGCGGCCAGTCCTCGGGCGGCATCCGCCACGCAAGGCCGCACCCGGCAGAGAGCTCCCGGGGCAGCGGAATGAGCCGCCCAGGGATGTGTTCCGCTTCGCAGTGTTTTTCCCATGCCATTGCTTCCACTGTGGTGCGGAAGGATAACACGATATAGGGTCTCTTTGCACGCATTATTTATTCCTCCGCCAGGCTGCGCACCGCACGAGCAGCGGCAAGCGCCTCCTCCCGGGTGTTGGTGTGGGAGAAGCTGAACCGCACCACGCCCTGCTCCACGGTGCCCAGCGCCCTGTGCATCAGCGGAGCACAGTGCGCACCGGCCCGCACACAGATACCGTACTCCTCCCAGAGCGCATCTGCCACCCGGGCGGAATCCTCGCCCATCAGGTTCAGCGAGACGATGGGCGCACGCGGCGCAGTGAAGTCACCATAGAGCCGCACACCGGGAATTTCCCGAACAGTTTCATAAAACAGGCGTGCAAGCGCATTTTCTTTTGTTTCCAGCGCTTCCACGCCCTGCGTCAGGAGCCAGCGCACCCCGCCCCCCAGCCCGGCGATCCCCGGCACATTCAGCGTCCCGGCTTCCAGAGCGGTGGGCATTTCGACGGGGTGGCGTTCATCAAAGCTGTGGACTCCGCTGCCGCCTACCACAAGGGGGGCAACCTGCAGCCCGGGCCGGACATACAGCCCGCCGGTGCCCTGCGGGCCCAGCAGCGCCTTGTGCCCGGTAAAGCAAAGCACATCGATCCCCAGTGCCTGCACATCCATCGGCATGGCACCCGCTGTCTGGGCAGCATCCACGAGAAACAACAGGCCGTGGTTTTTTGCAAAAGCGGATACGAACGCCAGGTCCGTGCGGTTTCCGGTGACATTGGAAGCACCGGTCACAACCACTCCCCTGGTGTTGGGACGGAGCAGCTGCTCAAACTGCGCATAGCGGAGCACACCGTTTGCATCCACATCCACAAAGCTCACCTCAACCCCCTGCCTTTGGAGGCGGTAGAGGGGCCGCAGGACGGAATTGTGCTCACAGACCGTGGTGATGACATGATCCCCCGGGCCAAAGAGCCCGTTGATGGCCGTATTCAGCGCCTGGGTCGCATTGGATGCAAAGGCGATGCAGGCCGGGCCTTCGGCGTGGAAGAGCCGGGCCAGCGCTTCCCGGGTCTCGTAGACGATGCGGGAGGCGTGCAGGGTGGGCGCATGAGCTCCACGGCCCGGGTTGCCCGCTGTCTGGAAAGCATCCAGCATCGTCTGCCCCACCTCCGGGGGCTTATGCAGGGTGGTTGCGGCGTTATCAAGGTAGATCACGGTTTGACCACGTTCCCGGCATTCAGCATCTTTTCGGCAATGACATACATATTGGTCACGCCGCCCACAGCCAGCTTCTCCGTTATGCCGTAGAAGTTCAGGCAGGTGCCGCAGGTCAGGATCTCCACACCCTCAGCTTCCAGTGCCTTCAGGTCTTCCAGCATGGGCGAACCCTCACAGGTCAGGGATGCGCCGCCGTTATAGAAGAGGATCGTCTTGGGCAGCTTGTCCTGCTGGGTCAGGGAGAACACGAAGGCCTTGAGCAGGGTCTTGCCCAGCTCCTCGGCCCCTTCCCCCATCTTGTCGGACGCGATGACCACCACTGTATCGGTGCGGGCATCCGGGATGCAGGTTTCCGCTTCCGCCTGCTGTTTCACCTTGCCCGGCACAGCGGTATCCGCAGCGGACCTATCCTTGATGGTAAAGCGGACACGGTATTCCTGCTCGGCCAGCTTTTCAGAGCTGGACAGGTAGCCTTTCTGCTGGGCCATCTTGGTCAGGTTCTGGACAGCGATCTCATTGTCCACCAGCACTTCCACCTCGCCGGGGCCGTGCAGCTCTGCAATGGCCTTTTTGGCCTTGACCACGGGCAGCGGGCAGGCATCTCCACGGGCATCGATCTTGATCATTGATTGTTCCTCCATCATTCGTATGTTACTGTGATCTCCGGTGTCTGCTTTTCCCCAATGGTGCCCACGATCTTTGCGGGCAGACCCGCCGCCTGCAGCTCTGCTTCCAGTGCAGCGGCATCCTGCGGGGCCACAGCAAACAACAGGCCGCCGGAGGTCTGGGGATCAAACAGAATTTCCTCCATCGGGAAGGGTACTTTCTCAAACCGGACAAAGGGCCCGGTGTGGTTGCGGTTGCGCTGACCGGCAGCGGTGTACAGGCAGGCATCCGCGGCCTCCCACGCACCGGGCAGCACCGGCACCGCATGGGCATCGATGACGCAGGAGAGCTTCTCCCCCATCATCTCGTGCAGATGGCCCAGGAAGCTGAATCCGGTCACATCCGTGGCGGCGTGCACTTCGTACCTGCGTGCGATCTCTGCCGCCGTTTTGTTCAGGGTGGTCATGGAACGGACTGCTGCTTCCATCTGTTCCGGAGCGGCTTCGCCCACCCGGTTGGCGGTGCAGATCAGCCCCACGCCAAGCGCCTTGGTCAGAAGAAGTTTGTCGCCCAGGCGGCCGGTATCGTTGGCCGTCAGGCGGTGCGGGTCTACCAGACCAGTCACCGACAGGCCGTACTTCACGCCGGTATCGGCAATGGAGTGCCCACCCGCCAGCGTACCCCCGGCTTCGGCCACCTTTTCGGCACCACCGCGCAGGATCTCCCCCAACACGTTCAGATCCATGCTCTCGGGGAAGCAGACGAGATTCAGTGCCGTTTTGACCTCACCGCCCATGGCGTAGACATCGCTCAGGGCATTGGCCGCGGCGATCTGCCCGAAGGTATAGGGGTCATCGACCATCGGCGGAAAAAAATCCACCGTCTGCACCAGGGCAATGTCCTCGGTAATGCGGTAGACGGCAGCATCGTCCCGGCTGTCGTAGCCAACCAGAAGGTCGGGGTCTTTTTCGCTCCGGGGCAGCTTTTCCAGAATGCGGCTCAGTACCCCGGCACCCAGCTTTGCGGTGCATCCGCCGCCGGTGCAGAATACAATAGGGCCCTGTTCTGCCATTTCATGCACGCTCCTTTTCATCAAAATAAGTCAACATGCCCTGCACCTCATATTTTTTGCGCAGGAGCGCGAGGGTCTGTTCTCCGGCAGCAATGCGGGCGGAGTCATCCGCCTGATTGAGCACCACAGAAAAACGGCGGTTCCCCACCTGTTTTCGTCCTCCCTGCTCACTGGCCAGCAGCCTTGCCAGCAGCTCCGGGGTCAGAAGCGTTTCGGGGGCAGCGCACAGCAGGGCGCAGGCCTGCTCCAGCCGGAAGCAGACCTCCCGCAGAGGTCTGCCCAGCGCAGACAATCCGGCCACCGCCAGCACGATATCGCTTTCCGGCAGCAGCACCGGTTCATGGGCCGCCGGAACTTTGCAGGGCAGCCGTTTTGCACCGTCCGCTTCCAGAAGAACAATATCAGCCTGTGCCATCCAGCGGGTCAGCTGTTCCGACGGCAGGGCGGTCAGCTTGCCCTGCTCTGCCGGGACACCGGCCACGGCATATTGCCCTGCCGCCCAGAGGGCCGCAAGGGCAGCCTCATCCGCGGCATAATGTGCCCCGGGCTGCCGGATGTGGGTTGTGGTGCTCACCAGCACCCGCCAGCCTTTGGCGGCACAATGCTGGGCAAAGGCATAGAGCAGGGTGGTCTTTCCGCCGCCGCCCACCAGCGAGATCACATGGCCCTTTTCAGCCAGAAACGGAAAATGTGTTTCCGAAAGCATCAGCGGTTCTCTTCCACCGCCATGGCGACCTGCTCCGGGGTGATGGGCAGCTCGTAGAAGCGGGTGCCGATGGCATTGTAGATGGCATCCGCGATGGCGGGCAGCGGGGTGTTGATGACCACCTCACCGATGGATTTTGCACCGAACGGGCCGTTGGGCTCGTAGCTGCTCTCAAACTCCACCCGGATGTGGCCGATGTCCACACGGGCGGGGATCTTATACTGCATAAAGGAATTTTCCATCGGCCAGCCCTTGGCATCATAGGTGATGTTCTCAGTCAGGGCCATGCCGATGCCCTGCAGGATGCCGCCCTCGGTCTGCACACGGGTCAGGTTGGGGTTGATGGGGGTGCCGCAGTCCACGCAGGCGGCATAATCCACCACCTTGACCTCACCGGTCTCCTTGTCCAGCTCAATTTCAGCCGCGCCGACCATGTAGGGCGGGGGCGAAAGGGGCGAGGTGTGGGTCTCGGTAATCTCCAGCGGCACCATGTGGCCGAACTGGGAGGCGAATGCCACCTCAGAGAGAGAGACCCTCTTCTCCGGGTCTGCGTTCAGGGAGACGAACTTGCCGTCAAAATCCACGGCATCTTCGGTCGTCTGGAGCAGCTCCGCGCCCAGCTTGCAGATCTGGCCGCGCAGCCGCAGGGCGCACTTCTCCACTGCCTTGCCGGTGACATAGGTGGTAGAGGAAGCGTAGGAGCCGGAATCATAGGGCGAGGTATCGGTATCCGCGCCAAAGACGGTGATATTGTCCAGGTCACAGTCCAGCACCTCGGCGGCGATCTGAGCCAGCGTGGTGTCACAGCCGGTGCCCATATCGGCCGCGCCGATGATGAGGGAGTAGAACCCGTCATCGTTTACCTTGAGGGTTGCACTGCCCACGTCCATGCCGGAAATGCCGGAGCCCTGCATGGCCATGCCCATACCCACGGCGCGCACCTTGCCATTGCCAAGGTCGCGCACAGGGTACTTGTTGTCCCAATCGATCATCTCGTGGACTTTTTTCAGGCAGCGGTCCAGCGCGCAGCTGGTGTTCACAGCGCCGTAATAGGCGGGCATCACATCGCCCTCTTTGACGATGTTCATTTCGCGGATCTTGAAGGGGTCCATGTGGAGCCTGGCAGCCAGCTCGTTGACAGCAGATTCCACCGCAAACAGGCCCTGGGTCGCACCATAGCCGCGGTACGCACCGGCAGACATATGGTTGGTGTAGACCACGTCGCTGACAAAACGGAAGGCTTCGGCCTTGCCGTACAGCGGGATGGACTTGTGACCGGAAAGGCCCACCGTTGTGGGGCCGTGCTCACCATAAGCACCGGTGTTGGACAGGGTGTAGAGGTCGATACCCTTCACGATGCCGTCCTTGGTGGCACCCAGACGGACATGCATCTCCATCTCGTGGCGGGGCGAAGATGCGGTCTGGCTCTCTTCGCGGGTGAAGATCAGCTTGCAGGGCTTCTTGGTCTTCCAGGTAACAAAGGCCGGATAGATGGCCGAGACCGCCGTCTGCTTGGCACCAAAGCCGCCGCCGATGCGGGGTTTGATGACGCGGATCATGGACTTGGGGATGTGCAGGGCGTTTGCCACATTGCGGCGGGTGTGGAACACGATCTGGGTCGAGCTGAGGATGTTCAGCCGTCCGTACAGATCCATCCAGCAGCAGGTGCGGAAGGTCTCCATCATAGCCTGCTGACAGGCCTTGGTGTGGTAGACACGGTCGATGACAACATCGCACTTTGCCAGCACGGCATCGATGTCGCCGTCGCCGCACGCATCGTGGGCACAGAGGTTGCGCTTGTTGTCGGCACCCACGGGGCTCAGGCTCTCCCAGTTGTCCTCCGGGTGGACAAGGATGGGGTTGTCCTTCGCAGTGTGGAAATCCAGCACCGGCTCCAGCACCTGATACTCCACCTTGATGAGCTTCATGGCCTTTTCGACACATTTCTCATCCTTGCCCACCACAATGGCCACCACGTCCCCCACAAAGCGGACGTGGCGGTCGATGACCAGGCGGTCGTAGGGGCTGGCTTCGGGGTAGGTCTGGCCGGCCTGCGTGTAGCGGCGGGCGTTCTGGTCCACATCCTCCCAGGTGAAGATGGCCTCGATGCCGGGCACCTTTTTGGCCACGGACGTGTCGATGCGCTCCACCATGGCGTTGGCATGGGGCGAACGGTACAGCTTGACGATCAGGCAGTCTGCCGGGGCCAGATCATCCATGTAAACGGGCTTGCCGGTCACAAGCTGCATGGCATCCTTTTTGCGGAATGCTTTGTTGACGTTTTTCATTCGGCACCCTCCTGTTTTGCTTTTTTCCAGGCGAGGAAATTCTGGATGCCCCGCAGCTGGCCCTCGTAGCCGGAGCAGCGGCAGAGGTTGCCCGCGAGATATTCCTTGATCTCCTCCTCAGTGGGGTATTCCTTTTCCCGGAAGAGGGCGAGAGCGTTCATAATAAAGCCCGGGTTGCAGAAGCCGCACTGCTCCGCACCCTGATCGGCGATAAAGGCACCGAACTCGGCAGCCTCCTCCTGCAGCCCCTCCAGCGTGGTGACGCTGCGGCCGTTGACCCGCGCTGCCAGCACCGAGCAGGACAGCACCGGCTTTTCATCAAGAAAGACCGTGCAAAGGCCGCAGTTGGCGGTCTCGCAGCCGCGCTTGACGCTCTTGCAGCCGAGGCTGCGCACAAGGTCCAGCAGCACGGTGTCAGCCGCGATTTCGGCGGTGACTTTTTTATGATTTAAGGTAAATGTGATCTGCATGGTATACCTCCGTCAATTTTCCAGCGCGGCCACGGCACGCCGGACCAGCACACCGGTCAGGTGGGTGCGGTACTCGGCACTGCCGCGCAGGTTGCTGCCGGTCTTGACGGCTGCCTGCACGGCGGCGGGCATCTGCGCCGGGTCGCAGTCCGGCGTGACAAGCACGGCCTTCATCGGGCGCGCGCCGATGGCAAAGCGGTACTGCCCCTGCGCCGTGCGGGCAGCCGCGCAGGTCAGGATCGGGAAATCGGTCTGGGTCGCGCGCACCGACTGGTACTGCACCCTCAGCCCCGGCGTCTTGCGCAGGCAGATGCGGGTCAGAATATCGCGGTCATAGGGCATTGCGGCAAACTGCGCCAGCGGCATCCGGCCCGCCTTATACAGCTCAACCTCGCAGTCCAGCGCCAAAAACAGCGTCAGCACATCGGAAAAGCCGAACCGGCCATAGATGCTGCCGCCCACCGTGGCGCAGTTGCGGAACTGCACGCCGACAATGTGGCGCACAGCCTCCCGCACAGCCCCCGCGGTGTAAGCGTTCAGGGCGGCGTTCGTTTCCAGATCGCGCAGCGTTGCCATCGCGCCGATGATAATCTCGGTGTCAGTCTCCTCGATCGTATCCAGCCCTAAGGCCGACAGGTCGATGGCCGTGCCGACATTGATCTTTTCCATCTTGAGCCAGAGCATACCGCCCAGCACGCGGTTGGGCTTTTTCTGGTTCAGCTGCCATGCCTCCTCCAGCGTGGCGGGGCGGGCATATTCGCGTATCGTCATCATGGGTCAATCTCCGTTTTTTCTGTTTTGGGCGAAAAAATCACACTTTTCGCGGATAGGTACTTTTATTCTACCATAAAATCTGGTATAATACCGTTGTTGTTTTAAAAATACAACGATATTTTTTATTGTGTGAGGGAAAAAGATTCATGAAAATGACCAAAATGACCGCTCTGCTGCTGGCCGCCGCCATGGCGCTGACCGCCTGCGGCAGCACCGCCGCCGTAAGCAGTGAGGCTGCCGCCTCCGCCGCCGCTGCACCCGAGGTCACCGCCAGCCCCGAGGAGGCTGCCGCTGCACCCGCTGCCGCCGAGACCGCCGTCACCTACCCGCTGACCGTCACCGACCAGCTGGGCCGCGAGGTCACCATCGAGACCGAGCCCAAGACGCTGGCCAGCGGCTACTACATCTCCACCAGCCTGCTCATCGCCCTCGGCGTGCAGGACGAGCTGGTCGGCGTCGAGGCCAAGGCCGACAAGCGCACGATCTACAGCCTCTCCGCCCCCGAGCTGCAGAGCCTGCCCAGCATCGGCACCGCCAAGGAGTTTGACCTTGAGGGCTGCGCCGCGCTGACCCCCGACCTTGTCATCGTGCCCGCCAAGCTGAAGGATTCCATCCCCCAGATGGAGGAGCTGGGCCTGACCGTGCTGGCCGTCAAGCCGGAGGATCAGGACAAGCTGTACGGCGCCATCGACCTGCTGGCCCAGGCCACCAACACCGTTGCCCGCGGTGAGGAGCTGAAGTCCGCGATTGAGGACAACCTGCTCAGCCTGCGCGAGGCCATCGGCGATGCCGAGGCCCCCACCGTCTACATGGCCGGCAACAGCTCTGTGCTGCAGACCGCCGGCCCCGCCATGTACCAGAACTATATGATCGAGAACGCCGGCGGTCTCAACGCTGCCGCCAGTGTTGAGGACACCTACTGGGCCGAGGTCTCCTATGAGCAGGTGCTGGACTGGGACCCCGACTACATCATTCTGGCGTCCGATGCCGACTATGATGTCGATTCCGTCCTGAACGATGCCGCACTGGCCGACTGCACCGCCGTCAAGGAGGGCCATGTCTACCAGCTGCCCCACGCCATCGAGGCTGTGGACTCCCCCGTGCCCGGCAGCTTCCTGGGCAGCGTCTATCTGGGCAGTGTGCTGCATCCCGAGCAGGTGAGTGAGCAGTTCTACCATGACTGCGCCGATGCCTTCTACACGACCTACTACGGCTTTACCCCTGCCTCCTATGAATAACCGCAAGCGCACGGCGCTGTGCCTTCTGGGCGCAGCGCTCTGCGTTTTTATGGCTTTTGGTGCGGCCCTTGCGCTGGGCCGCTACCCCATAACACCGGCAGCGCTGCTGGCCGGCGATGCCATGGCGGTGCGCACCTTCACCGTGCTGCGGCTGCCCCGCGCCGTCATGGCGCTGGTCGGCGGCTTTGGGCTGGGGGCGGCCGGCTTTGTCTACCAGACCGTATTCCGCAACCCGCTGGCAAGCCCTGACATCATCGGCGTATCCTCGGGGGCCAGTGTCGGCGCGGCGTTCGCCATCCTGTTCATATCGTCAGGGGCGTTGTCCACCACGGTCTGTGCCTTTGCGGGCGGGCTGGCGGCGGTGTTCCTCTCGCTGGGGCTGGCCGCTGCCGCGCCGGGGCGCAGCAAAATGTCGCTGGTGCTGGCGGGCATCGCCGTCCACGCGCTGGCCCAGACGCTGCTGATGCTGCTCAAGCTGACCGCCGACCCCGAGAAGGAGCTGGCCAGCATCGAGTATTGGATCATGGGCAGTCTGGCCGCCGTGACCCGCAGCCGGGTGTGGTTCCCGGTGCCGGTCGTGCTGGTCTGCTGCGCAGCGATCTTTGCGCTGCACCGGCAGGCGCTGCTGCTCTCGATCGAGGAGGGCGAGGCCCGGCTGCTCGGCGTGCGGGTGGGCGCGATGCGCCTGCTGCTGCTGACGCTTGCCACCATGACGGTTGCCGCCGTTGTCAGCGTGACGGGGCTTATCAGCTTTGTCGGGCTGCTGGCACCCCACAGCGCCCGGCTGCTGGCGGGGCACAACCGGCGCTCGGCCTGCCTGCTGAGCGGGCTGCTGGGCAGCGCCCTGCTGCTGGCAGCCGACACGCTGGCCAAGACGGCAGCCTCCACCGAGCTGCCGGTCAGCATCTTTACCTCGCTGCTGGGCGTGCCGTTTCTGCTTTATCTGATCCTGCAGCCGGGGAGGGATGCGTCATGATGCCACAAGCCACGCCCACGCCCGCGGGGCTTTGCGTGCAGGACCTCACCGTACGGTACGGCGCAGCGGCTGTGCTGCAAGGGGTCAGCTTTTCGGTCCCGGTGCCCGGGCAGCTGATCGGTCTGCTGGGGGTGAACGGCAGCGGCAAGACCACGCTGCTCAAGGCGGCCGCCGGGCTGCTGCCCCACACCGGGCAGTGCCTTCTGAACGGCGTCCCGCTGGAGAGCCTGTCCACCCGCAGGCTTGCGCAGACCGTCAGCTACATCCCGCAGCAGAGCGGCATCTCGGTCTCGCTCTCGGCGCGGGAGGTCGTGCTTATGGGCTTCAACCCGCGGCTGGGGGTCCTGCAAAGCCCCACCGCCGCCATGCGCGCCGCTGCGGACGAGGCCCTGCGCACCGTAGGTCTGGCCAACAAGGCCGGGCAGGACTACCTGACGCTGAGCGGCGGCGAGAAGCAGCTCTGTATTCTGGCGCGCACGATTGCCGAGGATGCGCCGCTGCTCTTGCTGGACGAGCCGGACAGTGCGCTTGACCTTGCAAACCGCAGCCGGATGACCGCGCTGCTGGCGCAGCTGGTCCACACCGGCGGCAAGACCGCGCTGGTCTGCCTGCACGACCCCGCGCTGGCGCTGGACAGCTGTGATATACTGGTGGTATTGCAGGGCGGCGGGGTCGCGGCGGTGCTGCACCCCAGAACCGACCCGCCTGCCGTGCTGCAGGCAGCCCTTGCCGCCGTGTACGGCCCGCTGGAGCTGCTGCCCGTTACCGACTGCCGGGGCCGACGCCGTCTGGCCCTGCTGCCGCTGTGAGGTGATACCATGAAACCTGCTTTGCGCGTGATGCTCTGCGATGACGCAGGCGAGCGCTTTTTTGGCGAGGGGCCCTGCCGCCTGCTCCATCTGATCGAGGAGACCGGCTCGCTGCGCAGCGCAGCGGCGCAGATGGGGCTTTCCTACTCCAAGGCGCTGCGGCTTGTGCAGCACGCCGAAAAAGAACTGGGCTTTGCCCTGACCTGCAAGACCATCGGCGGGCGGGGCGGCGGCGGCAGCACCCTGACCGCCGAGGCCCGCCAATTTTTAGAAAGGTATGAGGCCTACCGTGATGCCTGTGTACAGACCAGCCGCGAGCTCTATTCTGCGTTCTTTCCGGGCCAGCGGTAAGCGCCACTTGCTGCTGACCGGCGGGCGCGGCAGCGGCAAAACGACGCTGCTGCGCGCACTTATGCCATTCCTCTGCCCCGATGCCCCGATGCTTCTCACCGCTGCCGTCCCGGGCAGATGGGTCGAGATGCGCGATACAGCCGCCGGGGCAGCGGCGGTCATCGGCCGGTTTGATGCCGCCCTGCCCCCCGGTGAAAACCGGATGCGCCCCGTACCGGCCGGCTTTGCCGCCGTGGGGCTGCCCGCCCTGCAGCGGATGGCGGCAGCCGGCGGCTGGGCCGTACTGGACGAGCTTGGCTATCTGGAGAGCGGCTGCGCGGATTTTCAACAAAGCGTGCTGGATATGTTGAAAGTCTGCCGCGTTCTCGCGGTGGTCCGCAAGCAGGACACCCCGTTCCTGCGCGCGCTCTGCGCCGACCCGGACGCCTTTGTGTACGATCTGGACTGCCCTGTGCCGCCGCTGGGCTGCATCGTCATGGCCTCGGGGCTGGGGCGGCGGTTCGGCGGCAACAAGCTGATGGCCGAGCTGAACGGCCGGCCGCTGGCCGTCCATGCGCTGGCGCTGGCCGCCGCGCCGGTGTTTGCCGGGCGCATTGCCGTGACCCGCTCGGCCGAGGTCGAGGCCCTCTGCCGCGCAGAGGGTTTCCCCGTGCTGCGCCATGCCAAGCCGCGCCGCAGCGATACGGTGCGCCTTGGCCTGACCGCGCTGCTGGCGCAGCAGCCCGACCTGCAGGGGTGTGTGTTTCTGCCGGGGGACCAGCCCTGCCTGACCCGCCAGACGCTGGAGGCGCTGGCGATCGGTGCCGCGCCGGACACGATCCGGCGGCCGGCCGCACCCGACGGCACACCGGGCAGCCCTGTGCTGTTCGGTCGGGATTATTTTGCTGCCCTCCTTCACCTGCCGCAGGGCTGCGGCGGCAGCGCCGTGCTGCGCGCCCACCCGCAGGCGATCCGCCTGCTGCCCACCCCCGCCGCCGAGCTGCGGGACATCGACACCCGCAGCGACCTTGAGGCGCTGCGCGGGGGCAAGGGGTAATGCCGTATTTTTGATTTATAGCTATTGAACACGCTCACAATGATAAAGGTCTTGCAAGAGAGGACCTTGCAGAGCGCATACGAAAAAGCGAACGCTATGTTGTTGCTATCGAACGAGGTGAACGAACCCCCAGCTTAAAAACCTGCGACACCTACGTCCACAGCATGGATGAACACAAGCGGCGCGAAATGGACAAGATGGACGATATGTTCTGGATGCAGTATAGTATTTCCGTAGAGAACCGGCCCTACCCTGTACTCTGCACCTTATCCCCAGACAGCTGCACCGCCCATGTTCCTGACTTCCCCAAGGTTACCGCACAAGCCCCCACGCTGGATGCTGCCCTGCTCGAAGTCAAGCAGCAAATCGAAAAAGCCCTACGTCAATATAAGAACCCACCCATTCCCACCAAACAAGACCAAATCGTAGTGCCAACCAACAGCGTGCTGGTAC
>ERZ773245.1629-NODE-1629-length-15194-cov-3.996565_pt1 | contig 15194 bp, 16 predicted proteins | sample MGYA00580988_ERZ773245 | MGnify/ENA primary metagenome ERZ773245 (study PRJEB29015, sample SAMEA2737792) | human gut metagenome | biome: human gut; feature: human-associated habitat; material: faeces | place: China | collected 2012 ... | reverse complement strand
TCTATGATAACATCATGTACGCCGAGCTGAACACCAAGTCCGATTACTGCCAGTGCTGCGGCTACGACGGCGAGATCAAGATCGTTGAGGATGACGGCAAGCTGGTGTGGGAGTGCCCCAAGTGCGGCAACCGTGACCAGAACAAGCTGAACGTTGCCCGCCGCACCTGCGGTTATATCGGCACCCAGTTCTGGAACCAGGGCCGGACACAGGAGATCAAGGATCGGGTGCTGCATCTGTGATGAATTACGCAACAATCAAGTATTACGACATTGCCAATGGGCCGGGGGTGCGCACCAGCATCTTTGTTTCGGGCTGCAGGCACCACTGCCCGGGCTGCTTCAACGAGGTGGCATGGGATTTCGGGTACGGTCAGCCCTTTGACAAGGCCGTGCGCAACGAGATCTTTGCATCCTGCCAGCCCGACTATATTGCAGGCATCTCCCTGCTGGGTGGTGAGCCTTTTGAGCCGGAGAATCAGCGGGAGCTGCTGCCCTTTGTCCGCAACTTCAGGGCGCTGTACCCGGATAAGAGCGTCTGGTGCTATTCCGGTTACACCTGGGAGCAGCTGACCGGCAGTGTTCCCTGCCCGGCCCGCTGTGAGGTCACCGATGAGCTGCTGAGCCTGCTGGATGTTCTGGTGGATGGCCGCTTTGTGGAAGCCCAGCACGATATCTCCCTGCGCTTCCGGGGCAGCTCCAACCAGCGGCTTCTGGATGTGCCCAAAAGCCTTGCCGCAAAGTCCCCCGTCTGGTGGGAGGACGAAAAAGTCTTTGCGACACACACCATGTAAAGAAAACCGCAAATAACCAGAAATGCCACCCTGAGCTTTTTACGGCTCAGGGCGGCATTTCCGGTTTTGGGAATATAATCAGAGAATGGCTTGATTGGTTAGCATCCTCACCCTCTCCGTCATTGCTTGCGCAATGCCACCTCCCCTAGTAAGGCAACGACGACGACCGCCGCCAGTGGCGGAAGCAGGGAGGAGTTGTTGGGGCAGCGGCCAGCAGGACGCGAGTGCAAAGCTTTGCACGATGCGGACGCTGGGAGCCGCAATCCGTACGCTGTCGCCGCAGGCGACTGAGAGGTTGTACGAAGGATATCTTACCCCTTCATCTCCTGCGCCTTATTCCAAGTCTGGATAACTTCCCAGCGGCTCACAGAAGCGTCTGCGGCCTTGTCGGCGGAGATGAGCTGGTTCTCGATGGTCCAAGTCAGAGCCTTCTGTTCATCGGTGGCATCGGGAGCCATCACAGCGGCAGGGGCAGGCTTTCCGGCTTCAGTCCAGACCAGCTTTGCCAGTTCGGCGGTGTTCTGCGGGATGGCCACACCATCGGGCAGGACAGTGTTCAGATACAGCTCGGTGCCGATCATGTAGCCGGTATAACCAACCACAGCAGCACCCACACCGGCGGTTGCCACCATGGCAACGGTGCCCAGAACGTTGGGTTCCTCGGGCTGGTCGGCCATCCGGTACATCGCACGGATGCTCAAAGTCTGTGCAGGCATCTTGAAGCTTGCAGTAGCGGCATGGGAATCAAAACCGCCCTCTTCCAGCGTCAGAGCCACATCCGCAGGGGAGATCTCCCAGCGGTCGAACACCATGCCCTCCGGGGCATCGGCAGCGGTCAGCTTGACGGTATCGCCTGCCTTGGCAGAGGTGATCTCTGTGCCGTCGGCATTGGTGGCGGTGCCATCGGTCAGGCTCATCCGGTAGTAGCCTTCCTTGACCTGTGCGGTCAGGGTAACGCTCCACTCGTCGTCGCCGTTCAAGGTCAGGTCAAATGCAGTGGTATTGCCCACCTGCTTGGTGATTGCTTCTTCATAGCTCGGGTCGGCAGTGACTTCCCAGCCGGTCCAGGAGGTTGCATCTGCTTCCACGTTCAGGGTCTGGTTGCCCACAACGCCCACCATGCCGGAGATGCCGTTGGCAGTGCAGTTGTTCAGGGTGATCCAGCTGACCTTTACATCCTGTGTATCAAAGTTTGCGCCACGGCTGAAAATACCACCGTTCGTAGTGCCTCGTGCGGTAATGGCAATGCTGGTATCAGGCAACGTTACCTGAGTGGGAGTGTTGGCAAAGCGGCCCACGAAGACACCGCCGTTCGTAATGTTATTGTTGTAAACAGTATTGTTAAAAGTACCGTTTTCAATCGTGCCGTAGTTGCGGACTTTTACGTTGCAGGTGCCGCCATCAATAACGCCGCCTTCTTCGTTGGTCAGTACATCTTTCAGGTCATCCTTATAATCAAAGATGCCGCCTTCGATTTTGCCGAAGTTATCTACTGCCCAGTCAACCTCTGCATTGCCAAGGTCAACAGAACCGTTTTTATAAACAGTCAGGGTTTCGTTTTTGCGGTCAAAGAACCAGCCGTCCAGATCGCTGCCCTCGTAGAATTTGCCCTCATAAACGGGAACCTTCTCGCCATCTACAATACCAACTTCAAGGTCAACGGGTTCCACGACCGCCTTAATGGTCACATCACCGGCACTGGTGCTGTTTTCCGGCAGGGTAACGGTCAGAACGTGTGTAGTAGAATCTTCGTTAATGGTTGCGTTGCCAGCTTCGCTCAAATCCCATTTGACGAATGTGGGAGATGCAGGTTCGACAGTGAACTTCCGGGTCATAATATTCTCATTACCGACGATATAAACCTTGCCGTTGAACTGAACATCTGTTGGTACAGTATCACCTGCAACAACAGGGATGATTTTGCCGCCCTCTGCGGTAAAGGTCTGATAGTTGCTGACTTGAACCTTCGAGGAATCAGGAATATTGCATACGATGCCGCTTTGCAGGATGCCCTCCCGCATATCTACTTTACCATAGACAATGCCGCCATTAAGCTTTGCACCAGCACCGCCCCACTGACCTTCATTGGAAAAATAAGTGTGAATATATCCGCCGGTAACAATTCCGCTGCCAGTGGGTTGGCCGTTACTGTTATATGTAGTACGTCCCTCAACTTTAGTGAAGTGTCCACCATTTATTACACCAGTTGAAAGGTTGAACACGGTCTGTTCAAAATTACCGCCCTCGATGGTGCCGCTATTGCGAACCGCACAAGGCACAGTCTCGGGTGAACCATTGATTGGATTAAATATAGTGTTGTTCACAAAATCAAGTTTATAGCTTCCGCCACTGTAACTCCAACTCCAAGTTGAATTTGTTGCCTTATAGGTCGGATTTTCAGGAGAAGAAGAATTTAACACCTCTGTGGTTTTGCCTTCCAAAACGGGTTGACCATTGGCTTCAAAATCCAAATCTGTGACATACTTGGGCGTATCTGCCGCAAACGCCGCCGTGGGCAGCATTGTCAAAGCCATGCCAACGGCCAGAATGGCGCTGACAAGTCGTTTGAGTTTCATTGTGATTCCTCCTTTAGAGTCTACCCCAAATGTGTATTGCACCCACCGCAAACGTAAAAAAGCGCCGCACCTGCCCCGAAAGGCTGGTGTGGCGCTGTGGATGTACTTCTTGGGAAGTGCAGCTGGCTGCCCGGTCTGGGCCCTTTAGCCTTGCGTCGCAGCCTTCCAGCTGGCTTGCCGATTCTTCTGTTTTGCGGGGGTGCTCTTTTGCATTTTATTATACCCCCCTATATAAAAATCAAGGGGTTTTCCATGAGTTTGTCATTTGTAACAAATGCAGTCTATTTTTTAGTGCGATTTGACGGGGACGGGGGTAACCCTCTCAGTTAAAGACTTTGGCTGAGAGGGTTAGGCCATTACTAAGAAAACGCCGCCGCACAGGTCGCAATTCTGTGCAGCGGCGTTCCTATGGAGGATGATAAAGTATCACTTGGAAATGGCGCAGTTATTCGTACAGGGCATCAAAGTTGGTCAGTTCCACCTCATGCTCATCCAGCCAGCGACGAACCTGCGGGTCACACAGGGTCGCCAGATCACGGCAGCGGGGCAGGGTCAGGGAAGTATTGTCCAGAAGGTACTGATCCAGATAACCCGGGTGGAAATGCAGGATATTGTACTCGTAGGGAGAGCTCAGGATGCCGAAGCGGTCTTCCAGCCAGTCCTCCGGGCGGCTGCCCCGGTTCAGAATCTCCATTGCGTTGCTGTTGCCCAGACTGAACAGCTCGCAGGCCGGTTTCATCGGCAGTTCTTCGGCCAGCGTATCGCCCATGTTATGGATGCCCAGCTTCTTTCCGATATCCCGGAACGCCTGCTCCATGGGCCTTGTCATGGCGCTGTGGCCCTCAAAATGCCGGGGATAATGTCCCACAAGTTCTTTGTGCCGGTCCAGCTGGGCCATGGTCTCGGTATACAGGTCCTCATAGCTGGGGTAAACTTCGCCCTTGCATTTGGCATCATTGGGATTCTCGCTCTTCCACAGATAGCTGCGGTAGAACATTCCCTCTTCGTTTACCAGCGTGGGCACCTTTTCCGGGGCGCTGACGGGGCGGTACTGCACAAAATTGGTGTGCTGGACCAGCGGCACCTCCGGGCACTCGCTCTGCCAGAGTTTCACCGCATGGGGGGCGGCGGCCATGTTGCTCATCAGCGAGAGGGTGCAGACCACGCCCTCCTTATAGGCCTTGATGACACCATAGTTGTATGCCTCACTGAAGCCGAAATCATCGGCTACTACGATTAGCTTCTTGCTCATAGCTGTTTCCTTCGTCCTTATCGGTTCAGATAATCCGCATTGAAGATCTTGCCCTCGGTGCTGCGGTCATAGACTTTCCGGCCCTCGGCGTAGGTGACCTGTGCCTGATAATCGTCGCTGATGACCACCAGATCTGCGTCCTTGCCCACTTCAATGGTACCCTTGCGGTCGGCAAAACCATACTTGATGCAGGGATTGAGGCAGGCCATCTTCAGGCAGGTCTCCAGCGGGATGCCAACATTGTTCACCAGATTTCCGATGTCGAACAGCACCGGCTGGCTGGAACCGCACAGGCGGCCGGTATCGGTCAGAACAAAGCCCTCCGGGGTCACATTCAGGGCCATCCCCTCAAAGATGCCCTCATACTTGCCCACCGGTGCACCGGACAGAGCCGTACAGTCACTGACCATCATGAATTTGTCGGTGCTCTTGACCTTGAAGTAGATGCCCAGCATCTCATCGCAGATGTGCAGGCCGTCGCAGATCACCTCACAGGTAACGTTTTCATTGGTCAGGGCTGCTCCCAGACCGCCAATGTCCCGGTGATGCATATCGGTCATGACGTTGCCGGTATGGGTCGCCACACTGATGCCCTTGGCATAGGCGGCCATGGCCTGCTTATAGTTGTTGTCACTGTGGGCGGCTGCCACTGTGATGCCCTGCGAGAGGAAATACTCGATGATGGGGTCCATCCCGGGGATCTCCGGTGCCAGTGCCACAAGACGCAGCCACCCGCCGCCGGCTTCCACCATGGCATGTGCCGTCTCCATACTTACCTCCGGCCAGCCGGTACGGATGCCTTTTTCACCGGTGCGGTTCAGCCAGGGGCCTTCGCTGTGGATACCCAGAATGGTTGCACCGTCCTGATCACCCTCTTTTGCCACCTCTGCCACCGCACGGATGGAATCCGGGTCGCACACCGTCGGGAAGATGTTCACGGTGCCCTGACTTGCCAGCCCCTTCAGATAACCTTTCACGGATGCGATCTGCTTTTCATGGGGGGCATTCTTATTCATGATATCATAACCGCAGGTGCCGTGGTTATGAGTATCAAAAATGCCGGGGATGATCCGCTGGTCGCCGTATTCAATGGCTTCGGGGTCGGTCGTATTTTCTGTAAAGGCAGTAATCTTGCTGCCTTCCACAGTCAGCACACCTGCCTTAGGGCCTTCCGGCGTATAAATGCGGTTGGAATGCAGTTTCATAATTCAGTTCTCCTTCTTATTTGCTTCCTGTTTTGCAAAATCGGCCAACGCCCGTTCCATCCGCTCCATCCGGGGCAGATCCAGTACATGGTCCTGTGCACAGCAGGTATTCTCCACAACAAATTCGCCTTTTTCCACTCGTCCACAGCTGAGCATCATCCCTCTGGGAAAGAGCGCCAGCAGATTCCGCTGCCGCTGTTCCTCCGGGTAGTTCCGGTCATAGACCTTATCCGCCGACAGCAAACTGCACAGCTGTTCCGCCGCCTCTTTCCGGTACTCGCCGTGCGCCAGCGCCACTGCCGGGCCGCTGGTCAGATTGTCCAGCAGCAGAACAGTTGCCGCAGTTGGCACCTCCTGCGCCAGAAGCCGGAAGCCGTCATAGTTATCCACTGCATGGTCGCAGAAGGCAAAAGCGATGTTCTCCTCACCGCTCAGGTCCTCCGCCAGCTTTACGGCAGTGGCGACCGCACCGGAACAGCGGCTGAAGTTGCAGGGGCTTGCATGGGGCAGCAGCAGCCAGACACCTACCCCCGCCAGCAGCAGTGCCGCCAGCGTCCGGGGCAGCATGGCACCGGTTCCCCGTCCGGACCAGAACATCAGGCAGGCCGCTCCGAAACAGAGCAGTTCCAGCACGCATTGCAGTGCAAGGTCTCTCCCCCGCTGCTGAACATTTTTGTCCGGATGGAACGGATAGTATTTCTGGGGCCGCAGCGCCTTTGCCGGCGTATCAAAGGGGACCGCAATGACGACCTTTGCATTTGCCAGATCCCCGGCGATCAGGTTTTCGATTTTGGAAAACCGTCCTTCCCTCTGTTGAACCCGCACCGGCCAGCCCAGCGGCGGTAGGCTCTCGTTGAGCTGCTGGGTAAAAAGATATTTCTGCTTTGCGGTGCGCCGGTTGCCCAGGGTGACACCATACAGCATCATCAGGTCTTGCAATGTCATATCCGTTCTCCTTCTACAAAAAAGTCCGGCAGGAAGCGTTTTACTCCTGCCGGACTGCGGACCCCTTGCAGGATCAGGCGATCTGATTTTTTAGAAGATTCCAAGGAATGCGCCCAGCAGACCAAAGATCAGCAGACCGATGATCAGCTGTGTGGGGCGGTTGCCCTTCTTGATTCGCCACATCATGAACAGCACCAGAGCCAGGCTCAGGATGCCCGGATAGATGGCATCAAACAGCTCGGAGACCACGATGGAGGTCTCGCCGATGTTCAGCGTCCAGTTCAGGGGGAAGCCCACGGTGGTTGCCGTCATGGCACCGACCATCATCAGGCCGAGGATGGATGCACAGCGGGTCGCAACGCTCATCAGGCCGCTGTTAAAGACGGTGTCGATGAAGCTTGTGCCCAGTGTGTAGCCCAGTTTCAGCAGGACCCATTTGAGCAGGGACTGCGAAATGCCATACAGCAGGATGAAGATAAAGGTGCCGAGGATGTTGCCCTGCGAGCACAGACCGATTGCAATACCGGCACCGATGACACGCAGGCAGTTGAAGAAGATGGAGTCGAACATACCGGCGGTGGGGCCCATCAGGGAAGCCTTGATGGCATCAATGGTCTCGCCGGGAACTTTACCGTCGTGGCAGTCCTTTTCCAGTGCGTAGCACAGACCTGCGATAAAGTTGAATGCGACTGCATGGGTATTGAAGAAGGACTGATGGCGGGCATAGGCGGCCTTCTTGCCTTCGATATCGTCGCCATAGATACTCTCCACGGCGGGGGCCATGGTCATGGTGAAACCATTGGCTTCCATCTTGGTCATGTTGAAGTTTGAAAAGACCAGATGGCTATTCCAGAACATCTTTTTGAAGATCTTATTTTCCTCTGCGCTGACAACTTTCTTTTCCATCAGAAGAAATCCTCCTCACTGTTGGCAGGGGCAGCAGCACCCGCAGCGGGGGCAGCAGCCACAGCGTTCTTTGCATCAATGATGCGCTTGTCAATGAAGAACAGGGTCAGGGCGATGGCTGCACCGATGACGGCGATGCCAAGGCTGCTCAGGCCCAGGCTCTTGGCGCAGATAAAGCCGACAAAGTAGAACACAGCGATATCGGTGGACCAGATCATGGACAGCAGGATGCCAAAACCGACGGCGGTCATCATGGTACCGGCAACGGCTAGACCTGTCATGACCCATGCGGGGCAGGCAGCCAGACCAGCCTGCAGACCCTCGATGCCAAAGGCAACGCCCAGGAAGATGATCGCCGCACCGGGCAGGCAGGCGATGAAGTTGACGACCATGGAAATGGCACGGAACTTGTTGGGCTTGCACTCAGAAGCCAGTCTCTCCCAGTAGGGAGCCAGGCCGGCCCACAGAGGCATCAGCATGGTATTGATGGTGGACATCACGGTACCGATGGTTAGGGACAGAGCCAGACCGGTTTCCATGGCACCGTCGCCGCCCACCACAATGGCATACGCCACAGCGATGATGGAGCCGGACAGGCAGTCGGACGGGACCGAGCCGCCCACAGCGGAGATGCCCATGAAGATTGCTTCCAGCGAAGCACCCATGATGATGCCGGTCTGGAAGTCGCCCAGAAGCAGGCCGACCAGCGGTGCCACCACGATGGGGCGGTTCAGGCACTGCCAGGACAGGGTGTACGGGTCAAGCCAGTTGATGACCGCATACACGACTGCACAGATGATTGCAGCGGTAATTGACATAGCGATTTTTCCTCCTTGTACTTTTCTCTATTTTCAGGCAGAGCACCACGCTCAGCCCAGTACCTTGGAAAGTTCCTGCGGAACATCATCGGGGATGGTCTGCACATTGCAGGGGATCCCGGTTGCCATGACCTGCCGCAGAACCTCGACTTCGTCCTCGTAGGCATACAGATTCTTGGTATAGGTCTTGCGGGCTTCCGTTCCGTGCTTGGGAGCAATGCGGCCATAATTGCCCACATTGATCTGCGGGATGTCCTTGACTTCCTTGGCCACACGCAGCAGATTTTCCGGCGTGCTGACAATCAGCAGAATCTTCAGACCGGCTGCACGGGGATCGTTGCAGAGCGAGACTGCCTTATCCACCGTCACGATTGCCGTCTTGCAGGTGGCCGGTGCAGCCATCATCAGAGATTTCTGCATGATATCGCTGGCAGCTGCCGTATCATCTGCCACCACGATGCGGTCAACGCCCAGCGTGCGGCTCCACTTGGTGGCAACCTGGCCATGGATCATGCGCTCATCCAAACGTACCCATTTGATCATAAGTTTTCCATCCTTTCTTTTTATCAGAAGAAGTCATCGCTGCCTGCCGGTGCCGTGTCCGCAGGAACTTCCGGTTCCACACGGCGCAGATACTCGCGGCTTTCTTCAATGATCTCATCCAGCCGTTCGTCGCTGAGGGTATCCTCGCTCAGAACATTCATCATGAAGCTCATGTTCACACCGCTCACCAGCCGGGTGTTTGGGCGGTCCAGATAGGTGAACATGGCCTGATTCACGCTGCCGCCGTAAAGGTCGCTGCACAGCAGCACTTCGTCCTCCGGACCGACAGTCTCATAGAATGCATCCAGATGATCCTGCACGCAGCTCTCATCCAGATAGGCATCAAACACGGTCAGATTCTCGCACTCTCCCATCAGGATCTTCAGCGAGCTTTGCATTCCGCTGGCCATTGAGCCATGGGACGAGAGAAAGATTTTCAGCATAACAGACATCCTCTTTTCGACTACAAGCTAATTATTTTCCTTCGATGTTCACATTTTATCTCTATTTTGCACAGAGTTCAACGCTTTTTGATTTATAGAATAAGTTCAAGTCGTTTCGATTTCATTTTATAAGTTCAAAATGGCGCACAGTTGAACACCCTGTTCAAAACTGTGCGCCATGATTTGGTGATTTTACATAGTCTGCAACGAGCGCCGAAGCCATTCCGCCGCCATCCGGGACGGGTCTTCCGCAAAGGCTTCCAGTTCTTCCGGATACCGTACAAAAGAGTACAGCAGTGTATTCAGCGCTTTCATCTTCTGCCAGTCGTGAAGTCCGCCGCCGACATACAGCAGGGCCCGGATCTTCCGTTCTACCCAGAGTGCTCGTTTTTCCAGCGGGTAGAATTCCAGTCGGATCTCTTCCCCTTCTGCACCCTGTTCCTCCTGAAAGACCACCACGACCTCGCCGCACTGGTACGTCCAGCATTTTTCCCGGGAGATCCACCGATTCAGAAGCGCCTGCCGTTCAGCTTCGTCCCTGCCATGTACCCCCGCCAGATACTGGAAGAACTGCTCCGGCGTGTAATACTGGAAGTTTCGGATTACACGATAATTCTCCGGCGGCGGAAGCTGCTGCCGGTACTGGTATGCTTCCACCAGCAGGGTGTTGTAAACACGGTCAAAGTCCCGTTCGTTCCGGATCAGCAGCAACAGTTCCACCGGGTAATCATACCGGTAGCCGGGCTTTATTCCCTCTTCCTGTTCTGCGCCATTTCCCAGCAGCACTCCGTCGCATTCTGCCGGGTCGATGCGGCGCAGCTCGTACAGGTTCATCGGCGTGATCTCTTCGATCAGTTCGGGGTAACGCTCTTTCAGGCCCTCTGTCTGGATCCGGGCATACTCGGTTCCCAGAAAATGGGTGGAGCACAGACGGAGCGGCCGGATGGGATACCGGATTTCGTGCAGCAGGCTGAAGAAATAGCAGCTCAGCATTGCCAGCAGGAACCGATTTGCCCGGAACGGATAAATCGTCTGGATAAATTCGATCACCCGGCGGCTCAGTTCCGCACAGAGCGGGCAATCCAGAAATTGCAGTTCATAAACATAGTCATACTGCATTGCACCATCCATTCCATAGAAATGTTGTGCGATCAGATTGAATAGGATCTGCTGCAGCAGATCCCTTGCCATTGGCAAGAGCGCAAAATCCAGTCCCGTCTCCTGCTTCAGGTAGACCAGCACCCGATCCCGCAAGTGTCCCGCCTGCCCTGCAAAGCCGGGATGCAGGCTGAACGGGTCCCGCTTCAGGTTCACATCCAGCATACTGAACAGCAGAATGCCCAGAAACGCCACCTCATTCCGGGGCATGGCATAGCCCCCGTATTGTTCCTCCAGTGTGTGGTAAATGGACTGTGCCAGCGGATAGAACATCGTTCCGGAGATGCTTTCCAGCCATGGGTCCGGCAGCCGGATCTCATGGCCGTTCTGCACCCGGTTCCGTGCAATGATCAGGTAGACCGCCACACGCTGGGTCGCACTGTCCCGCAGGGAGATCGGGCTTTCCCGCAGGATCTTCAGAAATGTATGCCGGATATCCTGCCGCTCTTCGTATCCGCAGCTGAGCCAGGATGCACTGTCCGGGTCACTGCAATCCAGCGTTTCCTTGTGGAAATGCACACCGGAGACCTCGGTCAGTGCCAGCCTGCGCTTGTACTCTTCTCCTTCCACCCGCATTCCAGTGCCGGGGCGTGAGACGATCCGCAGGCCAAAGCTCTCGCACAGGCGGGTCGCCATGCTCAGTGGCTCCCGCAATGCCGAAGCCGAGAGAAAAAGCTGATCGGCCAGTTGTTCTTTCTTAATGCCGGTTTCCGTGGAGATGATGCGCCGGGACAGATACCGCACCCGGCTTTCCCGGTCGGCGTTCAGCATACTGCCCGGCATCTGGCGGATGCTGGTCACAGCCGAAAAGGTATCGTATGCTTCCGGGTCCAGAACTTCCACATAGTAGCCCTTATGCCGCCGGGAAACCAGCCGGGCACCATTCTCATTCAGGATCTGCGCCACCTGCGGCATCTCATTCTTGATGGTGTGCGCACTGACACCGATCCGCTCCGCCAGTTCCTGCGAAGTCATCGTCTGTTCGGGGGCATTGCTCAACTGGGTCACGATCTGCAAGGCTCTGCTGGACATAAAACCGCTCCTTTTCCCAATCATTCCTGCCTTTATTGTAGTAAAACACTGCCCGAAATGCAAGCCGGAAACCGGAAATGCCGCTCCGAGCTTTTCAGCCCAGAGCGGCATTTCCGGTTTTGGGATATAATTAGAGAATGGCTTGATTGTTAGCGTCCTCACCCTCTCCGTCATTGCTTGCTACACAAAAATTATTTGTGCTGACTGCGGCTCTTTTGCATGACACGCTGTTCTTGGATTTTGTGTATGAAGATAGATAGGAGGAGAACACATAATAAACCTGAGGAATTGAGCAGCGTTGTGAATGCAGTATTCGGGCTGCGTTGAACTACACCAAAAATTTCGCGATTTCGTGGGTTTACCTATGGGTTTGCTGAGAGAGGAAAGCCCGAAAACCTGCATGAATAATGGACTTTTCGGATCAAGGTCAGGTGAGTACGGTCTGAAGGCTGCACGTCGTGCACCCCAGTTCTCCAAGCGCTAATCTACAGCTTAATAATGCTAAAAAAGCCCGGGAAATACGCCATTTCCCGGGCTTTTTCTATGCCTGAAATCACCTGATTCCGATGGTGAAATTTGAGGAAATTTGACTTCAAATTAACCCATTTTGATGGGTTTACCATGGGTTTGCGGCCTATTTTTGAGCCTAGTGGGTGGGAAAATGGGTTTACAGAAGGCCATTTTGGAGGAGAAATTAGCCCCATATCCTGGATGGATTTTTGGGAAAAATCAGGACAAAATGGAATGGAAAACAGTGTCAGGTTCGTTTGGCGAGTTCTGACGAATTCTGCAAAAAATAATATCAGGTATCCTGTTACATAGAGCCTTGGCTCATTCTTTGAAAACGAGAATGGGTTGAGGCTCTATTTTTTTCGCCAGAAATCCGGCGAGACAAATTTGAGCAGGAGGTAACAGGTATGACGGATTTCAATCAGAAGACCCATGACACCGATGTGGGCAGTCATGGCGGACAGTCGAGGCAGATGATGGAGGTGTTTGAGAACCAGGAGTTTGGTTCGATCCGGTTGTTACAGGAGGCAGGCAAGACCTTCTTCTGTGCAAGCGACGTGGCGAAAGCGTTGGGGTATGTGAATCCCTACGCCGCAGTGAAACATCATTGCAGAGGCCCCCTAACGAAACGCGAGGGGGTCGTTCAGAAGGTGAATCAGTATGGAAGTGCTGGAGAGCAGGTCGTTGAAATTCCCTTTATCACAGAAGGCGATGTTTATAGGCTGATCGTTCACAGCAAGCTGCCATCGGCAGAACGGTTTGAACACTGGGTGTTTGATGAAGTTCTCCCGTCCATCCGAAAGCATGGTGTGTATATGAGCGATTCTATTTTGGATCAGGTGATTCAGCATCCGGAGGTCATCTACACCCTGGCACAGGAGCTTGTAGCCGAGAGGGAGCAGCTTGAGGGTATCCGCAAACAGCTGGATGCGGCACAGCCCAAGGCAGACTACTTCGACACCTTTGTGAATTCGGAGGATTGTACCTGCATCCGGAATTTCTGTAAGGAAATCGGAATCCCGGAGAAGACGGCAGTAGCTCTCTTACTGGATCATCGCTATCTGTACCGCAGTCCAAGCGGCTGGCTGATGCCTTTTGCAGACAAATCTGCAAGGGGCTATTTTATTGTCCGGGATTGCTATGGAAGAAGCGGAAAACTGGTGCAGCAGACGAGAGTGACCTGCAAGGGAAAGAATCATCTCTTCAAGTTGTTTAAGAAATGGGGTGTGATCGAATGACGCTTTTTACAGAGGGACGCCTTCAGGCGTTTGAACGCATGATGCAGGATACCGGCAAATACCATCGACGGGAGGACAGCGAAGATCGTCCGCGCAAATGTCCGAAGAAAAAAACGGAGCCTGCGAAAAAGGATGGTGAGCACCATGCCGGTATTCAGGGTTGAGAAAAACAGCAATTACACAACGATGTGCAATTACCACCTGCGGGATCAGGGTCTCAGCCTGAAAGGAAAAGGACTTCTCTCTATGCTGCTCAGTTTGCCGGACACATGGAACTATTCGGTACGGGGATTATCTTCGATTACACCGGATGGCGTAGATGGGGTGCTTACAGCTCTGAAAGAACTGGAACGTCTTGGATATCTGGAAAGGAACTAGCAGCGTGAGAGTAACGGTCGGATGGGCAGAGCGGAGTATGTGATCTATGAGATGCCAAGGAAAAAGCCGTGTACGGAAAAGCCGTATACGGTAAATCCGGATACGGACACACCGGTTACGGAAAATCCCGCGCAATTAAGTACTAATAGAACAAGTACTGAAACAATCAATAAAAGAGAGAAGAAGGAAATCCAGCACCGGTATGGCTCATACGAAAATGTCCTTCTCTCTGACACGGAATACGGCAAGCTCCGGCAGGAGTTCCCAGGAGATTATCAGATGCGGGTGGAACGGCTCTCTGAGTATCCGCTTTGAGCTTTCTTTTATGAATATGGCTACGGATGCCTCGAATTTTGAGAAGATGGTGCGTATCCCGTACCAGAAGGATCATTTCAATCCGGTGCGCACGGAGTACAGCACCATGCTGCGCCGCCAGCTTGCCCAGGGCAACAACGGCCTGACCAAGACGAAGTACCTGACGTTTGGCATTGAAGCAGAATCCATGAAACAGGCAAAGCCGAGGCTCAATCACATTGAGATCGACCTGATGAACAACTTCAAACGCTTGGGTGTCCGGGCAAAATTGCTGAACGGTAAGGAACGGCTTCATCTGATGCACGATATGTTCCACATGGGTGACCATGACCGATTCAATTTCGATTGGAAGTGGCTGCCGGAGAGCGGGCTGTCGGTAAAGGACTTTATTGCCCCGACCGGGTTTGCCTTTCCGAAGAACCGTGTTTTTCAGATGGGTGGGATGTATGGTTCCATGTCCTATCTCCAGATTACGGCTTCCGACCTGTCGGATCAGCTGCTGAAGGACTTTCTGGATATGGAATCCAGCCAGATTGTGACCATGCACATTCAGTCGGTAGACCAGAACAAAGCAATCAAATCCATCAAGCACACCATTACGGAGCTGGATCGTTCCAAGATTGAGGAACAGAAGAAAGCTGTCCGTTCCGGATATGATATGGACATCATTCCGTCAGATTTGGCAACTTACGGCAGGGACGCAAAGGCACTGCTGAAGGAATTGCAGAGCCAGAATTAGCGTATGTTCCTGCTGACCTTTCTGGTGATGAACACCGGCGAGACGGAGCAGGAGCTGGAAACCAACGTGTTTCAGGCTTCCAGCATCGCACAGAAGTACAACTGCAACCTGCGCCGTCTGGACTTCCAGCAGGAGCAGGGGCTGATGAGCTGCCTGCCGCTGGCACAGAACCTGATTGAGATTCAGCGCAGCATGACGACCAGCAGCACGGCAATTTTCGTGCCGTTTACTACCCAAGAGCTGTTTCAGACCGGGAAAGAGGCTTTGTACTATGGACTGAATGCGTTGTCCAACAACCTGATTATGGTTGACCGGAAAAAGCTGAAAAACCCCAATGGCCTGA
>ERZ773245.1628-NODE-1628-length-15211-cov-3.922407_pt1 | contig 15211 bp, 13 predicted proteins | sample MGYA00580988_ERZ773245 | MGnify/ENA primary metagenome ERZ773245 (study PRJEB29015, sample SAMEA2737792) | human gut metagenome | biome: human gut; feature: human-associated habitat; material: faeces | place: China | collected 2012 ... | reverse complement strand
AAGGGGGTCATTTTTCAATTAGCGCAAGGGGGTCATTTTTAGGCTAGCGTGAGCAATGATGGAGGATGTGGTGAAGCTCGTCGTGGGAAAATACGACGGTTCTTTGAAGGCTGAGCATGGTACCGGACGCAATATGGCACCGTTTGTCAAATATGAGTGGGGCGAGAAAGCCTATGGCGTGATGAAGCAGTTGAAGCACATCTTCGACCCTGACAATATCCTCAACCCGGGTGTCATCTTCAATGATGATCCCGACTGTTTCATCGAGCATCTCAAGCCGTTGCCCGTACTTCACTACGATCTCAAGGCACGTCAGGAAGAGGGAGACAACCATTTGGCGGTTTCAACGATGGACGAGATGTGGCAAGGCGTTGAGAAAGCAAACCGCTGTATAGAATGTGGATTCTGTGAGATCAACTGCCTGTCGTGTGGCTTCACGCTCTCCTCAAGGATGCGCATTGCCTCTCAGCGGGAGATGCTCCGCCTTAGACTGACCGGTGAGGATCCGAAACGGCTCGCGGAGATGGAGAAAGCCTATCGCTATCTCGGTGAACAGACGTGTGCCACAGATGGCCTTTGCGCGACCTCCTGCCCGATGAAGATCAACACGGGCGATCTCACGCATCTGCTGCGTCAACTCTTCATGGACCAGCATCCTGAGCAACGGGCTATCGGGCAAATAGGTGCCAAACATCTCGGTGCCATGAAAGATGTGGTGCGTGGCGCGCTCACAGCGGCCTCGTTAGGTCGGAACATGCTCGGTACCACAGCCATGAAGAAGATGTGCAACGGCCTTCATCAGCTTGGTATCCCACAGTGGTCCACGGCTATGCCGGGTGCCATCCGCAACCCGTCCCAGGCAATGCTTAACCAGCAACCGTCTGAGCTGAAGGTGGTCTATCTGCCGAGCTGTATCAACCAGACCATGGGGCTGACGAAAGGCGCTCCTGTCAAGCAACCGCTTGTCAAAGAAACGTGCGCCCTGCTGCACAAAGCCGGCTATGAGGTAATCTTCCCGAAGAATATGAAGAACCTTTGCTGTGGACAGATCTGGGAAAGCAAGGGTATGACAGATATTGCTGACCGAAAGACAGCTGAGACCGAGCAGGCACTTTATGAGGCCAGTGAGGGCGGTCGTTGGCCGGTGCTCTGTGACCAGAGTCCTTGCCTCCACCGGCTGAAGAAGATGGTCACCCGTGTCAAGCTCTACGAGCCCGCGGAGTTCATCTTCACCTTCCTTAAAGACAGACTCACGTTCCATCCTACTCACCGGCTGGTAGCCATTCACCTGACCTGCTCCACGCGTGAGATGGGGCTCAGCGACACGATGCTCGCAGTGGCGCGCATGTGCACCGATAACGTCTTTGTGCCGGAAGGCATCGGCTGTTGCGGCTTTGCCGGTGACCGTGGGTTCTCACATCCGGAGCTCAACGACTGGGCTTTACGCTCGCTCCACGGGCAGATAGCGGAGCATCATATCGAGCGCGGCTATTCCAACAGCCGGACGTGCGAGATCGGACTGGAGGCCCATGCCGGCATCCCCTACATGAGCATTGTGTATCTCGTCAACGAGTGCACAGAGCCAAGAAGCTAAAAGATAAATGAATCCAGCATAACAAATCGGGGGGCTGCTAAAAGGCAGCACCCCGATTTGTTATTTCTTCAATTCAACATCAAAGTAAAAATAAGCCTTCCTACTCTTAACTTCTATATCTCGTAGTCCACCAGACCCTTGGCATTGTGATGACTTTGAGACGACGAAACCAGCGGCGCGGTGATGTAGGATCGAACTGTTTCGACTGGCTGCTGATGATGTAGTAGCTGGCGGAGTAGTCGTCCATAAGAGACGTGAAGACTGACTTTATTCTGGAGCACTTCTCGTTGATGGCTTTGTCAAGGGGATTGGTAAGTCGCCCCCATCATCGTTTCTGTGGCCAAGAGCATGGGAATATTGATCATAGGGATCGTGACCATACCGTTCTATTTTGAGAAGAACAGGAAGATCATGAAGACTTTGAAGGGTGTTGAGGAGATGCGGAAGAATGTCGATTCGCTACTCATTATTAATAATGAGAGCATCTGCGATGTCTATGCCGATTCGGAACTCTCCATTAAGGACGCTTTCAAAGCTGCGGATAATATCCTGTGCAATGCCGCAAAGAGCATATCGGAGCTGGTTACGATTGAGGGCAGCATTAATCTTGACTTTCGGGATGTGGAAACAACGATGCGTGAAGGCGGTGGGGCTATCATGGCCATTGGCAGGGCACGTGGTGGGAGACGTGTGGAGAAGGCAATAGTCAATGCCCTTGAGTCGCCTTTGTTCTACGGCAGCGACATCTCCAATGCCAAGAAGATACTCTTCAATATCTATACGAGCGAAGACAAACCATTGTTTGTCAGTGAGATGCGTGAGATAGATGCTTTCATGTATGGCTTGAATCCTAATATAGATGTGATTTGGGGTACAAGTGACGACAACATCCTTGGCGAGGACGCAAAGGTGATTATCCTCGCCACAGGTATCGATAACCGCTTCTTGCCCGATGACAAGCATGAAGATAGCGTCGAGGAGTATTACAATCAGATCATTGCTAAACTCTATCGTGAGCCTCTGCTGTCGCAAAGCGCAGCGAAGAAGAAAGCCGGGAACGTACCGAAAGAAACAGAGAAGACTCCCCGGACTCCTGATGCTCCCTTGAATGGAAACAAGACAGAAGATCATGGGGATGCAGAGATGTCACCCTCCATCTCTTTCGATATGACTCGTAAAGAGACGGATACTAAAGAGACTAAGAAAGAAACAGATCAGGAAGCTGATGGTCTGGAGGCAGAACCTGCGAAACTAAAGGAAAATTCACCGAAGGCTACAGACGTTGCCCCTCATAAGGTTCCCTCTTTCCTTGATAAGCTCAAAGGACACTTGAAGAGAGGTCTCACGGTACTGACCAGCGATATGGACGAGTGAAGCGGATCTTGTGTCATTGCAAAATGCTGTAGGCCGTTGACTGTTCGGTAATATCAGAACCGCCACTTTGCCTGCATCTCCAGTTCCATGCGACTGTGACCGTTGACATGCTCCGGTCCGGAGGATGATGATACATTGTGAAAATAGTTGGTGTTGCCCAACTTCAGCAGAACCATCAATTTGTGACCGATGTCTGCGCGGGCGGCAATGGCGTAGCGGATGCCTTGTCCGGCAAACATCGGAAAGGAGAAGTTGTAGAGCAGTCCGCGCTCATAGCTGTAGACACGTGAGAGAAAATCGTCGGTGTGGAAGTAGTTGGCGCTGAGAAAAGTCTGGAACCACGCATGTTGGTAGCCAACATATTGCGAGATCATGTATCCCCGGCTTGTGGTTTGTTGGTGACAGATGCTGAGGTCGCCTTGCATTCGCCATTGCCAGCAACCGGTTGCGTAGCCGATCATGGCGCGTGAGCGGTATTCGTCGCGCCATGTCAGACGGTCGGCTTCGCTGTCGTTGCGTTCCCGTCTTCTCATGCGCGTCCTGAGCAGATAGCTCCATCCTTGCCGGTTGCCGCTGAATTGAAGCAGAGCGTCGATGCTGTGCGAGGCGGCGGAAGCCTGGTATTTCGGCCATGCGAAGTAGGCGGCGTCGACATATCCCATCAGACAAGCGCTGGCCGATGGTGCCCACTGTATGCCGAGATAAAGTCCGCTCTCGTCGTTGACCGAACCGCCGTCGGCATAGCTCTGGCTGAACAGCGAGTAGTACTGATAAGGATAGTAGCGTTGCAAGGCCATCACCGACAGCGAGGGCGTGAGCAGATAGCTGAGAGTGTTGATGGTGGCTACCGTACCGCAGTCGCCCGTAGCCGTTTCTCCGGCGATGTTGAGTTTTGCTGAGACATAGCCATAGTCGATGCTTGCGTTCCAGAAATGCTTTCCCTGCGGGTACCACCGGCGGAAAGGTTGCGTGGTGTTGGGCTTCAGTGTGCGGTTGAAAGTAGTGGCGAAAGCCGTGACGCCTGCATGAAAGCCATTACGGAAAAAGCTGAGGTTAGTGCCCACGAGCGTCTCATCGGTGTTGCGTCGCCGTGCCATCTCGCTGGGTGTGCGGTGGTAGCCGGTCTTTAGAATAGTGGTTACTGTGCCAGTGGAGTCATTGAGCGTAGCGTCGATCTTTCTCCATGATACGAAGCCGGTCAGCGTAAGTCGTCGGTTGAGGCGTATGGCGGCTGCTGCGCCTTGCAGGTAGTTGGCTTCCGACCGGCTGCTGTGTCCGATGATGTTGTTGGTGGAGGCCCCCAACGTAGCCAGCGTGTTGAGTTTGCCGAGTCCGAACGATGTGTTCATGATCAGCCCCATGCCGAAACGAAGCCGATAACGTCCTACTACCAAGTTACGGATGATGCCTGTGTTGCGGAGTTGCAGATAGAGCGAGTAATAGTCATAGCCGCAAGCATTCTTTCCCGCGAAGAAAGGCTCTCCGGCATCTTGCGAGGCCACAAAGCCCAGCTTGAGGCGTTGCCGGTAATTGAAGCTGTAGCGCAGCCAATGCTTGTATTTATATCCGAGAAATCCGTTTTTGTCACCCTCTCTGTCATAAAAAGGTATTTTCAGCGCAGCCACCACTTCCTGCCGTCCTGAGCGTATGATGCTGTCAAGAGGAGGCAGCGTATCGGACGTTTTCTCCGGTCCGATAGCAACAAACTGCTCCAGCATGTCGGCATCCTGCTTGCGAAAAGAGGGAAGCATGCGCAGTTCCACGAGGCTTTCAAAACGTCCGGCACGATGGCGGTATTCCATGATGTCCATCACCTGCTGGGCAGAGAGAAAGGGTAGCCGCTCCAAGTCCTCGCGCGTACAGCTGTTCAGATCCATCTTCTCATGAGCCAGTTCACTGAGCATCTCGTAGGTTTCTTGCCAGGCGTCGCTTTCAGCGTCCTCGCGTTGACCGAGTTCACTGTAGTATTGTTGCCATGTCTCAACAGGATCTTGCGCGTACATGGAAATGGACGCACCGAAACATAGCAACAGCATAACGAAGATGTGGACCGGTCTTTTCATGGGCTTCTCAATTGGTTCTTCTCATGTGGTTTTCATGACTCGCCGATGTAGGTAGGCAAGGTTTTCATTGGCAAAAATAAGAAAAAAACGCTTACCTTGTACTCTAAGAGCGATATTTTTTTCTTTCTAACAGCTTCTTTTTTCCAAAGAGGATTCTTATTTCTGCGATAAAACGGAGCCCCCTTGATAACACTAAAGAGCTGCGTCTTGGGGTTAGAGAATATTCTGATAGAGATAACGGTATAACATGGAAGCGAGTCACACAGGCTTATGTCACACAAAATAGTGTGACACAAACTTGTGTAACTCGCTTAACCTATACGTTCCTATTTTAGACTGTCGTATTCCTTGTCGTTCACCGGCTCAAGCCATTCGTTGCTGACGTTCTCGCCGGGCACGGGCATAGCTAAATGAGCGAACCAACTGTCGCGTGCGGCGCCATGCCAGTGCTTTACGTTGGCAGGAATGTTCACCACGTCGCCGGGCAACAACTGTCGTGCGAGCTTGCCCCACTCCTGATACCAGCCGCGGCCAGCCACACAGATGAGAAGCTGTCCGCCACCTGTTGTGGCGTGGTGGATGTGCCAGTTGTTGCGGCATCCGGGTTCGAAGGTGACGTTGTGGATGGGAATCTGTTCCGTGGAGATAGGAGCAAGATAGCTCTGTCCGATGAAATACTGGGCATAGGCGGTATTCGGCTCGCCGATGGGGAAGACCATCTCGCGCTGGAACTGTGCTTTGGCGTCAGCCAAAGCGTCGGCCTCATCGGCCCACACCCTATTCTTCTCATATCTTGTTTTCCTGTTTCCGGTTGCAAAGTTACGAGATTCTCGTCAGTTGACTGTTACCCCGATTAAGGCAGCTATAACCCTTATTGCGGAAATTCTCTTTACGCTGCAAATAGAAAAGCCATGGCTCGCCCATGGTAAGGCTGAGTCATGGCTTGACGATGGCAATGTTGAAGACTCTATTCTTCATTCATCATCCACTTCAACGCGTTGATGCGAAGAATTCCATCATAGTCGGAATCCGGGTCATCATCCAATGTGAGGAGATACTTCGGATAATGGTCGTCAATGTTTCTTAAGGAAGCCAATTCCCGCTCCAAAGTCGCTGGATCTCTGACTGTGGCAGCCACCTGATAATAAGCAAGGCCGTCAGCATTCATGGTTACAAAATCCACCTCAAGTTGATCGTTCTTGCCGACATACACCTGCCGGTGACGGTGCAGAAGCTCAAGATAGACTTCGTTTTCCAGAATTCTTTCCACATCGAAACCTCTTGAGCCCAAGAGCATCCGGCGAAGCCCAATGTCCACAAGGTAGTATTTGCTGAGCGACTTAAGCAGTTGCCGCCCCTTGATATTGTAGCGTTTGGCCTCGTAAAGAAAGAATGTCTCACAGAGGGCATGCATATATTTCTCCACCGTCTTCTGGTCTATCTTCCTGCCCTCTGCCGTCAGAAGATCCGCGATACGCTTTGTCGAGAGGATGTTACCGATGTTGTCTGCTGCAAAACGGATGACACTCTCCAGCATCGTCACGTCCTGTATCTTCAGGCGCGTCATGATGTCCTTCACCACAATGGTATTGTACACGGCATCAAGGTAATCGGATATTTCTTCGGTGGAATCCAGTTCCAGGGTATAGGGGAAACTGCTATTCGTAACATATCGGTTGTAACTGTCCTGCAGGTTGTCTTGCCCGCCTATAGCCTCAACATACTCTCTAAACGACAACGGGAGCATGGGTATCTCAACGTATCGACCGGAGAGTAGCGTGGCAAGCTCACCGGAGAGCATATAAGCATTGGACCCTGTGAGATAGATATCAGTATAAGGCTTGAGATTAAGACTATTGATGACATCTGGGAAGTCCTTCACATGCTGTATCTCGTCAAAGAAGAGATAGTTCATCTCGGTATCAGAGAGCAGTTTCTTGATATAGTTATAGAGGTTTTGGGGATCACGGAGACTAAAATAATCGTAGTCTTCAAAATTGATAAAGACGATGCGCTGGCTGCTCACCCCTTGGGTAATCAGCCAGTCGCGGTATATCTCCATGAGGGTAGACTTGCCACACCGACGAGCACCAGTAATGACCTTTATCAGTTTCTTGGCTCTAACACTAGTGTCCCGTTAAAACGAGACGATTTAAATATAAGTTATTAAAATAGAATGATTTAGGCTCGATATTTCTTGTACACGATTTGAATTGACTAACTTTGCTGTCTTTATCAAAGAAGCGTGTTACATGAATGTCTGAAAGATCGTATTCGCACAGATTATGCAGTTCATACCTCGTAGGGAATTCAATGATATTGTTACCAAGTACAGAGGCAATTACAGGGTGAGAATCCTCACCTGCCATGACCAGTTGCTGGTTATGTGCCTGGCTCAATACGCTGATAAGAATAGTCTGCGCGATATAGAGGCAAGCCTGAATGCGTTGGCTGTTACCCATAAGCTCTATCACTGCGGTATTAGCTATGCCGACCCTCGCAATACTTTGGCTAAGGCGAATGAGCTCAGAGATTGGCATATCTATGCGGAATTGGGGCAAGTCCTTGTCAAAAAGGTGCGCCCGCTCTATGCGAAGGATAGCTTCAGACTTGACATTGACAACATGGTCTATGAGTTCGACAGCAGTACCATCAGTCTCTGTCTCAAACTCTGTCCTTGGGCAAAATTCAGAAAGAAGAAGAGTGGCATTAAACTGCATACCCAGCTTGATTTGAGAGGTAATCTCCCAGTATTCGTGCTTTTGACCGAAGCATCAGTTCACGATGTTAACGCTTTGGATGAAATCTGTGTCGAGATGGGAGCTATCTATCTGATAGACAAAGGGTATGTGGACTTCAATAGGCTATTCAATGTCATCCACAAGAATGGCGCATTCTTTGTAACAAGAGCTAAAATGGATAAAGCAACATCTGCATACCCATACCTGAATTGTTTAACAAACCTATTATTAACGTCCCAAAGGATGATGGTCAACTTGATTTATTTCGAGATTTAAAATCTTAACGGGACAGTAGTGATCCATTTATTAAAACTCGAACGTGCTGAATCCTTGCTGCCAAACTTGTTGCTAAATATCATTCTGAGAGAATGCGTCAAAGAATATCGCCGAATTACGTCACTTTATTTGTGCCCTGATCCGGCTCAGACTTGCCTGTGTTATGCCTAAATAGGTAGCAATGTTTCCCAACGGCAACCGTTGCAACAAATCGGGTTCTTTCTCTAACAACTCTTTGTACCGTTCCGAAGCAATGGCGGACAACATGGAAATCAGCCGTTCCTCGGTGGCAAGCAATTCCATCTCCGCATAACGCCGTCCCCAATTGACAATATGCAAGTCTTCCGAAAACAATGCTTTCAGCTTTTTCCTCTCCAATACGTATAAGACCGAATCTTCCATCAGCTCCATCGTCTCATATCCCGGCTCATCGTTCACGTATCCTTTCATAGAAACAAGGGTTGCTCCTTCCTTGCCAACCCAAAAGGTAATTTCTTTCCCGTCCACCGAAGTATAGGCGCGGACAATGCCTTTCTTGATGAAAAAGATATCCTTTTCTATCTTGCCGCTTTCCAACACGTGGAATCCTTTGGGGTACGAAACCTCAGTCAGGCATTGTCGCAATCTATCCAAAGACGCATCCGGCATGGCATATCTTTGATTGAAGATTTCCTTTATATCCATAGCTCATTGTTGTATTCAGTGTGCAAAATTATAAAATAGCACAAAGAAACGGGAATGAACGGCTGTTTTTTGCCAAATGCAAAATCAGTTTTTACCAAATGCAAAAAGCCATTAGAGATTTCTTGCTTACTTTTGCACCTGAATTTAATAAATTATAGGTATGAATTGGATAATCTTATTATTGGCAGGATTGTGTGAGGTGAGCCTTACATTCTGCTTGGGTAAAACGAGAGCAGCGTCAGGACTTGCTTTTTATCTGTGGGGTAGCGGCTTCTTGATTTCCACGGTATTGAGCATGACCCTGCTTGCCAAGGCGGTTCAGACTTTACCTTTGGGAACGGCATACGCCATTTGGACGGGTATCGGTGCGGTTGGCACAGTCTTGATAGGAATATTCGTCTTCAAGGAGCCAGCCACTCCCATCCGTCTTTTATTCCTGTTCCTGCTCATTGCTTCCCTGATAGGATTGAAAATCGTGTCATACTGAAAGGAGGTGGAAGATGAAGTATGAATTGAGGGAGAACCAAGGCATTCCGGCGCCTCTGCTGGCGCTGATGGCAGTCGCTACCGGGCTTTCCGTTGCCAACTGCTATTATAACCAGCCTCTGTTGGGCAGCATGGCTAAGGATTTTGCGGTTAGCGACTTTTCCGCCAGCATGGTGGCGACATTGACCCAGATAGGCTATGTGACAGGGCTTGTATTGGTCATTCCGCTTGGCGACCTGGTTTCACGAAAGAGACTGATATTGACCAATTACATCGTTTCTTCGTGTGCCTTGCTTGCCATAGCACTCTCCCCGAACATCTACTGGGTGTGGGGCGCATCTTTGCTTGCCGGGACATCTTCGGTCATGCCGCAGTTCTTCATTCCGTTGGTGTCGTATAATTCAGCTCCGGACCACAAGGTGCGCAACGTGGGGATTATACAGTCCTGTTTGCTCATAGGCATTCTTGGGTCACGGGTATTCAGTGGTTTTCTCGCCGATATATGGGGATGGCGTTCTGTCTATTTTGTGGCTTGCATGTTTATGCTCGGTTGTCTTCTGATGATTCACAAAATGCTGCCCATGTTGCCTGCCCGTTCACGAGAAAGTTATGCAGGGCTGATGAAATCCTTGTTGCGTCTGCTTATCAAATACCCGTACTTGCGTATCGCGTCGTTGAGGGCGGCATTGGCTTATGGCTCGTTCTTTGCCTTGTGGAGCTGCCTTGCTTTCCGAATGAAGCAAGAGCCTTTCTTTGCAAGCGACGATATTATCGGAGCACTCGGTTTGTGTGGATTGGCAGGTGCATCTACAGTGGTTCTCATCAGCGGATATATCCAAAAGTATGGCGCAAGATTCTTCTCCATTGTCGGAGGATGCGTCATCTTGTTTGCATGGTTGTTGGCATTTTGGGGAAATGACAGTTACTTGTGGATGATAATCGCCATCCTCTTGATTGATGCCGGAATGCAAAGCATCCATCTGTCAAATCAGACCAGCGTGGTCGCTCTTGACGCATCCGCCATCAACCGGGTCAATACCGTTTATATGACCATTTACTTCTTAGGAGGTTCTGCCGGTACATTTGTTTCAGGTCTATTCTGGCAACATTATGGATGGACGGGTGTGGTAGGGGTAGGAGTTGCCTTTACCGCAGCTTCCTTGCTTGCTAATTGCCTTAAGGGATGTTCTATTAATTAAGTTGTTAAAAATTAACAAGTTGATTGTGCTATTTAAGATAAAGTCTTACATTTGTGGTACCAATCAGACGTAAAAATGGACAAACCGACAATATACCGCAAGCCTGTTTGAGGAGGAGTTCACCGTGGAAGCACTCTCCCAAATGGGCAATCCCCTGGAACGTCTTTCCTCCCTGATGGACTTCGAGATGTTCCGCGCCGTACTTGAAGATGTGCTGCTGGCCAACTCGATTTATTTCGAGATCTAAAATCTTAACGGGACAGTAGTGATATTATATGATAAAGAGGGAGTGTCTTGTATAACGCATCCTCTTAGCTGGTTGTTTTATTTCTTTCTTACATTAGTATAGACGTTCGCAAATTTCTTATTCATTTCTTTATGCACAGTTAATTACATGAGTAAACAAATGAAGACAAGTCTAAATTGAGAATGTGTTAGCCCAGAGAAACTGATATTGTAAATCAATTTTCTGGACTAATACCCAATTGTCAGTTAAATATCATTGCTTATCCTTCCATTTGCATGTGAAGTCAGTTTGCCGTAGTTTAATCTTGGTCAATAGATATGATGAAGGATTATTTTAACCTATAATGAAGTTCTACAGGAGTGGTGCCAGAAACTTCACGAATTAACTTGTTGTTAACAAATAATTGTATAGTTATCGTTGCCTTCTTGTCTTCCTTGCATGTAACAATCAATTCAGTGGAGTAACTCTTAGTATAAAAAGTCGTTTCATAATCGTTTATTGCAATTACAGGGGTATCGCCGCCATCCCAGATGCTCATGTGAGCTATGGGATTATTATTGTGGACTTTATATTTCACACAGTTCACTTGATCCTCCATGTCTTCCGTGTCATCACAAGATATATTTATCGACATGAAAAGAATGCAGAATAAAAATATTATTAACTTTCTGATAGTATTCATCTTCTGATAAATTATCTAACGTCTCTCGTGTAGAGTATTTACTCCTAAAGCTTCGACCAATTTGAATTTCTCTTCTTCAGTCTTATTCCCAAGAGATTGTCTAAATGAACGTAGTGACTCCGAGTCTTTGAACCTCAAAGCCACTTGCCCCATTGTATTCGAGACTCTTGTTTGGGGATTAACAATTTCTCCATGACTTACCCTAACAGTAGATACTGCTGGTAAGGATTTTGCTGTCTTGAAAGGCAGTTGTTCATCGCTTTCACATGCTGCCAGCATAATGACAAACAGCAAGACCATAAAAATTTTGTCTATCATAAATTATTTTTTTGTCTTTTACACCTTAAGACTTCAAAAGCATGTAATTACTTACTCACTTTTCTTTTTTAACATTTCTTTTTTATATCTTTGCACTCAAGTTTAGTAAGTGATTTTGAGAAAGATCAGTCATTAGAAAAAACGCGTATGTCTATATCAGATGAAATAGAAGACCTTTTCAAGGACAACTATGATGCCTTGTGTATGTTCTCCATGCACTATGTTGGAGATATTTACACAGCAGAAGATGTTGTCATGGATAGTTTTCTCAAGATTTCTGAAAAGATAAAGGACGGGGAAGAAATCATTGCCAAGAAGCATTACCTGTATCAAATCGTGAGGAATGAAAGTATTGATGTGGCACACTATAAGAGCATTAAAACAGAGATTGATGATTCTGCCATCCATTCGGAAGATATCGACGACTGGTCCGAGCTAAGTGAGCGGGAGGCAAAACTGTGGAAAGCAATCGACTCTCTTCCGCAAATCCGCCGTGAAGTATTGCTCATGAGTAAACGTGATGGCATGAAGAATGTCGAGATAGCCAGTAGTCTTAACATTTCCGTAAGGACCGTGGAGTCTCATCTCTACAAGGCTTATCGTGCTCTTAGGGGAAAGGCGCATGAGATATATGTTATGATATTCTTTTAATAACGATAAACACGAAGACATGAGAAAGAATAAGGAAGACGAACTGCAATTTGTAGTCGACCACTTTAAGACAGGACATAAGGATGTTGGCACAGCGTGGAAAGAGTTTACGGGCATGTCTGGCATCACACAGTCAGGCTCACGCAAGCGTCCTCTCGTGGCTGCATCCATTGCCTTTGCGGCTGTCATGGCAGTAGCTGCCACCGTGTTTGTCGTAAGAAGCATTGGCAACGGCTCTCCGCAAACGTCACCCCATCCCGAGAGAGTAATACCCGATACTGTGTCAAAGGCAAAGGCCGACACTGTCAAAACCAAAAAGAGAACCGTTGTTTTCCATTTTGACCATACACCTGTCAACGCAGCAATCAGAAAAGTGTCTGACTTTTACGGAGTCAGTCTGACAGCGAGCGATACCACGAAGATGGTGACAGGAGAGATAGAGGCACATAATATCAATGAGGCGATAGACATGTTGGAGGCTACTCTCGGCATAGAGATAACCAAAAGATGAGGGATGTCGTGCTTTATATCCTTCTGCTTTTCTGCTGTCTGAAATTATCGGCGCAGACAAGCAGCGTCTACAGCGAAATGCTTCGGCTGCAAAGCATTCATCATGTACATTTCCTCTACAAATCAGACCTTAACCTTAGCATCACTTACAACGGACGTGACATTAAGACATTAACTCTCCGTCAGGCTCTCGATGAAGTATTCAGAAAGAGTGGCATCAACTATAGTGTCCACGGCTCGAATATCCTGCTGACCCAAGGACAAAAAACGGTTACGGCAAAGTCTTTGATAGAAAGGCACGTCTTGAAAGGCATTGTGCGGGACTCTCTTGGTGAGCCGTTGGTCAATGTGTCGATTTATGACAAAGTATCACATACCGGAACATTGAGCAATGAACAGGGCGTTTATACGCTGATACTCACCCAAGGCGTGCACGTTTTAGACGTGTCGTGGTTCGGACAAAGACAGAAGAATTTCAGCATAAATATCAAGAAAGACACGAGGCATGACCTCGTCATCAAAGGCTCAATGGAACTCGGTGAGGTCGTAGTAAGCAGAGATCTCAACTCACCACTGAATACTACTCAAACAGGAAAGTTGACCCTACGGCCAGAGGACATCAATACAGAGTTCTCACTACTCAGCTCGCCTGATCTTGTAAAGACCTTGCAGCGTACCTCCGGGGTAGCACAAGGTACGGAGCTCTCCGGTGGACTTCTCGTACATGGCGGAAGTCCGGATGAGAATCTGTTCTTGCTCGACGGCACGCCAATCTATCAGGTCAACCACTCTCTTGGCCTTTTCTCCGCTTTCAACGCAGACATAATCAAGAACGTTGATTTCTATAAGTCTGGCTTCCCTGCAAGATACAGCGGACGCGTTTCATCCATCACCGATGTCAGGACAAGAGACGGCAGCATGACAGAGCATCACGGCTCTTTCTCTTTAGGACTCATAGACGGAAGACTCCAGTTTGAGGGGCCGATCAAAAAAGGCAAAACATCTTATAACATAGCGCTGAGAAGGAGTTGGATAGACCTCTTGCTGTTGCCGACATACGCAATAATCAACCACTCAAAGAACGATGGAAGTAAATTCAGGTTCACTTATGCGTTTCACGATTTCAACGCTAAAGTGACGCATCTGCTCAGCCGTAACAACAAACTGTGGCTTAGTTTGTATTCCGGTATGGACAACTATGGAATAAAGGATGAGGACGCTTGGTATGACTATCAGACTACGACAGACAACAAGTTTCGCTGGGGCAATCTTAACGCAACCTTGGCAGGCGACTTCCAGCTTTCTAACCGGCTATCAAACAGCACGTCATTCATAGCTTCTTACAGTTACACCAACCAGAGCATGAGTGAGGATGACATCTATTTCCCTGAGCCAGAAATCCGGCTTCGTAACAGTCTTGACATTAGGCACAACAAAACCAAGATGCTTGACCTCGGAATAAAGACCGACTTCACTTTCTTTCCGCACCCTAAGCATACCTTTCGCTTTGGTGGAGCGTTCACGAAACACTGGTTTTATCCTCAGACCGTGATGCAATCGTTCTATTTTGGAGATTCAAACGAGCATGTTGATACGACTGACGTGTCGGGACACACGAAAATGTCCTCTATTGAAGCTCAGTTGTACACAGAGGACGACATTGTGCTAAACCGCTGGATTAACGCCAACGTGGGTACGAGCTGCACATTCTATCATGTGTCAGACAAGACATTCCACTCTTTTGACCCGAGGCTGTCGATACGCTGGCACCCGGTGATTCCCTTGACATTCAAGATATCTTATACCCACATGTCGCAGAGCATTCACCGCATAGCGAGCACGTTTCTCGATATACCATCTGATTTTTGGGCGCCGTCCACAGCCGTAATTCCACCCGTTAGATCACATCAGGTTGCCGCTGGAATATATACGCAGGTTAGCCTAGGGTTCACTTTTTCCCTTGAAGGCTATCTCAAATTTTCAGACAATCTGCTGCAATACCGCCACTGGATGGGCTTGCAGCCTCCTGCCGCCTTCTGGAAACAGAATGTGACGCAAGGACACGGTAAGGCTTATGGCATAGAGATGGAGGCACGGTATCGAATGCGACGGCTGACCGCGCAGATGGCTTATACCCTATCGTGGACTAATCGTAAGTACCCTGAGCTATACGACGGATGGTTTTACGATCAGTTCGACAACCGTCACAGACTGAATACGACAATACGATACACAATGACAAAGAAGATCTCGGTGTATGTCGCCTTGACATTGAAGAGCGGTAATCGCGTGTCGTTTCCTGCGGCATCTGCCGTTAACCCACGGATGCCTGAAGATGACGACAATCATGAACTGACTTACATTTACGGTAAGCCCAACGGCCTGT
>ERZ773245.1608-NODE-1608-length-15396-cov-23.170589_pt1 | contig 15396 bp, 9 predicted proteins | sample MGYA00580988_ERZ773245 | MGnify/ENA primary metagenome ERZ773245 (study PRJEB29015, sample SAMEA2737792) | human gut metagenome | biome: human gut; feature: human-associated habitat; material: faeces | place: China | collected 2012 ... | reverse complement strand
GAGTTTACATTACATCACAGAACCACGGCTACGCTGTTGTAAGCGACAGTATGCCCGAAAACGGCAAAGTAAGCTTTGTAAACGGTAATGATAACACCTGCGAGGGTGTAAACTACACAAATATGCCTGCTTTCTCGGTTCAGTTCCATCCGGAAGCTTGCGGCGGCCCTCATGATACAGCATTTTTGTTTGACCGTTTTATTGAATTGATGAAGAACAACAAAAAATAAGAGTCCGAAATTCGGATTACTATTCAGCATAAGAACAGATACAATAATTACTTGAACGAGGAATGATTATATGCCACTCAAAAAGAATATCAAACGAGTTATGGTAATCGGTTCGGGCCCTATCGTAATCGGTCAGGCTGCCGAATTTGACTATGCAGGCACACAGGCTTGCCGTGCGCTTAAAGAAGAAGGACTTGAGGTTATTCTCGTAAACTCAAACCCTGCTACAATTATGACTGATAACGCAATGGCTGATAAAATCTACATTGAGCCATTGACGCTTGAAACAGTTAAGAGAATTATCAAAAAGGAACGCCCTGACAGCCTTCTTTCAACCCTCGGCGGTCAGACGGGTCTTACCCTTTCAATGCAGCTTGCAAAAGAGGGCTTCCTTGATAAATACAATGTTCAGCTTCTCGGTGCAAACCCCGAAACAATTGACAAGGCAGAGGACAGACAGCTTTTTAAGGACACAATGATTGAAATAGGTCAGCCTGTTATTCCTTCACTTGTTGTTACAGATGTTGAATCAGCTGTTAAGTTTGCCGATGAAATCGGTTATCCTGTAATTATCCGTCCTGCATTCACACTCGGCGGTACAGGCGGCGGTATTGTCGATAACGAGGAAGAGCTTCGTGAAATCACATCAAACGGTCTTGAACTTTCTCCTATCACACAGGTGCTTGTTGAAAAATGTATCTCAGGTTGGAAGGAAATCGAGTTTGAGGTTATGCGTGACAGCGACGGAAATGTTATTACTGTCTGCTCAATGGAAAACTTCGATCCTGTAGGCGTTCACACAGGCGACTCAATCGTTATCGCTCCTACGGTAACACTTGCCGACAAGGAATATCAGATGCTCAGAAGTGCGGCTCTCAACATTATCTCTGCGCTTAAAGTAGAGGGCGGTTGTAACTGCCAGTTCGCACTCAACCCCGAAACATTTGAATATGCGGTTATCGAGGTTAATCCCCGTGTATCCCGTTCATCGGCACTTGCGTCAAAGGCAACAGGTTATCCTATTGCAAAGGTTGCCGCTAAAATTGCTATCGGTTACACACTTAATGAAATCAAAAATGCCGTTACAGGTACAACATACGCTTGCTTTGAGCCGGCGCTTGACTATGTTGTTGTAAAATTCCCGAAATGGCCTTTCGATAAATTTGTATATGCAAAGAGAACACTCGGTACTCAGATGAAGGCAACAGGCGAGGTTATGGCTATTGCTCCGACATTTGAGCAGGCTATTATGAAAGCCGTAAGAGGTGCCGAGATTTCTCACGATACTCTCAACGACAAGGAATTTGCAGAGCTTTCAAACGCATCGGTTTATGACAGACTCAGCGTTTGCGATGACAGAAGAATCTTCTGCGTATATGAGGCTCTCAAGAGAGGCATTACAGTAGAACAGATTCACAACATCACTCTCATTGACGAGTGGTTCCTTGAAAAGCTCAAAAATCTTATTGCCGTTGAAAACGAACTCAAAAACGGCGAGCTTACGGAGGATCTCTATGTTCGTGCCAAGAACAAGGGATTCCTTGACAGAACAATTGAAAAAATCACAGGCAGGAAGGTTGAAAATCCACTTGTTCCTGTTTATAAAATGGTTGATACCTGCGCCGCAGAATTTGAGGCTGAAACTCCTTACTTCTATTCAACATTTGATAAGGAAAATGAAGCTGAGGAATTCATCAAAGAGCAGAAGAGCGATAAGAAAACAGTTATCGTATTCGGTTCGGGTCCTATCAGAATCGGTCAGGGTATCGAATTTGACTATGCGTCTGTTCACTGCGTATGGGCGCTCAAAAAGGCAGGCTACGATGTTGTTATCGTAAACAACAACCCTGAAACAGTATCTACAGACTTTGACACAGCCGACAGACTTTATTTTGAACCGCTCACAACCGAAGATGTTATGGGCATAATAAAGACAGAGAATCCGTTCGGTGTAGTTGTTGCATTCGGCGGACAGACAGCAATTAAGCTTACAAAGTTCCTCAGCGACAACGGTGTAAATATTCTCGGCACATCATACGATGCCATTGATATGGCAGAGGACAGAGAGCGTTTTGACGAGCTTCTTGAAAAGTATCATATCAAGCGTCCCCGTGGCGTAACGGTTATGACAACAGACGAGGCTCTCGATGTTGCAGACAAAATCGGTTATCCTGTTCTTCTCCGTCCGTCATATGTTCTCGGCGGTCAGAATATGATTATTGCATTCAACGAAGATGATGTCAAAGAGTATATGGCAATCATTCTTGCACAGAATATTGAAAATCCGATTCTTATTGATAAGTACCTTCAGGGTACAGAGCTTGAAGTTGACGCCATTTGTGACGGTGAAGATATTCTTATTCCGGGTATTATGGAGCATATCGAGCGTGCCGGTGTTCACTCGGGCGACTCAATTGCGGTTTATCCGGCATGGAATCTCTCAGACAGAATGACTCAGATTATTATTGAAAGCTCAAAGAACCTTGCAATTGAACTCCGTACAAAGGGACTTGTAAACATTCAGTACCTTATCTATAAAGACGAACTTTATGTTATCGAGGTAAATCCCCGTTCTTCAAGAACAATCCCTTACATCAGTAAGGTAACAGGCGTTCCTATGGTTGACCTTGCAACAAGAGCAATGCTCGGTGAAAAGCTCAAAGATATGGGCTACGGCACAGGTCTTTACAGAAAGAGTCCTTACATTGCGGTTAAGGTTCCCGTATTCAGCTTTGAAAAGCTTATCAATGTTGATAACCACCTCGGCCCCGAGATGAAGTCAACAGGTGAAGTTCTCGGTGTTGCAGGCACACTTGAGGAGGCTCTCTATAAGGGACTCATCGGTGCAGGCTACAAGATGAAGAAAAAGGGCGGTGTGTTCATCACAGTCCGTAATTCTGATAAGGCTGAAATCGGTGAAATCGCAAAGAAATACTACGACCTCGGATTCAGAATCTACGCAACAGAGGGTACAGCGGATGTACTCAAGAAGTACGGTATCGATGCCGTAAGCGTAAAGAAAATTCACGAGTCCAAGACAAATAATACTCTTACACTCATTGAATCGGGCAAGATTCAGTATGTTATTTCAACATCTGCAAAGGGCAGAATTCCTTCAAGAGATTCTGTTAAAATCCGTCGTAAGACTGTTGAAAGAAATATTCCGTGTCTTACATCTCTTGATACGGCAAATGCACTTGCAGATTGCCTCAAGAGCCACTATTCACAGCACAGCACGGAGCTTATCGACATTAACCACATGAGAGAGGAAAAGCTTATGTTAAAATTCACTAAGATGCAGGGTATAGGCAACGACTATATCTATTGCAGCACCTTTGATCAGGAAATCAGCAACCCCGAGGCGCTTGCCGTAAGACTTTCCGACAGACATTTCGGTATCGGCGGCGACGGTATTATTCTTGTTTGCCCTTCAAAGGTTGCAGATGCAAAGATGAAAATGTACAACCTTGACGGTTCAGAGGGTAAGATGTGCGGTAATGGTATCCGTTGCGTAGGTAAGTTCCTCTATGATCACGGTATGGTTGATATCAACGAAAAAGACGAAATTACAATTGAAACACTCAGCGGCATCAAGAAACTCAAGGCTTATACTTCAGGCGGAAAGGTTAACCGCCTCAGAGTTGATATGGGCAAGGCTATTCTTGAACCGAAGGAAATTCCTGTTGTTCTTGACGGTGACAAGGTTGTTGACAGACCTGTTGAAATTGCAGGCAAGAACTATAACATCACCTGCGTATCAATGGGCAACCCACACTGCGTGGTATTTATGGACGATATTGATAATCTTGACATTGAAACCGTAGGACCGGAGTTTGAAAACGATAAGCTCTTCCCTGAAAGAGTGAATACAGAATTTGTAACAGTTCTCGATGACCATACAATCAAGATGAGAGTGTGGGAGCGTGGCTCAGGCGAAACATGGGCTTGCGGTACAGGCGCTTGTGCCGTTGCGGTTGCCGCTTGTGAAAACGGTTTCTGCAAAAAGGGCGAAGACATCAAGATTAAGCTCAAGGGCGGCGATCTTATTATCAACTATACTGATGAAACGGTATATATGACAGGTAATGCGGAAAAAGTATTTGAAGGCGAAGTTGAGGTGTAATCGTGGAGATAACCGAACATAAGAAAAATAAAAAATATATATTTGTAACAGGCGGTGTCGTATCCGGTCTTGGCAAGGGTATTACAGCCGCATCTCTCGGCAGACTTTTAAAGGCAAGAGGGCTCAAGATTGTTGCTCAAAAGCTTGACCCGTATATCAATGTCGATCCGGGTACAATGAGCCCGTATCAGCACGGCGAGGTATATGTAACGGAGGACGGTGCAGAAACCGACCTCGACCTCGGCCATTATGAGCGTTTTATTGATGAGGACCTTAACAAGTATTCAAACCTCACAACAGGTAAGGTTTACTCAAATGTTCTTGAAAAGGAGCGCCACGGCGACTACCTCGGTAAGACAGTTCAGGTAATTCCTCACATCACAAATGAAATTAAGTCTTTTATCTACAATGTAGGTGAAAAGACTAATGCCGATGTTGTAATTACGGAAATCGGCGGTACGGTGGGCGATATCGAAAGCCAGCCGTTCCTTGAGGCTATCCGTCAGGTATCTCTTGAAGTCGGCAGAGAGAACAGCATCTTTATTCATGTAACTCTCGTTCCCTATATCAAGGGCAGTGAGGAACACAAATCAAAGCCGACACAGCATTCTGTAAAGGAGCTTCGTTCACTCGGTATCAATCCCGATATCATCGTTCTTCGTTGTGACGAACCTCTTGAGGATAGCATTTTCAACAAGATTGCACTTTTCTGCAATGTAAAGCCGGATTGTGTAATCGAAAATATTACTCTCCCAACGCTTTATCAGGCACCTCTTATGCTTGAAAAGAGCAATTTCTCAAATGTTGTATGTCGTGAGCTCAATATTGTAACAGACAAAAAGCCCGACCTTTCCGAGTGGAAAGAAATGCTTAACCGTATCAACAACCGCACAAAGAAATGCACGATTGCTCTTTGCGGTAAGTATGTTGCTCTCCATGACGCATATCTTTCTGTTGCAGAGGCACTTCGTCACGGTGGCTATGAAAATTCCGCTGATGTTGAAATCAAGTGGGTTGACTGCGAACTTCTCACAAAGTACAAGGTTGACGAGCTTCTCGGTGATGTTGACGGTATTCTTGTTCCGGGCGGCTTCGGTAACAGAGGTATCGAAGGTAAGATTATGGCTGCAAAATATGCCCGTGAGCATGATATTCCGTATCTCGGAATCTGTCTCGGTATGCAGACTGCAGTAATCGAATACGCAAGAGATGTTCTCGGCTATGCTGACGCCAACAGCGGTGAGTTTACACCCGATGGCAAGCATAATGTTATTGACCTTATGCCTGAACAGGAGGGCATTGAGGATATGGGCGGCACAATGCGTCTTGGTGCATATCCGTGTGTTATCAAGCCCGATTCGCTTATGGCTAAGGCTTACGGTCAGCATGAAATTTCAGAGCGTCACCGTCATCGTTATGAGTTCAATAACGATTTCAGAGAGGAAATTGAAAATGCAGGCATGAAGATTACAGGTACTTCACCTAACGGACTTCTTGTTGAGGCTGTTGAAGTTCCCGACAACCGTTTCTTCGTTGCTGTTCAGTATCATCCCGAATTCAAGTCACGCCCGAACCGTGCTCATCCGCTTTTCAGAGAATTTATTAAGGCATCACTTGAAAAGTAATTGATTTTCCCACTTAACTTTCAGATTTAAAGGACTGATTTTAATGAAGATTAACAGAAATTTTGACAATCTCGTTCCTAACTATCTTTTTGCAGATGTTGCAAAAAAGACAAATGCATATATTGCGGCTCATCCCGACAAAAAGGTTATCAAGCTTGGTATCGGTGATGTAACCCTTCCGCTTGCTCCTGTTGTTGTTGAGGCAATGAAAAAGGGTGCAGAGGATCTTGCTCACAAGGAAACCTTCAAGGGCTATCCCGATTATGAGGGCTACGAGTTCCTCAGACAGGCTATTTCAGATTATTACAAGAGCTTTGGTGTTGCAGTAGCCGCTGACGAAATCTTTGTATCAGACGGTGCAAAGTCTGACTGCGGTAACATAGGCGACATCTTCTCAAAGGATAATGTTGTTCTCGTAACAGACCCTGTTTACCCCGTATATGTTGACTCAAACATTATGGCAGGCAGAGAAATTGTTTATGCCGCATCAAATGAGGCAAACGGCTTTGCCGCTCTTCCTGATGAAAATGTAAAGGCAGACATCATCTACCTTTGCTCACCTAACAACCCGACAGGCTCTGCATACAACGCTGAACAGCTCAAGACTTGGGTTGACTATGCTCTTAAAAACGATGCAATAATCCTCTACGATTCAGCGTATGAGGCATTCATCACAGAGGATCTTCCTCGTTCAATTTTTGCAATCGAAGGTGCAAGAAAGTGCGCAATTGAAATGTGCTCACTTTCAAAGACAGCAGGCTTCACAGGCACAAGATGCGGTTACACAGTAATTCCTAAGGAGCTTGAGCGTGACGGTCACAATATCTATGCAACATGGTACCGCCGTCAGGCAACAAAGTTCAATGGTGTTTCATGGCCTGTTCAGTGTGCTGCTGCCGCTGTATTCAGCGAAGAAGGTCAGAAGCAGATCAAGGAGAACATTTCTTACTATCAGGAAAATGCAAGAATTATCGCATCTGCTCTTGATGAACTCGGCATCTACTACACAGGCGGTAAGAACTCACCTTACATCTGGCTCAAATGTCCGAACAATATGGGCAGTTGGGAATTCTTTGACCTCCTCCTCAACGAGGCAAATGTTGTAGGTACTCCGGGTGAGGGCTTTGGCGAAAACGGTGCCGGCTACTTCCGTCTTACATCATTCGGTGACAGAGAAAACACGATTGAGGCTGTTGAGAGAATCAAAAAGGTTCTCACAAACCTCTCAAAGTAATTTGATTGAATTCAGATTATTATATTGAATAAAACACACAGCGGATAACCCGAATTTTAAGGTTATCCGCTGTTCTTATACGGTGAGCCGCCCCTACGCAAAAAAAGGACATTCCATTTGGAATGTCCTTTTGATATCATATTAAAAGTCAGAACTTAATCTTTTCAGCAATATAATCATTGAGCTTGTCAATTGCAACTCTTTCCTGCTGCATTGTGTCACGGTCACGAACCGTTACACAACCGTCGTCAACAGACTCAAAGTCATATGTGATACAGAACGGAGTACCGATTTCATCCTGTCTTCTGTAACGCTTGCCGATTGAACCGGCATCGTCATAATCAGTCATAAAGTCGGCTGAAAGCTGCTCGTAAACCTTGCCTGCCTGCTCATTGAGCTTCTTAGAAAGCGGAAGAACGCAAGCTTTGTACGGAGCAAGTGTCGGATGAAGTCTTAACACAACTCGTGTATCCTTTTCGTCAATAACTTCTTCATCGTAAGCCTCAACAACAAGAGCAAGGAAAAGACGCTCAACACCGAGTGACGGCTCAATAACATACGGAATGTACTTCTCGTTTGTTGTCGGATCAAAATACTCAAGTGTCTTACCGCTTGTTTTGCTGTGCTGTGTAAGGTCATAGTCTGTTCTGTCGGCAACGCCCCAAAGCTCGCCCCAACCGAACGGGAAGAGATATTCAAAGTCTGTTGTGGCCTTTGAATAGAAACAAAGCTCCTCTTTTGAATGGTCACGAAGACGGAGATTTTCTTCCTTAATATTGAGAGAATAGAGCCAGTCACGGCAGAAACCTCTCCAGTATTCAAACCATTCAAGGTCAGTGCCCGGCTTGCAGAAGAATTCAAGCTCCATCTGCTCAAACTCACGAACACGGAAAATAAAGTTACCGGGTGTGATTTCGTTTCTGAAAGATTTACCGATTTGTGCAACACCGAAAGGAACTTTCTTACGGCTTGTTCTCTGAATGTTAGAGAAGTTCACGAAAATGCCCTGAGCAGTTTCGGGACGAAGATAAATTTCATTCTTGCTGTCCTCTGTAACGCCCTGGAATGTTTTGAACATAAGGTTGAACTGACGAATGTCGGTAAAGTTGTGCTTGCCGCAGTTAGGACACGGAATCTCTTTTTCCTTGATGTAATTCATCATTTCTTCATTTGTCCAGCCTGCAACATTTGTACCGTCAAAATCTTCAATAAGGTTGTCGGCACGGTGACGGGTTTTACATTCCTTACAATCCATAAGCGGATCAGAGAAACCGCCGAGATGACCCGATGCAACCCATGTCTGCGGGTTCATAAGAATTGCAGAGTCAAGACCTACATTATATTTGTTCTGCTGAACAAACTTTTTGAGCCATGCGTTTTTGATATTGTTTTTAAGTGCAACACCGAGCGGACCGTAATCCCATGTGTTTGCAAGACCGCCGTAAATTTCGGAGCCTGGGTAAACAAAGCCTCTGTTTTTACACAGGGCAACGATTTTATCCATGGTTTTTTTGCTGTTTTCCATAACTTAACCTCTCTTAACAGATAGATAGATAAAAATAACCATTAAAATAATACAATTATTTGCAACTGTTGTCAAGTAAAAACACCAAATGTTAGCGCATAACAATAGGTTTAAAACAAGAATTAGAAAAAATTTACAAACTTGCCAAAAACCACTTGTAAATGTGAGCATTTTGATATATAATGTAATTACTCGAAATTTGAGTAACAAAAAAGGAGGAATTAGCGATGAAAAAATCATCCAAGGTTCTCAGTTTGGTGCTTGCAGTTCTTATGGCTGTATCCTGTTTTTCAGGCTTGACCATATTCTCTGCATCAGCTGAAGAAACCGACACAAAAATCTATTTTGACGCATCTAATCTCCCTGCAGAGTGGGGAACAACAAAGACAGTATACTGTCACCTTTACGCTGTAGCAGGCGATGATTTACCTGAAACATCTTGGCAGGGTAAGGCAGAGAAATGTAAGAAGGATACTGCTACAGGTCTTTACTACTACGACACAGCAAAATTGAAGTCAGCTGACGGCACAAATCACGGCGGTCTTAAAGACAACGCTGACTATGCTGTAATTTTCTCAACAATTGATACTAAATCACAGAGTCACCAGACCTGTAATGTAACACTCGGCAAGCCTTGTCTCGGCGACACAATTTACCTCACAGGCGGTACAGTTGAGAATACCGAAGATTCATCAAAGCGTGACTTTGCTGCAACATGGAAGAATAACAGCGATAACTACGGTCCAAAGGCTGCAATCACATCACTCGGTCATGTAACTGAGGGCAGATTCCCGATTTACCTTTCAAGAGCAGAAATGGTTGCACAGGCTCTTTTCAACTGGGCTGTTAAGAATGCTAAAAACTACACTCCCGAAACTGTAGCTGACATTTGTGCACAGGTTGAGGCTGAGCCAATGGATGTTTACAACGCTTATGCTGAAATGTATGCAACAGAGCTTGCTGATCCCGTAGCTTATCCCGACTGTGCTCCGCTTACAACAGTAGCTACACTTCTCGGTGTTGATCCTTCAGGTACAACAGCTCCTGCAACAGAAGAACCTACAACTGTTGAGCCTACAACTGTTGAACCTACAACTGTTGAGCCTACAACTGTTGAGCCTACAACTGTTGAGCCTACAACTGTTGAACCTACAACAGAGCCCACTACAGAACCTGCAACAGAGCCTGCTGATGCAACACAGTATGTTGTAGCAGGTGTTGAGTCACTCACAGGTTATGAATGGCAGGGTTCTCCTGCACTCGCTCCCGAAAATGTAATGACAAAGAGCGGCGATGTTTATACAAAGACATTTACAGCTGTTCCGGTGGGCAAAAGCTATCAGCTCAAGGTTGTTGCAAACACAGGCGACGAGCAGAAGTGGATCGGTCTTGACGGTACAGATAACAATGTAACTTTCGATGTAGAAACAGCTTGTGATGTAACTGTAACTTTCAATCCTGCTACAAACGAGATTGCTGTAACAGGTGACGGTGTTAAAATGGTTACAGACCTTGAAATTAACAGCATTACAGTTGTTGGTAACGGCGAAGACAGCTGGCTTAACGGTGTAAAATGGGGCGTTGACGCTGAAGTTAACCACATGACTCAGATTGCTGACAAGGTTTATCAGATTACATACACAGGTGTTGAATCTGCTGATGCTGCATACCAGTTCAAGTTTGCAGTTAACGACGATTGGGCTGCTAACTGGGGTCTTCCTGAGCAGAGCGCAGCTACTATAGGCAAAGATTTTGACCTTACATTCAATGGTGAAAATATGCTCCTTAACACAGTTTCTGCCGGTTATCCGGAAGATTCACTCGTTGATGTAACAATCACACTTGATCTTACTAAGTTTGATTATCCGTCACGCTCAGGTGCTAAGGCTAATATTAAGATTGACGGTGCCCGTGTTCCGCTTCTCGGCGATGCTGACGGTGACTACTCAATTACAGTTGTAGATGCTACAACAATTCAGAAGATTGCTATCAACCTTATGAGTATTGCTGCTGATGATGCTAACGCATTCAAGGCATGTGATGCTAACGAGGATGGCAGAATCTCAATCAAGGATGCTACTCTCGTTCAGAAGTACATCGTTGGCGGTTACGAAACAGGCAATGTCGGTTCACCAATTTCTGTTGAATAATTAATCGCTGTTGATTAAATTCACAATTGCAATTTACCCCACAGGGTTTTCCTGTGGGGTTATTTTTTGCCGTAAAGCAAGGAAATTTTGCCGATAAAGGTGCAAAGTGCAGTAATATGTGGTATAATCATAGTGCAGATGTTCCGCTTTAATCATACGGTGGGTTCGTTCTGAATTTAAGCAAAGTTATATTTTGCTTAGACTCCGAGGAGCTGATGCTCTGCGTGAATTAAAAATGTTCAAAAAGAAAAGAGGCGAAGGATGTATGTATATTCATGATATTTCGAGAGATACTCTTACAACCGAAACATATCCGGGTGATCCCGAAACTGTTGTGACTCCGCTGAGAAGTATTGATGAAGATGACGAGTGCAATCTTTCGCAGATTTCTATGTGCGTTCATGCAGGCACGCATATTGATGCTCCTCTCCACTTTTGCCCTGACGGCAAGGGCATAACCGATTTAAGGCTCAACACTTTCTACGGAAAATGCACCGTAATAACGGTCAAGGGTGTGCTGACGGGCGAAGATATGGACAAGCTGTTGCCGTATTGCCGAAAACGCATACTCTTTCGTGGGAACGGCAAAACATACCTTTCACATTCTGCCGCAATTGTGCTTGCACAAAGCAGGGTGGTGCTTGTCGGTACGGATGCCGAGTCAATCGCACCTCCGTTTGATGAAGTTAAAACACATCTTGAACTTGGCAGAGCGGATATTGCCGTTCTCGAAAATCTCAATCTTTCGGGAGTGGCTGACGGCGAATATGATTTGTGTGCGTTTCCGATAAAGCTCGGCGGAGTTGAGGCGGCACCATGCAGAGCAATACTCTTTGAACAGGAAAAAGGATTAAACTAAGGTGATATTTATGGTAAAAATGGTAGTATTTGATCTTGACGGCACGCTTATAAATTCGCTTACCGATCTTGCTATAAGTGTGAACTACGGTCTGAAGCTTAACGGTCTTGAAGAAAAGCCGGTTGAAAATTATAAAACATATGTCGGAAACGGCAGAGAAATGCTCATCAGAAGAGCAATGGGAGATGCGTGGACCGACCACGAGCTTTTTGAAAAGGTCAAGGCTGATTACGACAGACACTATGCCGTTCATTGCAACGACCACACCGCCGCATATGACGGTTGTGCTGAAATGCTTGAAAAGCTTGCAAAAAAGGGTGTAAAAACAGGTGTGCTTTCAAACAAGCCGGATGAATTTGTTGATAAAATGCTAAAAAAAGCATTCCCAAATCACAAGTTTACTCAGGCATGGGGGCAGAAACCACAGTACAAGACAAAGCCCGAGCCTGATGCTCTGCTTGCACTCCTCGATATGAGCGGCGTAACTCCCAAAGAATGTTTCTATGTCGGTGACAGCGATGTCGATGTGTTTACGGCAAACAATGCTGGTGTAAAAATGGCAGGTGTTTCATGGGGATTCAGGGGAAAAAACGAGCTTATGAACGCCGGTGCGCCGTTTGTTGCAGACACAACCGAAGAACTTTTTGACTACATTTGCAAATTTATATAATAGTATGAACAAGATAAACTATCAGAAAGAACTCGACAGGGTGATTGAAAAAATAACGGAGGAGGGAAAAGTCCCAAAACTGCTTTTGCATGTGTGTTGCGCCCCGTGTTCGTCATACTGCCTCGAGTATCTTTCAAAATATTTTGATATCACGGTCTATTTTTACAATCCGAATATTTCGATTGCAGATGAGTATAATTACCGCCTGAGCGAAGAAAAGCGTCTTGTGTCGCTTATGCCGTTTGAACATCCTGTAAAGGTGGTCGAGGGCGAATATCTGCCCAAGGATTACTTTGATTATGTTAAAGGTCTTGAAAATGAACCCGAGGGCGGAAAGCGGTGTGAAAAATGTTTCAGACTGCGACTTGAATCCTCTGCACGCTACGCAAAGGAACACGGCTTTGATTATTTCACAACCACGCTTACAATCAGTCCGCTGAAAAATGCGCAGTTGCTCAATTCAATCGGTGCGGAGCTTGCCGAGAAGTACGGCATTCCGTGGCTGTACAGCGACTTCAAAAAGCGTGAAGGCTACAAGCGTTCAATCATCCTTTCAAAAGAATATGACCTCTACCGCCAAAACTACTGCGGTTGCGTCTTTTCAAAAAGGGATAGTATGCAGAGCAAAAACTAATTAATATACCAAAAGACAAATCCCCGTCAGAATTTCTGACGGGGATTAATCGTGTTTGCAAATTATTTAACTGAGATTAACGCATATTAACTTGGTTGTTTTACACAACCGATTTGAGGTATTCGACAATTTCCTGCTGTGTACTCATTTCAAGCACCTTTGCAGTAACTTTGTCTGCCTCTTCTTTTGTCCATGTGGAAATTATTTTTCTCACATTGAGAACTGACGGAGCGGAAACACTGAATTCTGTGAGTCCGAATGAAATAAGCAACGGAATCATCAGCTTGTTTGCGGCAGCCTCACCGCACATTCCAACTGAAATGCCGTTCTGAACACCGCACTCAATTGTGCGTTTAATCATTCTGAGAACGCTTGGCTGAAGGGGAGAGTAGAGGTAAGACACATCGTTGTTGCCTCTGTCACAAGCCATTGTGTAGCCTGTGAGGTCATTTGTGCCGATGCTGAAGAAGTCTGCCTCTTTTGCAAGCATATCTGCGATAACTGCCGCAGACGCTGTTTCAACCATAACACCAACCTGAATGTTTTCGTTGAAATTTATGCCCATATTGCGTAAATCGGCTTTGCATTCTGCAACAAGCTTTTTGCCCTCACGAAGTTCATCCATAGTTGTGATGAGCGGGAACATAATCTTGACGTCACCGAATGCGCTTGCACGCAAAATGGCTTTAATCTGTGATTTGAAAAGTTCACGGTTTTTAAGGCAATATCTGATTGCACGGAATCCCATGAACGGATTTTCTTCTTTTTCAAGTCCAAGGTACGGAATGTCCTTGTCACCGCCGATATCAAGTGTTCTGATAATCAGCGACTTGCCCTTTAAGATAAGAGCCGCCTTTTTGTAGGCCTCAAACTGTTCGTCCTCTGTCGGAATTGAAGTTCTGTCCATGAACAGAAACTCTGTTCTGAAAAGTCCGACACCCTCGCCGTCTGCATCAACTGCCTTGACAGCGTCTTCGGGTTTTCCTATGTTGCAGAAAAGTTCATAAACTTCTCCGCTTGCGGATTTTGTTTCTCGTCCCCTGTAATTTTCAAGCTCTTTGCGTTCTGCAAGAAAAGCGTCACGCTTTTTGGAGTATTCTGCAACTGTGTTATCATCCGGATTAACAATTACAGCACCCTCACTGCCGTCAACTACAACTGTGTCGCCGTTTTTCAGGCTTGATGCGACACCCTCAACACTGAGTACGGCGGGAATCTCAAGCGCTCTTGCAAGAATTGCAGAGTGGGAAGTTGTTCCGCCTGTTTCAGTAATAATGCCTGCTATGTTTTCTTTTACAATACCTGCCGTAACAGAAGGAGTAAGCTCTTTTGCAACAAGCACAGTGCCTTTTGGCGCATCGCTTACTTTAATTTCGTTTACTCCGAGAAGAATGCCGAGGACACCGCTCTTGATATCTCTGACATCAGCCGCACGCTGTTTTGTAAGCTCATCGTCAGCTGCCGAGAACATTGCAATAAACATATCGCACATATGCTCAAGAGCAGATTCCGCACATTGACCGTCTGCAATCAGCTTTTCAATTTCACCGCTGAGATACGGATCTTTGATAATCTGAATGTGACCTGCAAGAATTTCTGCCTCTTTTTCACCGGCTGAACTGCGAAGATTTTCTGCCTGTTTTTCAGTATTGTAGCAAAAAGCATCTACTGCTGCCTTAAAACGCTGTGACTCTGCCTCAGTATCTGTTACTGTTCGTGGAGTGTATTCAAGCGAATGTTCTTCAATAAGCATTACCTTACCGATTCCGATACCCTCGGATGCGGCTGTTCCGTGTAGCATAATCTTCACCTCTTGTAACTGGTCTGTCGGGGCCATTACTCGCCAAGACCGCTCTCAATGAGCTGTACTGCCTCTGCAAGTGCCTCGTTTTCGTCAGCACCGTCGCAAACAACTTCAATTTCACTGCCGCACTTGATGCAAGCCGCAATAATGTTGAGGAGGCTCTTTGCGTTGTACTGATTGCCGTTGAATTTGATTGTTACATCACAGCTGTATTTGCCCATAGCTGTTGCAAAAACCGATGCCGGACGCATATGGAATCCCTGCGCATTTGTGAGTACGAGTTCTTTTGATACCATAATAAAATCTCCTTTATAAATAAATTTGTGTTTTGAAGTTTTGAATCTAATGTCGTGAAAGTTCTTTGAGTTTTGAGGGGTGGCACCGGCTTTTACACCGGTGCCGAGGAACAAAACATTTCAAAAAACGGGTAATAGCAAATTAATTATTTTTTAATCGGTCTTTTGAGAAGTGCAAGCATAAGCATTGTAACTACTGCACCGATTGCAAGAGCAAGGAGGTAGAAATACCATGTACCCTGCATT
>ERZ773245.1564-NODE-1564-length-15728-cov-4.375933_pt1 | contig 15728 bp, 15 predicted proteins | sample MGYA00580988_ERZ773245 | MGnify/ENA primary metagenome ERZ773245 (study PRJEB29015, sample SAMEA2737792) | human gut metagenome | biome: human gut; feature: human-associated habitat; material: faeces | place: China | collected 2012 ... | reverse complement strand
AGCAGGGGACTGAAAATCCCCGTGTCAGTGGTTCGATTCCACTTGAAGCCACCAATAGTTTATGGTGGATGTAGCGCAGTTGGTTAGAGCGCCAGTTTGTGGCACTGGAGGTCGTGAGTTCGAATCTCATCTTCCACCCCATTATTTTCCACCAATTTTATATACATTGGACTGTAGCCAAGCGGTAAGGCACCAGACTTTGACTCTGGCATGCGCTAGTTCGAATCTAGCCAGTCCAGCCAGTAATATCAAGGCTTTCGAGGAATCGGAAGTCTTTAATTTTTGATAAAAATCCCTTTACTTGTACAAAAACGGTCCATAATAATTAATAGTAAAAAGTCTCATCTGTGAAAGATGAGACTTAAAAATTGAAAAATCAATTTTTTTTGAGGTTTTCTAAGTATTTTTTTCTAGAAATACTTAAACATACTGCTGTTTTCTTTAATTCAGTATCAGCAACTTGAGGATTACCTCCGCCTGCAATAAACATTCCGGCATCTGCTTTCAGAGAATCTATAATTGTTTGATTAAAGAGAAATTCTGGAAGCTCAAATAAAAGTTTGATATTGCATTCCTTCTCGCATTCCCAACACCGTATGCTACAATCTGAAATATTAAGAATCATAAGTATTCCTCCTCTGTAATTTTATAAATAAATTATATAACAAAAAAAGAAAAAAATCAAATTATGTAAATAATGAATTATTTCCCCAAAACTGCACAAACTACCTCCAAAGGAGGAAACCAAAATGGAAAATAATGACTTAAACGTCCTAGACGAATTAAACAAAGGAGCCACAATGGGAATGGATGCAATAGAATTTGTGGTAAAAAAAGTAGGAGATGAAGATTTCAAAAAAACACTAGAACTAGAATACAACAAATACAAAGACATTTCAAGAAGAGTAAACAATCTATATGAAAATTACGAAGATGAAAAAGAACCACACGAAACAAGTGCAATGAACAAAGTAATGACATGGTGGGGAATACAAATGAAAGCGATGAGCGACAAAAGCAACTCAAACCTTTCAGAATTATTACTAAATGGAACAAATATGGGAATAATAGAGGGAAGAAGATTGCTAAATCAAAATCCAGATATAGACAAAAACATCCACAATTTATTAGATGAATTTGTAAAAATGCAAGAAGATAGTGTAGAAACCTTAAAAACATATTTATAAAAAATAACAAAAAACTCGAATTATTAATATAATATTAGTAATTCGAGTTTTTTGTTGGAGGTAAATGTTATGAAAAAAGCACTATGTTTTTCAGGTGGAGGAATAAAAGCATTTGCACATATTGGAGCATTAAAAGCATTAGAGGAGAAAAATCTAAAATTTGATATGGTAGCAGGAACATCCTCTGGTAGTATAATTGCGGTGTTATATGCACTTGGTTTTACAAGTGATGAAATGTATAAAACATTGAAAAGGCATCTAAAAAAGGTACGATATATAGATATAAAAAATATATTCAAAATTGTAGGAGGATTATTATTTACAGGAAGAATAATTGTTGATGGTTTAAATAGTGGAAGCTTTTTAACTAAAGCAATGAAAGAAATTTGCAAAGAAAATAATGTATACAAAATGAATGACCTAAAAATGCCAATTGCGGTTCCTGCTGTAAACTTACAAAATGGAGAGGTTATTATATTTTCGTCAAAAGAAATACGACAAAATATATCTGATGAGATAAAATATATAGTAGATAGCCCAATTGATGTAGCAGTTAGAAGCAGTTGCGGTTTCCCTGTTGTATTTTCGCCATATATGTATGAAAATATGCAGTTAATAGATGGAGGAGTAAGAGAAAACGTTGCTTGGAGAGAATTAAAAGAAATGGGGGCAGATAAAGTATTAGGAATAAATTTTGCATCAAAAGAGAAAAAAGGTGATTGCTGTAAAAATTTAATTGATATTGCAGTAAGGTCAATAGGCTTAATGGAACACGAACTTTCAAATTATGAGTTAGATGGGATTAATGAATTAATTACAATCACCACCAAAAAGGTTGGGTTACTTGATACCAGTGATATTGATTACTTATATAATATGGGATATAAAATTACTAAAAAATATATTGACGATAAAAATAAATAATGTTAGAATTATTGTATAAAAAATAAAAAGGGAAGAAAAGTATGGAAAGATTAAGTAATTATAAAAAAATACAAATAATTCTATTAATATTAATTATAATAGCTTCAATATTGTTTATTATGTCTTTGGGTAAAGCAAAACATAAAAGTGGAACAACAGAACCAACAATATCAGAAGCAGTTACAGCTCCAATAGAAGAAATACCTCAAGAGGAAAATACAATTGAAAACGAAGATACAGTAGAAAATCCTGAAGATACAAGCTGGGATGAGGATGCTGAAGATACAAAAGTAGAAAATCCGGAGGAAGAGGAAAAAAATAGTAAAGAAAAATACCATATAAAAGTTAATTATGGTGCAAATGTTGTAACAGTTTACAAAAAGGACAACTCTGGAAAATATACAGTACCTGTAAAAGCAATGGTATGTTCAACAGGAAAAGCAACACCAACATCTGGAACCTACAAAATGAGCAATAAATATAGATGGCACCAATTAAATGGTGGAGTTTATGGTCAATATTGTTCAAGAATAACAGGACATATTCTATTCCACTCTGTACCTTATGCAACAAATTCTCCAGATTCATTAAAATATACAGCTTATGATAAATTAGGAACAAAAGCTTCTGCTGGATGTATTAGACTTACAGTTGCAGATGCATATTGGATATATTCAAATTGTGCAAGTGGTACAAATGTAGAGTTTTATTCATCATCAGATCCGGGACCACTTGGTAAGCCATCAGCACAAAAAATATCTTCAAATGAAAAATGTAGAAATTGGGACCCAACAGACCCATTACCAAAGAATCCTTGGAAAGGCTACACAGAACCAGCTTCTAGTGCAGTAGAACAACCAAAAAAAGAGTATACAAAACAAGAAAATACAAATAATAATAGTGGCAGTGAAAATACAAAGCCACAAGAACCAACAAAACCTGCTGAACAGGAAAAACCAGCAGAGCCAGAAAAAAATAATACATCTGATGGAAACACATCAAACTCATCAACATCTAATGGAAACAATACAAATACTTCTGGAAATACAAGTAATAGTACACCATCTGGAAATGAAAATAGTAACACAAATGGAAATGGGATAGGTTCAAATAAGAGTAATGATGACACAACAATAAAAGAATAAATAAATTAAAGTAAATCCTGCAAAAATCATTGCAGGATTTATTTTTTTATGCTACTATTAACCATATAAAAAGGAAAAAGGGTGATAATATGACAGATATAGAAATAGCAAGAGCTACTAAATTACAAAACATAAACAATATAAGCAAAAAGTGTGGATTACAAGAAGATGAAATAGAGGAATATGGAAAATATAAAGCAAAAATAAATGAACAAGCAATTACAAGATTAAAATCAAACAAAAATGGAAAGCTAATACTAGTTACAGCAATGAATCCAACACCATTAGGAGAAGGAAAAACAACGGTATCGATTGCAATAGCAGATGGACTAAACAAAATAAATAAAAAAGCAATATTAGCACTAAGAGAACCATCTTTAGGTCCAGTTTTTGGAATGAAAGGTGGAGCAACAGGTGGAGGAAAAGTTCAAATTGCTCCAATGGAAGATATAAACCTACATTTTACAGGAGATATACATGCTATAACATCAGCTAATAACTTACTATCATCAATGATAGATAATCACATTTATTTTGGAAATGAGTTAAAAATAAAAAGAGTTACATGGAAAAGATGTGTAGACCTAAATGATAGACAATTAAGAAGCATTGAAACAGGCTTATCTGGAGAAAATAAAATTGTACCTAGAAAAGATGGTTTTGATATAACTGTTGCATCAGAAATAATGGCAATACTATGTTTATCAAATGATATAAATGATTTAAGAAAAAGACTTGGAAATATAATAATTGGATACAATGAAGATGAAGAACCTGTATATGCAAAAGATTTAAAAGCAGAAGGAGCAATGACAGTTCTTTTAAAAGACGCTATAAATCCAAATTTAGTACAATCATTAGAAGGAACACCTTGCATAATTCACGGAGGACCTTTTGCAAATATTGCACATGGTTGTAATTCTGTAAGAGCTACAAAATTAGCGTTAAAATTAGGAGATTTTGCAATTACAGAAGCGGGATTTGGGTCAGATTTAGGTGCAGAAAAATTTTTAGACATAAAATGCAGAAAAGCAGAATTGAAACCAAATGTAGTTGTAATTGTAGCAACAATAAAAGCTCTTAAATATCACGGAGGAGTGGCAAAAGAAGATATTTTAAAACCAAATGATGAAGCTTTAAAAAATGGAATGCATAATTTATATAAACATATATATAATATGAAAAATGAGTTTGGATTAAATGTAATAGTTGCAATAAATAAATTTAATACAGACACAGATACTGAAATTGATTTTGTAAAAAATGATTTAACTAAAAAATGTATCCCATCAAGTGTAGTTGAAGGTTGGGCAAAAGGCGGAGATGGAGCAATAGATATAGCTGAAAAAATTGTTCAAATTTCAGAAAAAGAAACAGATTTTAAATTTGTATATGAGGATAGTGACAATATAAAGACTAAAATAGAAAAAGTTGCTAAAAAAATATATGGTGCAGAAGATGTAAAATATACAGATTTAGCAGAAGAAAACATAGAAAAAATTAAAAATTTAGGAAAATCAAATCTTCCAATTTGTATTGCAAAAACACAGTATTCATTATCTGATGATGCCAAGAACTTGGAATGTAAAGAACCTTTTTATATAACAGTAAGAGATGTGGCTATTAAAAATGGTGCTGAATTTATTGTTGTGTATTGTGGTAAAATAATGACAATGCCAGGACTTCCTAAGGTTCCTGCGGCAGAAGGAATAGATGTAGATGATAATGGGGATGTTGTGGGGATATTTTAAAAATATAGGAAAAATTAGGTAAGGAGGATATAGGTGAAATTAGAAGATTATAAAAAAGTAGAAACTACTAATATAGACTTTAAAGTTAGTTTAGAAAAAGAAAAACCTAAAAGCTGGTTAAAGTCAGTTTCAGCATTTGCAAATACCAAAGGTGGTATAATTTTGTTTGGCGTAGATGATAAAACTAGAGAAGAAATAGGGATTGAAGATGTAGTAAATACAACGGAAAAAATATCAGAATTTATAAATGCTAGGATAGAACCGTTGCCAAGGTATGAATTAAATTATTTTGAAGAGAATGGAAAAGATTTCATTGAATTAGAAATAGGAGATGGACCAATTACGCCATATTTTTATGTAGGAGATGGTAGAAAAGAAGCTTTTATAAGATCTGGAAATCAAAGTATCCCTGCACCTGCACACATATTACAAAATTTAATTTTAAAAGGAAAAAACATAACATTTGACTCTTTACCAAGTGAATATAATATTGGTGATTTAAGTTTTACATTATTGATGGCAACGATAAAAGAAAAAACAGGCAAGCAGTTTGATGATGATAGAGATTATATTTCATTGGGATTAGTTGACAAAAATAATAAATTAACTAATGGAGGAGTTCTATTAAGTGACCAAGGGGCTCTTAATCAGTCAAAGGTTGTATGTACAAGATGGAATGGATTAACAAAAGGTACAATTAAGGAGGATGCATTAGATGATAAGGAATATACAGGAAGTCTAATTAGTTTATTGGAAAATACAGATACGTTTATAAAAAATAATTCTAGAAATACTTGGAAAATAGAAGGAATGGATAGAATAGAGTATGAAGATTATCCGATAACGGCAAGAAGAGAAGCTATTGTAAATGCCTTAATTCATAGAGATTATCAAATCTTAGGCTCTGAAATTCATATAGATATGTATGATGATAGACTTGAAGTGATTTCTCCTGGTGGAATGATAGATGGTACACAAATTCAAAATTTGGAAATAGGCAAAGTACCATCTATGAGAAGAAATACAATTATATCTGATATATTTAGCAGATTGCATTATATGGATAGAAGAGGTAGTGGACTTAGTCGTATAATGGAAAGCTATAAAAATTTTGTAAAAAAACCTAAATTTTTATCAGATGAATCATCTTTTACAGTAATATTTCCGAATAAAGGATACAGTCCGGTTTTTGAATTAAATAGTCCGGTTAAAACCGGACAAAATAAAAATGTTGTTTCAGATGAGGATTATTTTATTATAAAATTATATAAAAGTTTAGGAGAGAAGGTTAGAGCTAAAACATTATCGGAAATAAAATTATTTTTTATGCAATATCGATATGATCAATCGTTTACAAGAGAGGACGTAAAGGGATTTTTCAATGTGAAAAATTCAAGAGCTTCTGAAATTGTTGCAACATTGTTAAATAGCAATATTATAGAAAATATAGATGGGGGTAAATATAAATTTAGAAAATAGTCCGGTTTTAGATGTTAATAGTCCGGCTTTAACCGGACTATTATAAGCTGAATTGTTTAAATTGATATAATTATACGAAAATATAATAAGGAAAAAAATAAATATAAAAATTAATGTATAAAAAGTTCTCCTTAAAGCAAAACTAAGCTTTAAGGAGGAGTTTTTTATGTATAATTTTAGAACAGATTTAGCCTTAGAAAGAAGAGAAATTTTCAGAAAAAACAATAACTTAGAAGAAATAGATGGAATTGAAATTGAAAACAAAGAAATAGACCCAAATTTAAAAGTAACCAAAGTAGACATTACAAATCAAAATGGAGAACAAGCAATAGGAAAGCCAATTGGAACATATATAACAATAGACATACAAAAATTAAGATTAGCAGAAGAAGCGGAAATTCAAAAATCGGCAGAAATTTTATCAGAAGAACTTAAGGAAATTATAAATAAACATATAGAATCAAAGGATGATATTTTAGTAGTTGGACTTGGAAATATATATGTAACACCAGATTCATTAGGACCAAAAGTAATAAATGACATTGATGTAACACGCCATATAATAAAATATTTACCACAATATATAGACGAAAACTCAAGACCAGTAAGTGCAATATCTCCTGGGGTTTTAGGAACAACAGGAATAGAAACTTTAGAAATATTAGAAGGAGTTGTAAAAGAAATAAAGCCCAAACTATTAATAGTAATTGATGCATTAGCTTCAAGAAGTATAGAAAGAATAAGTAGTACAATTCAACTTTCAGATACAGGAATAGTACCAGGTGCAGGAGTTGGAAATACAAGAAAAGAAATATCTAAAAACACACTTGGAATACCAGTTATTGCAATACGGAATACCAACAGTTGTTGAAAGTGCGGTTTTGGTTAATGATTGCTTAGATTTATTTATTGAAAAATTACAACAAGAGGCCAAATCTAATGATTATTTGAATAAATTGAAAGAACAAGATAATTATGAGGAGATTAAAGAGGCTTTAAATCCTAGTGATTATAATATGATTGTTACTCCAAAGGAAATTGATGAACTTATTGAGAATATGAGTAGCATTGTTGCTAGGGGAATTAATATGAGCTTGTGAATTTTTTGAAATGGGGACGGTTCCTTTTTAAAAAAGAACCGTCCCCATTTCAAAAAAGTGTATATAAACAAAATAAATGTACATAATAAAACAAGCAAGGAATTGCAAAAAAAGTTTTGGAGGTAAATAAAATGGATAATAAGCAAAAAATAAATTGTACAGTACAAAGTTGCAAGTACAATAATGGAAGAGAACAACTATGTCAGTTAAATGCAATAATGGTAACACCAAAACAAAATGTTAATACTGGAAATCCAGATGAATCTGAATGTTCAAGCTATGAATGTGAGTAATTTTTAGCATACTGCCTATAATGGTGGTATGCTTTTAATGAATTAGGCAGGTTAAAAGATATATAAACTATATGATAAAATTAATGTAAAGAAAATTATTTAAGATAGATTAATACCGTTTTTATTACTATATGTTACGAAAATATTACATTTTATTTACAATTACATAACATTATTAGAAATGAATTGAAAATGTATACAAAATGTGATTAAATAAAACTACAGGATGTGATATAAGTTGTGAATGCTTGAATATTTAAATTATGAATAAAAAGTGAAGATGGAGGATGAAAAAATGAATCTAAAAAAGAAAAACGGAATTACGCTTATAGCTTTGGTTGTAACAATAATAGTACTTTTGATATTAGCAGGAGTGAGCATAAGTATGCTAACAGGCCAGAATGGAATATTAAATAGAGCAGCAGAGGCAAAGGAGAAAACAGAAATAGCAAGTAAAGATGAACGAAGGAAGTTAGCACAAGAGGAAGCTTTGATGAATACAGAAAAGACAACATATAAAGGTATTACCTTACCTGAAGGGTTTGCACCAACAAAGATTGACGGAGAAGATTCTATTGATGATGGATTAGTTATAACTGATGTATATGGAAATGAATATGTATGGATAGAAGTACCTAAAACAGCAACAGTTTATCCAACTGCAGGAGTAAGTATATCAAGCTTTACAGATGAAGAATACACAAAAATAGAAGAAGATTTACACAAATATACAAATGATTATAGAAATGGAACAAGTTATAGGGATGTTTATTATGCAGATAGCACAACTGGATGGTTTACAGATGCAGACCAATATAATAGATTAAAGCAAAAAATGTTAAAAAGTGTATATCAAAATGGAGGATTTTGGGTAGGAAGATATGAGGCAGGAATTGAAGAAAATAGAACAGCTTCAGGAACGGCAACTATAACACCGCTATCAAAAGAAAATTTATATCCATATACTTATGTGACAAGAACACAGGCAAAAGTATTAGCAGGGCAAGTGGAATCAGGAAGTTATACAAGTAGCTTAATGTTTGGAGTACAATGGGATTTGATATTAAAATATATTGAAACAAAAAATGCAACAACGCAATATAATTTAAAAACCGAGAGCAAAACAATAGGAAATTATAATAATAATTTATGGAATATAACAAATGCTAATGCGAAATATTCAGCAAACTATGGAAGTAGTTTTACAGCATGTCCAAAACAAAAGTTGGAAAATGCAAGTATATTATTAACAACAGGCGCTAATAAAAGTTTTTCTTTAATGAATATATATGATTTAGCGGGTAATGTATGGGAATGGACACTTGAAAAGACCTTTGACGATAGTTCTCCTTGTACCGGAAGGGGTGGCAGCTACTATAATTTGGGCTCTAACAATCCAGCCAGCCACCGCGATGACCGCAGTATGTTTGCTAGTGCCAATGACCTTGGTTTCCGCCTTTCACTTTATTAGTAGCAATGAGACCTAATAACGATGAACTAGAATTAGAGTACTAGTTTTATAGTGTAAAAATATGAATATACAGATGTGATTATAAAAATATATTAGTTTTAAGAATAGCATAGCGAAATAACGTTATGCTGTTTTTAGAATTAGTAGAGGTTTTGCAAAAAGAAGAAAACAAAATAAATTGAAAAAGATAACACATTTGTATCTAGAATGTCAAATGAAGTTAGAGCAATGAGACAATATAAAGTAAAATTATTTTTATGAGCAAATGAATTTATTTGAAAAAATTTTACAAATAGTTTATATCATTTAGTGTCTATTTGATTATAGGCAAAAAAAAGTTCGTTTCAATACACGATTTACTTAAAAAATATTATAATAATACATATTTTATATATGCCAAATTTTATTTTCACTAAAACTCCCCAAAATATTGATTTTTCAATCAAAATATAGTAAAATAGAAAATATTTAAAAGAGAGAAAAGGAGCGATAGAAAATGACATACAAAGAACTAGCAGATTTAATATTCCCAAATGTAAAAGAAATAAAATATTATGAAGAAAAATATCCAGAAAGAAACCTAGAAGAAGGAGCTGTAGTTACAAGATTTGCACCAAGTCCAACAGGATTCGTACATATAGGAGGACTATACCAAGCACTAGTTGCAAGAACAGTTGCCAAAAAAACAAATGGAGTATTTTTCTTAAGAGTTGAGGATACAGACCAAAAAAGAGAAGTAGAAAACGGAGTTACAGGAATCGTAAACTCTTTAAAAGATTTCGATATGGGACCAGATGAAGGAATGATATCAGATACAGAAGAAATCGGAAATTATGGACCATACAAACAATCTTTAAGAAAAGATATATATCAAAGCTATGCAAAATACTTGCTTGAACAAGGAAAGGCATATCCATGTTTTGCAACTCAAGAAGAATTAGATGAAATGAGAGCAAAACAAGAAGCTGCAAAAGTAAGAACAGGATATTATGGAGTATGGGCAAAATATAGAAATTTATCTTTAGATGAAATGGCAGAAAAAATAAATGCAGGTGTTCCATATATTATAAGATTTAAGTCACCTGGTAGAGAAGATAGAAAAATAAAACATAAAGATTTAATAAAAGGAAATGTAGATTTTCCAGAAAATGACCAAGATGTTGTAATTATTAAATCAGATGGATTACCAACATATCACTTTGCACATGCGGTAGATGACCACTTAATGCATACAACTCACGTAATAAGAAGTGATGAATGGCTATCTTCAGTACCTCTACATTTACAACTATTCCAAGAATTAGGATTTAAAGCACCTAAATATGCGCATATTTCACCTATTATGAAAAATGATAATGGAAATAAGAGAAAATTAAGTAAGCGTAAAGATCCAGAAGCTGCGGTAAGTTATTATGAAGAATTAGGAATACCAAGTTTAGCTGTAAAAGAATATTTATTAAATATAGCAAACTCTACATTCGAAAATTGGAGAAGACAAAATAAAGATGCATCAATAGAAGAATTTGACTTCAAATTAAACAAAATGAGTGTTAGTGGAGCATTATTTGATATGGTAAAATTACAAGATGTATCAAAAATTGTAATATCAAAGATGACAGCAGAAGAAGTTTACGAAAAAGCTTTAGATTGGGCAAACAGACATGATGAGGAATTATCTAAAATGTTAGAAGATAAAGAATATTCATTAAAAGTTTTAGGAATAGAAAGAGGAAACACAAAGCCACGTAAAGATATTGCAAAATGGTCAGATGTAAAAGAAAACATAAATTATATGTATGACGATAAATTCTTAAATGAAGAACAAGAATATCCATATCAAGTTATAAATGATCAAAATGATATAAACAAAATTCTAGATTTATATATAGAAAAATATTATAATCCAGAAGATGACAAACAAACTTGGTTTAACAAAATAAAAGAACTAGCAGGAGAAATGGGATATGCAGAAGAAGTAAAAGAATTTAAAGCAAACCCAGGAATGTATAAAGCTCACGTTGGAGATGTAAGTACAGTTTTAAGAATTGCTTTAACTGGTAGAACAAATACACCAGATATGTACGAAATTATGGCAGTTCTTGGAAAAACAAGTATGCAAAAAAGATTTGAAAAAGCTAAAAAATAAATTTTAAAAAGCTAATTTTACAATAAATTAGCTTTTTTTAGCAAAGAAAGGGCGAAAAAATATGGAATATAATGTTGGAGATATTGTAAGAACAAAAAAGCAACATCCTTGTGGAAGCAAAATTTGGGAGATAACAAGAGTTGGTGTCGATTTTAAACTAAAGTGCAAAGGATGTGAACATACAGTAGTTTTGCCTAGAGAAAAGGCATTAAAAGCCATAACAAAAAAGATATCTGGAGAAAAAAATAGTTAAAAATATTTTTGTAACATTATTGTAATATTACAGGAATATTAATATTATATTACATTTTTGTGAATTGTATTGACTTTAGCCAAAAAAAATATAGAATAGTAGTATGAAAATTTATCAAAATTTTCTTTTAAGAAGAGGTCTTTATGAGAATTATTAGTGGAACAGCCAAAGGAACAAAATTATATACTTTAGAGGGATTGGAAACAAGACCAACATTAGATAGAGTAAAAGAATCATTATTTAATATAATTTATGATAAAGCAATAGATAGCACAGTTTTAGACTTGTTTTCTGGAAGTGGGGCAATAGGACTAGAATTTGCAAGTAGAGGAGCAAAAAAGGTTTATTTATGTGATAAATCAAAAGATGCTTGTAAAATAATAGAAAAAAACATAGAAAAAACACATCTAGAAGAAAAAGTAAAACTTTTAAATATGGATTTTATAAAAGCAATAAGAGAAATAAAAAACATAAAATTTGACATAGTATATCTAGACCCACCTTATAAAACCGATTTTATAAAAACAGCAATAAAAGAATTAATTGAGACAGAAGTTTTAACAGAAGAAACATTAATAATTGCAGAAACAGATGAAGAAGAAAGAATAACAAAACAAATAGAAGAATTTAAAGGAATAGAAATAGTAGATAAAAGAAAATATGGAAGAGCATACGTTTTATTCTTAAAGAAAATGAACGGAAAGGAAGAATAAGTTAATGGAGATATTCACATTGTTAGAAACCCTAGAAGATATACTAGAAAAAAGTAAAAAAGTACCATTTACTAACAAAGCGGTAGTAGATAAAGATGAAATTGTTGAAATTATTCAGGAAATCAGACTAAAATTACCAGACGAATTAAAACAAGCTAAATGGATAAAAGAAGAAAGACAACGTATTTTGTTAGAAGCACAAAAAGAAGCAGATGGTGTTGTAAAAGAAGCTGAAAGCAGAATTATATCTATGATAGATGAACACGAAATTACAAGAAAAGCTTATGACCAAAAAAATGAAATAATAGAAACAGCAAATGAAATGTCTAGAGAAATTACAAATGGAACAAAAGAATATGCTGATAATCTATTACAAAATACAGAAAAAGTACTATCTGATACATTACAAAATCTAGAAAAGAATATGTCACAAGCTTTGAACTTAATGCAAATATCATTAGAGGACACAATAAAAACAGTTCAAAATAGTAGAAAAGAATTACAATAAATAAGAAAAAATAGCAAAAATTTGTTGCTATTTTTTTTTTCTTTTGATACAATGTAACTTGTAAAAATGTAAATAAAATTAAGGAAAAATATAGATAAAATACAAATCAAAAAGAAGGGAAGGATAGAAACAATGGCAAAAGCAAAAAGAAAAAGTACATCTGGAAAAAGAAGAAAATCAAAGAAATCAAGCAATAGTCAAGATTTAAACTTAAATATAATAGGAACAATAATTTTTAGTGTTCTACTTGCAGTATTATTATACACAAATTCAGGAACCTTAGGACAGACCTTAAATGAAGTATTAGGTGGATTAATGGGAGTATTAAGATATGTACTTCCTATAGGAACATTTGCAATAGCAATAAAAATGGCCTGCAAAGATGAAGAAGACTATGTAACAAGAAAATTGGTACAATATGCAGTTATGCTTATATGTATAGCAATAATAATGAGTGTTTATGAAATATCAGCAGGAAATATCGAAACCTCTGGAGATATTTCGCAAAACTTAAAGAAGGCCTATGCACTTGGAGTTACAAATAAAGGTGGAGGAGCAATAGGAACTTTAGCTGCAATATTTTTAGTAAAAATGCTAGGCAACCTAGGAGCAGTTGTATTAAGTGTTGGTGTATCTGTAATGTTATTTGCATTTGTATGTGGAATAGATATATCTGAATATATAAGTCAAAAAGTAGAAGAATATATAGAAAGAAAAGAAGAAAAGAAAATTGAAAAAGCAGAAAGAAAACAAAGAAGAGAAGAACAATTAGAACAACATCGAAAAGAAATGCTGGCTGAGAGAAAGCAAAAACAAAAAGAAGAGCAAGAATACAAAATGCATAATAAAGAAATAGCAGCAATACAAGATGTTCAAAATCAAAAAATAGAGCCTGAACAAATAAAGATAAATTTAAATGGTAGAGTAGTTGAGGATGAAGGAGAAACAGAAAGAAAAGGCTTAAAAGGATTACTTAAAAAATCAAAAGGAGCAAAAAAGGAAAGTGTTACAAAAACTGCAAGCAGTATAATGAGAATTGATGAGGAAACAGGTGAAATACTAGAAGAAGGTCAACCTGTACAAGCAAACCTATTTGTTCAAAAAGAAGAAGAAAAACAAGATAAAACAAAACAAGTATTACAATTAGAGCATACAATATCAATAGAAGAGGACAATTATGTATATCCTCCAATAGATATCTTAAGCAAAATGGAAAAAGCGTCACTAAAAGGAGGAACAAAATCGCTTACAGATACAGCTGCAAGACTTCAAAAAACTCTATATAGTTTTGGGGTATCAGCAAAGGTAGAAAATGTAACAGTAGGACCAGCGATTACAAGATATGAGCTAAAACCAGCTGAAGGTGTAAGAGTAAGTAAAATTGCAAACTTAGCAGACGATATAGCACTTAACCTAGCTGCAGAAACAATAAGAATAGAAGCACCAATTCCTGGAAAGCAAGCAGTTGGAATAGAAGTTCCAAATAAACAAAAAGAAATGGTTGGACTTAGAGAAGTAATAGAAAGTGAGGCATTTAAAAATAATGACTCAAAACTAAGTGTAGCACTTGGAAAAGATGTAGCAGGATCAGCAGTTATTGCAAATATTGCTAAAATGCCACACGTATTAATTGCAGGCTCAACAGGATCTGGTAAATCAGTTTGTATAAATACAATAATAACAAGTATAATATATAATAGTAAACCAAGTGAGGTAAAACTTGTAATGGTAGACCCAAAAGTTGTTGAACTTTCGGTATATAATGGAATACCACATCTATTAATACCAGTAGTTACAGACCCTAAAAAAGCAGCAGGAGCTTTAGCTTGGGCTGTACAAGAAATGGATAATCGTTACAATTTATTTGCAGAAAAAGGAGTAAGAGACTTAGTTGGATACAATAAAGCTGCAGAACACGAAGGAGCAGGAAAATTACCACAAATAGTAATAATAATAGACGAGTTGGCAGACTTAATGATGGTAGCTGCAAAAGAAGTAGAAGAGTCAATTTGTAGATTAGCACAAAAAGCAAGAGCTGCAGGAATGCACTTAGTAATTGCAACACAAAGACCATCAGTAGATGTAATCACAGGTCTAATTAAAGCAAATGTACCATCAAGAATAGCATTTGCAGTATCATCACAAGTAGATTCAAGAACAATTTTGGACCAAGTTGGAGCAGAAAAACTTTTAGGAAAAGGAGATATGTTATATTTTCCATCAGGAGCATCAAAACCAACAAGAGTACAAGGGGCATTTGTATCAGACGAAGAAGTTGAGCAAATTGTCAATTTCGTAAAATCAAATGGAACAGCAGTTTATAGTGAGGACATATTAGACACCATAGAAAATGGCGGAAAAGAAGAGCAAATTAAAAATCTATCAGCAGAACAAGCAGCTGAGGATGATACAGACCCATTCTTACAGGATGCTATAGATACAGTTGTAGAAACAGGACAGGCTTCAACATCATTTATACAAAGAAAGTTCAAAGTTGGATATGCAAGAGCTGGAAGAATAATTGACCAAATGGAGGAAAGAGGCGTAATATCAGGATACCAAGGTAGCAAGCCAAGAGAGGTATTGTGGACTTTAGAAAAACTTGCTGAAATGAAGATGGGAAGCAAGGTGGAAGAGTAACTTTTGGCTGGTGGGACCATTGGGGTCGGTTCTTTTTGGTCCCATTTTGGTAAAATTATTTTAATATTAAAAAATGGGACCAAAAAGAACCGACCCCAATGGTCCCAATGTGCCAGAA
>ERZ773245.1548-NODE-1548-length-15908-cov-3.406989_pt1 | contig 15908 bp, 15 predicted proteins | sample MGYA00580988_ERZ773245 | MGnify/ENA primary metagenome ERZ773245 (study PRJEB29015, sample SAMEA2737792) | human gut metagenome | biome: human gut; feature: human-associated habitat; material: faeces | place: China | collected 2012 ... | reverse complement strand
TGGAAAATACTATAATCTTTTAATTAAGAACGGATATTTAGGTTGTTGTATGGCTTTTAAACGCAAAGTCCTTGAAGCCTCTCTGCCATTTCCTTCCAATATACCAATGCATGATATATGGATAGGAAATGTGGCGGCTTTTAAGTATAATGTGAAATTTATTCCTGAAAAATTAATTCGTTTTTGTCGCCACGGCGATAATGTATCTACAACAGCAAGTAAAAGTGGATACAGAATATGGAATCGATTAATGTTTAGATGGACCATTTTGTCGGACTTATTAAAATTGTAATTTAGGATCCTTTTCTTCAATAATAATGTTTGAAGGAACAGGAATAGTTTATGATTGAAGAAATGAAAGTTTCCATTATCACCGTCACATACAACAGTGCCCAAACGCTGGCAATGACCATTGATTCGGTGCTTCGACAAACATATCAGGACATAGAGTATATAGTGAAAGACGGAGGATCAACAGACAAAACCATCGACGTAATCAAAGAATATGAACCTATGTTTCATGGTAGAATGAAATGGGTGTCTGCGAAAGACAAAGGCATCTATGACGGCATGAACAAAGGGATCGAGATGGCCACTGGAAATATTGTCGGCATATTAAATTCCGATGACTTTTTCACCGACAATCATGTGATTGAAAAGATTGCAGATGCCTTTAATGAGAAGAAGGTCGATGCTATCTATGGAGATGTTCACTTCGTAAAAGGCTCAAACCTAAAAAAAAGCATTAGATATTACTCTTCCAGACTTTTCTGTCCTTTCTGGCTTCGATTTGGTTTCATGCCTGCCCATCCTTCCTTCTATGTAAGGCGAGATGTATTTAGTAAGGTGGGACTGTATAAGACTGATTATAAAATTGGGGCAGATTTCGAAATGATGGTCAGAATGTTCTATAGGCATCGTATAACATACCATTACCTCCCATACGATTTCGTAACGATGAGAACAGGAGGTGTCAGCACCCGAGACATCAATAGCAGACGAATACTCTTGAAAGAAGATGTCAGAGCATGTCGTGAAAATGGAATCAGAACGAATCAGTTTCTCATTGCGCTAAAATACCTTTACAAATTTCTTGAATACAGATTTTAATTCACTTTCCACTCATCAATGCACCGCTTCTCGCGATTGAAGTTCACGCCAACCTTATAGAGTTTGCGGGGATCGGAAGCAAAAGGTGCGGCATAGCCCTTCTCGTCAATCTGACGGAGGGCGGCATCGGCACTCTGGTCGTATTTGAACTCGAAGATATAGATATAATCCTTGGTCTTGGCAATCATGTCTATGCGTCCATCACTGATTGTATGCTCCACCTCTGTGTAAAAGCCCAAGAGTTTCGTGATGAGATAGAACGCATTCTGGAAATAGAGCTCCGCATCACCCACGATCTTATAATCGGTATCAGCGAATAGTACCGCCATGCGTTTCATGAACGCTTCCGGATTGCCTTTCTCCATATCATGGACGAACTGTCCGACAAACATTGGTGACGCATTCTTCTCCATGTTCGTGTAGTACGGCAGCAAATACTCCGTAAATCCTTCTGATACCTCTTCGTTGGGGAATCCCAATGAATAGGTCTGAAAACGTTGATCATAATCCTTGATTGTCAAGTACCCGCTCTGATAAAGGATCGGCACGGGCGAGACATCGACCGAGTCGACGGAGTTGAGAAAGTCGCCCGACACCTCTTCTTCCGTGAGGTTCGGAAGGTAATAGTTGTCTCGTTTGAGCAGCTGGACAAGAAACGAAGGAGTACCCGTCTCAAACCAGTAGCTGCCAAGCTCACCGGTTGCAAACGTGTTCAACAGACTGAAAGGATTGTAGATGTCAATGCCTCGCTGACGGAAATGGTAACCGTCATACCGCTTCTTCAGTTTGGCGGCTGCCTCATCAAAACTAATGCCATAAGCATCAGCGAAATCTTGAACAGATGACTTGAAATAGGTCATCAGTTCATCCTCTGTGATACCACAGATACCTTGATATCTTGCATCCATGGAGATATCGACAAGGTTGTTGAGGTCACTGAAGACGCTGACCTTTCCAAACTTCGTCACCCCCGTTAGGAACGCGAACTTGATATACTGGTCCTGGGTCTTCAACACGGAGTAGAATGCTTTCAGCGTGTTGCGGAAGTGCTCCTGCAGTTCCGGATTGTCGATAGCCTGCAGCATCGGCTTGTCGTATTCATCTACAAGGATGACGACACGCTGGTTGTGTTTCTTGGCGATACGCTCGATGATACCTTTGAAGCGAAGCTCCGGTGTCACCTCGGAAGGGTATTTGCCATACACATCCTCTAATTTGCACAAATAGTCGTTGAGCACATGAAACAACGCATCCTCGGAATCGTACTTACCCGTATTGAGGTCGATATGAACGACGGGGTAGACCGTCCAGTCCTTCTCCAAGGCCTCGAGTGCCAGCCCCCGAAACAGTTCTTTCTGTCCACGGAAATAGGCATCCATGGTGGAGATGAGCAGTGATTTACCAAAACGGCGCGGACGGCTGAGGAAATAATAGCTACCCTCTGAAGCCAACTTATAGATGAAAGCCGTTTTGTCTACATAGACATACCTATCTTGCCTAACCTTGGTGAAGTTCTGTATTCCTATAGGATATTTCATACGTATCTACTTTTCTGCAAATTTACTGAGTTTTTTTTAGATCGACAACCAAAATTCATGTTTTTTCCATTCACGACAGAATAAAATCTGGCTAGCTTTTTTAATTGTATTTTATTCTCATTTCTTTTCGATACAATATAACGGTGGACTCTGCGTTAACTCTCAAATAATGAATGAAAATTAGATGCAGAACTATCTACTATATCTCGGAGCTGCACTGATTAGCATGGGATGCGGATTTGCCGTCATTCCTACAATCACTAAGTTCTGTCTCAAATATAAAGTCTATGACCAGCCCAATGGCAGAAAAATTCACCACAAGCCTATACCTCGGCTTGGTGGCATCTCCTTTGTACCTGGTATGCTTCTTGCCTCTGTTGCTGTACTCTTCCTTATCAGTACGGGAAGCCAGAGAGAGATACAGGTGAGCCTGTGGAGCGTCTACTTCATTATAAGTCTCCTAATTATCTATGCCACAGGCATCATTGACGACCTCGTGGGACTTAACGCCACGGTGAAGTTCAGCGTCGAGATCGCTGCAACTTGCATCATACCGGCTGCCAATCTTTATATCAACAACCTTTATGGGCTGTTCGGCATCTACACCATTCCTTTTTGGATAGGAGCTCCGCTGACAATTCTCGTTTTAGTATTCACCTGCAATGCCATCAACCTTATTGATGGTATTGATGGATTGTCCGCCTCCCTCACCATTATCGCCTTAATAGGTTTTTTCATCTGTTTCTTTAAGGAAGATCTCTACTATTACTGCATCATGATCGCAGCACTAATAGGCGTGCTTATTCCCTATCTCTATTATAACCTTTTTGGAAGTACAGAGAAACGAAACAAAATATTTATGGGGGACTCGGGTAGTATGAGCCTTGGATTCATTCTTGGCTTCCTTTCCGTGAAATTGTGCATGGACACGCCACGCGTGGATTACGATCCCCATAGAATCGTATGGGCCTGGTCGTTGCTTACAGTACCTTGCTTCGATGTCGTAAGAGTGTTTTTCTTCCGCATCATTCACGGACGCTCACCATTCCAGCCTGACAAAAATCACATTCATCATAAGCTCATGGCTTGCGGACTCAGTCAGCATCAGGCTTTGGTCACGATTGTTATCTTGCAGCTGTTGATCATTACAGCCAACATAGCATTGGCAGAGATCGTATGCTCTTCTGTGATACTCTGCACGAACGTTGCCATGTATATTATCTTTAATCTCGTTGCCAATCTGGTATCCAATCAGAAAAGCACAATCGTAAGCGAGGCTCAGCACATTACAAAATGAAACGAGCCTTAGACTTCATATTAGCTGTCATCTGCCTGGTGTTCTTCTCCCCGCTCATGTTTTTTTGTGCTGTCGCTATTAAGCGCGAAGACGGACTACCAGCCATCTATAGACAGGAGAGAATAGGTCTCCATGGCAAGCCTTTCCTAATATACAAGTTTCGCACGATGCGGATGGATGCAGAAGAAGGGGGCATTCCAAGACTTTTGGAGGAGCCAAACGATCCAAGACTTACCAAAGTCGGAAGGATATTACGTCGCCATCACCTCGACGAGCTCCCTCAGCTATGGAATGTCTTCAAAGGCGATATGGCGTTTATTGGCCCGCGCCCGGAACGGAAATACTATATCGATCAGATCATCCAGCACGACCCGAGATATGTATACCTCTATCAGATACGACCGGGAGTGACTTCATACGCCACCTTATATAATGGTTATACCGACACGATGGAGAAGATGCTCAAGCGACTGGATCTCGACCTCTACTATCTCGAGCACCGCTCGTGGTGGTTCGATGCAAAGATCCTCGTAAAGACCTTCATCAACATCATTTTCGGCAAGGTATTCTAAGGACAGAGGAGACAGAGAGTCGTGGACAGAAAGACACAAAGGACAGATTGGGCATTGATATTTAAGACAGAAAGACAGAAGAGACAGATTGAACTTTTTGCGCCATGCTAAGGCAAAAGACATATTATTGTCCACATGAATGCTCATGAATGGTCCAAGAATTTCTCATAAATGAATTCTTCTGTGAATAATTCGTGACGATTTATGTTCCTAGATGTAATAGCTGTTGTTCAGGAATCATGGAGGTGGTCGGAAATTCTGTTTTCTGCTACCGCCAAGGCTTCGGTCTCGACGAGGTTATGCTTGTGGCTAACAGGTCATTAGCGAAACTATCATAGTTTTTTTATAACTTCCGCAGACAGTCCTGTCATCTCCGAAATCATTCCATCTTCCAGCCCTCTTGCTTTCATCTTCCGTGCCACTTCCAAGGCTTTTGCCCGAGCACCTTTCTCTGTTCCGATAGCAATACCTTTTTCCGTCCCAATGGCGATACCTTTCTCCATTCCTTCGCGCTTGGCAGCGTCCATGCCGTTCTTGATGTCGCGGTAGGCATTGACACTCAGCTCGTAGGCACGGCGGTCTTCTGTAGTCATCTTAGCAATCTCAGCAGTCTTGAAAAGCTTTTCGAAGACACGACCTTGCAAGGCCATCGGACGGCTCATCAGATTTTGGAGATTCCTTAAGCAATAGATCCATTTCTCCAAGAGGCTATCGCACTCCTCCAAGGTCTTGTGGAAATTGGCAAGCTCCACATAGATATAGGTCAGCTTGTCGTAGAAGATTTCGTGCGAATCCGTATCCATGAGCTTCACCTCGCGGAAGATACTGCTGTCGCTGTGCTTGTCCTCGGGAAACGTGAAGTTCAGTATGCCGATGGTGTACACGTCGTGGAGTTCATAGTTCCAGTTGCCCCGTTGGGCCTGCTCGGCGATAGGGAAAGTGGAATAATAGATGGAGCGGTCCTTGTAAAAGTCCTGGTATACATTCTGCATCTCCACGATAATGCGCGCACCGGTGTCCGTCGTGCAGTACACGTCAAAGACAGCACGACGAGCCTCTTCGTTCGTGCCGAACTTCTCGCTGTTCTTATAGGTGATGTCGGAAACGACAGGGTCGCCATTGAACAGCGCATTGAGGAAACTCATCAGCAAATCCTTGTTGAAGGGTGTGCCAAAGATGCGCTTGAAACCGAAGTCGGTCAGTGGATTGATGTATCGTTCTCCCGTGTGTATCATGGCGTAATGTTTTTTGTTACAAAGATATGACTTTTCGTTGATAACTGCAAACTTTCTACGGTTCTTTTCTTTCCCATGTTACAACATTTTTCCATCATTCGTTTTGCTTTATTGGAATAATATGCCATCTTTGCAAATGTAAACGGCGGTTTATATAAACCACGGTTTACATTTAAAGACGAGTGACATGAAATTCTACGATCGGCAGTTCGCACACTATCAGTTCGAATTCAGAGGCCTTTCATTGCAAGATATGTAAGATAGCAGAAACAAAATCAACGAGAAATTTGGTGGAGCGCAAGAAAAGTAGTAACTTTGCAGGCAATTACGCTCCAAGGGTCGTGAAAGACCCGCAACGTGATCATAGAATTCTATAACAAAACGAATAATTAAAGAAATGAAAAAAGGTATTCATCCAGAAAACTATCGCCCCGTCGTGTTCAAGGACATGTCCAACGGCGATATGTTCCTCACACAGTCTACATGCAAGACCAACGACACTGTAGAGTTTGAGGGCGAGACTTACCCAGTGGTAAAGGTAGAAATCTCCAGCTCTTCGCATCCGTTCTACACGGGCAAGAGCAAGCTCGTCGACTCGGCTGGTCGTGTGGACCGCTTCATGAGCCGCTACGGCAAACTGAAGAAGTAAATACCAAAGCCAACAGAATAGAAGCGCGATCATACGTAGTTGCATATACGTTTGATCGCGCTTTTTTCGTAAGGACCATAGAACCCTCCCGACCTCCCTAAAAGAGAGGAGAAGCAAAATACTGACATGAACAACAGAAAACTATATCAAAGATTCAATATAAGCAAAACGCAAAGGATGAGAAACACATGGTCATGGATGATCGTGTGCGCACTTGCCATTGCTACTCCCTTCCTATCCGCATGTTCCGGAGATGATGATGGGGAGCAGAAGGAAAGGGTCAGCGCCAATGCCAACGCCAACAATGCTCAAGTCTACCCGGAGTATGCCCGTTTGGAGATGCCACGCGTTAAGGACGGCAGTCGCATCATCATACACCGCACTGATGCCTTCGGTGTCAACTATATCGTGGAATGGGACGACGGCTTGCGTGCGCAGCGCTGGACATGCTATCGTCTCGACCCGAAGAACAGCATTAGAACCGGCAGTCGTAATGGCTGGTGGCACGGAAGGGATCCCTTTGCCGAAGACGACTCGATACCTGCCGCTTACCGCACGACATTAACAGACTACAGGCAGATGACCCCTCACTACGACCGTGGACATATCTGTCCGTCTGCCGACCGGCTCAACTCCAAGGAGGCCAACCGGCAGACTTATCTGCTCGGCAACATCCAACCACAGCTCAATGGCTTCAACACCGGTGTGTGGCTCTATATGGAGAATAAGATCCATGGCAACAGCTTTGATGGTATCATAGGTTGGAACCGCGATGCCTTCCGCGACACCTTATATATATGTAAGGGCGGCACGATAGACAACAACAACTACACCCGCTCCAACACATGGCTGGTCATCCCAAAATATTTCTTTGCCGCCATCCTGCGTGTCAAGAATGGACAATACAATGCTCTCGGTCTGTGGTTTGAACACAAAAACGACCACAGCACCAGCCTGAAAGCTTATGCTTGCAGCATCGACGATTTGGAGAAACGCACGGGCATCGACTTTTTCTGCAACCTGCCCGACGACCGCGAACGTACCATAGAAGCCGCCCAACCCAATGACGCTCTGTGGGGACTGAAATAAAAACAAGACCATCCATTAAATAGGCACTTTCATTGTTTGGAGTTTTAACGCTCCGCTATGCGGAATGAAGAATATCAACGAATATCAAGAACATCTTCTATATATTCGGCAATATTTGTTATTCCATCGAAGATGGAGTGTTAAAAGTCTAAACGGTTACCGTGTACCTATTTAACGGATGAACTCAAAACATCTTTATTGTGGACTGATCACTTCTTCGCGGTCATCACCACTTTCCAGTGAGTCTTGCCTTTATCCGAGCCACGCGTAGCAGCCTTGGCATTACCGGTATAGCGGTTGAACCAGAAGTCATCGACCTCATCACCATCCGAAGACCACAGATAGCCGGTGAACCTACGATCGTTGAGATTCAAATCGTTATAGGCAATGCGCATGACATAGTCTGTCGTAGAGCCACCTTCGTGCACGTTCTTGTAGGTGATATAGATGTCGCCCTTCTTCGGATCAATGTACCAGGTGAAGTCACGCTGTTTCTCCAGGTAGTCCGTCTGTGGCTTGTAATCATACTGCGTACCCGTACCCGAGATAGCCGTATTGTTGTATTGCACAAACTCAATGTCGGTCGAGTAGTCGATACTGTCAACAGCCACTCCCTGCTCATTGACTTTATAAGCTCTCATGTCACCCCGCCACTTTCCATTGAGCGTCTGCGCCATGGCTACGAAGAAGTCCTGGTTGTCGACATCATCGTCGTCGGGCCGTTGGTTATAGTCGTTGCCCCATGTCCAGTCATCGTACCAGTAATCCGGATCATCATCACAACTTGTGAAGAGCATTGGCATGGCAGCTATCACTGCCACAGCCATCATTATCTTAAACGCTTTCATATCTCAGAATTTTTAATCCACCTTACTTTATCTATCTTACTCTGCCTTTCCGAAATGTCTCACCGGTTTCGACGTGCTGTCTACCAGAGCACGCGTTTCGGTAACATTCTTTTTTGCATAGCCACCATAGTAATCATCGTAATAGTCGTCCCAATCGGTATAGCTATTCCAGTTGGGTGAGGCCACCTGCTGAAGTCTGAAGTTGACAGTCTGGTTATCATAGTAGATAGTGCCCTCGAAATAACCGTTGTAGAGTCTGTAGTCACGGATTTGCCGTGACGTTCTTTCCTCTACGAAGTACACGTTGATGACGCCGTTGGACACCGTCCACTGAATGTGATTAGCCACCTTGTTATTGCGCCATGGAGAGCGCTGGTAATAGTCGATCCAATACCCGAATAGGAATATGGATCCTGCAAGAAGCAGATCTCCGAGGATATGACTTGATAGTACTGGTCTTGGTATTCTGTTCTCAATTTCATTTTACCTTGCCACGTTCCTTCAAGCGTCATGGCGATATCACTGTCGTCGTCGCAGGAGACCAGCGTGGTAGCGGTCAGCGCGAGGAGCAGCATAGAGATTATAGACATTAACTTTTTCATTGCCTTTTCATTTTTATGTTATTGATGCCGCAAAGTTAACGCATTTCTATTAAACGGCAACGGGAAATCGGATATTTGTGAGAGGGATTTCCCTACAGTGTGAAGAGAAATCCGCTATTAATTAATCAAAAATAACCGGTAAAAGATGGGCTATCTCCATTCTTTTTTGTACTTTTGCCTTGCATTGTCTCAGAAAGGGAGGATGCAAAAACATAAGATTGTAAAACATAACAAAGATAAAGCCAAGAATAGAAAACAATGAGAACCGTTTACGAATTCAGTGTGAAAGACAGAAAGGGTAACGAAGTGTCCCTGCGCGAATATGCCAACGAGGTACTGCTCATCGTCAACACAGCCACCAAGTGTGGTTTCACCCCTCAGTATGAGGAACTGGAGAAACTCTATGAGAAATACCATGCCCAGGGCTTCGAGATCCTCGACTTCCCCTGCAACCAGTTTGGCCAGCAGGCACCGGGCACCGACGAGAGTATTCACTCTTTCTGCAAGCTCACCTACGGCACCGAGTTCCCACAATTCAAGAAGATCAAGGTCAACGGCGACGACGCTGACCCGCTCTATAAGTTCCTCAAGACACAGAAGGGCTTCGCCGGTTGGGACGAGACACATCCTATCTACCCCATCCTCGACAAGATGCTCTCCGAGGCTGATCCTAACTATAAGGAGAACCCCGACATCAAGTGGAACTTCACCAAGTTCCTGGCAAACAAAAAGGGACAGGTGGTGAAGCGCTATGAGCCCACTGAGAAGATTGACAACATCGCCAAGGACATCGAGGCGCTGTTATAATCCCCAACCCTTAAAGAAAAGGAGAACAACATGAAAACAAAATGCTTAATCATCGGCAGTGGTCCAGCCGGATACACAGCAGCCATCTACGCCGGACGCGCCAATCTCAATCCGACGCTCTACACGGGTCTGCAGATGGGCGGTCAGCTCACACAGACCACCGACATCGAGAACTTCCCCGGATTCCCCGACGGCATCGATGCCAACGAGATGATGGAGAACTTCCGCAAGCAGGCAGCGCGCTTCGATGCTGACATCCGCGACGGTGTGATCACCGATGTGGACTTCAGCCAAAAGCCTTACGTGGCTACCACCGACCGTGGTGAGAAGATCGAGGCCGACACGATCATCGTGGCTACGGGTGCTTCTGCCAAGTACCTCGGTCTCCCCGACGAGGAGAAATATCGTGGGCAGGGGGTCTCTGCCTGTGCCACCTGCGATGGTTTCTTCTACCGCAAGAAGGTTGTCGCTGTCGTCGGCGGCGGTGACACAGCCTGCGAGGAGGCCACCTATCTGGCCAATCTCTGCAGCAAGGTGTATATGATCGTGCGCAAGCCTTACCTGCGCGCTTCCGAGATCATGAAAAAGCGTGTGGAGGACAATCCCAAGATAGAGATTCTCTACGAGACCAACACACTCGGACTCTATGGCGACAATGGTGTGGAGGGAGCTCATGTGGTCTATCGCAAGGGTGAGGCCGACGAGAAGAAATACGATCTGCCCATCGACGGCTTCTTCCTCGCCATCGGTCATAAGCCCAATACCGACATCTTCCGTGGCAAGCTCGACATGGATGAGGTAGGATATATCAAGACACAAGGCGACACGCCGCGCACCAACATCGAGGGTGTCTATGCCGCCGGTGACTGCGCCGATCCCACCTACCGTCAGGCTGTCGTGGCCGCCGGATCAGGCTGCAAAGCCGCACTGGAAGCCGAGCGCTATCTGCAAGGTAAGTAAGAAGTGAACATCTAACAACCAAAATGCCATACTGCTCAGGTCGATCGACCTGAGCAGTATGGCATTTTTTATTTCTGCCCCATCAATATAAACCTCTGTTGTTGTTCTCAAACAACTGCAAGTTCAAGCTGAGGAAGGAATAGTAATAAGAGTACACTACGCACATATTGTATTTTTTGCTTTTATACTTGCTCCTTTCTAATATTTCACTTATCTTTGCAAATATAATTCTATCTAAAAGATCTGTCCATCATGCGCACTTCTGCTCTTCTGACACTTCTGTTTCTCTGTCTCCCCGCCGGTACGTTGCTCGCACAGAGCCGACACCACGGCAAGCGACCGAGCAAACTGCAAATACCCATAGACAGCCTTACCGTCAACGGCACGTCACTGGGATCTGTCGACGTGGTGACCGAAAGCCACATGAACAAAGGTCTGGTCATCAACCCACTCAACGCCCTCACGGGTCAGGCTGCCGGCGTGAACATCACGCCGGGCGAGAACCGCATGGCGCAACTCAGCTCTGTGCGTGTGCGCGGCACCACGTCCATCACCGGCGGCAACGACCCGTTGGTGATCATCGACGGCGTCTATTCCGACCTCAGTGCCCTGTCGTCGGTCTATCCCTCCGACATCGAGAGCTTCATCATTCTCAAAAACGCAGCCGAGACCGCACAGTACGGTTCGCGAGGTGCCTGCGGTGTCATCGAGGTGAAGACCAAGCGTGGCAGCGGCACTCAGTTCCATATCTCCTACGACGGAAACCTCGGCTTTGAGTCAAAATACAAGACTCTCGACATGCTCGACGCCCCAGGCTATATCGCCACGGCGCAGGCGCTCGGCCTCTATTATAAAGATGAGGGCAGTAACACCAACTTCCAAGACGTCATCACGCGCACCGGCTATATCGCCAACCACCATGTGGCCTTCAGCGGCGGATCCAAGGAGTCGAGCTACCGTGCCTCGCTGAGCGCCATGGACCACAACACCATCATCCGCACCAACTCCTATCGCAACTATGCCGCCAAGGCCGACCTCACGCAGTGGGCCTTCGACGACCTGCTGAAGATCGACTTCGGTGTCTTCGGCTCGTCACAGAAAAGCCACGACCTCTTCAACCCCTGGGAGGTCTTCTACAGTGCGGCAGCACAAAACCCGACCATCCCGGCTGCCACCAATGCAGACGGTTCCGGAGACAAGAACAACACCGCTGAGCAGATCAACCACCCGATGGTATTGCTGAAAAAGAAAAACGACACCAAGAGCCTCAACTTCGACACACACATCGACATGGACTTCAACCTCTTGGGGATGATCAGCGGTAAGAACGACGACAACGAGCCCGCGCTCCACCTGCTTCTACTCGGTGCCTACAGCTATAACTCTTTGGAGAATGCCACCTTCTGCCCTACTTGGATATGGGCACAGGGACAGGCCACCCGCGGCGAGCGCAAGACCGAGTCATGGTTGGGCAATGCACAGCTGAAGTTCGCCGACACATGGGGCGCGCACCATCTCTCCGCCACGCTGCTGACCGAATATCAGAAGAGCAACGCCAGTGGATTCTGGACGCTCGTCAAAGGCTTCACCACCAATGAACTTGGCTACGACAACCTCGGCGCTGCCTCCACCGTCCCCTACGGTGGCACGGGATCTGACGCCGACAGCCCTTCGCTGCTCTCGTTCATGGGTAGTCTGAGCTATACCCTTCTCGACCGCTACACCCTCGGCGCAAGCCTGCGTGCCGACGGCAGCTCGATGTTTGCCAGCGGACACAAATGGGGCACGTTTCCCTCTGTCTCCTTCTCCTGGGACCTGACTAAGGAACCCTTCTTCCGTCCTCTCAGCCATCTCTTCGGCATCATGCGGCTGCGCACCAGCTACGGACAATCAGGAAACCTCGGTGGCATCTCGTCGTACTACTCGCAAAACCTCGTCAGACCCATTGGCACCGTGTCGGTCGACAACACGCCCACCACGACCATGGGACTCTTCCGCAACAGCAATCCCAACCTGAGATGGGAGACACGATCGACCTTCAACGTCGGCACCGACATCAGCCTGTGGCACAACCGTGTCGTGCTCACCGCCGAATACTACTATTCGCGCACCACCGACATGCTCTATCAGTACGATGTGCCCGTGCCGCCCTTCACCTTTGACAAGCTGCTCGCCAACCTCGGCAAGATGAGCAACCAAGGTGTGGAGTTCGGACTCGGTGTCACCGCCATCAGCCATAAGGACATGGAGCTGAATGTCAACCTCAACCTCTCGTTCCAAAAGAACAAGCTCATCTCGCTCTCAGGCAACTACAACGGCTACCATCTCACGGCACCGGACATCACGGCCTTCGGCTCTCTCAGCGGTGCCGGATTCCATGGCGGCGAAAACAACATTGTCTATCAGATAGTAGGCCAACCCGTCGGCGTGTTCTACCTGCCTCACTGCAAAGGACTGGTAAAGAACGAGAACGGTTCTTATATGTACGACATCGAAGACCTCGACCACAACGGACGCGTCAACATCGAGGACGGCGGTGACCGATACGTCGCCGGACAGGCCACACCAAAATGGACACTCGGCTCGAACATCAGTTTCCGCTACAAGGACTTCGACATCTCGTTGCAGATGAACGGTGCCTTCGGTCACAAGATCTACAACGGCACGGCGCTGACCTATATGAACATGTCGAGCTTCCCCGACTACAACGTCATGAAGAAGGCGCCCGGCATGAACATCAAAGACCAGCGCGCTACCGACTACTGGCTTGAGCGGGGCGACTATCTCAACTTCGACTATCTCACCGTCGGCTGGAACGTACCCCTGCACTCACGCTATATCAGCCGTCTGCGCCTGTCGGCCTCGGTCAACAACCTTGCTACGATTACGGCCTACAGCGGACTGACGCCGATGATCAACAGCTATGTCGTCGATTCCACGCTGGGCATCGACGACAAGCGGTCCTATCCCGTCTACCGTACCTTCAGCTTCGGGGTGAGCATTCAATTCTAAGTTTCAGCGTTTCTGCCAACAAGTAAACCGTCATTCATCATGATGTCCATTCAACGTCTTCTATACTGCTTCGTCCTTGCGGCTTCCCTCTTCTCCCTGTCATCCTGTGTTGACGAGGACACCAAAGGACTGCTCCCGGAGGAGGAAGCCTACAACAGCAGCACAAATCTGTATATCAACACCGTCGCCACCTTATATAATTATATCGGCGGCAACAGCGACTCGCAAGGTCTTGAGGGCACCGTGCGCGGACTCTACGACTACAACACCTTCTCTACCGACGAAGCCATCATCCCCATCCGTGGCGGCGACTGGTACGACGGAGGCTTCTGGCAAAACCTCTACGAGCACCGCTGGACAGCCTCCGACGAGTCGCTCTACAACACATGGCTCTATCTCTACAAGGTGGCTATGCTCTGCAACCACAGCCTCGCCGTCATCGACGCCAACCGCAGCCTGCTCACCGACGGCGAGTATCTGTCCTATACCTCCGAGGTGAAAGCCGTGCGCTGCCTCTTCTACTACGAGCTCATGGATATGTTTGGCCGCATCCCTTACGTCACGAAAGATCAGGAGTCGTATGCCGATGTCAAGCAGCAGGAGCGCAGCACCGTGTTTCACAACATCATCGACGAGCTGCAGTCATGTCTGCTCTATCTTGCCAACGAGCACAGCAACCTTGAGGGTAACTACTACGGACGCATGACGCGCCCCGTAGCGCAGTTTCTGCTGGCCCGACTCTTCCTCAATGCCGAAGTCTACGCCGACGATGACTGGACCGACAACCAGCGGCCCGACGGCAAGACGATGACCTTCACCGTCGACGGACAGACGATGAACGCTTGGCAAGCCTGCATCCACTACTGCAATGAAATAGAGAAAGAGGGCTATCAGCTACAGCCCGACTACGCCTTCAACTTCAGCGTACACAACGAGACTTCCGTGGAAAACATCTTCACCATACCCATGGACAAGATCAAATACCAAAATCAGTTCTGGTATCTCTTCCGCTCACGACACTATGCCCACGGCGGCGCCATCGGCATGGATGCCGAGAACGGCACAGCTGCCACGATCTCTACAGTCCATGCCTACGGCTACGGCACCGACAGCCTCGACACGCGCTTTGCCATCAACTTCTATGCCGACACGGTGAAGGTCGACGGCAAGGTGGTGAAGATGGAAAATGGTGAGCCTCTCGTCTACCAGCCCTTGGTGATGGCTGAAAACCTCACCTACTCGCCCTACGAAAAGACGGCAGGCGCGCGCATGGCCAAATACGAGATAGACCGCAAGGCATATACCGACGGAAAACTACAGGACAACGACATCGTACTCTTCCGTTTCGCCGACGTGCTGCTCATGCGCGCCGAGGCAAAAGTGCGAAACGGAGAAAACGGACAGAGTGATTTGGATGCTGTACGCCGTCGCGTGGACATGCCCAGTCGTCCGGCAACACTCGACAACATCCTGCGTGAACGGCTGCTCGAGCTGATGTGGGAAGGCAGCCGGCGGCGAGACCTCATCCGCTATGGCCTGTTCCATAAGGCCTACGACATCAGACAGCCGATAGAGGGCGAGGACGATGCCCACACGACGGTGTTTCCTATCCCCGCAAAAGCCATTGACCTCAATAACAAGTTGACGCAGAACAAGGGCTATAAGATGGAAAAATAGAATCAAACAACGGCTTATTCGTATCGCTGCAGCACCTGCGTCATGCAGCGCACGGCAGCATAGCCATATAGGATTCATACCTTATTATTTATAGCTCCAGAGAAATTTATTCCCCACAAATGGCAAGAAATTGAAGAAAATTGTGTAAGTTTGCAATTGGAATACAATCACCCACTGCAAATTGTCAAACAGAAAACAATCATTATGAAGAGAAAGAAATTCCTTTTGGACGAGAAGGATGTCCCCCGTCAGTGGTACAACATCCAAGCCGAGATGCCCAACAAACCTATGCCGCCCCTGAATCCAGCGACCCACAAGCCGCTTCATGCCGACGACCTGGCACATATCTTCAACCAAGAATGCTCACGACAGGAACTCGACCAGGAACACGCTTGGATCAACATCCCCGATGAGGTGCGCGACAAATACTGCTACTATCGTGCCACGCCGCTGGTGCGTGCCTATGCGCTGGAAAAGGCGCTCGACACCAAGGCACATATCTATTTCAAGAA
>ERZ773245.1547-NODE-1547-length-15915-cov-14.199748_pt1 | contig 15915 bp, 10 predicted proteins | sample MGYA00580988_ERZ773245 | MGnify/ENA primary metagenome ERZ773245 (study PRJEB29015, sample SAMEA2737792) | human gut metagenome | biome: human gut; feature: human-associated habitat; material: faeces | place: China | collected 2012 ... | reverse complement strand
CCAGCACGCGCGGGTTGGAGGTGATGGTCTCGGTAGCCGTCATGCCGACGTTGGCCGCGTTGACGCCGCTGGCCGCCCACAGGCCCTTGCCCTCAACAGCGTTGGGCACCGCGGTGATGCGCAGGCCGCTGCCGGGCAGCGGGATCTCGACGCCCGAAATGACGGATTTATAGACCGCGGGGTAGTCCTGCGGCTGAAAAACGGTAAACTTTTTGGCAGTAAAATGGCCGGAGCCGGAATCGTCATTGCGGGCGATCATCGTGGACCCGTCGTAGGACGCATTTTTGCCGACCAGAATGGTGGTGCAAGCCATGGTTAAATCGTCTCCTTTTATAAGTCTATATAAGAATGCCGCGCGGTAGGGGCCGGGCATGCCCGGCCCGCGGGTTTCCCGCGAGCGTGTGCTCATGGACAGGTACCGAGCCGGACATGTCCGGCCCCTACGGGCATCCCACTATTTCCCTATTATAGAACAATCTGTGCAAATTTCAACCGTCACATTTCCTGCGCCACGCCCTGCGCGATCACACCGCTCTGGTAGGCTTCGACCAGGGCTGTCAGGTCGCGGATCAGCGCCTGCTTGCGCCCGCCCTCGTCGGTGTCGCGCACCAGAATGCGCTGGGGCGCAGTATAGATATACTCGCTCTTGCTGGCAATGTCCTCGTCCTCGTGGATGGCCTTGTCCACGCTCTCAAACGGCTGGTGGGTGCGCAAGATCAACCCGCGGGAGTTATAGACCAGTGTGTAGCCGGCTATGCCGGTGCGCCGGTGGTAGGCACGGCAGAAGCCGCCGTCAATAATGATGAGCCGCCCGCCGCCCTTGATGGGGCTTTCCCCCTCGATAGCGCGGACCGGGACATGGCCGTTCACGATGTGGCTGCCCTCGCCGGACAGGCCGAATTCGCGCAAAATATGCTCGGCGGTGCGCGGGTCGGCAATGTGCCTGTAGTAGGGGTCCTTGATCTCCACCTGGGCCGCCGGATCGGCAATATAGAGCCGCTCAAACGTCGTCATGGCGCTGCGGCCAAACAGCGGCGATTTTGCCCCGCACCACAGGTACCACAAAAAGTCCTGTCCGGCCAGCCGTGCCGGGCTGCCCGCGGGCGCGCTGTAGCCCTGGCGGGCGCGGCGGTCACAGTAGTCGAACAGCTGCTTGCCGCTGCGGGCGGTTCCCTCAAACCGAATGGCCGCAAACGCGCCGTCCTCGGTCATCGGCACTGCGCCGTGGTAGAGCAGATTGCCGTTGCACATTTTATAAAACGCGCCGTGAGCGTACAAAAATTGCACATGGCGCTGCAGGCGCTCGCTCTCGGCAAAGCTGCGCACCAGCTCAGCGGCGATCTTTTCCTCGTCGGCAGTCAGCGCGGCAGGGTTGGCCGGGTCAACGGTGGGGAAGTCGCAGTCCAGCAGGGGATAGGTCGTTCCGAAATAGTCCACCGTGCCCGCGGCAAAGTCAATGTGGTTCAAGAAGTCGCGGCCCTGCAAATCAAAATCCGGGTTGCGGGCAATGACCTGCGCCTCCAGCTTGAGCATCATAACGGTCACGGCCTTGTGCATCCGCGCGGCGGCGGTCAGGTCGCCTGCCGCTGTGCGCTGGTCGGCGTGGGGCAGCCAGCGCGAAACATCGGAATCCGCGTAAGTATGCTGGGCAAAGCGCTCCAAGCGGCGCAGGCTGATGCCGTAGCCGCCCTCCAGCGTGTCCAGATTGTTGTAGGCCAGCGTTGTTTTCAGCACGGTCATAATGCAGAGCGGGCTGCCCGCTGCCGCGCCCATCCAGACCACGTCGTGGTTGCCCCACTGGATGTCCACCTGATGATGCGCCATCAGACTGTCCAGAATGCGGTCCGGGCGCGGGCCGCGGTCAAACAGGTCGCCCACAATGTGCAGACGGTCCACAGCCAGCCGCTTGATGACCTCGCAGAAGCGGATAATATAGGCGTCGGCGCGGTCATAGCGGATGATGCTCTCAATGATCTCGCCGTAATACTGGTCCTTGTCGTGGTCCTCAAAGTGGGCGTGAAGCAGCTCGTCGAGGATGTAGCCGCAGTTCTGCGGCAGACAGTGGCGCACATGGTCGCGGGTATGCTTGCTGGACACGAACCGGCACAGGTCGATGAGCCGCAGCAGCGTCATGCGATACCAGGCGTGCAGGTCTTTCTGGCGGGCTTTCAGCTCGGGCAGCTTCTGATTGGGATAATAGATGAGCGTCGCCAGCTCGGCACGCTCCTCGGCGGGGACACCGTTGCCAAGCACCGTGTCGATTTTTTCACGGATGACACCCGATGCGCTGTTTAATATATGTACGAACGCTTCGTGCTCGCCGTGCAGGTCACTCATGAAGTGCTCGGTGCCCTTGGGCAGACGGAGCAGGGCCTCAATGCGGATGATCTCGCTGGCCGCGGCGGCCACGGTCTGGTATTTCTGAGACAGCAGGCGCAGATAGCGCAGATGCTCATCGGAATATTGCACGGGCAGGACCTCCCTGTACTTTTCTTTCATCTACATGGAATTATAGCACACCTTGCGGCAAAACAAAAGGCCGCAGCCCGGAATTCTGGGCTGCGGCCTGATGATTTTTAGGGCAGGGACTCTGTAGGGGCGGATTCTATATCCGCCCGTGGACGTTTACCCTGCGTTCATCTTTTTTCACAACGGGATGCTGCCAAGCGGGCGCATATAGAATGCGTCCCTACGGTGCAGCATGGCTGCACATTTTTTTTGCAATCACTCGATCTCGATCAGCGTCTGCTTCGGCTCGAGCTTCTTGGCCTCGGCCTTGGGCAGATGCAGGGTCAGGATGCCGTTCTCAAACTTAGCGCTGATGTCCTTGGGCTCCAGCTCCTTGCCGACATAGAAGCTGCGTGCGCAGCTGCCGGTAGCACGCTCCTGGCGGATATAGCGGCCCTCGTTGTCCTTGTCATCCAGCTCCTCATTGCGCTGGGCGCTGATGGTCAGATAGCCGTTGTCCAGATCGAGCTTGACATCCTCTTTCTTGAAGCCGGGCAGATCAACGAACACATCGTAGCTGTCCTTGTTCTCGCGGACATCGGTTTTCATCACATTGGCGGCACGTTTGCCAAACATACCGCGGGGGGCAGCGGCCTTCATGGCGCGGTCAAAATCGTGCTCCCAATCGTTGCTGAACAGATCATCCATCAAAGCCTCATTGAACATATACGGAACCATCATCATAAGTCATTCCTCCAATTTTCATCGGCCGCCCGTTTTGTTTGTGAGCGGTTGACTTTTGATACACATTGTTGCGTTCCCTTTGGGGATTCGGTTCTTCCGTTCCTCTTTCCCTTGGAACGCCTCTATAATAGCACCGAACATTAGCACTGTCAATAGTAGAGTGCTAATGTTTACATGTTATGTAATGTTTGTTCACAAAATATGTAATAAGTTTGAAAATAGATCGCAGCCACGTTGCAATCAGGGCTTGCCTGTAGGGGCCGGGCATCCCCGGGCAGCCTTTGCTTTCTAAAGCCTGCTCACGGGGGAGAAGGCTTCTCATCTTTACATTATGTCGTATTCAATCGGCGTCTCAAACAGCCGTGCCGCCTTCTCCCGGTCCCCGGTCTGGCCCAGCGCCCACATCAGCTTGACGGCGACAGCCTCGGGGGTCATGTCGCGGGCCTCCAGGACGCCGGGCAGCTCACCGACGGCGCGGCCCACCTCGTAGACGGCAAGGTCGCAGCCCTCGTGCGGGACCTGCGTGGTAAACACCGCCAGCCGCCCGCTCTCACACCAGCAGCGCAGGGCGGCGAACATCTCGCCGTGCTCCCCGCCCGGCAGGCCGCCGACGCCGAAGCTCTCCAGCACCAGTGCGCGGTAGTGCGGAGCCAGCAGCGGGATGATGTCCGCCCGCATGCCCGGCACAAGCCGCAGCACAAAAACGGCGGGCTCAAGCCTTTCATAGAACCGCACGGGCGGCTGGTCCGCGGGGCGGCGCAGAAACGTCACCAGCCGCGTGTCGCGGAACACCGCGGTCTCGGGGTAGTCGATGCTGGAAAACGCATTGAAGCTGCGCGTCCGCGTCTTGCGCGCGCGTGTGCCCAGAATGACCTTGTTGTCAAACACCAGCTGCACGCCCCATGCGCCGTCGCTGACCGCGTAGACGAACGCGCGGTAGAGGTTGTTGCGCGCGTCGGTATCGCGGTTGTAGATGGACTTCTGGCTGCCGGTCAGCACAACGGGCTTCGCGCTGTTCTGCACCATGTAGCTGAGCGCCGCGGCGGTGTAGGCCATCGTGTCTGTGCCGTGGGCGATGACAAAGCCGTCGCAGGCATCATAATTTTCTTTGATGCAGCGCACGATGATCTGCCACTGCGCTGGGCCGACGTTCGTCGAATCCAGGTTGAACACCTGCACAGCGCTGACCTCGCACAGGTCAGCCAGTTCGGGCACGCAGGCCAGCAGCTCCTCTGACGTGATGGCCGGGGCCAGCCCGCCCGCCGCCGTAGGGCGGCTCGCAATCGTCCCGCCTGTGGCGAGAAGCAGAATTTTTTTCATCAAAGTACCTCACTTCCTTGGCCCCCTCTGCGAGGGGGCTCCGCCCGCAGGCGGTGGGGGAGAGAGCTTCGCGGTTATCCGAAATATTTCGGGTCATGGCAAAGTTCTCTCCCTCCGGCCCTACGGGCCACCGCTCCCCTTCTGGCGCAAGCGCCACCTCCCCCGTATCGGGGGAGTCTGTCTCGCAGAGGGAGGCAAGAGCTTTTCACTCCGCCCACATCAGATGCCGCTCCGCGACGACCTGGGCGTCCAGTGTGCGCGGACCTGCCGTAAAGCGCACGGTCACGCGGCGGCCCGCAACGCTTTCCACAGTGCCGGGGCCAAAGACGGCATGCCGCACATGGGCACCGACGGCGGTGATGCTGTCCACATCCACAGGCGGCAGTGGGGCGCGTGCCGCGGGCGGGGGTGTGCGGCGGCCCGCGGGCTCGGCGTCGTGGCGTTTGTGGGGGCCGGGCAGACCGGACAGCACCTCATCCACAAAGGCCGAGCGCTCCGCCGCGCAGTCAAACAGCACCAGCTGCTGCCGTGCGCGGGTCATGGCCACGTAAAACAGCCGCCGGTCCTCCTCATACTGCTGTGTCTCACCGGGCGTGCGGCAGCACAGCTCCGGCTTGGCGGGCAGGATGCCGTCCAGCACATCCAACAAAATGACCCGGTCATATTCCAGCCCCTTGGCCGAGTGGATCGTCGAAAGCAAAAACCTGCACCCGGGCGGATTCTCATGGTTTTGTATGATGCTGCGCAGCTTTTCCAGCCGACGCAGCAGGTGCCGCGGCGTCGGCTCCTGTGCGCCGAGCATTTCCAGCACGGCCAGCTTCGTGCGGTCCATGCCGTTTTTGTCCAGATATTTGCCGTAGCCCAGCTGGTCGGCCAGGAACCGCACCGCATCGTCCGCGGCCATTTTGGGCAGACGCGCCAGACCGTCCGCCACGTCAGCCATGGCGGCGCGGGTGCGCGGACGGATGCTGTCCTCATTCAGCAGGGCTGTCCAGCAGCCCTGCCCGTACTGCCGCGCCTGATTGCAGGCAAACAGCGCCTGTGCGCGGGTGACGGGCACACCGAATTTGTAGTAGCAGCGCAGAAAAGTTTCCCCATCCGCGGGGTGTGCGGCCAGCGTGAAAATATCGGTCACATCGCGGACGATCTTGTTGGTAAAAAAGGTCTGGTCCACTGCCTTGCAGGCGTAGGGGATGCCCCGCCGCTCGCACAGGTCGATGATGGGCAGTGCGCTCTCGTGGTTGCGGAACAGCACCGCCGTCCCGGTATCGCAGTGCTGCGCCGTCTCAAACAAGAATGGCAGCTGGTCGGCGCGGCGCGGCACGGTGACGATCTGCAGCGGTGCGCCGGGACCCTGCGTCGGCGCGATGGTCTTGGGGCGGCGATAGCGGTTGCGCGCCACAAAGCGGTTGGCAGCCTCCAGAATCGGCTCTGTGGAGCGATAGTTCTGCTCCATCAGCAAAATCTGTGCGCCGGGATAGGTCTTTTCAAAGTCCATAAGCGCCTGGGGGTAGGCGGCGCGGAAGCCGTAAATGCTCTGGTCCTCGTCGCCGACCATAAAGATATTGCCGCTTTCCTGCGCCAGCACGCGGATAATTTCATGCTGTACCTTGGACGTATCCTGCGACTCATCGACGCAGAAATACTTGTACCGCTTGCGGAACGCCGCCGCAACCGCGGGCGCACCGCGCAGGATTTGCAGCGCAAAGCAGAGCTGGTCGTCGTAGTCCATTTTGTGCGCGGCCTTCAGCGCCTTCTGGTAGCCGCGGTACAGATCAGGCAGATTCTCAATGTCGGTTTCCAGCTCGTCCAATTCCGCGTCGGTCAGGCACATATTTTTAATGTAGGTGATGGCCGTGCGCAGATCCTTGACCGTGCTCTCGGCGGGGTACTCGTGGTTTGTGTCCTGCCACAGCCGCATGAGCAGCGGCGTGGTCTCGCTCTCATTGCGGATGAGCTCCGGCGGGGTACGGCCATACATGCGGCTGTACAGCGCGATGATGCGCGCCGCCACACCGTTGATGGTGCGGAACTCCAGCCGTGCGGCCAATTCGCCGCCGAACCGCGCCGCGAACCGGGCGCGCATCTCCTGCGTGGCGGCGACGGTGTAGGTCATTGTCAGGATGGCTTCCGGCGCAATGCCGCAGACCTCGGTCATATAGCCCAGCCGGGTGATGAGCACGGTGGTTTTGCCGCTGCCCGGCACCGCCAGCAGCAGCACCGGGCCGTTGACCGCCTCCACCGCCGCGCGCTGTTGGTCGTTCAGGGCCGCCAGATGGGCCGTTTCAAATATAGCCTTGTCCATGGCAGCTCCTTTCGTGCAGTATAAATTGCCGCACAGTAGGGGCCGCACATGTGCGGCCCGCAGCTTCACGGGGGACGCCCGCCTATAGGCAGGCCGCGGGCCGGGCATGCCCGGCCCCTACAGTGTTTCCCTATTGTACCATACATTCCGCGCAAAAGCAAAGCTCCCCACCGGATCAGCGGGGAGCAGAGCTGTTACACACGGTTCAGGTTCGCCAGGCAGACCTTGTCACCGTCGATCAGGTCCAGCGTGCCGATGTCTGTCAACCTTGCAAAGTGTAAAAACCTGCAGCGTTTCAGCCCGCGTATTTTGTCACCCCCAAGTCTTGGATAAACGCGCACACTGTGGTACAATATGTAAGAAAGAGCAAACTCCCCATAACCAAAGGACGTCACCATGAAACAAGGCAATTTGAATATACGCTGCACCGAAGATTACGCGGTGCTGTACTGGGATAAACCCGCCGCCGCACCCAGCGGGGCGGAATACACGGTCTCCCTGAACGGCGAGGCCATTGGCCGCACAGACCGCACCCATTTTACGATAGAGGGGCTGAGCTACGGCAGTGCCTTCCGGGTGGACGTGGTCAGCGGCAGCTACTGCATCGGCTCGGCCACGCTGCAGTTCGGCAGGGAAAAACGCCGCATCGACATTACCGCCGCGCCCTACTTCTGCAAGGGCGACGGCCATATCCTGAACACCGACAATTTACAGCGGGCCATCAACGACTGCGGCGCGGACGATATTCTGTACGTGCCGGCGGGCGATTTCCTGACCGGCGCACTGCGGCTGCACAGCGATCTGGAAATTTATCTGGCCAAGGGCGCGGTCCTGCAGGGCACAACGAACATTCACGACTATTCGCCCCGCATCCCCAGCCGATTTGAGGGCACCGAGATGCGCTGCTACTCAAGCCTTTTGAACGCGGGCGACATGAACCACAAGACCGGCCCAAACTGCCGCAATATCATCATCCGCGGCAGGGGCACGATCTGCGGCGGCGGGCAGGAGCTGGCCCGCAAGATCATTGAGGACGAGCGTGCCCGCATCAAGAGCTTTCTGGACGACAACCGGGAGCTCGTCGAAAGCTGCGAGAACAGCGACACGATCCCGGGCCGCGTCCGCCCGCGGCTTATCAATTTAAGCAACTGTGAGAACGTCTGGATCAGCGGTATCACGCTGAAAAACGGCCCGTCCTGGAACGTCCACATGATCTACTGCGACGACATCCAGACCGACCACTGCACCTTTGTGTCCGAGGGCGTCTGGAACGGCGACGGCTGGGACCCGGACTCCTCAACGAACTGCACCTTATTTGCGTCGGAGTTCTCCACGGGGGACGATGCTGTCGCCATCAAGAGCGGCAAGAACCCCGAGGGCAACGAAATCAACCGTCCCTGCGCGCATATCCGGGTGTTTGACTGCCGCAGCGACTGCGGCCACGGCATCTGCATCGGCAGCGAGATGAGCGGCGGCGTGGAGGACGTGCAGATCTGGGACTGCGATCTGGCAAACTCGCTGTCCGGCATCGAGATCAAGGCCACGCCCAAGCGCGGCGGCTATGTGCGCGGCGTGACCGTGCGGGACTGCATTACGCCCCGCGTCATGCTGCACAGCGTACCGTACAATGACGACGGTGTGCCCGCCGGTGCCCCGCCGAAGCTCGAGCACTGCTTCTTTGAGCGGCTGACCCTGACCGCCGAGGTGCTGGACCATGACCGCAGCCGGCACGATGCCGCCCCGATTGAGATTGCGGGCTTTGACAAGCCGGGCTATGAGGTCGAAGACATTGTCTTTAAGGACATTACCATCACCAAGCCGTCCGTCGCCCTGCCGCTGGGGCTGTGCAAGGGTGTGACGCTGAGCAATCTTGCGTGTGTGAAGGAATAAGCCTAAAGCCTCCCTTTGACAAGAGAGGCCATCCTCCCCACTTTATGAACAAATCTTAAAACTTCCTTACACCCTCTTGCACCGCGGTGCAGGAGGGTGTATTATTATCGTGTTTTAATAATTAACACAAGCCAACTATTAACAGGAGGTGTTCACCAATGGGCACTGAAGCCCCTTATCTGAGCGGGGTGTTCCGCTTTGTGGCGCGGCTGCACACACTGTCCAAGCGCGGGATGCGCATGGCACTGGCCGGGCAGCCCAAATGCCGCTATGGCATGCTGCAAAGTCTGTACAATCTCATTGAGCAGCACGGCCGCGACGGCGCGATCTATGTCTCGGACATTGCGCGGCAGATGCACCAGCCGATGCCGGCGATTTCCCGCGGGCTGCGTCAGATGGAGCAGGACGGCCACATCGTCCGCGAGACCGACCCCAAGGACCGCCGCAAGACGCTGGTACGCATCACCCCGGCAGGGGAGCGCGCCCGCAAAGCCAATGAGCAGGCCATGAACGACTACTTTGCCCGCATCATGGCGCGGCTGACCCCAGAGCAGCTGGCGCAGGCCAACGCCGTAAAGGACGCTCTGCTCGCCGCCATCGAGGCCGAGAACGCCGCTATGAAAACCGATTTGAAAGGAGAACCCCCGCATGACGAAAATTTTTAAGCAGCTGGGGCGGCACTGGGCGGCCTGCCTGGCCGTCGTTGCGCTGCTCATCGTGCAGGCATACTGCGATTTAAGCCTGCCCGACTACACAAGCAAAATTGTGGACACCGGCATCCAGCAGGGCGGCATTGAAAGCCCCGTGCCCGACACCGTCCGCAGCACAACGCTGCAGGCGCTCGAGCTGCTCATGTCCGAGGACGACGCCGCACTGGCGGACGAAGCCTACTCCGCCCCCGACGCGGACGGTATGCGCACACTGAACCCGGACGCGGACACCGCCGCGCTGGAAAATGCGTTCACAACGCCGGACGTTGTGCTGTACATGGCCGCGGCAAAGAATGCCGCCACTGCCGCCGATACCACCGACACCGTGGTCCCCACGGCCTATGACCTCGACGCCGTCGCCACGCAGCTGGCCGCCGCGTCCCAGGCCCCCGGCGCACGGGAAATGCTGCAGAGCCAGCTGACGGACGGTCTCGCCCAGCTGGACGAGACCGTCGCCGACAGCCTGTCCAGCCAGGCCATGCTGCTCGTCGCGCTGGAATATGACGCTCAGGGCATTGCCCATGACGTGCAAATGTCCTATCTGCTGCGCACGGGCGGCCAGATGCTGGCTTTAACGCTGCTCATGGTCGCCGTGGCCGTCGCCGTAGGCTTTATTGCGTCCCGCGTCTCCGCCGCCATTGGCCGTGACCTGCGCCGCGACGTGTTCAGGACCGTCGTCGGCTACTCCAACGCCGAAATCGAAAAATTTTCCACTGCTTCGCTGATTACCCGCACCACGAACGACATCCAGCAGGTGCAGTTCGTCTGCGTGATCCTGCTGCGCATGGTGGCCTACGCGCCCATTTTGGGCATTGGCGGCATTATGCACGTTGCCAGCGGCAACACGGGGCTGGAATGGATCATCTTTGTGGCCGTGGCCGCACTGCTGGCGCTCATCGCCGTTTTGATGAACGTAGCCATGCCGAAATTCAAGCAGATGCAAGTTTTGGTGGACCGGCTGAACCTTGTCAGCCGCGAAATCCTGACCGGCATTATGCCCATCCGCGCGTTCAGCCGCGAGGAATTTGAGGAAAAGCGCTTTGACAGGGCCAACACCGACCTGATGAAGACCCAGCTGTTCACCAACCGCACGATGGTCGCCATGATGCCGTTTATGACACTCATCATGAACGGCACGAGCCTGCTCATCGTCTGGTTCGGCGGCAAGGCGATGGATCTGGGCAGCATGCAGGTGGGCGAGATGATCGCGTTCATCACCTACACGATGCAGATCGTCATGTCGTTCCTCATGCTCTCGATGGTCGCCGTCATGCTGCCCCGCGCCGGTGTGGCTGCGGACCGCATTGACGAGGTCATCAAGACCCCCTCGACCATCCATGACCCCGCTGCGCCCAAGGCACTGCCCGCGGACGGCACCCACGGCGTTGTGGCGTTCCATGACGTCAGCTTCCGCTATCCCGGCTCCGACGAGGACGCACTCGAGCACATCAGCTTCACGGCCAGACCCGGCGAGACAACGGCCATCATCGGCTCCACGGGCTGCGGCAAATCTACGCTGCTCAACCTGATCCCGCGCTTCTACGATGTGACCGAGGGCAGCGTGACGATTGACGGCGTTGACGTGCGCGACATGACCCAGGCACAGCTGCACGACGAGCTGGGCTATGTACCGCAGAAGGGCGTGCTGTTCAGCGGAACGATCGCATCCAATCTGAAGTTCGGCGGCGACCACATCACCGACGCCGACGCAGAGCAGGCCGCCGAGATTGCCCAGGCCACGGAGTTCATCTCCGCCAAGCCAGAGGGCTTCGACAGCCCGATTGCCCAGGGCGGCAGCAACGTCTCCGGCGGGCAGAAGCAGCGCCTTTCGATTGCCCGCGCCATTGCCAAGCACCCGCAGATCTATCTGTTTGACGACAGCTTCTCGGCGCTGGACTACAAGACCGACGTGGCGCTGCGCCGTGCGCTGAAGGCTAAAACCGACAACGCCACAGTCATTATTGTGGCGCAGCGCATCTCCACCGTGCTGCACGCGAACCAGATCCTGGTGCTGGATGAGGGGCGCATCGTCGGCAAGGGCACCCATGCCCAGCTGATGGAAAGCTGCCCCGCGTATCAGGAAATTGCGCGCAGCCAGCTGAGCCAGAAGGAACTGAATTTGCAGAAGGAGGGTGAGTGATATGCCAAGACACGGACGCATGACGACGGAGCGCGCCAAGGACTTCAAGGGCACGCTGCGCCAGCTGCTGGCCGCCATGAGCAAGTATAAGCTGTCGCTGGTCGTCGTCATTGTTTTTGCTGTTCTGTCAACCATTTTCAACATTGCAGGGCCGAAGATCCTGGCCAAGGCCACCACGGCGCTGGCCACCGGCTGGATCGCCAAGCTGCGCGGCGTGGGCGGCATCGACTTTGCCTACATCGGCAAGGTGCTGCTGTTCCTGCTGGGCATGTACCTGCTGTCCGCGGCGTTCAGCTTCATTCAGGGCTGGCTCATGTCCGGCCTGTCGCAGAAGGTCTGCTACGACTTCCGCGACCAGATCAGCAAAAAGATCAACCGCCTGCCGCTGGCCTACTTTGAAAAGCGCACCGTCGGCGAGGTGCTGTCCCGTATCACAAACGACGTGGATACGCTGGGCCAGAGCCTGAACCAGAGCGTGACCCAGCTGATCACCAGCGTTGCGACGATGGTCGGCGTGCTCATCATGATGCTGTCCATCAGCCCTAAAATGACGCTGATTGCCCTGCTGATCCTGCCGGTTTCGCTGGCGCTGGTACTGGTGGTCGTCAAGTTCAGCCAGAAGTATTTCAAGGCGCAGCAGGCGACACTGGGCGTTGTCAACGGTCAGGTCGAGGAGGTCTACTCCGGCCACAACGTCATCAAGGCGTTCAACCGCGAGGCCGCCGTGCTGGACGACTTCAACGACGCGAACGATAAGCTGTACGAATCCGCGTGGAAATCGCAGTTTTTGTCTGGCCTGATGCAGCCCATCATGAACTTTGTGGGCAACTTGGGCTATGTGGCCGTCGCCATCGTCGGCAGCATTTTTGCCGCAGCGGGCGCCATCACCATCGGCGATATTCAGGCGTTCATCCAGTACGTCAAGAACTTCACCCAGCCCATCCAGCAGCTGGCGCAGGTGTCCAACATGCTGCAAAGCATGACCGCCGCCGCCGAGCGCGTCTTTGAATTTTTGAACGAGCCCGAGGAGGACCAGCTGGCCGACCCCGCCCGCCGCGCCGACCCCGCCTGCATCGACGGTCAGGTCACGTTTGACCATGTAAAGTTCGGCTACACGCCGGAAAAGACCGTCATCCACAATTTCAGCTGCAATGTCAAGCCTGGCCAGAAGGTCGCCATCGTCGGCCCCACCGGCGCGGGCAAGACCACAATGGTCAAGCTGCTCATGCGGTTCTACGATGTGGATTCCGGCGAAATTTTGCTGAATGGCCATAACGTCAGGGACTTTGACCGCAGCGATCTGCGCGAGGGCTTCGGCATGGTGCTGCAGGATACCTGGCTGTTCAAGGGCACGATCATGGAGAACATTCGCTATGGCCGTCTGGATGCCACGGACGCGGAGGTCATTGCCGCCGCGAAGGCTGCAAACGCCGACCACTTTATCCGCACGCTGCCCGGCGGCTACCAGATGGAGCTGAACGAGGACGCCTCCAACGTCAGCCAAGGCCAGAAGCAGCTTTTGACGATTGCCCGCACGATTTTGGCGGACAACCGCATCCTGATCCTCGATGAGGCGACATCGAGCGTTGACACCCGCACCGAGCAGCGCATCCAGACGGCTATGGACCGCCTGATGCAGGGCCGCACGAGCTTCGTCATTGCGCACCGCCTGTCCACCATCCGCGATGCCGATTTGATTCTGGTCATGCGCGAGGGCGACATTGTCGAGCAGGGCACCCACGACGAGCTGATCGAAGCCGGCGGGTTCTATGCCGATTTGTACAACAGTCAGTTTGAGGATGTGACGGCGTAAGACCAAAACAAAAAAGTCGAAAGTGTGCCAAATCCGTTGCACGCTGTCGATTCAGACTGTTAAAAGAATTGCATTCCCGCCTTATTGCGTGTGTAGGGGCGACCATTGGTCGCCCGCCAACTTACCGCAGCAACGCATTTTTCGGGATAGTTTCTTGCAAGGCAAACGGGCACGGGCGAGCAATGCTCGCCCCTACAAGAGTTTCTCGACAGTCTGAGCCACCCATTTATGAGCAGCATCCGCAGGGTCGCCCTCATCCGGCCCTGCGGGCCACCTTCCCCCGCGGGGGAAGGCTTTTCTTTTATTGACACCCCTGCTATAATAGTAACCAAAGGGGGCATTACCTGTGGATTATGCAAAACTTACGGCGCAGGCGCGGCAGGCTGCGGAAGAACTGCTGCAGGCTGCGCATCTTGAGACCGGGGACATTTTTGTGGTCGGCTGCTCCAGCAGCGAGATCATGGGCGGGCGCATCGGCAAGGATTCCAGCATGGAGGCTGCCGCTGCCGTGCTGGCGGGCGTGCTGCCGCCATTGCAGGAGCAGGGCGTCTATCTGGCCGCCCAGTGCTGTGAGCATCTGAACCGTTCTATCGTCATTGAGCGCGAGGCCGCGAAGGCCAACGGCTATCAGATCGTCTCGGCCATTCCGCAGCCCCACGCGGGCGGCAGCTGGGCCACGAACTGCTGGCAGCGCTTTAACGACCCCGTCCTTGTGGAGGAGGTCAGGGCCGCCGCGGGCATGGACATCGGCGGCACGCTGATCGGTATGCACCTGCGCCGCGTGGCTGTGCCGGTGCGCTTGTCGATGGACCACATCGGGCAGGCAATTCTGCTCTGCGCCCGCACCCGTCCGCCGTTCATCGGCGGTTCCCGCGCCGTTTACAGTCAGGAGGAAGTGCGATGATTCCCGAAGCCCAGAAGCAGCAGATGGCCGAGGCCGTCGCGAAGATCCGTGAGACGATGGCCGCTGCCGCCAAGGCCGCAGGCCGCGACCCGGCAGAGGTGCGCCTTTGCGCCGCCTGCAAGACCCGAACGGTGGAGGAGGTGCGCTACAGCGCCGACCTGCCCATTGACCTTTTCGGTGAAAACCATGTGCAGGAGCTGGTCGAAAAGACCGACGCGAACGCCTACAACGGCAAGCCCGGGCACTTCATCGGGCATTTACAGACGAACAAGGTCAACAAGGTCGTAGGCCGCGCCGCGCTGATCCAGAGCGTAGACAGCACGCGCCTTTTGGATAAGATCGATACCGCCGCGGCCCGTCTGGGGCTGGTGCAGGACATTCTCGTCGAGATCAACATCGGCGAGGAGGCCAGCAAGAGCGGCGTGGACGCCGACAGCCTGTTCCCGCTTTTGGAGGCTGCCGCCGCCAGGGAGCACATCCGTCTGCGCGGCCTGATGGCGATCCCGCCCGCCGACGCCGACGACACCGAGACCCGCCGCTTTTTTGCACAGATGCGGGAACTTTTGGCCAGAGCCGACGCCCAGCACTATGACCGGGCACAGATGGACATTCTGTCCATGGGCATGAGCCACGACTACGCCGCCGCCATCGCCGAGGGCGCGACCATCGTCCGCGTCGGCACGGCGATTTACGGCGCACGGGATTACAGCAAAAAGGCACAATTTCAGGCTTCCCCCGCGGGGGGACCTGTCCGCGAAGCGGACTGATGAGGGCAAAGCTTCCGCAGCGACCCGTTCACGGGATTTCGCCGCAGACTCGCCCCTCATCCGACCCTTCGGGCCACCTTCCCCTGCGGGGGAAGGCTTTTTTATTTTCTCCCCCTGTATTCCCGCGGCGTCATTCCGTACCGCTTTTTGAACAGACGGTTGAAGTAGGACAAATTCTCAAACCCGCATTGCTCCGCAATCGCCAGCACAGTGTCGCTGCCGCTGCGCAGGGCATCGGCGGCGGCGTTCAGGCGTTGCTCGTTCAGGTATTCGGTAAAGCCCTGCCCGGTCATTTTCTTGAACCAGCGCATAAAATGGCTGGGGCTGCATCCGCAGGCCGCTGCTGCGTCTGTCACATGCAGCGCCCCCGCGTAGCCCTCATTCACAAGCTGCACCACGGTTTTCAGCCGCCGGGTGTCGGGGGTATCGGCAGGGGGCAGGTCTCCGGTGCGGCCCACCAGCGCCGCCAGAAACAGCAGCAGCTCGCCCTTTATACAGAGTTCATATCCCACGTCTTTGATCTTGTTGAATTCCTCCGCCGCGTGCAGGCACCGCACCGCCCAGTTGTAGCCCCAGTCTTCCGGGCCAAGGCGCATGGGCAGAGCCAGACGTCCGCTCTGCAGCGGCAGCAGGTACTTCTCGGCACAGATGTCACCGGCGCCGCCCAGCAGCTCCAGCTCAAAGATGATGTTCTCATATTCCATTGCCTCACCGGGCAGCTGGCGCAGGGCGTGCAGTACGCCGGGGGCAAACACGTAAATGTCGCCCGCCTGTGCCGTGTAGGTCGTCAGCCCGGCCTGCACGATGCCGCGCCCTTTTTTGACAAAGACCAGCTCCATGCTGTCCTGCCAGTGCAGCGCCACCTGCGGAAAGT
>ERZ773245.1543-NODE-1543-length-15946-cov-5.329432_pt1 | contig 15946 bp, 7 predicted proteins | sample MGYA00580988_ERZ773245 | MGnify/ENA primary metagenome ERZ773245 (study PRJEB29015, sample SAMEA2737792) | human gut metagenome | biome: human gut; feature: human-associated habitat; material: faeces | place: China | collected 2012 ... | reverse complement strand
TCCGCCTTATCCGCGTAGTCCGCGTACCCATTCCCTCGCCGCTAAATTATCATTTCGTGAACAGCAATTCCCTATATTTCGGCAACGGCCAGATCTCGTCGTCAACTTCCATTTCGAGGTGATCGATGTGGTCACGTATCTTTTCCAGATAAGGACGGACATTTTCTTCGTAGGCGAAAGCCTTGTCCTTGTAGCTATCCATGTGATTGGCAACTTTACGGGCTTCGGTCATTTCGCGTACCAGAACCTTGATGGACGTTACTCGTTTGGATATTTCACGTATCAGTTCCTTGCGGTCAGCACTCAGTACTTCGTATTCTTCGGGAGAGAAGATTTCCTTGAGGCCACGTAAATTCTCTAACAGACGGTTTTGGTAGCTGACTGCAATGGGGACAATGTGATTGATGGCCAGATCACCCAGTACACGGCTTTCTATTTGCACTTTCATCGTGTACTTTTCCAGTTCCACTTCCAGGCGGCAGGCAAGCTCTGTTTCATTGAAGATGCGTTCACCTATCAGTACGGAACGAGACTGGTTATCCATATAATGCATCAGAGCTTCGGGGACGTGGCAGATGTTCGTCAATCCGCGACGGGCAGCTTCCTTTTTCCATTGATCTGAATAGCCGTCACCTTCGAATCGGATAGCTTCGGAAGCAATAATGGTTTCTTTCAGAACACGGAAGATGGCTTCATCTTTACCGATTCCTTCTTCCATCAATTTGTCGATAGAGGCTTTGAATTCATTTAACTGGTTTGCCATAGCTGCATTTATGGCAATCATGGCAGCGGCACAGTTGGAAGAAGAACCGGCAGCACGGAATTCAAAACGATTTCCGGTGAAAGCAAACGGAGAAGTACGGTTGCGGTCTGTCGTGTCGAGAAGGATTTCAGGAATACGTCCGATTCCTAATTTAAGGGTTGTCTTCTCTTCAGCCGTCATCTTGTCATCGCCTACCTGGCGTACGATATCATCCAGAGTAGCCGATAATTGTCTGCCCAGGAATATGGATAGAATAGCGGGCGGTGCTTCATTGGCACCCAGACGGTGGCTGTTGCCGGCACTCATGATAGAGGCGCGCAGCAAATTCTGATTCTTATAGACCATCATCAGTACATTCACCAGGAAAGTCAGGAAGAGCATGTTGCCTTTAGGATTCTTGCCGGGTGCAAAAAGATTGATGCCGGTATCAGTGCAGAGTGACCAGTTGTTGTGTTTTCCCGAACCGTTTACACCGCTGTATGGCTTTTCATGCAGCAATACGGCAAAGTTATGCTTACGGGCGATACGTTTCATCAGGTCCATTACTAACTGGTTATGATCGTTGGCAAGGTTGGCATTCTCAAAGATGGGAGCCAGTTCAAACTGGTTGGGTGCAACCTCGTTATGGCGTGTTTTTGCCGGAATACCCAGTTTGTGACATTCTATTTCCAGTTCTTTCATAAAGGCTGTTACCCGTGGCGGAATAGAACCGAAATAGTGGTCTTCCAACTGTTGGTCTTTGGCGGAAGAATGTCCCATTAGCGTGCGTCCGGTCAGGCAAAGGTCGGGGCGGGCGTTGTATAGGGCAGAGTCTACCAGGAAGTATTCCTGTTCCCAGCCTAAATTAGTAAACACGCGGGTTACATTTTTATCGAATAACTGGCATACTTCCGTGGCAGCTTTGTCTACGGCACCGAGTGCTTTCAGCAATGGAGTTTTGTAGTCCAGCGCTTCGCCGGTATATGAGATGAAGATTGTAGGGATACACAGAGTTGTATCTACCACGAAGGCGGGAGAGGAAACATCCCATGCTGTATATCCGCGTGCTTCAAATGTATTACGGATGCCTCCATTGGGGAAAGAAGAAGCGTCCGGTTCCTGTTGGATGAGCAATTTGCCGGAGAAGCGTTCAATTACATTTGAATTTTCTCCGAATTCGATGAATCCATCATGTTTCTCAGCTGTACCATCCGTTAGCGGTTGAAACCAGTGAGTGTAATGAGTAACGTTCAGGGATTTGGCCCAACTTTTCATGCCGTTTGCTATCAGGTCAGCTATCTCTCTACTGATGGGAGTTCCTTTTTCGATAGCATCTGTTACAGCTTTGTAAGCTTCTCTGGGTAGATATTCCTGCATTTTCTTACGGTCGAACACGTGGCTTCCGTAGTAATCGGATAATTTGTTCGAAGGGGTTGTAACTTCAAGAGGGCGCCGGTTGGCAAGCTCTTGCAAGGCGTAAAATCTCATTTTTGACATATTTGTCCTTCTTTTGTTGGTTGTTGGGCGCAAAATTATATGTTTTTTCCGGAAGTACCCCTATTTTTTAGGGGGTATTATTGAAAATAATGTGTTTTTTATGCGGATACCCCCTAAAATATTCGGGGATGTTGCAGGAAAAATTCTTTTAGGGGATTTTATCTCCGCTCTTTTCTATATTAAAGTTATATCTGGGCTGTAATGAAGAATCTTTCATCTGGTTTCTTAAAAAGAGAGGTATTTCGTCGTTTTACAACCTTTTTTTCTATATTTGTCCCTATATATTTGGAGGTATTGCCGTTGAAACGCGTCTTTTGTATAGGAACCTTGCTATGTCTTTTGCTTTCAGCTTGTCCGAAAGTGCAGGCAGCTTCTATCCCTGATCCTTACGATGCGAGCTTGCTTTCTGCGGACTCTATTATGAAGAAAGTCATCTTCTTTGCTCCTTTTTATGAAAGTATTATCGACGACTATAGAGCCGATCTTTATATTAAGGGAAAAGTGAATCTTCGCAAGAAAAATCACATCTTACGCTTTATTCCTACCATGTTCCGCATCCGGAAAGGAGTGAGGGAGTATATGATGGAAACTTATAGTGACTTGCATTTTACTGCTCCCGACATTTATGATCAGAAAGTAAAAGCCAGTGTCGGTACCTCTTCCGAGTTTTGGGAACTAGACGGAAGGCTGCCGGAATATTTCCATGTTAATATCTACGCTTCTACCTTATTATATGATAAGCTCCTTTCGCCTTTGGCTCCAAATGCGATGAAATATTATTCTTATCATGTCGATTCAGTAATGGGTAAAGTGCATGATTTGCAATATAAGATTAGTTTCAAACCGAAAAGCAAAAGCTTTCAGTTGGTCAGCGGTCACATGGTGGTCAGTGAGAATGTCTGGAGTGTACGTGAGATGTATTTTAGCGGACGTTCTGAAATGTTGCGTTTCAACAATATGATACGTATGGGAGATGTGGGTGAATCGGATGAGTTTTTGCCTGTACATTATGATGTGGATGCCACTTTCCGCTTTCTGGGCAATGTGGTCGATGCCAATTATATTGCTGCTCTCGATTATAAAACCATTATTCAGAAAGACCCTTCACGGATGGACCGGAAAAGATTGAAGAGCAAGTATGATCTGTCGGAGTCCTACACATTGCGCAGTGATACGAATGCCTACAAGAAGGATAGTTCTTATTTTGAGAGTATACGTCCCATTCCGTTGACTGTACATGAACAGGACTTATATAAAGATTTCTTTTTAAGCCGTGATACTTCATATCGATATAAGAAACCCAAAAATAAGAATCTGGAATTCTGGGGACAGATAGGTGATGCGCTTATCAGCCGCTATACGGTAGATCTGTCGAAACTGGGCAGTGTGCGCTGTTCACCGCTTATCAATCCATTCTTGCTGAGCTATAGCGGGAAGAATGGTTTTTCTTACCGGCAGGAATTTAAGTACAACCGTATTTTTACGGGCGACCGCCTGTTACGTATCGTTCCCAGATTGGGTTATAACTTCAAGTATAATGAGTTTTATTGGTCGATAAAGTCAGATTTTGATTACTGGCCACGTAAGCGCGCGGCCCTTCACGTTAACCTGGGTAACGGCCACCGCATTTATAGTAGTAGGATGCTGGATGAATTGAAAAACATTCCGGATAGTGTTTTCGATTTTGATCAGATACAACTGGATTACTTTAATGACTTATACTTGCAGGTGCGCCATAGCTGGGAAGTTGTGAACGGTCTGTCACTGGATGTCGGTTTCTCCATGCATAAGCGTACGGAGGCCAATCGTTCGATGTATGTATCCACGAGGGCGACTTCGCGAAGTGTAGGCTCCTCTTCAGAAGTTTATCCTGATTGGACAGAGAAAATGCGTCATTCTTACAATAGTTTTGCTCCGCGTGTCCGTCTGACGTGGACGCCCGGTCAGTATTACTATATGAATGGGGATCGTAAAGTGAATTTACATTCCAAATATCCCAGTTTTTCAGTGGACTGGGAGCGGGGCATTAATGGGGTTTTTAAAAGTACCGGTACGTATGAGCGTGTAGAGGTGGATATTCAGCACTCCATTCCCTTGGGGTTGATGCGTGATTTTTATCTCCGCTTTGGATGGGGTGCTTTTACTAATCAAAAAGATATATACTTTGTGGATTTTGCCAATTTTACCCGTTCCAATCTTCCCGTGGGATGGAATGATGAAATTGGCGGTGTATTCCAGTTGCTTGACGGGCGGTGGTATAATTCCTCCCGTAAATATCTCCGTGGGCATTTGACGTATGAATCTCCCTTCCTGATGTTGCGTCATTTGGTGAAGTATACACAGCATGTGCTCAATGAGCGTCTTTATCTGAATGCTTTGGTTGTTCCGCATCTGAACCCTTATGTTGAGGTTGGTTATGGCATCGGCACCAATATTTTTGATTTCGGAGTCTTTGGCAGCTTTGCCAATTGGAAATTTAAGGAGATAGGTTGCAAATTCACTTTTGAGTTATTCAACCGATAATCTTTAAGTTTTTCCTGTATTTCTGTTATTAACTTCCTTTATAAATTACCCGGCTTTCGTGTTATTGTAGTTTGGAAAAACAGTGTTCTATGTTCTATAACATGCAATGACGTATTCGATGAAAGTATAGTATTTTCTCTGATTATCAATTGTTTATTTGTTTTTGACGTATTGATAACGTATTCTGAATTTTGAATTGACGTATTTAAGAATGGGTACTTAGGGCTTCTTTTATTGCATTTTACTCTATGTTTGCAGTGTTCAATTGAGAACGAAACCGAGAATTGTTAATCTTAATTTAGTAAAACTTATGAAAAAGTTATTATCAGTTTTATTTTTACTGAGCTTTACCTTAGCTTCTGCTGTATATGCACAAGATATACAGATAAAAGGTACGGTGGTAAGTGGTGCGGACAATGAACCCTTACCTGGAGTAAATGTGGTGGTGAAAGGTAATGCCACTACGGGAACAATCACCGGTATAGACGGTGAATTTGCTTTGTCGGTTCCCTCCGACGCAATCCTTTCTATTTCTTATATAGGATTCAAATCACAGGAAGTTTCGGTTAGTGGCAAGCGTGAACTGAAAATTGTTCTGCAAGAGGATTCTGAAGCGCTGGATGAAGTGGTGGTAGTGGGTTACGGTGTGCAAAAGAAGAGTGTAGTCACTGCTTCTATTGCCAAGGTAAGCAGCGAAGACATTGCCGGAAAGGCTCCTGTTCGCATGGATAATGCATTGAAGGGACTGGCTGCCGGTGTAGATGTAACTTCGGCTTCAGGACAACCGGGTGATTCTCCTCGCGTACGTGTACGTGGTATCGGTACTATTAATAATAGTGATCCGCTTTATATCGTGGACGGTATGCCTATCGGAGGTGGCCTTGACTTTGTGAATCCGAATGATATCGAATCTATCGAAGTTTTGAAAGATGCTGCATCCGGAGCTATTTATGGTGCACGTGCTGCCAATGGTGTTATCCTCGTTACCACCAAAAAGGGTAAGATGGGGAAGGCACAAATTAATTATAATTTTTCTTATGGCTGGCAGAGTGCATGGAAGCAACGTGACGTAACAAGTGCTACGGATTATGCTATTTTGCAGAATGAAAGTCGCGTGAACGGTGGCCAGGCTCCGGTGTATGCTGATCCCTACAATTTGATAGATGCTAATAGACAAGCCATCACAGGTTTTGGTACAGATTGGCAGAATCTGGTGTTCAATGACAATGCACCAGTGGTGAATCATGATGTAACTATCAGTGGAGCATCTGAAAAAATAAATTATTATCTCTCATTGGGATATTATACGCAAGATGGTATTGTTGGTGGTAACTACGGGCAATCTAATTATGACCGTCTGACTATTCGCTCTAACACACAGTACAATCTGATTGATGCTTCCAAGGAACGTAGCTTCCTTAATAAGTTGGATTTGGGTGTAAATATCGCTTATATGCGCACACACTCCACCGGCATCTCCACTAACTCAGAATTCGGTTCTGCTTTGGGATCCGCTCTCTATTTGTCTCCTATATTGACACCTACATTGACAGGGGATGCAGCAACTGAAATGATAGACTATTATAAGGCTTATGACCTGCCTCGTGATGCAAATGGAAATCCCTATACAGTCCCCGGTTATGGTGGCGCTTATCAGGAAATGAACAATCCGATGGCCATGATGACGTTAAATCCTCAGAAGAATTGGTCACATAAGTTTGTACCCAAGTTTTCTTTTGACTTGCAGTTGTGGGATAATCTGAAATATCACTTTAGTTACAGTGCTGATATGGGTTTTTGGGGATATGACAAGGCCACAACTTCCCGTTTCTATCTTTCAGGCAATAATAATGCTTCACATACCAGTGTGGAAGCCAATAAGGAGCAGAATGTTACATGGCAGTTAGAAAATACTTTGACTTATGATAAGACTATTGGTAAGCATACCTTTGGTGTGGTATTGGGACAGTCTGCTTTAAAATACAAGGGTGATTATTTGAAGGGTAATCGTTGGAATCTGGTTAATCCTGATAAACCTTCCATTGACTATGCTACGGGAAATATCGAATATACTTATAAGACAGATGGAGATGGTAATTATATATTGGATAAAGATGGAAATAAAATCATATCCACTACTACTGTTCAGTATGGTACATCAGGTGCTCCCCGTGTGGAACACACTATGTCATCCCTCTTTGCCCGTTTCAGTTATAACTATGACGAACGTTATATGATTCAGGCTACGATACGTCGTGATGGTTCAAGCCGTTTTGGTCCTAACAATAAGTATGGTACATTTCCTTCTGTATCTGCAGGCTGGAATGTGATGAATGAGGCATTTATGGAAAATACACGTGAATGGCTTTCTAACTTAAAAATTCGTGCTAGTTGGGGTAAGAATGGTAATGACAATATAGATGAGTTCGGGTATACCTCACTTACGGCTATGGGTAATAATGTGCTTCTTGGTAGAGATGCCGTCAAGTATATCGGATCAAAGGCGCAGCGCCTGGCCAATCCTGATTTGAAGTGGGAAGAAAGTGAACAGACTGACTTTGGTATCGACTTAGGTTTCTTTAACAACGCATTGACAGTCAGCGCCGATTATTATATCAAGAAGACCAATGGCATGATTATGGAGATGCCTATTCCGAGTTATGTAGGTGAAAGCAAACCTTTGGGAAACGTGGGTGACATGGAAAATAGCGGCTTTGAGTTTGAGATTAGCTACAAGTGGAATATTTCGGATGCTAAATTTGCTGTCAAGGGTAATGCCACTTATCTTAAAAATACATTGAAGAACTTAGGTAATGACACTGGCTATATGGATTTTGATGGTATTCAAGGATTGTCCGGTGGTGGTACGCGTGGGTCAAACGGACAGCCTTTTCCGTACTTCTTCGGCTATAAGACTGACGGGATATTCCAAAATATGGACGAGGTCCGTGCTTATGTCAATAAGGATGGGGCTATGATAATGCCGAATGCCGTTCCCGGTGATACGCGCTTTGTGGATGTGAACGGTGACGGAAGTATTTCGGCTGATGACCGTACCAATATCGGTAATGGTACGCCTGACTGGACTTATGGTTTAAACTTCAATGCCGACTGGAAAGGTTTCGACTTCAATATTTTCTTCCAGGGTGTAGCCGGTGCTGATATTTTTGATGCTACTTATCGTACCGATGTTGCTTCAGGTAACTATCCTTCCTGGATGCTAGGTCGCTGGACCGGTGAGGGAACTTCTAATAAGTATCCCCGTTTGGCAGTGGGTGATGCCACAAACTGGATGGTATCCGACCTTTATGTATGTGATGGTTCTTACCTTCGTCTCAAGAATATCACTTTGGGGTATACATTACCTAAGGCTCTCACTCGTAAACTTACTATCGAACGTTTACGCTTTTATGTGCAGGCTGAGAATCTGGTGACTTGGACAAAGTATTGGGGCTTTGATCCTGAAATCTCTTCCGGTCCTGATGGCATTAAATCTCTTGGTATCGATCGTGGTGTTTATCCACAGGCTCGTACCTTTACTGTAGGTGTAAACGTTTCTTTCTAATCTAAAAAATCAAGAAATATATGAAAACAAATAAGATATTAGCAATAGGCTTACTTTCTGTCGCCACGATGCTAACTGCCGGTTGTAGTGACAGTTTCCTTGAGGTGGAAAACCCCACAGGTGAACCTTTGGAAGATTATTATACTACGGATGCGCATATTCAGGAGGCACTGATTGCGGCTTATGATCCTATTCATTGGGCCGACTGGGGATTGGGACAGTATAATGCCCTGAATATTGATGCTGAAATCATGGGTGACAATTTCTGGGTAGGCGGTGCCACTAAGACGGATATGCAGAATTGGCATATGCTTTTCAATTATGAAGGTAATGAGAACAATACACTCAGTTCTCTTTGGACAGTAGACTATTCGGGCGTTAAGCGTTGTAATGATTTGCTGAAGTATTTGGATTGGGCTGCTGATGTTACACCAGAAAATCGCAATAGCTATGAGATGCAGGCGCGTTGTTTACGTGTGTTCTATTATAATATGCTGTGGCATTATTTCGGCAATGTTCCTTTCTATCTGGAGAATCTTTCCAAGCCTCCCTATACAGCTCCACAATACAAGGCCGACGATGTTTACAATGAACTGATTGTGGAATTGGAAGCTGTGATAGATTCGAAAGTGTTACCTTTGAAGTACTATAAGACTGCTAAAGGGGAAAATGATGACAGTCAGTTGGGACGCGTCACTCAGTCTATGGCTTATATGATGTATGCTGAAATGGTGATGTATCAGAACGATGAGGCTCGTTTTGCAAAAGCTCTTGGCTATATGAAAGAGATTATAGCAGACTCCAACTTTCAGTTGGTGACCGATTATGCTTCCATCTGGGACACAACCGGTGAGTGGTGTAATGAGTCTATTTGGGAAATCAATTACGAGCAGACTAACTCTGAACGTGGATGGGGAAGTCCGTTGGCTATTGGTGGTACTGTGCTTCCTACACTGATTTCACCCAATACATTTACTGCTGATCCAGATTGGACAGGTGAAGGCTGGGGATTTTTGCCAATGCGCCTCGAAACCTATGAAATGTTTAGCAGTACGGACAAACGTCGCGATGCTACTTGCTGGGATGTGCGTGGAACGGAGTATACCGCCCGCTATCAGGATACCCATATTTGGTTACGCAAGTACCGTCCGTATGACCGGAATTTTAAGAGTGCTCCATTCGACCAGAACTTGAATTACAATAATAATTACCGTTATTATCGCTATGCCGAAACGTTGCTTAATGCAGCTGAACTCTCTCTCCGCACCGGCGGCAGCGCAACCGGTGAAGCCAAGACGTGGCTGAATGCAGTCCGCACCCGTGCCGGACTGTCAGAACTCTCCACAGCTACCGTGGACGATATACTCACCGAGCGTCGTCTTGAGTTTGTGGGCGAAGGTAAACGTTATTTCGACTTGGTGCGTGCTGAGGGTATCAACGGAGCTTCATCCAAGAATAAGGCTACTACGGCACTTATTCCCGATGAATATGGTTATCGCACTAATTCCTGGAATTCGAAGAAGAAATATATTCCTATCGCGCAGGGTGAGTTGGATTCCGATCCGGCCTTGGTCCAGAACGATTATAAATAGTTTCCCATAACTTTATTAAAGAATAAACGATATGAAAAATATTTTTAAATATATGGCAGGGGTGTTGATTGCAAGTTTTGCAATGACTGCATGTTCGCCCGAAGATTTTACGGGTGCAAATGGAGATATCCCGCAAGCTTCAGATTATGCTGACAATTTTAAAGTGACTGTAGATCAGTCAACCAATTATGCGAATTTTGAATTTACTTCCGCTCCTGGAATTACTCCGGTTTGGATTATTGATGGTGCAACTTATTCGTCGGCATTTAGCCTTTCAAAGTATTATCGTAAAAAAGGTACATATACTGTAGAATGCAAAGTGAAGAATGCTAATGGGTTCAGTGATGGTTCTGTTGTGAAAACTTTTGTTGTAGAGAAAACAAAGATGACCGGTTTCGGTGGTTTCGTAGAAGATAGTAACTACAATCTTTTCAAGGGATTGGAGCTTCCGAACAATCCCGGTAATAATGATAATCCAGCACATAATCCTGCATTTTGGTATGCTCCGGGATGGAATATGATAGATGCTCCTCGATGCGTTTTATCTAAGGGAGCTTATACCATTACTCTTCCTGAGGCTACTACTGATCAGTGGCAGGCACAGATGGCAATCAATACAGGGCTGTCTATTTCTGCTAGCAAGCATTATGATTTTTCTGTTATTCTCACATCTTCTACAGCGCATAAAAACGTGAAGGTGAAAATCTGTCAAGCTGATAATGATAATATTATTCTTATGGATAAGAACTTCGCTCTTGATGCGGGAGAGCCCAAAGCATTGTGGGGGGCGGATCTTGAAATCTATAGCGCAGACCCTGAAAACATACCAGTAACTGACTTTAGTAATGTTAAGGTTGTATTCGATTTTGGTGGAAATGCGGCGAACACAGAAGTTAGCATTGAAAGTTTTGTACTGAAAGATCATGCTAATGATGATGGAACTGAAATACCCAAAGAACTAGTTACTCCGTTTGATTATAATGATGCGGCTAATATTTGGAAAGCTGTGGATGAGAATTCTACTTTTACTCAGGAACTTTTTTTTGGTGATGATGGTTGGGGGGCGATTGACTGTAATCCGGAAACCACACACGAGGGTAGTAAGCATACAATAGTAGTTCCTGTATTGACATCTGCAGCTGAGATATGGCGTGCTCAATGGAAATTTCATACAGACCTTTCGGCTACAGTTGATGATACTGTGGACTTCTCGGTGAAGATTAATTCTACTGTCAAGTTACCCGGTATGATAGTCAAATTGACAAAAGATGGTGATGATGAAAATTTCTTCTTCGCTAACCAAGAAGTAATCCCCGCAGGAGATTTTGTATTCAAAATAGAAAATGCAAAGTTATCTAAAGATGAAGATGCTCCGAAACTGATGCTCGTCTTTGGTTTTGGCGGGGCTCCTGAAGGTGCTGTAATTACTATAAGTGAAATCACGGTCATTAAAAAATAGGGCTGAATGGCCTGTTTGATAAATTGTTTACTGAAACTTGGGAATAGAATATATTCCTTATAAAAGGAAGGGGAAGGACGTGATCTTATGAATATTGAGATTTCATTCTACCCCCTTCTTTACAGAAAACAGTTCATAGGTCATTCCATTCGACAACTGAATATTATCGAACTAAATATGTTGATAATGAAATATAACTATGTTTTATCTTTGTTGTTTATAGTGTTAATCGCTTGCGGAAATAGCGATGATGAATTGGATCCATTATCTGATAATGTAACATTGACATGCTCTCCTGAAAAGCTAGAAGCTGTTGCTATAGAAGCTATTTATACGCTAAATATTACTTGTAGCGGCGTTGAATGGACAGCTTTTGCCAGTGATGATTGTACCTCTTGGGTGAAAGTAAAAGTGCTGGATTCTTCTTTGGATAAAGGGAAAGTCGCCGTTACTGTGAATGTAAATTCGGGAACAACTGATCGCAACGGTTCTGTAATCATTAAATCCGGAGCAAAGCGTGTTGTGGTACCTGTGACGCAAGGAACCCCAATGTCTGTTTCGAAGCGTGAGATATATTCCAATTCTCGTGGCGAGAACTTCCTATTGTCCGTTGTAGCTACGGGTGACTGGAGTGTGACGTCTAACGATAGTTGGCTAAAGGCCGAAAAGAAAGATGGCAAGACAGTAAGTGTTACGACAGACCCTAATGAGAATAAAACTTCCCGGAAGGGAACTTTGGATATTGTTTCGGGTGCGGAGAAGATTACGGTGAGCATCACTCAAGAGTCGACTGAAGACCGTGAGATAAACACTCCCGAAGGATATCGCCTGGTTTGGCACGATGAGTTTAATGAAGGTAGCACTCTTGGCACCGATTGGACACACGAAGTGCAAAAGCCTGGTTGGGTGAATAATGAACTTCAGGAATATGTGAATGGTTCAGCAAATGGTAAGCATGTGACGGAATTAGTAGATGGTAAATTAAATATCAACTGCTTTAAAGGGTCTGATGGTAAGATATATTCGGGACGTGTGTATGCTAAAGTAAATACTGGATGGCTTTATGGCTATTTTGAGGCTCGCATCATGCTTCCTAAAGGTAAGGGTACTTGGCCTGCTTTTTGGATGATGCCAGTGAACAATAATTACTCTACTAATCCCTGGCCGGGGTGTGGCGAGATTGACATCATGGAAGAAGTGGGTGTTGATGCGAATATCGTGTCTTCTTCTATTCATTGTGCAGCTTATAATCATACCATAAACACTCAGAAGACTGCATCTCGCAATATTGGTACGGCAGAGTCAGAGTTCCATGTCTATGCTTGTGAGTGGACACCCGACTATCTGAAATTCTTTGTAGATGGAACAGAATTGATGACATTCAAGAATGAAGGTTCCGGCAAAAATGTGTGGCCGTTCACTTATGCTTTCTATCCTATTCTCAACCTTGCATGGGGCGGTGATTGGGGAGGATACAAAGGTGTAGATGAGAGTGCCTTGCCTATAACGATGAAGGTGGATTATGTACGCGTGTTTCAAAAGAAATAAACTGAGCAGTTAGTGATGTGGACAATCAATTTATAATGATAGGTAATAATATACATAATTAGGTTAATTCATGAAGACACTGAAAATCTTCTCCGCCTGCTTGTTTCTCTTGCCTTTTGTCTCTTGTACGCAAGTAGCCAATAAAGGTAGTGATGCGGCAACCGAGAAAAAAGTAGAATCTCTCCTGTCTAAGATGACCCTTGAGGAGAAAATCGGTCAGATGAACCAGATTTCCTCTTACGGTAATATCGAGGATATGAGTGCTTTGATTAAGAAAGGTGAAATCGGTTCCATCTTGAATGAGGTGGATCCGGTGCGTATTAATGCGCTACAGCGCGTGGCAATGGAAGAATCCCGTTTGGGTATTCCTTTATTGATAGCGCGTGATGTCATTCACGGGTTTAAAACAATTTTCCCTATTCCCTTGGGACAAGCGGCTTCGTTCAATCCGCAGGTAGTGAAAGACGGTGCACGGGTAGCAGCTATTGAAGCTTCGTCTGTAGGTATCCGGTGGACTTTTGCGCCAATGATTGATATTGCCCGCGATCCTCGCTGGGGACGTATTGCCGAAGGGTGTGGTGAAGATACGTACCTTACTTCCGTAATGGGAGCAGCTATGGTAGAAGGTTTTCAGGGAGATTCGCTGAATAGTCCTACTTCAATTGCAGCTTGCCCTAAACATTTTGTAGGTTACGGTGCAGCCGAAGGAGGACGTGATTATAATTCCACGTTCATTCCCGAACGTCATCTGCGCAATGTTTATTTGCCACCTTTTGAAGCTGCCACCAAAGCGGGTGCAGCCACGTTTATGACTTCATTTAATGATAATGATGGAATCCCTTCTACCGGGAATGCTTTTATTTTGAAGAATGTACTCCGTGACGAGTGGGGATTCGATGGTTTTGTTGTGACGGACTGGGCTTCTGCCAGCGAAATGATAAGCCATGGTTTTGCCGCCGGTTCAAAAGAAGTGGCAATGAAATCTGTGAATGCAGGAGTAGATATGGAAATGGTGAGTTACACTTTTGTGAAGGAACTGCCGGAATTAGTGAAAGAGGGAAAGGTGAAGGAAAGCACTATCGATGAGGCTGTTCGTAATATTTTGCGTATCAAGTATCGTTTAGGATTGTTTGATACTCCTTATGTAGATGAACAACAAACATCTGTCATGTATGCTCCTTCTCATTTGGAAGCAGCTAAGCAAGCCGCTGTTGAATCGGCTATTCTGTTGAAGAATGATAAGGAAGTGTTGCCGTTACAGCCATCTGTGAAAACTGTTGCAGTGGTAGGACCTATGGCTAATGCACCTTATGAACAGTTGGGTACTTGGATATTTGATGGTGAGAAAGCTCGTACTCAGACTCCGTTGAACGCTATTAAGGAAATGGTTGGCGATAAAGTACAGGTGATTTATGAACCGGGACTAGCATATAGTCGTGAGAAAAATCCGGCAAGTGTGGCTAAAGCAGCTGCCGCCGCTGCACGTGCAGATGTCATTCTTGCTTTTGTGGGTGAAGAATCTATTCTTTCGGGTGAAGCTCACTGTTTGGCTGATCTGGATTTGCAGGGTGATCAGGGAGCTTTGATTACAGCTTTGGCTAAGACGGGTAAGCCTGTAGTGACTATTGTGATGGCGGGTCGTCCGTTGACTATCGGTAAAGAAGTCGAAGAGTCGACTGCTGTTCTCTATTCATTCCATCCGGGCACAATGGGCGGTCCTGCATTGGCTGATTTGCTTTGGGGGAAGGCTGTGCCGAGTGGAAAGGCGCCGGTCACTTTCCCGAGGATGGTGGGACAAATTCCTGTGTACTACGCTCATAATAATACCGGACGTCCGGCTACACGGAATGAAGTGTTGCTGAATGATATTGCTGTTGAGGCAGGACAGACTTCACTGGGCTGTACTTCCTTCTATATGGATGCGGGTTTTGATCCCTTGTTTCCGTTTGGTTATGGCTTGTCGTACACCACATTTAAGTATAGCAACATCAAACTGGCGTCTGATGTACTGAAAAAAGATGATGTGCTGACAGTGACATTCGATCTGGAAAATACCGGGAAATATGAAGGAACGGAAGTAGCTCAATTGTATATACAAGATAAGATTGGTTCCGTGACTCGTCCGGTGAAAGAACTGAAACGCTTCACTCGTGTGACATTGAAGCCGGGTGAGAAAAAAAGCGTTTCGTTTGAACTCCCTGTTAGTGAACTTGCATTTTGGAACATAGATATGGCTAAAGTTGTGGAACCCGGAGACTTTGGGCTTTGGGTGGCAACGGATAGTCAGTCCGGAGAAGAAGTTTTCTTCAAGGTAGTAGACTGATTGGTGATTTTAAGGTTAAAGTAGAAGAGGGGCGGTCCGTGATGGTTCGCCCCTCTTGATTATTTTATTTTTTGACACTTAAATAGAATTCATGGTTATTTTATACGTTTATAACCGTAAACAGCATTAGCGCCCAGTTCTTCTTCGATGCGAAGCAACTGATTATATTTTGCCATACGGTCGGAACGACTCAATGAACCGGTTTTGATTTGTCCGCTATTGGTGGCAACGGCGATGTCGGCAATCGTAGCGTCTTCCGTTTCCCCGGAGCGATGGGAGGTCACGGTAGTGTATCCGTGGCGGTGAGCCATTTCGATGGCATTCAATGTTTCGGTCAGGGAACCGATTTGGTTTACTTTAATTAGAATAGAGTTGGCACAACCTTTTTCAATACCCATGGCCAGGAAATCAACGTTAGTAACAAAGAGGTCGTCACCTACCAACTGGCAACGGTCGCCGATGCGGTCGGTAAGTTTCTTCCAGCCTTCCCAGTCATTTTCGCTCATGCCGTCTTCGATAGAGTCGATGGGGAATTGGTTGATAAGTTGTTCCAGATAGTCAATCTGTTCGTCAGCTGTGCGTTTCTTGCCTTTCTCGCCTTCGAACTTGGTATAATCGTAGATTCCGTCTTTATAGAATTCAGAAGAAGCGCAGTCCATGGCAATCATTACATCTTTGCCCGGTTCGTATCCGGCAG
>ERZ773245.1513-NODE-1513-length-16314-cov-11.325912_pt1 | contig 16314 bp, 21 predicted proteins | sample MGYA00580988_ERZ773245 | MGnify/ENA primary metagenome ERZ773245 (study PRJEB29015, sample SAMEA2737792) | human gut metagenome | biome: human gut; feature: human-associated habitat; material: faeces | place: China | collected 2012 ... | reverse complement strand
GAAGCCTTTGGCGTGTCCTGCCGCACGCTTTACTGGTGGCGTCAGTTACTGAACACTCAGCCTAATATATGATAAAAATATACAAAACTAAAGCAATAGTATATTTATTTCAACTCCGTTCAGAAACGATAAAACGTAAAGTTTTTATAACGCAACAATCTGATAAAAAAGTATAAGCATCAAAACAAGAGCGTTATTTGTGATGTCACCACTGTTCGTGGGAGATGTATTTCAGTAAAAAATAACAGAAAGACAATGAGATTAAAAAAATCAAATGATTCGTCACGAAACACAGGATAACTACCTATAGAAATGCATACAAGCAAAAAAGTAACGTCATAAGTCTTGTTTTTATCTTGACACTTTAAAAACTTCTTTGATAGTTTAATAAAAATTAGCCTTTCGTAAAGGAGGGAGAATGTACAGTAATTCAATGCTTAAAAACTCATCCCTTTTTATTGCTTACATGGGATGTCTTGGATGGGGTAGTGCATATTTTTATGGATGGGGTGTTTCTTTTTACTATGGTTTTCCATGGTGGGTTGTTAGCACAGGAATTGATGATGTTGCAAGAAGTCTTTTTCATGCAGTTACTATAATGATGACTTTACTTTTCTCATGGGGAATAGGTGTCTTATTCTTTCTTGGGGTGAAAAATAAAATTAATATGTACGAATTGAGCTCCTTCAGACTTTTCCTGGCCGTGTTTTTATTATTCATACCAATAGTCATAGAGTTTTCCGTACTCAAAAAACATTTAGCGTTGAAACTTCTTTTATTATCTTTAGTCGTTTCGGTTATCATTACTGTTATAATAAGGATGTACGGGCATCGGGTATCAGCATCATGTTTCTCACAGAGTGCATTTATAAAAAAACATCTTATTGAAATTTGTTTTGTTAGCTTTGTTATTTATTTCTGGGTTTTTTCTTTTTCTGTTGGTTTTTACAAGCCACAATTTAAAAAAGAGTATGAAATGATAAATCATAATGATGGATGGTATTATATTTTAGCCAGATATGATGCCAGTCTTGTCTTATCTAAATCATTTAAATCAGGAAATGGAAGATTTCTGGTGATAAGAACAGAACAGTTAAAAAATTATGAATTTAATATGGTTCGAACAGATTTATAGTAACAAGGGGGGAGACGCTTATTAGCTAAACAGAAATGTATTCCCGTTATATTACCTACAGATACATTTATTAAAAAGATTATCCTTATCCATCAGATATAATCTAAACACAGGTGGTCGAATCACAACCAAATGGTGAAATGGACTATGATGATCTGATGAAAAAAATAGCCATGATGGCGAAGCTAATCCAATAATATTTGCTAATATTGGTTCCACAGTACGTGGGGCTATAGATAATATTGATGAAATTCAACAATGTTTGCAGTCCTACGGCATCAATCGAGAGGAATTCTATCTGCACGCTGATGCTGCACTGAGTGGTATGATCCTGCCGTTTGTTGACGAACCTCAGCCATTTACTTTCACAGAGGGTATCGACTCAATCAGTGTTTCGGGTCACAAAATAATTGGTTCACCGATGCCTTGTGGTATCGTTCTGGCGAAGAAAGATCACGTAAATCGTATTTCAGTATCCGTTGATTACATTTCCACTCATGATAAGACTATCACGGGATCACGCAATGGCCATACTCCGTTGATTATGTGGGAAGCCATCCACAGTCACTCCTATTCCGACTGGAAGCAACGTATAGAGCACTGTATGAACCTGGCGCAGTACGCCGTTGATAATTTCCAGAAAGCAGGCATTAATGCTTGGCGTAACAAAAACTCACTTACAGTGGTCTTTCCCTGCCCCTCTGAATCAGTATGGAAGAAACACGGTCTGGCGATATCTGGTAATATTGCTCATATAATCACTACGCCACATCATTTTGATAGTAGTAAAATAGACTCATTGATCATCGACGTTATTGCCGATCTGAAGATGCATAAAAAAGCTTTGATATATCATTCATTCTTTTCTTCCGTATGAATTCTTTTTCTCTGAACGTTGTGGATGCCTCATTACGTTTCTGATGGCACTTGCTTTTATATGGTTATTACTACCCAGATAAGTGGATTCCCAGTCATGGATTGGCTTTATTATTAACGAATATAAAATATAGTTTTATGCACAATGGTGATAAATATGTTTATTGATGATAAGCTTAAGTCAGCCCCTGATAATAAAGAGCAGTTACTTGGATGGGTAATTATTCGAAACATTCCATATCACTTGATTGGTATCTATTCTTCAAAGGAAATTGCACGGCGTAAAGCGGGATTCATTGAGAAGGATTATGAAGTGTTTTTTGGAACATTTTGTCCGAAAAACCAGACTTTTATAAAGCATAATTAGCGGGTTCACTCACGGTTAAACAGAAATATTTCAGTTATCAGTATGTCTCTTTATTGATTTTTATAGAATATCTCTGTCATCCGTTGTGATAATTCTGCGGCCCGAGCTAAAGGTCAGTGTTGTTGTTAAATCAAGGATGAAGTCAAAAGGAGCGTGAAATGTTAACTTAATCACAATTCCGCCTTTAAAATATTGTTTTATTAACCGCGAATTTGTTAGAAAAGTATCTGGGTTTGACTGCTAGATGCCGATACCAATTATATTTTCAATAAACAAATTTACATACAGCTATTTATGAGAATAACAGATCACAAACTCTCTGAAGGTATAGCCCTGACATTCCGTGTCCCTGAAGGGGATATAAAACATCCTTTGATTATTTTATGCCATGGATTTTGTGGTATCCGGAATGTTCTGCTCCCTTCCTTTGCGAATGCTTTCACTCACGCAGGATTCGCAACGATTACTTTTGATTATCGGGGATTCGGTGAGAGTGAGGGCGAACGGGGGCGTCTGGTTCCGGCAATGCAGACCGAAGATATTATTTCAGTTATCAATTGGGCTGAACAGCAGGCGTGCATTGATAATCAGCGTATCGGATTATGGGGAACATCGCTGGGTGGCTGTCATGTGTTCAGTGCAGCTGCACAGGATAAAAGAGTGAAATGCATTGTCAGCCAGCTGGCTTTTGCTGACGGTGATGTTCTGGTTACTGGGGGGATGAGTGAGCCGGAGAAAGCATCTTTTCTGTCCACACTGAATAAAATGGCAGAGAAGAAGAAAAACACCGGGAAAGAGATGTTTGTGGGGGTTACGCGGGTATTAAGTGATAATGAATCAAAGGTATTCTTCGAGAAGATAAAAATTCAGCATCCTGAAGTGAATATAAAAATACCTTTCCTTACAGTCATGGAGACGTTGCAATATAAACCGGCAGAAAGTGCAGCCAGAGTACAGTGCCCGGTTCTGGTTGTTATTGCCGGCCAGGATAACGTTAATCCACCGGAACAGGGAAGGGCATTATATGATGCTGTTACTTCTGGTGTGAAGGAATTATACGAGGAAGCTGATGCATGCCATTATGATATTTATGAGGGCGCGTTTTTTGAACGTGTAGCGTCTGTACAGACACAATGGTTAAAAAAACACATTTAATTACCAATATTAATGTTCCTTAAATGCATACGCAGATAAAGCCTAAGCATGCAGCCTGACGGCTGCATGCTTATTGTGCACAGAAAATCCGGAAACGAGTGAGCGTTTCCGGATTCTTACACAGCCACTGGATCGGCCAACTGATCCTTAACTGCTCGGCATTACAGCATTTCTGATGTTTTAAAATGTTTCACTGCCGCTGCAAGACATGCTGCTCGCTGCGAAGCTTCCCGCCGTTCGTCACTATAACCAGCCAGTTCAGTAAGGTAATCGCTTTCAAGATTTTCTGCGGTGTAACACCTGCAGCCGCGAAACATACGCATGACCTCTTTAATCTCGTCTCTGTTGTATCATTATCACAGTTAATACTAATGTGCACATATATTAGTATTAATTCATTATCCAGACAATAATCGAGTAAAATACAGAGAGACATTTTAAACTTGCGATAACATCTTCCACCTCAAACTCGCCCCAGTCGTGCTAGAGTTGGTAGCCTGGCTGAGTTTCGAAGCGAACCGTTCAATTTGATGGCCGCATAATACAGTTTTTGGTTTGTATATGGCTTTCGAGGAAAGCTTCATGCTCAAAGGAATTTCAAGATCTGCCAGACGGTACTGAAATGATACTGGCAGATAATAAATCAATTTTTGTATTAATATATCGTACGCTTTCATGTTTTTTTTATTATGATTGTTACAGTATAGCTTATACAAGTGGAACTGATTGCTAATGTTATTACCTTGCCTAGGTTGTGAAAATATTTGATTTTTTAGAGGATGTTTTCAACACACAGATATCAGAGCCATTGAAATTTGCAATTAAATTTATGTGCATTGAAACGTATAACTGAGGGGGGAATATGAGAAGACCATCTGTCTATGAAAATAAAGGAATTTTACAGTCGCCATTAAAAAACGCCAAGCAACTTTTATTGATTAATGGCAAATATCATGAGGCCACATTAAAAGAGGGATATTATCGGAAAGCCATCCTTGATAGCGAAGGTATAACTAGAAATAAAACAAACAATGACTTAAGAAAGATAATGTCTTTAGCATCTAATTTTTTTAATGTAAATCAAACTCCAGCATCTCAGCATATTTTATCAATCAGATTATGTTATGATTTTTACGATTTTGTCGTTTTAGCTAGTGATCCTTCTGTTATATTTATAAATAAAACCGAGAATGCTGAGTTTGGCCATACAAGTATTTCACATGGAGAACCTGTATTACTGGCAGGCGAGTTGTTTTTTGATAAAAAAAACACAGGGAAACTATTGTTCTGGACAAATAAATCTGGTCACTATCAGGTTGGATCGCACCTAACTGAAAGAGCACTAAAATATAAGGATATGTCATTAAGGTCTCCACAAAATATGATTTCACACATCCAGTCAAGAATCCCATTAATAAACGGAGAGCAATTATTGCCTATGAAGAAATTCAGAGTATGGAGCGGTGAAATATAAATAAATGGCGAGTAACATATTTCAAGTGGATGTGAGTGGATGGCGTCATTAAGGTCTATTTATATAAGAATACACACTATTATGTATATTTCCGTGTAAATATTACCTGTTAATAAAAATGTCTTCATACATCAGAGGTATTTATTTAATCATTATTTTGCCTCTACTCTGCAAAGATGATAACCATATTAACATGCCCATACTTAAGAATATTTAATGTTTAGAGGTTTTTGATTATTCTACGTAATAGAGAAATATATTTTTTAGTGCTTCAAGATCGAAACAGTACATAGCGAACGTAATCCATAGTATTTCGCCATCATCACAAAGATTTGTCATGTAACAACAAGAGGTTATTTTCACTCATTATCCGATAAAAGCGGCATTCACGGAGACAATTCCTCGTTACGGGACTGTCGTCTGTGTATAGTCCTGGATTTGCCCCTATATTTCCAGACACCAGGTATCACTTACCCATTACTGGCCCGCCGCCGCAGATATTCCTGTGGCGAGCGATAACCCAGCGCACTATACGGATACCATTCGTTATAATGCTCGAACGCCTCTGCAAGGTTCTTTGCTGCCATTAACCCGTCTGGTTTGGGCATGATACTGATGTTGTCACGCTTTATCGTTTTCACGAAGCTCTCTGCCATGCCGTTACTCTCCGGACTCCGCACCGCCGTGTTCTTCGGTTCAGCCCCAACATCCGGGCGAACTGGCGTGTTTCATTAACCCGGTAGCATGAACCATTATCCGTCAGCCACTCCACTGGAGACGCAGGAAGGTCGCTGCCAAAGCAGCGTTCCACCGCTCCTTGAGCTGTAGCGGCGACGACGGTTACGGCTGACGATAAGCTGTTCCTCCACCATAAGTCTGCGTACAACCTTTTCTGATAGCCGACCCCCTCATGCCTGAGCATCGCATGCAGGCGACGATAGCCATAACACTGGTAATTACTGTTAAAGATATCTGTCAGCATCGTACGTATCGTGGCGTATTTATCATCGGCTTTCAGTGCTGCCCGGTGATAAAAATAACTGCTACGGGCAAGGCCCAGAACATGCAGTAATTCTGTCAGGGGATATGTTTGTCTCAGGGCATCAGCGATCCTTGTTTTTTCTCTGTTGTTCAGGTGACTGATACTGATGCTCGTATCTTTTTTTATGATTTCCTCCGCTTTTTTCAGAATATCCAGCTCCATCTGCCGGTGGCGTATTTCCTGATTCAGTCGGGCGACTTCCTTCCGCAACGCATCGAGTTCTGCCTCCAGGGAAGGTTCGTTATGTTTACGCATAGTCTGGTAAGCACTGTTGCCGATAATTTCATCTTTCCATTTATACAATACCGCACGACTGACACCAATACGCCTGGCGATTTCACTGGCTGATACTTGTCGTGTACAGAGTGCCATGACAGCCTGACGTTTGACTTCTGGTTCAAAGGGCGCAACCGGGTTGGCCTTACTGGTAAATATACGTCGTCTGTCGGGATAACGTTCATTAACCCAGCGAGCGAGCACATCAGTGCAGGGATAACCCAGGGCTCTGCTGGTAAACGCCAGGCAGCAGCCGTGGTTAAGATAATGTTCAACGGCAACCTGTTTTTGCTCATCTGTGTAACGGGGCTTATGACGAATGGATTCTTTTACTCCGCCACCTGCTTCCCATGAACGGATCCAACGCCGCAGACCCCTTTTCGAAGGGTAGCCCAGTTCGCGTACGACGGGGCCAGCTTCTTACCATATTTGAAATAAAGCTCAATGGCGCGAATTTTTTGTTCTTCAGTAAACATGTTTCATCTCCTGAGAGTCCAGGAAATCGTCCGCATCCCCATAACGGTCAAACATCGTGGCGTTGACACACAGCAGTCCAGCGCGAACGTGACGCGCAGTCTCTCTCCGTTATCACAGCGGAACTCGAACCCGTCAGAGCACCATCGCTGATTGCTTTCTTTCACGGCCACTCTGCCGGTATGTGTCCGTTTCGATGGCGGTACAGCGGGTTTTCGCTCAAGCAACAGTGCATTCTGGCGCATGATCCGGTAAACACGTTTGGCATTGATCACAGGCATACCATCAAGTTCTGCCTGTCTGCGAAGCCGCGCCCATACCCGACGATAACCATACGTGGGCAACTCTCCGATAACATGGTGTATACGGAGAAGCACATCCGTATCATCCGTGCGACGGCTGCGGCGACCATCCTTCCAGCCATCGGTTCGTCTGAGTATGACGTACAACTGCGCACGCGACACCCGGAGACAACGGCCGACGAAGCTTACGCCCTATCCCCGGGCAATAAGGGCACGTGCGTTATCCACTTTTTTGCACGCCCATCTTCAACCGCTTCTTTAATGAGTTCATTTTCCATCGTTTTCTTACCGAGCAGGCGCTGGGGTTCTTTAATTTGCTTCATGGCGGCAGCAAGCTCAGAGGCCGGAACAACCTGTTCTCCAGCAGCCACAGCAGTGAGACTTCCTTCCTGGTATTGCTTACGCCAGAGAAATAACTGGCTGGCTGCCACACCGTGTTGCCGTGCAACGAGGGAGACCGTCATTCTCGGTTCAAAGCTCTGCTGAACAATAGCGATATTTTCCTGTATGGTACGCCGTCTGCGTTTCTCCAGCCCTAAGACATCAATCATCTGTTCTCCAATGACTAGTCTAAAAACTAGTATTAAGATTATCACTTATTTAAGTGATATTGGTTGTCAGGAGATTCAGGGGGCCAGTCTATTCCGTATCTGCAGCCTCCTCACGTCTGTGACAATATTACTAGATGCTTTCATCCGTTATAGAACTTACGCACCAAAAATTAAATTTTTTAATTAGTATGTAATTGTACTTCTGCGTCTTCCCAGCCTAACCATTCCATTTGATGTCTCTTGAAATACTCTTTCTCCATTTTCTATCCAAGTCTCTTTAATTCTAGCGCCGATGGAATTATAAAAAGCAGTTAATTCCCCTAGATTATAAATAATTTGCCATGTTCCACGATCACACATGGCAATGGGAAACTCTCCAGGGCGAGCAACTGAGCCAAGGAATCCATTATTGTCAACAACATTTTGGGATTCGTGGGCTAACATATAAGAAGAAAAATTCACCTGTGGCCCATGACGTACAACATTATATTCGACAGCATTGAAAGGACGACGGGGATCAATTTTTGAGACCTCCATGTTGATGGCATTAATAATCATTTTTTCTTCCATCGAATTAACTAGTACTGAGCGTGGGCGCCCAGCACCACGAAATGTGATCATGTCATGTGTATCATAATCACCAGTAAAGAGCTGCACCTCCCAGTTCTTAGAAAGACGTAAAGAGTCTATGCTCTTATCCAGAGTAGCTTGAGTTCTCATATCAATTGGGTATATATGGTTTTGTACAAAATTATCTAATGAATGGCAAGAAGACATATAAATACCTTTCAACTCATTATGCTCCCAATGACCAACATAACCGGTCAAACCGGCCTGCTTCAGCATATTCCATTTTTCTTTTGCCATTTTACCATAAACTTTTTCTATTGAGCTTGGCTTAATGGTTTTTTCGAGAATATTATGCCCCTTAGCCGCCGCTCCTTTTGCGATGGCTTTCAGAGTATATTTCCCTGCAGCCCGAAAACTTACAGCGAATCGACCTTTTCTTGCCGCTATTTCAATTGCTGTCATATGTCCTGCCCATACAAAACTGGATGCCACTTTCAATTTTATATCTAAATAAGCGTGATGTTTTTTTTTCATAACTGACCTTTCGGTTGTTTAGATAAATTTCTCAAAGATAACAAGATGTAATATATAGTTTATGAAAAGAGAATGTCAGAGTTAATTAAACAATCACCATTTCATGATTAGCAAATGACATAAATTACAAGTTTTATTTTTAACCTGTGCTGAACATTTTCTGGTTAGCATACCTTAATTCAACTTGTCCTGTAAGGTGGAATTCAAACACCATATGATATAAATATAACAAAATCACCCTTGACCAACTATATCTGGTCAACAGCTATATATTAAGCTAACGTTCTCCACTGACATCGATATTCACTAAATAGCTGCGCGGAATAATAGATCACGTTGAGGGAACTCAGCCCGGACTGAATAATTGCCGCTCATAGCACCAATTTCCCGTGACGAACGACGCCTGATGAAGAAAACCATCCATAAAACTCACGATAGAGGTAGTGACCGGGTAGCTGCGATAACTGCCAACTTTCAGGCAACCACCTCGATTGGCAACCTTGTTTCCATATCGAGTTCAAATATCCCGTAGGGATTTATATGGGCGTAAATCAGCGGCGTCAGGGCCCTGAAGTCTTCGGCCTTCACTCTTGACAACCATACAGATTCATGGAACACCTGCTGGATCATCAGCGTGTTCACGTACACTAGGCAAATTTGCAACAGATGCAGAGCCATAACAGACAGTTCCTGTTCTTCCAGACGGTTTGTCGCTACTTCACCGCCCTTACCATAAAAAATGAATGCATTTGCACTGTTCCAGTTTTCCACTACGTTCAGCCCTTCATTTATCTCACTACGAAGATCTTCGGAGCCAATATACCGACACAGGAAAATGATTTTTATTGCTTTCCCCAGCTCTGCCAGAGCTTTATAAGTCGGATGCTGAACGTTGTTTTTTGTAAACCGGCGTAAAATAGCTTCCGGTTCTGCGGTCCCCTGTTTTAACGCTTTGGTATATTTAATCATCTCATCGTACTGCTGAATGATGAGTTCCCAGTTAATGGCGCGGGTTAACACGGGTTCCAGATTTGGATAGCCGCCGGGCTTGTCATCACCGGTACAATAGAGCTTCTGACTGGCAACGGCCTTAAGTCGTGGTAGCAGATCAAACCCCAGCAGATAAGAGAAGGCAAAGGCAACTTCACTCTGACCATGGCTGTCAACGTATTGTTTATCAATATCAATATCCATATCCGTACAGTGGCGCAGAACCCCCTCGATCATGGCAGCGACTTCAGAAGAGGAACAGCGCTTGAGCTGGGAGTAAATGCATGTGGATTTCTTTTCCACATGCCAGTAAATCATAACGCCGCGTCCGCCGTACCGGATATGCCATTCCGTCATTAGATTTTGATCCCAGGAGCCAAAATTTTTTGGAGTCGGAAGCGCAGGATGTTGTTCCTTCACCCCAAACGGCAGGATTACGAATAGCAAAAATCGCCCGGGCAACCTGACCAATGGCATTACGTAATGCTGCTTTATGTACAAAACGACGTCGCACATTCAGCAATTCTTTATAACAGATCCCGTGGCGTCCTCCGCTGACTCGTTTTAACCCAGTATTGGTCCCATACCGTAAAGACAGAGTAGTAAACGCTGCTGAAGGCTTTGTCTGTCGAGGTTCTCACGATCTGCGACACTTTTGAAATGTTCACTGAATCCAATTCGCAGGTCCGCTTCTTTCAGCACATCGAGCAAGCTAGTCATAGGCCATCGACCGACGATCTCACGTTTAAGACCGGCCAGATTAACGGGCTCCTCCCGGGGCTCAAAGGGGGTTATGGATATCCTGTTTTTCCCCTGAGACAGAATTTTTACCTTGCGGTTTCTGGGCATATCGCGATTGAGGAGTGCCAGAGCAGCATTCATCTCATGACGTAACTGTGATACGAAGGCGGTGGCATCAGTAGTCTTACCGAGGTCACGGTAATAGTTTTCACGGTTAGCATCAAAATCCTGCGGAAGATCATTGTCGGGATTTCGGTAGCGGTCGGCACCTACCACCCAAATTTCTTTACTGTGCAGGCGATTTCTTAATGCCTGCATAACGCATATCTCTTCGTTTATCCGGTTGATTCGCTTTTCGCCCTGATGCTCCTTGATAACAATGTCATGCCACTTGGGCTGAATCACGCCCTCCACGGGGATGGAATTATCAAGCCGTATATATCGCTGGGTACAATTATCATGCTCTTTAAGCCAGTCCAGTGCATCCAGTACAGGATGATGGCGGCTGTTACCTGAACAAAAGGTCATCGCATCAAGGATTTTTGGCAGCATACGCCGGTAGTGATTACTGTAGGAGGACCGGAGGAGCCTATGGAAAAACGCCTGCGGTGCGCCTTCTTTTGGCCTTTGCTCACATGTTCTTTCGGGGATTCTCCCTTGATTCTGTGGGTCACCATATTACCGCTTTTGAGTGAGTAGATGCCGCTCGCCGCAGCCGAACGGCCGTGTGTAGCGAGTCAGTGAGCGAGGAAGCGGAAAAGCGTCTGAACGTGCATTTTCTCCTTACGCATCTGTGCGGCATTTCACACCGAACATGGCGCACTTTTCATACAACCTGCACTGATGCTGCATGATTAAGCCCGTATACACCCCGCTGACGCGCTCTGACGGGCTTGTCTGCTGACGAAAACGCTCACGGCTTACCCGTGAGCGTTTTCGTCAGCTTCGCTATGTTCCTGTTTCACTTTCGACCTCAAAGCGAACCTGGATGCGGTTCTGGAGTTCTTCCGCGAGTTCGTGCAGTCGTTCACACATGGCCACCTGTTCGTCGGTATCCAGAGCATCCAGTTTTTCAAGCAGTGTCAGGCTCTGGCTTTTGATAAATCGCGCCATATTCAGTGCAGTTTGCTGCTGTTTGTTCACCTTGCGTTGTTCTCCGTCAGTGCCGGGTGTCGGGTGGACCCTGACTAGGTGGTAATTGTAAGACGTTGCGTGCGACGGTATTACAATTGCACATCCTGTCCTGTTTCTTCAGGCAGTATTATGGCCAGATAAATAATCCCTGTGCAGTACAGCCGCTGTTGCATAAAATCTCGCTCTGCGGCGAGTGTTTTTTTATCAAATATTCCGCTGATACTCCGGAAAAACGCGAGTCTGTTCTCATGCCTGAAATGCCCACACCCCACGCAAAACCAACTTTTTTCTGAGTTGCTTTTTTAATCATGTTGTTATGGTTTTAAAAATGTATTTTCTTTTTCAGATTTATGCAAAAGCACGTCGACGACGACCCTACTTAGGGTCAGTACTGACTATCTGTAGAAAAAACAGTTAATTAATACAGGGACGCCCCTAGGGGGGTCTGTTCAGATATGTAGCAATGAACCAGGGATTCACGAACTGAAAATGTCCGAAAATGTGTCTCATGGGCACCGTATGCGCCCAAACCGTTCGCCATTCTCTTTCATGCATAGCTATGCAGCGAGCTGAAAACGATCTTGACGCATTTTTCCGGTTTGCACTGGGTAAAACATCTCTTTTTGAGGTGTTTGCGTCAGAATCGCGTTCTGCACGTTTCTGCGGTGCGTACAATTATAATGTGATGTTAAATTAGAGAGAAAACTTGGAGTTGCTTTTGTTTTTCTGAATGCGTTTTTATTATGCAATGAGCCATTTTAATTGACTTTATGTGAGTCACGGTATACCGTGGGTATAAAAATACCCAAGGTACTATGAAGAATGCAGAAACAAATACATATTAAAATGAGTCAGGAGTTACATCTTAAATTAAAGATAGAGGCTGCAAAATCTGGTGTTACTTTGCAGGATTTTGTTATTCGAGTAATTTCTGAACATTTTTTAGAGAAAGAAAATAAAAAGGTTGTTAATAATGACTGATGTAAAAAATCATGTGTATTGTGGCGATGCATTGTCGACGTTAAGAAAACTAGATGCTGAAAGCGTTGATTGTATAGTTACAAGTCCACCTTATTTCGGTCAGAGAGATTATGGCCATCCGGGGCAGATCGGCATGGAAATGAACCCAAATGAATACATTAATAATTTAACGAATATATTTAATGAGTGCAAAAGAATTTTAAAGGATACAGGGACTCTTTGGATTAATTTGGGGGATAAGTATAAAAATGGTAATCTTTTGGGGATGCCATGGCGCGTAGCAATATCTTTGCAAGATAGTGGGTGGGTTCTTAGGAATGATATTATATGGTATAAGCCAAATGCGATGCCTAGTGGAGTTAAAAACAGGTTGACCATTGATCATGAATATATATTCTTCTTTACAAAGAAGAATAATGGTTATTATTATGATCAAGATTCTATTCGTGAAGAACATGTTACATTTAGCGATAAAAGCAAGATGAAAGGGGGACGTGCTCATTTTGGTAAGGTTAATGGAACACCTGAAGTAGGAAAAAATTCAGGTAATTCAAACTTACACGATGGGCGTTGGGATCAAGCCTTCCATCCTAATGGGAGGAATAAGAGAACTGTATGGAATGTTCCTCTCTCAAAATATAGAGATGCTCATTTCGCTGTCTTTCCTGAAAGGTTGATTGAGCCTTGTATAAATGCTGGGTGCCCTGTTGGTGGGGTAGTTCTTGATCCTTTTTTTGGAGCAGGAACTACCGGTGTTGTAGCACTTAAACTTGATAGAAGTTACGTAGGGATTGAATTGAATCCTGACTATATTGAGCTTGCAAAAGATAGGATAAAAAAAGAGCAGAGTGTATTATTGGAGTCTAGAAAAAATGCCAACCATAGCTTCCAGCTCTTGTTGTAATATAGGAGTGAGTTTTTCCACTTGGTTTGGATTTAGTGGAATGTATATATAGTTTTCACACGGTAAATTATCTAGATTCCCCCCCCAAGATTCAGCTATGACTACAGGGATGCAGTTATAGCCATTTTGATACGCTACATATATTGATTTATAAATATCTCTAGTGAACAGTAGGGCATGTCCCCCCCCCATTGTTTCTCTTGTTTTTACGGGCATTAGGATTTTCTCTTTTGATGAATGTATTACGACATCATAGGTTTCATCATTAATTCTTACTTCTCCAGGGCTTATCATAAGATTTAAGTTATATTTTTTAAATAACTCAGCTAAATTAGCTCTAACTATCGCTTCGAATAAACTGCCTTTTAATGCCCTCCTGCTTCCCTCCAATCTATCTAGCATTACTTCGGCTATGGCTGGCCATTCCCATTGCAGAGGGTCTGTAAATATATCTCTAACAAAAACTATTAATTTATATATTAAGTCAGTTTTTCTTTGTGGCATAGGGCCTGTTAAAGTTGATAATATGGGTCTAAGCCTTTGTTGGGGGGCGTCTCTAAGTAACCATGAGATAAATAACCAATTGGATTGAGATGGGGAGTATGGTCTTGCTATGCCGTCATATAAAAAATTATTGAACGTACTATTGAAGTAATGCAATATGACTTTTTTTATTCTAATTTCATCTGGGTCATTTATAAAATTGTAAACTGTATCGTACCCATTAATAAAAAGAAAAGTTTTGAATTCATCAAAAAAAGGCTTGTTTTTGTTAACTACAAGCATCAACTCTTTTAATCTTATATTTTCAATAACGAGATCGCTCATTTTTTGTTCTCCTTTTTTATGGTCTTGACTTATTTGTCGGTTAACCACTGTGTCCGAGAAAAAGAAAAAACCGCCTTTTGGGGCGGTTTTTCGAAAGTCCATAGAGTTTGCGGCTCTTTGAACCGAGGTAACTGGCTTGGAGGAGTGCAGTCACCAAAACTGTTCGTTTAGTTTAGCCTTAACTGGCGTATAACTTCAAGGCTCAATCCTCTAAATCAGTTACCAGTGGCTGCTGCCAGTGGCGCTTGTGCGTGTCTTTCCGGGTTGGACTCAAGACGATAGTTACCGGATAAGGCGCAGCAGTCGGACTGAACGGGGGGCGTGCATACATTCCCACTCGGAGCGAACTGCCTACCCGGAACTGAGTGTGAGGCGTAGAATGAGATAAACGCGGCCGATAAAAATTATGCCCGCAGACTGACTGCCATGCTGATGCTGCACCGGGGCGACCGTGTCAGCGACGTTGCCAGAACGCTCTGTTGCGCCCGCTCCTCTGTTGGAAGCTGGATTAACTGGTTCACGCAGTCGGGTGTTGAGGGACTGAAATCATTACCTGCCTGGCGTGCCTGCCGCTGGCCGTTTGAGCATATCAGCACACTGTTACGTGAGCTGGTAAAACATTCTCCCGGCGATTTTGGATACCAGTGTTTACGCTGGAGTACAGAACTGCTGGCAATAAAAATTAATAAGATAACCTGCTGCCAAACCGTTCGCCACTGGTTGCCGTCTGCGGGGATTGTGTGGCGAAGGGCAGCGTCAACTCTGCGTAAAAGCACTGGACGAATGCAGCACAGAGCATCCGGTCTTTTATGAAGATGAAGTGGATATCCATCTTAATCCCAAAATCGGTGCGGACTGACAACTGCGCGGGCAGCAAAAACGGGTGGCTATGCCGGGACAGAATGAAAAAATATTATCTGGCCGGAGCGCTGCACAGCGGGACAGGTAAAACCAGCTATATGGGCGGCAACAGCAAAAATTCGACGCTGTTCATCAGCCTGCTGAAGCGGCTTAAAGCGACATACCGTCGGGCGAAAATCATCCCGCTGTGGACAATTACATTATCCACAAAAGCCGGGAAACACAGCCCTGGCTGAAGGAGAGCCCGAAGTTCAGGGGCATTTATCAGCCGGTTTACTCGCCATGGGTGAATCATGTTGAACAGCTATGGCAGGCATTTCACGACACAATAACGTGTAATCATCAGTCGCTCAATGTGGCAACTATTGAAAAAAGTTCGCCATTTTATGGAAAACGTCAGCCTATTCCCCGGAGGCAACATGGGCTGGCCAAAGTGTAGCTGTATCAGGCGCAGCTATTTAGATTGTCAGTTGCATCACTCAATAACACTGAATATCAAGGGGGAAAGCTACCGGCTGAAGGAAAAACGTAAAACAGGAGTACTGGCAAAAAGCGCAACGCCAAGCTGTGATGATGAAATGGCAGAAAGCGGACAACATTAATGGTCTAACAAGAAAATAATGAGAGAAGATAGACTAAAATATTTAATTGAGCTTTATGCAGAAAATGACAGAAAGATAAAGGAGCGAGAACAGATGAAAAGCCATATATCTCAGTTAGAAGTTGCTGTGTTTAGAATTAATAACCTAAGAGTTAGAGAAGATATTGAGTCTTTGCTAAAGACTTGTGGTGAACAATTCTAATAAAAGTCTATGCTCGACAGATAAAGTTACGATGTACTAATGTGGAGTGTCTGAGCCTGTACATAGATATGTGTAATGGCCTGATTTTGATATGTTCAATCCAGCATCAAATGAAGGTTAATTTATGGACGATAAACAGTTACAGGCTCTGGCTAACGAACTGGCCAAAAAACTCAAAATTCCTGAAGGCCTCAGTCAGTTTGATCGACTGCTGAAAAAGATCAGAGTTGAAGCCGCTCTCAATGCCGAGATGACACATCATTGATCCTACCCACGTAATATGGACACAGGCCTAAGCGAGGTTCTTGTTTTCAAA
>ERZ773245.1511-NODE-1511-length-16381-cov-3.805770_pt1 | contig 16381 bp, 17 predicted proteins | sample MGYA00580988_ERZ773245 | MGnify/ENA primary metagenome ERZ773245 (study PRJEB29015, sample SAMEA2737792) | human gut metagenome | biome: human gut; feature: human-associated habitat; material: faeces | place: China | collected 2012 ... | reverse complement strand
GCATTTTGGCAACGCAGATGCCGTGCCGCAGCTGCCGGAGCGGTGCTTAAGCCGTAAGGCGGGAATTGTGCGGTGTTGCCTAAGAACCGCCACTTGACCCGGTGGAGGTTCTTGCTTTTCACAGTGACCGTTGCGCTGCTGCCGCAATTCGACCGCCTGTGCAAGACAAAACAATAAGACAGACAAAATAAAGCCGGTGTACCGTAAGATGAATCAAACGGTACACCGGCTTTTGCAGTGTCAGGCTTCCTCTTTTTTACTGGGGCTGCACAATGCGGGGATCAGGCAGATGGCTGCCGCCGCTACCAGAATATACACGGTGCGGGCCGCCCAGCTTGTCTGGCCGCCCAGCAGCCAGGCAACGATATCCAGCTTCCAGATGCCCACAAAGCCCCAGTTCAGCCCGCCAATGATAGCCAGCAGCAGGCAGATTTTTGAAAGAACAGAATTGCACATGTTGGAAAACACTCCTTCCTATAACGGAAGTATGCCCATGCCGCGGTGTGTCTATTCGATTTTCTGCCACCGGGCGGAAGTTTGGGCAAAAACAGCACCGCACAGCAGAAGGGCGGTGGGGTTGGTCGTCAGGTGGAAGGGCTGAACTTCCATATAGGCGTAAGCCAGCATGGCAAACAGGCAGCAGACCTCAACCCGGCGGCCCTGTTTGGCGTGACCCCACAGGGCGGCGGCAAACAGAATACCCAGCAGCGCGGCGACCACCGGACCAAACTGAAACAGTGCAAAAGCAAAGCTGTTATCCACTGTGGGCCAGTTGAACACCTGCCCTGCAATTTTGACATCCAGCAGGCGGTAGGCCATCCAGGTCAGCGAGATGCGGCAGGTGAGCAGGGAGTCCAGCTTTGCCAGCCATGCGGGGCCGATATCATTGTTCCACGGTCCCACCTTGATGACCAGCAGCGGCAAAAGGTAACTGACCGCCGCCGTAAGCCCCACCATACCGGCGCAGGTGCCGGGCCACCAACGGGGTACACTGTGCCCGGCGCGCAGGCGGCAGAACACCAGCCCAACGGCCAGCGCCAGCGTGCACAGCGCAGCGCTGCGGCTGGCGGGCCCCACCAGCAAAAACACGCCGATGGCAAATACCAGCAGGCAGTCCACCCAGCGCACCTTTTGGGCACGCAGCAGGGCATAGGCCAATACCAGGCCGAACACCAGTCCGCCGAATGTGTTGGGGTGGCCGTAGCCGTAAGTGCCGCGCAAAGCGCCCATCCGCTCGCTGGTCAGGTCCGGGGCAACGATCCCGGCAAAGTGCAGTGCCAGCACCACCGCCATGGCGGCACAGCCGCTGGCAAAATAGACCTGCAGCGGGCGGCGCAGGGGAACATCCTTGGCGGCAAGCACCGCCACCACGATGCCGATCCACCAGATGTTCTGGCTGTTGAAATAGACCCAGCGGGCAATGAAATACAGCGCTCCGCCAGCCAGCAGCTCCCGCCAGGTGTAGCGGGTGCCGAACAAAATCTTGGCACCAAAGCACAGGAACGCGAGCCATTCCAGCACGGGGCTCATCACGCCCTGCACCCACGCCCAGTTCTGGCGCGCCATGCTGTTGCAGAACACCACGCTGATCTCATACGCGGCCAGCCCGGCGGCAAACAGAATACGGCCAAGCTGCAGTCGCCATTCGGCCAGCTGCTGCCCAAATAACAGGTGCGGCGTGTTCCACAGGCCGTGCAACGCCCCGCGCAGCCCGCCGCCCCTGGCAAGGGCAAAAATTAGGTCAAAAACCGCTGCGGCAAAGAGCGCCAACAGCAGAAAATTAGCAAAACCAAACAAGGGATTCCCTCCTGAAAAAACGCATGGCCCTGTGTTTGACAAGGGCGGGTGCGGATGGTATGCTTCTATTATAAAGATTTTGGACGCAGCACACAAGGGGGCAAAGAATGACGGCACAACGCTATCAGGCAATTTTTGATTGGTTCCGTGCCCGCCCGGCGGCGCTGCGGGCGCTGGGATATGCACAAAAGATCAGCGTGCTGGGAGTATATCTGGTGTATGGCGTGGTGTTGGCCGTTACGCTCTGGCAGCGCAGCGGCCAGTTCTGGCGCGTGCTGGCGGTCCCGGCGGCGGTGTTCGTTTTGGGCACGCTGCTGCGCGCGGCCATTAACCGCCCGCGCCCGTATGAGGCATTGAACTTTACGCCGCTGTTCCCCAAGGATACCAAAGGCCAAAGCATGCCCAGCCGCCACTGCTTTTCCGCCGCAGCCATTGTGGCGGCGGCGTTTACCGTGTGGGTGCCGCTTGGCGTGGCCGCCTGCCTGCTGGCGGCGGTTGTGGCTGTGACCCGCGTGCTGACAGGGGTGCATTACCCCAGCGACGTACTGGCTGGCCTGGCCTTTGGCGCCGGGGCGGCTGTGATCGGCTTCCTTTTATGACATGAGGATGATAACTGTGAAACAATACAAAAAAATAATTGCTGCTGTGGCAGCTGCCGCAATACTGGCCCTGCCCCTGAGCGGGTGCAGCTTTAACGATGTGATGCTGTACCTGTACGGTGGTGACAGCTTTACCAAAGAGGAAGGCGAGGACTACCAGACCTATGACGGCGAAAACGGCATCAGTGTAACCTATGATGCCAATATCTGGAACGAACCCAGCATGTCGCAGGAGGATACCATTGGCATTACCACTGGCAACAAGCTGAGCTATACGGCAGTACTGCTGCAGGTATCGGATGTTTACACGGACTTTTTGGAAGAATCCGCCGCGGAATTGAACGAGGAAGCCCAGACCGTGCGGTATGACTTTGATTTGACCATCCCCGATGCAGAAACCGAGTCCGTCCGGTATGACTGCGGCACTTACCAGATGATCCTGGCCGAAGTGAACTATGACTGCGGCGTTACGCTGCATGTATCGGCAGCATCCCGCTCTGCCAGCTATGACCAGATCGTGGCGCTGCTGCAAAACGTGTACCCCACCGGTCACACGCCGGAAACGGCAGAATAAAAAGCAGCAGCCTTTTGCGGGCTGCTGCGGGTGGGAAAGGTTGGCTTGTAAAGGGGAAGTATGCCGTGTTCCGGGGCGAAATATCTGGCAAAGCCCCTATAGGTGGGGTTCGGCACAAGTTTTGTAATACGCAACAGGACGAGGCTGTGGCGGGGTGAGGGCACCCCGCCCTACTGCCATTACAAAATCAGCGGATGAAATTGGTGCGGATGGTATTTTCTGCCTTGGGCGGCTCAATCCCTGCGGCTTTGCCTGCGGCAATGCACTTCAAGATCCAGGCCATGTTGTGGCCCAGGTTGCGCATGATCTGCATGCCCTCTTCGTCCAGGGCGGCCTGTTCGGCGTTGCTGCCGTGTACCATCGGCCAGTAGGTGGAGCTGATCAGCGGCATCTGGCAGAACTGGGGAACCTTTTCCAGGGCTTCCAGTGCGCTGGTGGTGCCGGCGCGGCGGGCACTGGTAACAATAGCGGCGGGCTTTTGTGCCAACAGGCGGCCTGCGCTGTAGCCCAGCCGGTGCATGAAGCCCAGCATGCTGGCAGCGGCGGTGGAATAATGTACCGGAGCACCAAACACAATGCCGTCGGCCTTTTCCACCAGCGGCAGAACATCAACGACTGGCCCGCCGAATACGCAGTGTCCAGCTTTGGCGCAGCCGCCGCAGCCCACACAGCCGCCCACCGGGACAGCGCCAATGTGGTAGATGGTGGTTTCGATGCCGTCAGCGTTCAAAGCCTTGGCAATCTCCTGCAAAGCAGCGTCTGTACAGCCATGTGCGTGCGGGCTGCCGTTAATAAGAAGTACGTTCATAATCGTTATGCCTCCGTTTTGAGAAAAAAGCTTTTGCTGCGGGGAAAGTTGGTGCACCGGGGTGCTCATACCCGGAACCGCCGATCCCCCTGTATAAACTATATTATAGCACGCCCAAAGAAATGTTGAAAACCCTGAAAGGGAAGAAGGTCAAACACCATGCCTGTAACCTGCACCAATTATAAATTGAAATGCGGCGGCTGCCCGCTGCTGAACCAGCCCTACCCCGACCAGCTCAAGCACAAGCAGCAGTTGGAACAACGCCTGCTGGGGCGGTTTGCCCCGGTATCCCCCGTGCTGGGGCAGGCAGAACCTTGGCATTACCGTAACAAGGCCATCGCCACCTTTGCCACCGGGCCGCGTGGACGACTGACATGCGGCATTTATGCAGCGGGCACCCACCGCGTGCTGCCGTATACGGACTGCTTGCTGCAGGATACCGTCATTAACCAGACCATTGCCGCTGTGCTGGAAGCTGCCCGCGCCTGCCGTTGGCCTGCTTTTGAGGAGGATCGCGGCACCGGTCTGCTGCGCCATGTGCTGGTGCGCCGCGGTAAAACCAGCGATCAGGTGCTGGTGGTGCTGGTGACCGCGCAGGAAAACCTGCCCGGCAGCCGCAATTTTGTGAAAGCCCTGCGGGAAAAGGCCCCCTGGGTGACCAGCGTGGTGCAGAACTGCAATCCCCGCCGCACCAGCGCGGTGCTGGGCAGCGATGTGCGTACCCTGTATGGCCCCGGCAAAATCACCGATACGCTGTGCGGGCTGCAATTCGCCATTTCGCCCCGCAGCTTTTACCAGGTCAACCCGGAACAAACCGAAGTGCTGTACGCCAAGGCCATTGAGTTCGCTGCCCTGACCGGCAAAGAAACAGTGATCGATGCCTACTGCGGCATTGGCACCATCGGCCTGTGCGCGGCGGGCAGGGCAAAGCAGGTCATTGGCGTGGAGCGCAACCCGGACGCGGTGCGCAATGCCTGCGCCAACGCCGCAGCCAATAAGATCAACAACGCGCGGTTCATCTGTGCCGATGCAACCGATTGGATGCGCGCTGCGGCACAGCCCAACTCTGGCTTGCCGCACCCCGATGTTGTATTCCTGGACCCCCCGCGGGAGGGCAGCACCCCCGCCTGCATTGATGCAGTGGCTGCCATGAAACCCAAACGCGTGGTTTACGTCAGCTGCAACCCCGAAACTCTTGCCCGTGATTTGACCCACTTGACCCGCCGCGGATGGAAAGCATTAAAAATCCAGCCCGTGGATATGTTCCCCCACACGGAACACGTTGAGACGGTAGCCTTGATGTCAAGGAAAGATAAATAATGTGTGGAAAAGGTTGAAATAAAGGGATTTCCGGGAGTTGGGGTTGAAAACTCGGCTCTCGGATTTTTTGTTTTGTGTCAAAACCAAACATATCCACGGTCGATAGGTCGTAGTGGTGAGTTGACAGGATTGAAAGGGGGAATGTTGTGGAGATAGAATTATTAAATATTTTCATAAATTCATATTAAATCATATCAAATCATATAAAAATATTGAAAAGGAAATAAAATATGGTATAATGCGAAAGGATGAAAAACCGAAGAATATATGTGAGGAGATTTGATATGACTATTGAGAATAATGATAAATGGATTAATCTTGAAGAAGCCGCTGATTATTTGAGCGTAAATAAAGACACTATAAGAAACTGGATTCGAAAAGGCACAGGCATTCCAGCACACAAAATAGGTAAATTATGGAAGTTTAAAAAATCAGAATTAGACGAGTGGATTAAAAGTGGAAAAAGTGAGATAGATTAATTATAGAGAGGTAAAAATATGAGAACGATGCTTTTAAGTTTTAAAGCAGATGTGTATAAGAAAGTTATAACTGGTGAAAAGATATATGAGCACAGAAAGGTGTTTCCAGATGAACCAATAAAGGCATATTTGTATGTAAGTACACCTATTAAGTCAATAGTAGGTATTATGCATCTTGATAATAAAACAGCAATTGACAGTTGGACAGAAAAATATTCATACAATAAGAAAGCTTTAGAAAGAATTTCTAGTTATCTGCAACATTATAAATATGCAATGGAGATAACAGATTTCCAAAATACTAACAAAATTCCATTGGAACAGTTACGAAATGATGTACCTGGGTTTATTGTACCTCAGATGTATTATTTTATTGATAATACATTTCTGCTTGATTATTTAGAACAGAACTTAATACCTTGCGGGGAAAAAATTATTCATGATTTTTCACATATAAAAAGTGAGCAAATATGTAAGGAATAGAGGAGATTGATATGAACAGTACACAGTACACAGAATTATGGTCTTCATTAAATGAGAAAAGTAGATATATTGAAAATGAAATGGACGCATTGACACGAAAAAGGACGGGGAGTTATTATACAGATTTGGAACTTACGGATGTGATGATGAGCGAGTTGGTTGAACATCTTAAGCTTCAAAATTCGTCAAAGAAAATATGTGAATATCGGTTTTTGGAACCATGTGTTGGTGCAGGAAATTTCGTTTTTTCATATATTAAGGCAGTAAAAGACACGGAAATTGATAAAAATGATGCCCAAATTATGCTAGATAACATTTATGTCGCGGATGTAAATGTAGAAGCCCTTAATGGATATAAAGAGTCATTAAGGAAAATAACAGCATTATTTTGGAATATAGAGTTATCTGATGAGTATTTTGAACAACATATGGGTACAGGTTTGTTAGTTGATGTAACAGCAACAGAATTGAACTATATTGGAATCAACGAGGTTTTCCCAGCAGATATTGTCAGAAGAGGATTTGATATCATTGCCACTAATCCACCTTATAAAAATCTTAAAGCTGAGCGTGGTCATTATGGAAGTGATGATGAATATGATAGAGATAAAGACAAGTACTCTGTGATTTCTAAAATAATATCAAAGCGTTTTAGGTATTCTACAGATGGGGTCTTGAATTTATATAAATTATTTGTAGAAGAAATTATTGAACGCTATGCAAACGAAACAGCATTTATTAGCCTCCTTATTCCAGCATCAATAATGTCGGATAAGACGTCCATGAAGCTAAGAACTCATATGCTTAAGGATAATAAATTGATTTCCGTGAAGGTAATTGGAGAAGGTAGTGGTTATATAAATGCACAACAGGCTTTGAGTGCCATTCTTTTACAGAAAGGCAGAAAAACGGATAAAGTTTCTGTTATCAAAGATTATTGTAATAGTCCAGAAGATATTGCAGAAATTTCAATTAAAGATATTTTGAACGAAAACACTGGAAATGCGATTGTTGCGGTTTCTTCAAAAGAATATCGAGTTTTGAGAAAATTAAGACGGTTCCCTGTTGTTAAGGAACTTCCTTTTGTGATTAACTTACGAGGAGAACTTGATTTAACGGCAAACAAGCATAATATTGTTAGTACTAATACAGGTTATCCGTTGGTAAGGGGAAGAAATATTGGTTATTACAATTTGCTTGTTACACCAGACAATGAATTCGTAGCAAGTGAATTTGTTAATGCAACAAAAAAGAGATGCTATATTGAACAAGAAAGAATTATATGTCAGCAAATTGCCAATATGAATAAGGATAGGCGAGTAACCTTTGCTTTGATACCAAAGAATTATGTGTTAGGGAATTCGTGCAATTTTATAACCATAGAAGAAAATCAGTACGGAATAGATATATATACTTTATTGGGGCTATTTAATACCAAGATAATAAACTGGTTGTTTAAATTAACTAGTAGCAATAATCATGTCAATAATTATGAAATTGACTGTTTCCCTATCCCAGTAGAAGCACCGGAGCTAAAAAGAATATCGATGCTAGTAAAAGAGTACTTAAAAGAGCAAAATGATGCGATTCTTGATGAAATAGAACGATTAGCGTATAAAGCGTATGGTATTTTGCCATCTACAGAAGAACAAGAAATGGAAAAGAACAAATGTATTTGTGATTATACTGATGCAATAAAGCACATTTTTCCACGAATTACAAGAGAAGAAGCAGGCAGCATACTTAATGACAAATTGAAAATCGACAATTTCTTTGATGGCTTTGGAAAATTTGATATCAATGTTGTAAAGGGAATAACTGAAAAGTATACGGCACTTTTTCAGGGGCTGTTACTGAACCATACTACTTTTAAACTAAGCGATTTGGATTTGGAAATGATAAAGTCAGTACCTCAAGGTGGAAGTTGGAAAGATATACCGATGGAAACAGTGGAAAAATCAAAGAGATTGAAGCGAATAACTCAAACTGGTGGAAGGACTACGCTATATGGTCGAATTGACTATAACAAGCCAAGTTATACGATAACAACTTACTTTAATAGGCCGGGAAACGGAACCTATGTGCATCCTGTTCACGAAAGAGTATTAACGGTAAGGGAGGCTGCAAGATTTCAAACATTTAAAGATGATTATTATTTTTTTGGTAATAAAACACAGCGTTTAAAACAGGTTGGTAATGCAGTACCTACATTGTTGGCATATCAGATAGCGCGTGAAATTAAGAAGAAAACAGGCTGTTCTAAATCTATTGATTTGTTTTGTGGCGCAGGCGGTATGACTACTGGCTTTAAAGCAGCCGGAATTGAGTCATTGTTAAGTAACGATATTGAAGAAAGTGCCTGTATTACTTTAAAGATAAATAATCCTGAAATTGAAGTATTATGCGGAGATATAACTAAGGCAGAAACTAAGGATATCATCGAGAAAGCAGCACTAGTCGGTGGAGCAGATATTATATGTGGAGGTCCTCCTTGCCAAGGATTTTCAATGGCAGGTTTTAGATCAGAGAATGATCCGAGAAATCAATTGTTTAGAGAGTTTGTCGATATAGTGAATAGAGTAAATCCTAAAGTCATTGTATTTGAAAATGTTGAAGGCTTGTTAAGTTATCAAGGAGGGAAAACATACCGCGAAGTACACACACTCTTTGCTGAACTAGGTTATAATACGGAAGGTAGAGTTTTAATGGCAAGTGATTATGCTGTTCCTCAAAAGAGAAAAAGGGTTATTATTATATGTACTCGAAACGATATTGCAATTTCTCCGGGAGAATTATTTCCAAAACCAATCACAGTCGATGAATCACGCCAAGTTACTGCAAGGGAAACAATAGCTGATTTGGAAAATGTTTCTTGTGATGATTCCGCAAAATATGTTGATTTTGATGAATCAGATATACTTAAGTTTTTCAAGGGTAAAATATCATATGAGGAATATGTAAATCTCAAAACTCCAGAAGAAACTGAAAAAAAGGAAATTGAAAAACAGTACGAACAGTTAAGTCTTCTAGAACTACTATAAAAAGGAGGATGATTATCATCATCAATATGGTGATAATCATCCTCTTGTTGCTTTACAATGAACGGATTATTCTTTTCTCGATTGTTTCAACAAGGTCTACTACAAGTCGTTTGTTTTCAAGCATAGAAACACCTGATTCAATGCTGGAGCAAATTGATTTTAGGTGCATAATTTCAATAGCATTGAGGTCATGCTTATTGTTACGATTATCTTTTTCGTTATAATCGTAAACAGCTTCAATCGCAATTCTTCTATATCTATCTGTTTCGTATTGATTTCGGTCAGTATAATGCCTTTGTTTTTTCTCGATAATTTCACCTTTATCGTTAAATTTGTATGAGTACTTGAAATAATCATAGTTTGGTTCTAAAAACGCAGAAACAAGAAAATCTTCTCCGTTGTTAGGACAGTTTTCGAGTATGGTTAACAGAATGAACATATAGTTAGCCATGTTCTGCTTTAATGCATCCCGATAAATGGTGGGCACTTTGTCGGGATTGGCGGAGTAATTTGATTTTATAAACTCCCAGATTAATTTAGACTGCCATGACATAGGATATATGCCTGTTCTCTTCTCAGTTTCAATGATACTTTCAATATCTACGATTTGTAAGCGGTCACGTTTTGAAGAGTTATCCCCACTTGGCATAGGTTGCAAATATCTTGGGTCATGAACAAAACCTAAAGAAATTGGTCCAATATGGTCGGCTGACGTACCATCAAAGAAGCTACTTCCCATAAACTGATTAGCTGCGTGGATGTTCCCATCACTCCAGTATTCATAAGCACGTCTGTCTTTTGTGTAGGATTTAAGATTTTCTTTTGAACGTCCTTTATCTTGAGTGGCTCTACAACAACGATTGTATGTATGAAAACCGTCAAAGCGATCAGGAAAGTTTGACATCGCCCCCGGACCTAAGCACTTCTTATCACCTTTACGGCAAGCATATTCTAAAGCGTTTATAATGTCATCTTTTTCAGAAATGCGTGCGTCTAAATTCAAATTGCCTTTATTAATCAAGAATGTAGCAATATCAATTTTGTGTATACCACGGTTAATGAGTTCGTCCCAAATATCACCGATATGATCGCAGTCGGAAAAGTTTGTTCCAAATTTTTTGTTCAAAGAATTAAGAAAATTTGCATTTGGGTAGTGATAGCAAAGAGACATTTCTTTCCCACAAATTTGGCATACTTTCCATTTTGTAGGGTGTATTTCAAGCATAACATCTGCATACATTCCTGGATATGCTTCATTTGTTCTTGTAAGACCCAATTCTTGAGCCTTGCGGATGCACCAGTTAATTCTTTGTTGACCTATTTCTGATTTTGTTGTTGCTATCCAAGCATATGAACCATCTGGTTTCTTTTTGATTGGCAATCCTTTGTAGTTAGGATGATTTACAATTTCTCTCATATATTTAAGAAATCGTGGATGCCATTGTTTTTCGTCTTGAGCCATAATAAAACCTCCTCTTATTTGCATAAGTGAAATTCAGTTTTGGTTAACCCACAATCCAAGGCACGATATAGATATCGTGCTGCGATGGAAGAGTAGGGTTTCCATTTTTTACATGCGGGCAATCTGTGCGTCCCTGGCCGCAGTGTCAACCGTACATTTTTCTCGCTGTTCCCGGAGTTTGAAGATCTGGTCGGCAATCTCGTCGTAAAAGTCCTGTAAGAAGTAAATCAGCATAAACTAACGATCCAGTTACGCCTTTTAAAGATAATTAACGATACAGCAAGCCTGAACAATTCCTCCGTGGTAAGCAATGTATACACACCAACAATTCCCCACTTGAATACATATGCTGCAAGCAGACACAGTGGAATTCCGATACACCATGTGCCAATAATATCAATAATCATAATGGTTTTTGTGTTGCCGCCACTTCTTATAATGCCTCCGCCAAGGATCATATTTTCCACCTTGACCGGAGCATACAAGGCAAATACGATAAGCAGTGTTTTTCCAAGATCTTTTACGCTGTCATCAACACGATATAATCCGGTATATGCTCCAGCCAAAAGAATGAGCAAAGCTGATACTGCTACTCCACCAAATAAGCCTGCATACATAATCTTCTTTGATTCTGCGTAAGCCTCATTATATTCTTTCCTACCAAGCCTTTTGCCGATCATCACACCGGCAGCCGCAGACAATCCACTAAGTGCCCCTACGATAAGCCCTTGTATCGGACTGGTAAGTGTATAGGCTGCAAGGTTTGATGTGCCAAGATGTCCATAAACAGCAGACTCTACATTTTGCCCGAGACTCCATAAAAACTTACTGATCAGAATCGGCATAATCATTATCAGATAATCCCTGATTGTGATTTTTTTAAAATGTAGAGACAATACCGGTTTATCTCCATCTTTTCTGATACATAAGACAAATCCGATAACAATAAATACAAGATTAAACAACTGCGAAATAAGTGTGGCAATCGCAGCTCCCTTTATTGCCATACAGGGAAATCCAAATTTTCCAAATATCAGCAGATAGTTCAGTACGGTGTTTACAATAACTGCTCCAAAGCTTGCCAGAAATGGTATCGTGGCATGTTCCTTACAGCGCAGCCATGAGGATAAAATATTGCTGACAGCCATTGGAATATAAGAAAGCGCTACGATTCTAAAATAAACCGTACCAGTATTTACAATACTCATATCTTTCGTATACAGTCCAAGAATCTGCGACGGAAAAACTCCAGCTGCAAGCAGGAACAATACTGACATTATAATTCCGCAGATGAGGCTCACATCAAAACTGCACCATGCCTCTTTGCTTTCTTCCGCACCAATAAACTGAGCAATTAATATCCCGGCAACCGTGCTTACTGCACCAATCATCACTGAAAAAATCAGTGAAAAATTACCGCATAATCCAACTGCCGATATATTTGTTTCACCTAACTGCCCGATCATGATCTGGTCAACAATTGAAAATGATGACTGCAGCATACTTTGCAATGTGACAGGAATTGCTATTTTACACAACGATTTCAAAAACTTTGACATTATAATTTCCTCGTACTTTCCCTTTTTATTAAATCAACCGGCAACACGATTTCTGGCTTATATTCTGTTCCATCGCGCATTGCCTCCAGACATTCAATTGCCGTTTTCGCCCTTAAGTTTGCTTCCTGATGAATCGTTGTGAGGGAAGGATTGCTTTCCCTGCTTGCCATGTTATCATCAAAGCCGATAATCTGGATATCCTCTGGAATCCGAATGTTTTTTCCTTGTAAAAACTTCATAAACTCAACTGCATAAAAATCTGAAACTGCAAAAGCAGCGGTAACATTGCTCTTTAACAGTTGCGTATATTTATCATCATAAAAACTCATTCTTTCCTTTTCTGTCTTTGGTATCTCCCATCTATATGTTTCTCCTGGTTCAAAGGCTTTGCGAAACCCCTCGATGCGCTCTTTATCCATGCAGATGAAATTATCTGCTAAGCATAATGCTTTTTTATGTCCCAGTTCTTTTAAATATTTCCCGGCCTGATAGCCGCCGTCATAATGATCGATGACCAGATTTACTACCTTTGAGCATTTTTCAAAATAGCCATCATACACTACAAACGAAATCCGCATCTGATTTCTGAGGCTTTCATAATCAGCTTCGCAAAATCCAATCAGAATCAGTCCATCCATATTCCACATGGATGCAAATACCGGAATCTCTCTGATATCAGATGTCGTTTTTATCATCAGAAAATATCCTTTTTTCATTCACCTCATGGGAAAGAGCATTCAGCGATAACATCACAAATCCATCCTCTAAAACCCTGCCCTCATACTTTTCATGGTCATTCACCACCACTCCGATGATTCTTGAATTATTTCTCGCAAGCAAAATGCCAGCCATATTCGGGATATATCCCGACCTTTCAAGTTCCTGCTGGACGCGTTTTACCGTCTCATCTGAAATTTTTTCTGTTTTGCCGTGGATCACATTTGAGACAGTAGCAGTACTAAGACCTAACGCATCTGCAACATCTACGATTCTAATCCTGTTCTGTGTCATTTCCATTCCTTCTTCTGTGGCATTATGATTATATGGTACATGATAAATGTGAAATTTACAAAGGTTAAGCGCGTAACCCGCTACAAAATTTGCGTTTGATTTTTGTGATGTTTTACTAAGGCAACACCGCACAATTCCCGCCTTGCGGCTTAAGCACCGCTCCGGCAGATGCCGTGCCTCGCTCGCCGTATCGGCACTTAGAATTATGCGGTATTGCCCTAAATTAAAAAAGAATAAAGAATAGAGAATAATGTTGGTGGACCGCTGCCCCGGAACGGCGCAGCTCAAAAAATTAGGGTTCTGCCGAGCCAAAACCCGCAGCAGAACTTTTAGGATGACCCTATCCCTAATATTCCAAAATAAAGGCACCGCAGGTGCCAACCACCATGATTCATGATTCTTTCTTAATTATTCTCTATTACTCTCGCCTCTCATGTCTTCTCACCGCACGGCGAAGACCTTCTTTATAAAATAAATGCCCTGCGTGCGGGCAGGGCGGAAGGATAGAATATGGGATTCCTCGCAATGATCCTGGGACCGCTGATGCGTATGCTGTATCAGATGATCCCGAACTTCGCCGTCACGATGATTGTTTTCACCGTGATCATCAAACTGCTCATGCTTCCGCTGATGATCAAACAGCAGAAGTCCATGGCCAAGATGTCGGTGTTTACACCGATGATCAATGAAATCCAGCAGAAGTACAAGAACAACCAGGAAAAAATGCAGGAGGAAATGGTCAAGCTCCAGCAGGAGTATGGCTACTCCCCCACTGCAGGCTGCCTGCCGATGCTTGTCAATATGCTGGTCCTGTTCGGCATGGTGGAGGTTGTTTACCGCCCTGTGCAGTACATTCTCGGCATCCCCAAGGACGCCATCAGCGCCGCCTGCACCGCACTTGGCATTGCCAACAACGGCGCAGCGTCCCAGACCGGCCTGATCGAAGCAATCCACGCCGGCCTTGCCAGTGGTGTGGATACCGGCCTGACTACCGAGCAGCTCAGCTCCATTGCCAACTTTAACACCAGTTTCCTTGGCATGGATATGTGCACCATCCCCGGCTTCAGCTTCAGCCTGATCATGATCTTCCCCATCATCGCTGCGGTTACCATGTGCATCTCCCAGGTGCTCAGCACCAAGATGTCCGGCCAGCAGGCCCAGATGCAGGGCAGCATGAAGGTCATGATGTGGGGCATGAACATCATGTTCGTCTTCATGTGCTTCCAGATGCCTGTCGGCTTCTCCCTGTACTACGGCACCTCCAACATCTTCATGATGCTGCAGACCGTGCTGACCTACAAGGTGTATAACCCCGAAAAGTTCAAGGCTCAGTACGAAGCCGAAGTTGCCGCCAAGCGCGCCGCCAAGAAAGAGGTCAAGACCGTTACCGTCGAAGAAGGCGGCAAAAAGGTCGAAAAGAACGTCAACAAGCGTCAGCTGGACCAGATGCGCCTTGAATACGCCCGCAAGCTGGATGCCGAAAAGTACTCCAATGACCGTACCGTCCCCCTGACGGACGAGCAGCGCGCCGAGATGGAAGCCCAGAAGGCCCAGAAAGGCAAAAAGAAGAAGTAAGACCGCCCCATAACGAAGGAGGTAGTAATCATGCGTGAATATGTTGCAACCGCCAAAACGGTGGAAGAAGCCATTCAGCTGGGCTGCGAAGCGCTCAGCGTTGACCGTGACGACCTGGGTGTGAGCTATGAGATTCTGGAAATGCCGCAGAAAACCGGCTTCCTGGGCCTGAAAGTGACCCCTGCAAAAGTAAAAGTTACCGTGGAAACTGCCGATACCGAGCCGGAAACCACGCCTGCTGCCCCGGTGGCCGCCGCTGAACCCGAACCCGCCCCGGCAGAAGAAGCGGCCGAACAACCCGCGGCAGAGGATGCTGCCCCGGCGGAAGCCGAGACCCCGCTGGATATTGCCGCTGACCCCCGCCTGCAGGCTGCGGTGGATTACCTGACCCCCATCTTCCACCTGATGGGCGTGGAGGAGTTCACCTTTACCGCAGGCAAAAAGGGAGAAGCTACCATTCTGCATGTTGAGGGTGCCCACCTGGGCGCACTCATTGGCCGCCGCGGCGAAACGATGGAGAGCCTTTCCTATCTGGCAAGCCTGGTGGTCAACCGGATGGAAGGCCCTTACGTCAAGCTGGGCATCGATGTGGGCGGCTACCGCAATAAGCGCGAAGACGACCTGACGGCCTTGGCTGTGCGCATTGCCAACCGTGTGATCCGCACCGGCTGCTATTACGAGATGGAGCCGATGAACCCCTACGAGCGCCACATCATCCATACCGCTGTGGCCGAGATCGAAGGCGTACGCAGCGAGAGCAAGGGCGAAGGCCCCGACCGCCGCGTGGTGATTTATTCCACCGACCCCAACGCCAGCAACCTGCCGGATCGTGATGCACCGCGCGGCCGCCGCAGCGGCCCCAACCGCGGCAATCGCAATGGCCGCAGCTTTAACGGCAACCGCGGCCCCCGCAACGATAACCGCCGCGGCGGTGGTTACCGCGGCAACAGCAGCCGTCCCCCGCGTGATAACCGCGGTGGCAGCCGCAATGGCGGCCGCGGCTATGGCCGCCCGTCCAGCGTGCCGGAGCGCGAATTTGCCAGCGCCCCGCGTGATCCCAACGCCCGCCCGCAGGCCCCGGCCCGCACCGCGCGCATCCATGATGGAGATGATTTTGACATGTTCGGCAAGATCGAACTGTAAGATCCAGCGCAAAATCAGCATTTGAAAAAGAGCAGCGTTTTTGCCATGCGGCAGAAGAAACGCTGCTCTTTTTGTACAGATAAAAACGCTGGAGAGATTGCAGGAAACGATCGGACAAAAGCTGTCCAACCCCCACAGTGCGCCATTTCTCGCTTTGTTCCGTGTTGCGGGCAGGCAAAAGGACGCTCTGGCAGGTAATGGTGTGCTGGAACAATGCCATGAACCGGGTGAACACAATGCTGACCACGATTTGCAGCAGTTCAATCAGCCGCCCGGCCCCTTGATCACGAACTGTGCCGCAATCGGAATGTGGTATACGATCAAGGTCAGGTTGGCAAAATCCCGTCCGGTCCCCTGGCTGACGGTGCATGGTACCGATACAATGGCCGATGCCACCAGCCTGTCAGTGCCCAGCGCCAACAGGACCATCCTGACAGATAGATCCCGAAGCGGGCAGCATGCTGCGCTTTCATTCTAAGGCAACACCGCACAATTCCCGCCTTACGGCTTAAGCACCGCTCCGGCGGCTG
>ERZ773245.1510-NODE-1510-length-16386-cov-35.273039_pt1 | contig 16386 bp, 12 predicted proteins | sample MGYA00580988_ERZ773245 | MGnify/ENA primary metagenome ERZ773245 (study PRJEB29015, sample SAMEA2737792) | human gut metagenome | biome: human gut; feature: human-associated habitat; material: faeces | place: China | collected 2012 ... | reverse complement strand
CCTCTTCCCCTAAAGGGGACGCAAGAACGTTACGGGATTTACTTTCAGTGTCATAGGGCATGAAAACAATTCTGCTGACTGGCTCGCTGCGCTCGCCCCCCTTTGGTGGCTGCGCCACCACCTTTCCCCCGCAAGCGGGGGCACTACAACCCATGCTAAACTTAGAGTCACTTATTAAAAAATTGCCTCACGGAGCTTTGTTCTGCCACCGCTTGCGGGGGAAGTCCCGCGCAGCGGGCAGGGGGGAATGCCTTTTCCTCGCCCGCCAGGGCGGTTGTATGGTTTTAGCCGCCAAAGGCGGCATAAAAAAATGGCGCCCGAAAGGGCGCCGTACCTTTCCCAGCGGAGCGGTACTATATACCTCCCGAGGGCGGAGCACTCAACCCGTCCGGGAGGCGTCAGCCGATCCCGGACAGAACCCTTGGCGCCCAGGGCCAGAGGCCCGGCGGCGCCATCAACCCTCGCAGCGAAGCCGCGTCAACCTTCGGGAATACTGGAAAGCACCGCCCAGGTCCCGATCCCGACCGCCCGACAGGGCTTGTCCATAAAAGACCCCTTCCACCGCTTACGCGGTCCCCCTCCCCCATAGATGGGGGAGGCAAGTGTGAAGGAAAAAAGCAGCGGCCTGGCCGCTGCTTTTTTTCAGTCTTTCAGTGTTCCCACGATTTCGTTGATGTCTTTTACGTTATTTTTATCGCACCATTTATCCATTTCGTTCACGATGCGTTCCATGGCTGTGGGGTCGGCCAGGTTGGCGGTGCCTACCTGCACGGTGCTGGCGCCGGCCATCATGAATTCGATGGCGTCTTCGCCGGTCATGATGCCGCCTAAGCCGCAGACGGGGATGTGTACGGCTTTAGCTGTCTGCCATACCATGCGGAGGGCCACGGGTTTGATGGCGGGGCCGGAGAGGCCGCCGGTGATGTTGCCCAGGATGGGGCGGCGGGTGCGGGTGTCGATGGCGATGCCAAGGAGTGTGTTGATGAGGGAGATGCTGTCAGCTCCTGCGTCTTCCACGGCTTTGGCAATGGAGACGATGTCGGTGACGTTTGGTGACAGTTTCACGATCACCGGCAGGGTGGTGGCATCTTTGACGGCTCTGGTGACGGCGGCTGCCTGGGCGGGGTCAGTGCCGAAGGCGGCGCCGCCTTCTTTGACGTTGGGGCAGGAGATGTTGACTTCCAGGGCGGAAATGCCGGGGACGGTGAGCATTCTGGCGCATTCGGCGTATTCTTCCACGCTCTTTCCCACCATGTTGGCGATGAAGACGGTAGGAAGTTTCCTGACTTCCGGCAGGTAGTGTTCGATGAACCAGGGAGCGCCGGGGTTTTCAAGGCCGATGCAGTTCAGCATGCCCGAGGTGGTTTCGGCCACGCGGACGCCTTCGTTTCCTTTCCAGGGGGTGGGCGCCAGGCCTTTGCCGGAGAGGGCGCCGATTTTTTTCATATCGATGTAGTCATTCAGTTCCAATCCATAGCCTACGGTGCCGGAGGCGCCGATGACGGGGCTGGCCATGGGGATGCCCAGATAGTTTACTGTAAGGCTGCTCATAAGACCACCTCCTCTGCATTGAATACAGGACCGTCGGCACAGACTTTGTAGTGGCCTTTGCCGTCTTTCCTGTCGCATACGCAGCCAAGGCAGGTGCCGATGCCGCAGCCCATGCGTCTTTCCATGGAAACTTCGCAGAAAACGCCGGCTTCTTTTGCCATTTCTGCGGCGGTTCTCATCATGATGCCGGGGCCGCAGACGCAGGCTTCGTCCACTTTTTCTTCAGCGAAGAGTTTGGGCAGCACGGACACGGAGAAGCCTTTGATGCCGTAGGAGCCGTCGTCGGTGGTGACGATCATCTGTCTTATTTTTTTTGGGAAGAGGTCTTTCCAGAAGACTTCTTCCTTATTTCTGCCGCCGATGACTACGGTCATCTGGCCTTCCCGGGAAGCCCTTGCCATGAAGAGGATGGGGGCGATGCCTACGCCGCCGCCGATGCCCACGATATGGTCCCTGTTCATATCAAAGGAGGTGCCCAGGGGGCCCAGGCAGTCCAGGGTGTCCCCCACTTTCAGATGGGACATGGCTTCTGTGCCTTTTCCTACAATGCGATAGATGATTTCCACGATGCCCCTGCCTGCATCGGTGCCGGCGATGGAAATGGGACGGCGCAGGATATAGCGGGGGTCGTTCACTTTCACATGGACGAACTGGCCCGGTTTCGCTTCTTTGGCGATGCGGGGCAGTTCGATCTGCATGAGCCAGATATCAGGGCCCACATGGTTATGGACCCGGATGATTCCTTTTTCTACAAAACCTGACATGGTATTACTCCTTCACATAGTCCTGGATGGCTTCTACATGGTGTTCAGCGCCGCTGGAGGCCATGACGCGGAGCACTTCCTTGGCCGTATCCAGGGAGGTAATGCAGGGGATGGCCAGTTCCACCGCAATGCGGCGCAGGTCATATCCTTCCTGCTCGATCTGGCTGCCGTAGGAAATGGTATTCAGCACCATATCCACTTTGCCCGATTTCAGATACTTTTCGCAGTTTTCCCCTTTTTCATGGATCTTCTTGATGATTTCCACGGGGATGCCGAGGCTCTGGAAATAGGAACCGGTGCCGGAGGTGCAGATGAGGTGGTAGCCCAGGTCTACGAAGCCCTTTGCCAGTTCCGCGGTTTCCGGTTTATCCCGGTCGCTGACGGTGATGAGGACATTGGCGCCGGCGGGAACCATGAGGTTGGCTGCCACTACGGCTTTGTAGAGGGCTTCTTGGTAGGTGTGGCCGATACCCATGACTTCACCGGTGGATTTCATTTCCGGTCCCAGTTTGATTTCTACCAGTCCCAGTTTGGAGAAGGAGAAGACCGGTGCCTTGATGGCCACGTAGTTCTTCGGCGGTACCAGTCCCAGGGGCAGGCCCAGGGTATGGAGCGGTTCGCCCAGAGCCACGCGGGTGGCGTATTCTACCATGTTGATGCCGGTAATCTTGCTCATGAAGGGCACGGTACGGCTGGCGCGGGGGTTCACTTCGATGACGTAGACTTTGCCGCCTACCACGATGAACTGGATGTTTACCAGGCCTTTGACGTTCATGGCGCAGGCAATGTCTTTCGTGTATTTCGTCAGGGTGTCGATGACTTCAGGAGACAGGTGCTGGGGCGGGTACACGGCAATGGAGTCGCCGGAGTGGACGCCGGAGCGTTCGATCTGTTCCATGATGCCCGGGATGCATACGTCCACGCCGTCAGAGATGGCGTCGATTTCCACTTCACGGCCCACCATGTACTGGTCGATGAGGACGGGGTGTTCATGGGAAGCCACCACTGCTTCTTTCAGGTACTGGCGAAGCTCTGCCTGGTCATAGACGATCTGCATGGCCCGGCCGCCCAATACGTAGCTGGGGCGTACGATGAGGGGATATTCCAGCTCTGCCGTTTTCTGCATGGCTTCTTCCACGCTTTCCACCAGGCAGCCCTTCGGACGGGGGATGCCCAGCTGGCCGCAGAGGGTGTCGAACCGTTCTCTGTCTTCTGCCATGTCGATGGATTCATTGGAGGAGCCGATGATGCGGATGCCTCTCTTGGCCATGGGGGTGGCCAGGTTGATGGCGGTCTGGCCGCCGAACTGGCAGATTACGCCTTCCGGTTTTTCCTTTTCAATGACTTCCATCACGTCCTGCTCTGTGAGGGGTTCGAAATAGAGGGAGTCGGAGGTATCAAAGTCGGTGGATACGGTTTCCGGGTTGTTGTTGATGACGATGGATTTCTTTCCTGCCTTTTTCAAAGCCCAGGAGGCATGGACGGAGCAGTAGTCGAATTCGATGCCCTGGCCGATGCGGATAGGGCCGGAGCCGAAGACCACTACAGAGCCTTTGCCCTGGGGTTTCACTTCATCTTCGGCGCCGTAGGTGGAGTAGTAGTACGGAGTGTGGGCTTCAAATTCAGCGGCACAGGTATCTACCATTTTGAAATCGGGGTGGAATGCCAGTTTCTTTTTGAAATTTTCCACTTCCTTGACCGTCACTTCTGCAAAGTGGGCGATGGCTTCATCAGGCATCTGGATCCGTTTGGCCGCTTTCAGGGTGTCTTCGGTGAGGCCTTCCTTCAGGAGGCGTCTTTCCATTTTGATGATATTCTGGATTTTATAGATGAAGAAGAGGTCGATGCGGGTAATGCGGTTGATTTCTTCCGGTTCGATGCCGCGGCGGAGGGCTTCGGCCACCACGAAGATTCTTTCATTGTCGATGCGCTTCAAAAGGCAGCGGATATCGTAGAGGGACTGGCTGTCCAGTTTCTTCAGGTGCAGATACCCCTCTCCCACTTCCAGGGACCGGAGGGCCTTGAGGAGCGCCCCTTCCAGGGTGCGGTCCAGAGCCATCACTTCGCCGGTGGCCTTCATCTGGGTGCCGATTTCCCGGTCCGCCAGGGTGAATTTTTCGAAAGGCCAGCGGGGGAATTTGCAGACTACATAGTCAATGGACGGTTCGAAGCAGGCCTTCGTATTGCCTGTAATGGCATTGGTGATTTCATCCAGGTGCATACCCAGGGCTACCTTGGCTGCCACTTTGGCAATGGGATAGCCGGTGGCTTTGGATGCCAGGGCGGAGGAACGGCTCACACGGGGATTGACTTCGATCACATAGTACTGGTTCGTCTTGGTATCCAGGCCGTACTGCACGTTGCAGCCCCCTTCGATCTGGAGGTAGCGGATGATATTGATGGACGCGGTGCGGAGCATCTGGTACTGGCCGTCGGTCAGGGTCTGGGTGGGGGCCACTACGATGGAGTCGCCGGTGTGGACGCCTACGGGGTCGATGTTTTCCATGGCGCAGACAATGATGCAGTTGTCGGCGCTGTCCCGCATGACTTCAAACTCCACTTCCTTCCATCCTGCAATGGACCGTTCCACCAGGATCTGGTTGATAGGAGACAGCTTGATGCCGCGGTTGGCGATTTCTTCCATTTCATACCGGTCATGGGCAATGCCGCCGCCGGTGCCGCCCAGGGTGTAGGCGGGGCGGATGATGACAGGGTAGCCGATTTTATCTGCAAAAGCCACAGCCGGTTCCAGTTCTTCAAAAATTTCCGATTCCGGTACGGGCTGGTGGATTTCTTCCATGGCTTCCTTGAAAAGTTCCCGGTCTTCCGCATGTTTGATGGCATGGAGAGAGGAGCCCAGAAGCTTCACGTTGTATTTTTCCAGCACCCCTGCTTCGGAGAGCTGCACTGCCATGTTGAGGCCCACCTGGCCGCCCAGGGTAGCCAGTAGGGCATCAGGTCTTTCTTTCTTAATGACTTCCGTCACAAAAGGCAGGGTAATCGGTTCGATGTAGACCCGGTCAGCAATGTCCACATCCGTCATAATGGTGGAAGGATTGCTGTTTACCAGGACCACTTCCACCCCCTCTTCCCGAAGGGAGCGGCAGGCCTGGGTGCCGGCGTAGTCGAATTCTGCTGCCTGGCCGATGACGATGGGGCCGGAACCGATGACAAGGACTTTCTTCACGTCTTTATTAATCATTTTTTAAATTCCTCCATGGCCTTGGTAAATTCAGCAAAGAGATAGAAATTATCCTTCGGTCCCGGAGATGCTTCCGGATGGTACTGCACGGCCTGGATAGGCAGGGTCTTGTGGCGGATGCCTTCGATGGTACCGTCGTTCACGCTGCGGTGAGTCACTACGATGGAGTCCGGAAGGCCTTCATCGGAAATGGCGTAGCCATGGTTCTGGCTGGTAATGTACACCCTTCCGGTGCGCAGGTCCTTCACCGGATGGTTGGAGCCGCGATGGCCGAAGGGCAGCTTGAAGGTGTGGCCCCCAAGAGCGGTGGCCAGCATCTGGATGCCCAGGCAGATGCCGAAAATGGGGCGCTTCCCGATGAGCTTCTTCACCGTATCCACCACATAGGGCACATCCTTGGGATCCCCCGGTCCGGGAGAAAGGAAGATGCCGTCGGGATTGCCTGCCAGCAGCTCTTCAGCCGATGTATGGGCAGGAAATACATGGACCGTGCAGTCATTGGCTGCCAGGCTCACCAGGATATTCTTCTTGAGGCCGCAGTCCAAAAGGGACACCTGGTATTTCCCATTTCCATAAGTATAGGGATAGGCCGTAGTCACCCGTTCCACCTGGTCCCGGTGGAGGGGCTTGGCCAGCTCGGCCTGGATGAATTCCTCGCTTCTCTCGGCACTGACGATGATGGCCTTCATGACGCCCTGGGTGCGGACCATGCGGGTCACCGCCCGGGTGTCCACATTGTACAGGCAGGGTACATGGTATCTTTCGATGAAATCGGTAATCTTTTCCTTGCATTCCCAGTTGCTGGGATGGTCCGCAATCTGGTCCAGCACATAGCCGGCAGCGGCGGGCTTCCTGTTCTGCATGAACAGGTCGTTGGCACCGTAGTTGCCGATTAATGGATAAGTCAGGGTCAGGATCTGTCCTTCATAGGAGGGATCTGTGAAACATTCCTGGTATCCTGTCATGCCCGTATTGAAAACCAGTTCTCCCAGACCTTCCACCGTTCCCAGAAGGTCCCCTTCGAAACGGGCGCCGTTTTCTAAAATCAAGAGGCCTTTCATTTGAGCACCTTTCCTTCTTTCATAACCACTTCCCCATCTACCACGGTGAGGACTGCCTTGCCTTTCAGGGTAATATTTTCATAGGGAGTAAAGAGAGACTTGGTGTAGAGGTCTTCCCCATGCACCGTCCACTCCTTCTCCGGATCAAATACAGTAATATCTGCAGGAGCGCCTTCTCTCAGCACGCCGCCTTCCACGCCCAGAAGCCTGGCAGGGTTCACGCTCATGAGCTCCACAATGCGGTCCAGCGTAAAGCCCTGCTGGTGATAAAGCACGGTCAGCGTGGAAGCCAGAGACGTTTCCAGCCCCGCAATGCCATTGGGCGCGCAGTTGAAGGGCACATTCTTTTCTTCATTGCAGTGAGGCGCATGGTCCGTCATGATGACATCGATGGTGCCGTCCCGCAGCCCTTCGATCAGCGCCTGCCGGTCCTCTTCGCTGCGGATAGGGGGAGCCATCTTGAAAGCCGTATCATAATCCTTCAGCCATTCATCAGTGAAATAAAGATGCTGGGCCGTCACTTCCGTAGAGCAGTTCACGCCCTTCTTCTTCGCTTCCCTGATGAGGTCTACCGCCTTTTTGCTGGACACATGGGCGATATGGATATGGCAGCCCGTAAGCTCGGAAAGGAGCAGATCCCGGGCTACTGCAATATTCTCCCCTGCTGCCGGCCGACCGGTGACGCCCATGGCATAGGACACTTTGCCTTCATTCATGAAACCGCCGCCGCACATGGTCATGTCTTCGGCGTGGTCGATCACCATTTTATGGAGCATATCCGCATACTCCATGGCCCGGCGCATGAAATTGGCATTTTCCACATAATGGCCGTCATCGGAGAAAGCCACAGCCCCGTCGGCTGCCATATCTCCCATTTCAGAGAGCTGCTTTCCTTCCAGATTTTTGGAAATGGAACCGATAACGCTTACCTTCACCACGCCCACATCTTCTGCCCGCTTCTGCACATCCCGGAGGACCGCGGAATTATCGATGACAGGCTTCGTATTGGCCATGGTAGCCACCCGGGTGATGCCGCCGGCAGCAGCCGCCTCAGTGCCTGTATGGATATCTTCCTTCGCTTCCTGCCCCGGTTCGCGGAGATGCACATGCATATCAATGAGCCCCGGCGCCACCACCAGACCCTTAGCGTCAAACACTTCCACATCACTTTCCGGGACGGGGATTTCCTTTGCTATTTTCTGAATCTTTCCATTCTCTACGAGGATATCTCCCACTTCATGCTGCTTTTCTGCGGGATTTACAATGGTTCCGTTTTTAATTAAGAGCATCAATGTCTTTCCCCTCCGTCAGTGTCAAATACTCCAGAGCCATACGCACAGCCACGCCGTTGCGCACTTCCTCCTGGATCCAAGACTTCTCATCATAGGCCACATCATAACCGATTTCGATGCCCCTGTTCATGGGACCGGGGTGAATCACCGCCACATCCGGCTTGCACAGAGCCAGCCGCTTCTTGTTGATGCCAAAGAAACGGGCATACTCGCGGGTAGTGGGAATGAAACCGGCAGCCGCCCTTTCCAGCTGGATACGGAGAATATTGATAGCATCCGCATCCTTCAGCGCCGTTTCCAGATCATCATCCACAATGCATCCCATGGCTTCCAGCTCCTTCGGCACCAGCGTACGGGGTCCCACCAGATGCACCTCGGCACCCAGCTTCGTAAATCCCACGATATCGCTCCGGGCCACCCGGGAATGAAGAATATCGCCGATAATCACATATTTCATGCCCTTGATATTCTTCCCCGCCTCCTTCAGCGTAAAGAGCTCCAGAAGCGCCTGGCTGGGATGGGCATGGGCCCCATCGCCGGCATTCAGCACCACCGGTACCTTCACCTTCGGACTCATCACTTTGGATGCAAAAAGAGCGGCACCCTCTGACGAATCACGAATAATCACTGCATCCACTCCCATTGCGGAAACGGTAAGCAATGTATCTCGCATGCTTTCACCTTTCGTCATCGAGCTGCCGCTCTTTGTAATATTGATCACATCGGCTCCCAAATATTTACCGGCAAGCTCGAAAGAACTGCGTGTTCTGGTAGATGCTTCGGAAAACACTGTCACCATGGATTTCCCTTTGAGGAAATCTCTCTTCTTGTTGTCAGACAAAACAATCTTTTTCATCTGTGCTGCTACTTGAAGGATCCGTTCAATCTCCTCCGCTGAAAAATCAGCTAAGGCGAGAACCGAACGACCTTGTAGTGAAATCGCGCTCATGCCGGCCTCCTAATTCATAACATCAAAATAGTTATCTCTATAATCATATAGAAACAGCACCGTTTTTTCAATAGGGTAGAAAAATTAAAATCTCCTTACACGAAAACAGTGCCTCATCCATACTCTTGTACATATTATATGATAAAGAGGCAGAGGGTTCAAAGGGATTTGACACGCCTTCGGCGTGAGGGTTCATAGGGTTCAGAGGGTTCATAAGGTTCAGAGGGAAAGGTTCTTAAGATTGACCGGCCTAACGGCCGGAGGGTTCTTAAGTTTGACGGGGCCTTTGGCCCCGAGGGTTGCGGATTGCCCTTACGGGCGATGAGTATGAAGTCAGCGTTACGGATTTACCTATCTGCATCATACGTCATGAAAAGCATTACGTCGATCAGCCACCTCCGGTGGCTTTCCCCCCTTTGGTGCCTTACGGCACCACCTTCCCCCCGCGGTATCGGTCGGGCGACAAAAGGAAAGCGCCTTTATGGGCAGGCTAGGCGCCTTACTTCGCCCGACTTGCACATCCTATGCAGGATGTGCACAGTGGACAATAAAGCTCCGCAAAGCAATCCCTTCACTCAACGCATAGCGAAGAATAAAGTCCCCCCGCCGGGGGGAAGGTGGTGGCGCCAGCCACCAAAAGGGGTGCATTTCCCTCGCCCGCAGGGCGGTTGTATGGTTTTATACAAATTGGCGCCTTCTATAATTTAGAGGCGCTCCACCACTATTATACCATAGGAAGAAACGCCCGAAGGCGTGGGCGGAATCAGCAGGAGGGGAATGAAGAAAAGAAGTTTTTCCCCTCTTTCTCTTAGAGCAGCTTGATCAGTGCTTCCGTTTCTTCTTCGGTGGTGGCCCAGGAGGTGGCAATGCGCATGACCACTTTGTCTCCTTTATTTTCCCAGAATCCCATTTCCACTTTTTCGGAAAGGCGCCGGGCCTCCTCGTGGGTAAGGGTCAGGAAAATCTGGTTGGTGCTGTTTCTTACGTCTTGGACGTATCCTTTTTCATCCAGAGCCTGCCGGATACGGTCAGCCATTTCATCGCCGTTTCTGCCCAGTTTTTCATAGAGGCCGCCGGTGAAGAGGGTGTCGAACTGCAGGCCTGCTGCCCAGCCTTTGGCCAGAAGGGCGCCGTGCTGTTTCACCATGGTGAAGAAATGGGGCACAGTTCCTTTTTTCGGGAATACCACTGCTTCTCCCAGAAGGGCGCCGCACTTGGTGCCGCCGATGTAGAAAACATCGGTGAGGCTTGCCAGGTCCTTAAGAGTCACATCATTTCCCCGGGCGGAAAGGCCATAGGCCAGACGGGCACCGTCTACGTAGAGCGCCAGTTTCCATTTCCGGCATACCCTGCTGATTTCCCGAAGTTCCTTCAAACTGTAAAGAGTGCCATATTCAGTGGGCTGGGAAATATAAACCATGGCAGGCATGACCATATGTTCATGGTTCTCATCGTTCCAGTAGGTTTCAGCCAGACTGTCAATGTCTTTGGCCCTGATTTTCCCTTCTTCCGCAGGAACTGCAAGCACCTTGTGGCCGCCGTATTCGATGGCCCCTGCTTCATGGACAGACACATGGCCTGTGGCGGCAGCAATGACCCCTTCATAGGGCCTAAGCATGGTATCAATGACAGTGGCATTGGTCTGGGTGCCTCCCACCAGGAAGTACACCTCTCCCTCCGGCGTTCCGGCGGCGGTTCTGATTTTCTCCCTGGCCGATTCCGATATCTCGTCGGATCCATAGCCGGTGAATTTCTTTCCTGAAAGTGCCGCCAGTCTTTCAATAATTTCCGGCGCTGCCGTTTCCATGTAATCGGAAGCAAAATATAATTTCTCCATGGTTGTACCTGCCTTTTCTTTTTGCCCTATTGTATATCACAGAGAAGAGACTCTGCAAATAGTTTCCTGCCGCCATGAACCGCCATCGTCCTGTGCCAACCAGTAAACTGCAATCAAAAAGGCCGTGAAAAATGGGCATCCATTTTTCATGGCCTTTTCTATTGCATCTAATTAGATTTTTCTTCCCGGATAGGCTTTCAGCCCTTCTCCCAGAAGATGGATGGCTTTCTTCAGGTCATCGCAGTTCAGCACATAGGCCAAGCGGGCTTCATCCACCCCTTTGCCCGGTTCTGCATAGAAACCGTTGCCCGGGGCGATCATCACGGTTTCCCCGTTTTCGTCAAAGTCCTTCAGAAGCCAAATGGCAAATTTTTCCGCATCATCCACCGGCAGCTTCACCATGACATAGAAGGCGCCCTTGGGGTCCGAGGAAATGACGCCGGGAATGGCAGCCAGGCCGGCAGCAATGGTATCACGCCGTTTCTTGTATTCCTGGTTCACCGCTTCCAGATAGGATTTCGGCGTATCGTAGAGAGCGGCTGCTCCCACCTGTTCCACCGTAGGCACACAGAGGCGGGCCTGGCAGAATTTATTAATCTGGGTGGTAAAGTCATCATTCTTGCAGAGCAGGCAGCCGATGCGGGCACCGCAGGCGCTGTACCTCTTGGATACGGAATCCACGATAATGAGGTTGTCTGCCAGATCGTCATAAGTGCCAAAGCTGGTGTAGGCGCCGTCATAGACAAATTCGCGGTATACTTCATCTGCAATGAGGGCGAGGCCATGTTTCTTAACCACCGCCGCAATCATGTCCATTTCCTTCTTGTTATATACCACACCGGTGGGGTTGCCGGGGTTGGTCAGAAGAATGAGGCGGGTCTTGTTGGTAATGTACTTTTCCACCGTTTCCTGGTCCGGCAGACGATATCCCGTTTCAGCGTTGGTAGGAACTGCTCTGACATGGGCGCCGGCAATCTTGGCAAAGGAATTATAGTTGGCATAGAAAGGTTCAAACACCAGGATTTCGTCCCCCGGGTCGCAGAGCGTAAGAGCTGCCAGTTCCAGAGCTTCACTGCCGCCGGAAGTGATAAAAATGTTCTTTTCGCTGTACTCCATGCCCCACTCTTTATAATATTTCTGAATCTGGTGAATGAGGTGCATGTCCCCCTGGGAAGGACCGTAGGCTACCGTCTTTTTATTGAAACTGCGGATGGCTTCCATAAACTGGGGCGGTGTTTCAATATCGGGCTGGCCGATGTTCAGATGATAAATCTTCTTGCCTGCCTTCTCAGCTTCTACAGCGTATGGTCCCAGCCTGCGAATAGGAGAAGTGGTTAAGCTTAATGCTCTCTGTGAAATCTTCATCATAATCCCTTCCTGTTTTTCAAAATAGTATTCCATAAAACACAGAATTATACCTTCATTATATACCCTTTTTGATATTCCGCCATCTGAAAATTTCATAGAGGAATCGGAGAAAAGAAAAAGGCTGTCCCATGGACAGGCAGCCATCATGGAAATCATGGAAATCTCTAATGGACACCGGGCCCTGAAAGATATAAATAGCAGAAGAGGCAGAGGGAAATGATATCTGCCGTGCTTTCAGTCCCCCTTCCTGGATATCCGCCCCTTTCTCCGAAGAAGCACGAAAAAAGCTCTGTCATTTCTGACAGAGCTTTTGCTGTGGCGGAGAGAGGGGGATTCGAACCCCCGTGACGGTATTCGCCGTCAACATGATTTCCAATCATGCACCTTAAACCGCTCGGACACCTCTCCATGCTACTTATTCCTGGCCTTGCGGCCAGCGCCTTGTTGTTTTCATCAGTGGTTGACTGACTTATGTAGTATACCAACGGATGCATCATATGTCAAGCATTTTTTGAAAATTTTTTTGATGAAATGATTTTATAGCTGAAAAAGGTTTCCTGTGGTGGTAGCACACCATACTGCCATGAAGGGCAGGAAACTTTTCGATAATAGTTTCCTATGGATGTGACACACCATACTGCCATGCCATACAGGAAGCTTTTCGCTAATAGTTTCCTATGGAGATGACACGCTGTCCCCCCATGCCGGACAGGAAGCTTTTCGCAAATGGTTTCCTACGGAGGTGACACACCATACTGCCCATGTCGGACAGGAAACCTTTCGCGAATGGTTTCCTATGAATGTGACACACCATACCGCCCATGACGGACAGGAAACCTTTCGCTAATAGTTTCCTACGGAGGTGACACACCATCCCCCATGCCGGACAGGAAACTTTTTACAAATGGTTTCCTATGGATGTGACACACCATCCCCCATGCCGGACAGGAAACTTCATGGCACAAAAAAGAGCCATGAAGCAATGATTATCATTTCTTCATGACCCTTATCCCTGCTTATGCTTTTTCTACAGAACCGGCTTCATGGCTCTGGCGCAGGTTACGGCGCCATGCATAGAGGCCGTAGTACAGGAAGGCGCAGGCAGCCGAGCCTACTCCTACCAGGGAATAAATGCCGGAGAAGCCCAGAGGACCTTTGAAGGCGCCCAGAATGTAGGGGCCTACGCCAAGGCCCAGGTCCAGCATGACGAAGTAGGTAGATACGGCCACACCGATGCGGACTTCATCCACCAGTTTCACGCAGATGGCCTGTCCGTTGGACATAAAGGTGCCGTAGCCCAGCCCCACAAAGACGCCAGCCACAAGCATTTCCCAGCTTCTGGTGGTAATGGACAGAAGCAGAAGGCCCACTGCCAGGCACAGGAAGGTGGGGTACATGACGAAATCTTCGCCTTTCTTGTCGAACATGACGCCTGCTACCGGACGGACAATGGTGACCGACAGGGCATAGACCACAAAGAACAGGGTGCCGGCAGTCATGAGATGGAGTTCAGACGCATAGGTGGCCAGAAAGCTGAGGACACTGGAGTAGCAGAGGGCTACGAAGAAGCCTACAATGGCAATGCCCATGACCTTCGGTTCCAGGAAGCTGGAAAGAGAAATTTCTTTCAGCTGGGCCCGGCGTTCTTCGGTAATCCGGATTTCATCCACCTTCATCACAAAGGCAGCCGCCAGGCAGGCAAGGACCACGGCCACGCAGAACATAATAATGATGCGGAAGGAGAAGAACTGCTGCATTATCATGCCCAGGAAGGGTCCGATGGCAGCCGCCAGGCTCATGCTGAGGGCATAGTAGTTGATGCCTTCGCCCCGCCGCTCTTCCGGAATCATGGCAGATACGATGGTGCTGGTGGCGGTGGAGGCAATGCCGTAGCCAATGCCGTTTAAGAAGCGCACCCCATACATGAGGGGCAGGGAATCGACAGCAAAATACATGCAGGTAGTTGCCAGGTAGAACAGAATGCCGCCGTAGAGCATCTTTTTGCGGCCGTAAATTTCAACGGACCGGCCTGCTGCCAGACGCGCCGCCAGGGTGCCCAGGACGAAGATGCCTGCTGCCAGTCCCGCCTCGCTTACCGTGGCGTTCAGGGAGGAGATGGCTTCAGAAGCGATGATTACCACCAGCATATAGTAAATAATGTAAATCAGGAAATTAACAAGGGTGTCCAGAATGAACCCCCGGGTCCACAAACGTGGTTTGACTGCCATAATAAAAATCAACCTCTTTCTTGCAGTACATGGGAATAAAACGTTCTTTTCGCAGGGTTTCTGCGAAACACAGACCCCATTATACAAGCCTTTCCCCTTCTTGTATAACAGATAAAAAAGATGGGTGTTATCGCGAAAAGCGATAACACCCAAGGGGTCTGAATCATTTTTCTTTGATGGTACTGCTTTGGAAGCTGGCCAGTATTTGGTTCACATAGTCCTGTATCAGGCGTGCTGCCGGATGGTCCTTCCGATAAATGAGGTAGCCCTCTGCCTGAAGGGGCACCTCCAGGGGATAAATCCCTTCCCTATGGCCCAGGGTCTTCAGCAGACGATCCGGCAGCAGGGCGCCGGCTTCATTTTCCTGGCAGTAATGGATAATGGCATAGGGCGAGGAAAGCCTGGCGGAAATCCGGTATTTCATGGGAATATCTATAAAGTAGTCCGTATAAATCCGGTTCATGTAATAGCTGGAGGGATAGAGTACCAGGGGACGCTCCAGAATTTTCTCCCTGGTCAGCGGTTGATCCCCCATATCCATGCGGGGCCCGTAGTACACCATGTTATCCCGGCAGAAGCGGACGATAACATAATCTTCCATCCTGGCCCCGTCGGGAAGGCTCTTTTCCACGAAGTAGGTGGACACCACGTCCAGCCTGCCTTCGGTCATGGCCTGATGAATCTGGTAAGTGGGCATATCGAAAACATTCAGCTGCAGATTGGGATGAAGTTCCCTGAAACGGGCCACATGGCGGTTCATCTGGATATCCCCCAAAGACCGGAGAATGCCTACATTCAGTTCTGCCGGTTCTTCCACTGCCAGGCGGGTATCATCCACGATTTCCCGAAGTCCCTCCATCCACTTCCGGATGCGGGGAAGAAAACGCTCCCCCTCTTCCGTGAGATGGCTGCCCCGGGGAGACCGTTCAATGAGCTTTACCCCCAGGACGCACTCCAGATGCTTGATCTGGGCGCTGAAAGCGGACTGGGTAATATTGGCTTCTCTGGCAGCCCGGGCAAAATTGCCTGCCCTCCCATAGATGATAAAGCACTCCATCTGCTCAATGGTTGGTAAATTTTCCCGCATACCATCCTCCATACATGAAATACAGACTTTCCGAAATCAATACACCACTTCCACCAGAACCAGTCCCTGGGGCGGCGCGGTAAAGCCTGCCTCGCTCCGGTCCTTTGCTTCCAGAATGGCAGGCATCTGTTCAGCCTTCTTCTTTCCTTCCCCTATTTCTACCAGGGTGCCGGTGATGATGCGGATCATATTCTGCAGAAAGCCGCTGCCCCGATAGTCTATGATCAGCTCGCCGCCGGAAAGGGAAAGGGATATATCAGAGATACTGCGGACGGCGGATTTCTTGAAATGCCTGTTGCCGCAGAAAGAGGTAAAGTCATGGGTCCCTGTAAGAAATGCGGCACCCCGCCTCATGGCTTCCACATCCAGCGCTTCTCCCAGCTGCCACACATAGCGGCGGCGGAATACATTTTTCTCCGCCCCCACCCGGATACAGTAGCGGTAGTGTTTTTCCACCGCCGAAAAGCGGCTGTGGAATCTTTCATCCCTGATTGCAAGGCCATGAATGGAAATATCATCAGGCAGAGCCCGGTTCCAGGCATCCTGCAGCATTTTCAGGTCATATTCCTCCTGCAGATGGACATTGGCATACTGCCCCAGGGCATGGACACCGGCATCGGTCCGCCCGGCGCCAATCACCTGTCCCTTGGCCCCGGTAATCCTCTCCAGCGTGTCCTCCAGTTTCCCCTGGATGGTGTCCTTCGTCCTCGTCTGCCGCTGCCAGCCTTCATAGCGGCTTCCGTCATAGGAAACAATAAATCCGTAATTCATGATGGGCCCTCCTTTTTTTGCTTTACTGTCTATTATAGCATAGGGGCAAGGTCCAGCAGGTGGCGGCGCTGCCTCGGGCTATGAATCTGGCAGGCAGCCTGTGCGCAGAACTTTAACCCCTCATGGAAAATACAGAGAAGACGCGAAAGACCGGCAGCAGACAGCGGTTACAATCCTGCTGCTTCCTGCTTAGTGTAAAATTTTACTCGGTAGGGGAATTATTCCAGAAACAATAAAAGAGGAAAGCCTCCCCTTGAGTGGAAATGTTATAATTTC
>ERZ773245.1507-NODE-1507-length-16432-cov-3.292605_pt1 | contig 16432 bp, 17 predicted proteins | sample MGYA00580988_ERZ773245 | MGnify/ENA primary metagenome ERZ773245 (study PRJEB29015, sample SAMEA2737792) | human gut metagenome | biome: human gut; feature: human-associated habitat; material: faeces | place: China | collected 2012 ... | reverse complement strand
TCACCATTCCTTGCGTATTATTGATGAAGCGAGCGCGCTCTGCCGCACTCATGCCTCCGCCTTGCCGCTTCGGTTTCGTCGGTTGTGTATATCGCTGCACCGCAGCGGCACCGCCAACTCTTCCGCCACCCTGACTTGTAGGGCTCGGCACGGCATGGAGGCCAAGACCATTCTTTGCAAAATCCTCATAGGAGTCATGGCCGGTAAAGCCATTGTCATGCATGATCTTCCATATCGTGTAACGGTTCTTGTATCCCTCCTGACCTGGAGCAAGCATTTTCTTGCGGAAGCTTTCTCTATCCTTGCTCACGATGCCACCCTGCTTGAGGTAGCTGTACAACTGGTCAATTCTATCTTCTGCCATATATCGTCGTTGCTTTTTCTTTCTGTAATCTTTCTTATTCTTTACTCACGCCATTAAAATCCTGCCGCCTTGGCTTGTGCAGCTGCTCTCGCCCTTGCCGAGCTCCGTTGCTTCGCGCCAGCCGTTCTGTGTGCTGCGGCTGTGCCGCGGCTCTGTGTGCCCTTGACCACCTTCGGCTTCTCCGAATGCCAGCCACTATGCGTCTTGGATGTCGAAGTGATACCAAACTTGTTGGATGAGTTCGTGGCATAGTCATCTTTGTATGTTCCGTTCTGCTTCGACATCTGCTTGGCAATGCCTTCCGTCTTAGCGTAATGGAGATTACCGTCCCTGTCATACCAGGGATAACCGCCAGAGCTTCCCTTGCCACCGCCCGAAGAACCGCCACTGCGTGCCTTCGCCGCCTGGGCGTAGTCCTTGGCCGCCTGAGAAGCCGCCGTGACGTTGCTCTTGTGCGCTGCCGCGTTCTTTTGGTTGGCAGTGGCCACATAGTTCTCGTGCTTGTCCTTGTTGAGAGTCTCGCTCCATTTGGCATCAGACTCAGCCTTCAACTGCTGTGCCTTGGCTCTCGCTGCATCAGCCTCAGCCTTCTTCCCTTGCTGTTCAAGGAGCTCTGCCTGGAGCTCCCATTGCTCGGCATCTTTCTTCAACTGGTAGGAAAGCATAGCGTTCTTGTTGTTCCAATACTCGTTCTCGCGCTTCTGCTTCTCCATGTCACCTGTCATCGCATATTGCTTCTGGTAAGCGTTGAGTAGTTCCTCGTGCCTTTTCTGCCGCTCTTCGTTCAGTTTGTCAAGACGCGCCTGGTAAGCGTCACTGAGCTTCGTCTTGGAGTCGTAGCCATTAGGAGCGCCCTTAGTGGTATAATAGAGGTTGGCCAGTGAGGACACGCCATCACCAATGGCCGCGATGATCTTCTTCCACTTCTCCCGTTTGAGCCGTTTCTTCTTCTCTTCGGGAGTCTCGTCAGGGTTTTCCTTCTTCACCTTCTCCAAGTAGTTATACAGCTGCTCGTTGGTGTAGTTTTGCAACTTCTGCGGATCCACGTTCCCGTCCTCGTCCAACAGCTGAGGGTTCGCCTTCTTGAAGCTCTCCGACCAGCCATCGCTCGGAGAGCTCTGCTTGTAAGGATGCTCCTTGTCAACCTGCGTCCCCGGCGCATAGGGTGTCACAATACCATCCGGGTTGTCATTTCCATATCGCTCCATGCCCTCCCACGTCGTCTGCTTGTCGCTTGGCGTTGGCTGTTGCGTCTCTGCCCCTGCCTTGCTCACGTCAGCCGCTTTTTGCTGCGTGGCCTGCTGCTGAGGCTGTACGGCCTGCTGTTGAGCTTGTGTGGCCTGCTGCTGAGGCTGCACGACCGGTTGCCCCGCCGGTTTAGCTTGTTGCGTCTGCGCCGTCGTTTGTGGTTGCTGGCCGTTCTGTGCGCCGCCATTCAGGATGGGGGTGCCAGGGGTAGTGCTGGGTTCAGTAGGCCGCTGCTGTGCAGCAGCTCCTGCTCCGACACCTGCCCCGGCTATGCCGGGAGCCACCCCGGGTATCGTTCTCCCGCTCTTTGTCACCCCAAGTATATCGTTCTTCGTTGACATATTCTATCGTTCTTTTTGTTACTGCTCTTTATCGAACAACCCCGCAAAGCTTCCAGCCGAGTCAGCCACGCCATTGGCCGCCTGCCGAATGTCCTGCGCCTGCTGTCCGTTTAGCTGGTTAAGCTGATTGTTCAGATTGGCTTTCGTGCTCATATACTGTTGCTCAATACTCTCCTTGCGTGCGTCAGCCGCAGCGTTGATGTTGCTCATCGTGTTTGCTAAGGCCTTGTTGTTAGCCTCCTTCTCAGCCGCGACGCTCTCATCAGCACCACCCATTACAGCTGCCGTACCTACCGCCTGTCTGTTACGATTCTTGATATTCTCTTCTGTTATCGTGAGCAGGCGCTGAGCATCGGCACGCTGTGTGGCATCCTCGTTGTAACGGCGGTCATACCAGTCCTGATTCTGGGCCATCTGGGTTTGGATGTTCTTCTTCATCTTGTTCCTTGCCCTGCGGGCTGCTATCCCGCCTATAATGCCCGATGCGGCCTTCATACCTGCCGCCACTGCCATTCCAATCATATCGTTCGAGTTTAAAAGTAAATATTTATAATCTGCCCACAAAGATAAATGATTATCTTTGTACCAATCTTTTAAATTTTTACTCTTGTGAAGAAAAAAATCACGGAGTAACAGAAAACTCGTGGAGGACAAAGAGATGGAAGAAGAAAAAAAAGCGAAAGGCCGCCCACCCGGATCTAAGAATAGGATTACAGCGATCAACAAACAGCTCATCACAGACCTGCTCTGCGACTACAGCAACAGCGGACTGATGATGGACGACTTCATGCGTCTGCCGCCCAAGGACCGTATTATGATCTCCGAGAAGTTCATGCAATACGTCATGCCAAAGATGCAGTCCGTCCAGGCTGACATGACCGTAGACGGGAAGAGAGAGACTTTGGCCGACACACTCAATAATCTCTCCAACCCGGAAGGTAACAACGGGTAAGACATCGTAGATTCGACACGCAGAAAGCCGCCAAATACCTGCCATGAGGTATCGGCGGCTTTTTCTGTTTCTTTACAAATTATTCCATTTTTCCCGTCCGGGATCCAACACAAGGCTAACACAAGATAACACATACGTATCTTGCTGTTTATCAGACCATTAAATGCTCTTATGTTACCCAAACTAACACATAGCTAACACATAAGCTAACACAAAACTAACACAAGATTTCGTCTCTTAACCGTCTTGTTTACAGATACTTACAATCTTGTGTTACTTCGAGCTAACACAAAAATAACACATGACCTAACACACATATATTAGATATAAGAATATTATTATTAATATACTCTCTATACGCGCGCGCGTGAGAAAACCGGGATGAAAAATTTTAGACAAACAAAATCACTCATGCGTCAGCCCCCTGTCAACCTTCTCCATCGTCCTGGCCACGGTATCGTCAAGCAGCTTGGCATACACCTGCCTTGTGATGCGTGTCGAGGAGTGGCCGAGGATCTTAGCCACCACCTCCATGTCTACACCATCGTTGAGCAGCAGCGTTGCACCCGTATGCCGTGCCCAGTGCGTCGTTAGCGGCTTGTCGATACCCGCTGACTGGGCAACGGCCTTCAAGTACAGGTTATACTTCACGTTGCTCACCACCGGCAACCGGTAGTCATACTTCCGCAGGATCTCCATGGCAGGGCGCAGCAGAATGAAACAGAACTCTATGCCAGTCTTCCCACGTTTGCCCGTATAGAGCTTGTGACCGTCCCAGTCACGGCAAAGCGTGAAGTCGAACGAGCAAAGATCGATATACGACAGGCACGTGTACGTCTGGAACACAAAAACGTCCCTCACCCGTTCCAGGCACTCCGACGGCATCCCGGCCGTTCTCAGCCTTTGCAGCTCCTCCTTGGTCAGGTGCTTCTCCAATGCATGACTTCGCTTGTCCTTGTCGATATGCAGCCATTTGTACGGATTGCGCCGCATGTAGCCCTCTTGTATAGCATCGAGGATGAACGAGTTGAGGAACCGGTGATAGTTGTTCCATGCGGAATATGCCTTCATGCCACGATTTCTTAGCTCAGAATCGAACAAAATGATGTTATGGTCGGTTATATCGCCAAAGTACTTAATCTTGCCCCACGCCTCAAAGAAACGCATAAAACGGGCATATCTCTCCTGGCTATCATTGGAACGACCATAACAGCGAACCTTTGCACGCTCGTGCGCAAACTCAATAAACGACTTCTCACCGTTCATAGAGCGCTGCAAGCGTCCGGGTAGCTCATCAAGCGCGAAGTTTCCTTCCTCCAGCATGTCGTTCACAACACGTCGCGCACTTGTCAAGATGATCTCCAAGCTTTTGTTAAGTTCCTGAGCATCTACGCGGCTCACAACCATGTCGTGCCGCCACTGCTTTGGAAGCACCCTCACGCCGGTTGAGACGAACTTCTGTCTGCCCTTGTACGTGATCCGCAACTCCACTGTAGCCTCTTTTTGGGGCGAGCCTACTTTTCTTCGGTCATACACCCATGCCAAGATTGGTAATCTCATGTCATTCACTTTCTTTTGCGGGAGTGTATTACATCGGAAAAATACGTGTATTACTCGTGTATTAGAAAAATTATATATATCATGCTTCGATATATTATAATTCTACACGCTTTTCCATCTGTCTACCTCCCTAATAACATCCTATGATAGAAAGAGTTAGAAGGTGAATATTACGTAACTTATTGTCTATAAACGCACTAAGGGAAACCGCTCGTGCCGGCTTCCCTTAGCTTTTGTGCGGAAGATGAGGGATTCAAACCCCCGATACCCGAAAGGGGTATACCGGATTTCGAGTCCAGCGCATTCGGTCACTCTGCCAATCTTCCAATAGCGAGTACAAAGGTAATAAAAAGATGGTAAAGGACGATTATCTTTCTTTGACAATTTCAATAAATTAACACTATAACTTCGTCTCCATCCACTTTTTCAAGACCACAGCCTGGTTGTGCGTTTCATCTTTTGCACCGAAGAGCAGCGTCACATTGCCTTGCTGCAAGAGCACCTTGCATCTCTCGACAAAACTGTGAGCCTCGGCATTTTGGTCGAGCTCACCGATATACTTTTCCGAGAAAGCGAGGAAGAGCTCAGGTTGGTGTCCAAACCACTTTCTCAGTTCTGTAGACGGGGCAAGCAGTTTGTCCCACTCGTCGATGTTGGCTTTATCCTTCGAGATGCCACGCGGCCACAATCTGTCGATCAGCACACGATAGCCATCCTGCTCCTCGGCAGGCAGATAGACTCTTTTGACTTTTAATTCACCCATGATCAATCTGATATTTAACGCTGCAAAGATAGCACAGTCCCTCAAGTATGACAGGTAACAATTGTGCCCTGTTGCGGACAAATAAAGTTAAAACGATCACTTCAGCTTGTTGCTGTCCAAGATCTTGATGCTCCGGCCATCGATTTCGATAGCGCCCTCTTTCTCGAAATCGGCCAGCACACGCTGCAAAGAGAACTTCTGGATGCCGAAGCTGTCAGCGATCTGCTGGCGGCTGCGATAGAGATGGATGACGCGGGAGTTCTGCTCTTTTGCCCTCTTGATCAGCAGATAACCTACCTTCTCCCTGACCGTCATCAGCGAAAGCACGTTGATCTTATGCGTCAGAAACACGTTGATGTCGGACAGCGTGCGGATGAAGTTCATGCACAGCCGGCTGTTTTCATCGATCGCCCTTGCAAAGTCCACCTTGTCGATACGGACTATCGAGCAGGGCTCCACCGTCTCCACGCTCACAGGCATGAGATTATTGGCCGAGAAGATAAAGGCCGGCGCAATGAGATGACCGGCCCGAAGGCGGCTCACCTCTATTTGTTTTCCGCCAACAGAAGTCATCCGGCACACCATGGTACCAGCCAATACGATGTCTACATGCCGGTAAGGCATACCGGCAAGTGAATAGATCTCATTCTTGCTGAAAGCTACGAGCTTGTAATTGATGTCGTCGAAGAACTGCAAGATCTCAGTCTCGGAGAAACCAGCGAACAACTTACACTGCTGAAGGGTCTTTATTTGTTTTGTGTCTAACATGTCAGGATTGATTAATGATCACAGCGTCTTCGTTTCCGTGACACCGATATGAATTAATAACGAGCGAACCAGCACCTTATTATATATAAGGGAGACATTCTCGCGTCAGTACATAGCCAAGAACAATTCAGGGCACCCCGATAGAGTGCCCCGAAATAGTTTTTTACGTCAACAGATACGCTGCATCAGAATATTCCAGCCTTACCCACAACGATGAGGAGAGCAAAGCCGATGACCAGCGTCAGGAAGCCGATGACGACACCCGTCTTAGCCATATCCTTCTGATCGATCAGGCCCGTAGAGTAAGCGATCGCATTTGGAGGCGTAGAGATTGGCAAAGTCATGGCGGCAGATGCTGCCACAGCGATACCGATCAGCATAGTGGACGTACCGCCGATGACACTCAGCTTATCGCCCATACCCTCGCAGACCACTGTAAGGATAGGAATCATCAGAGCCGCCGTTGCCGTGTTGGAGATGAAGTTGGAAAGGAAATAGCAAACCAGACCGGCGATGATCAGGATCACGATAGGACTCCATGCGCCGAACGGTATAGCCTGGATGGCCACCTTAGCCAATCCCGTGCCATTGAGTGCCAGTCCGAGTGCGAATCCGCCTGCCACCATCCAGATGACACCCCAGTCGATCTGCTGCAAGTCCTTAGCTGTGATGACACCCGTGATGGCAAAAACGGCGATTGGCAGCATAGCCACCGTGTTGGAGTTCACACCGACATACTTGCCCATGATCCACAGCAGGATCGTCACGGCAAACGTGATGCCGACAACAGCTGTGCGCCAGTTGCGGCTCATATCACCCTGAATGTTCAGCTCAATGGTCTTCTGCGTGAAGGGGAAGAATTTCTTCAACACGATCCACGCGATGAACAGCAACACGATAACCAAAGGTACCATGATCAGCATCCACTGTCCAAAACTGATTTGCATATTGAGTCCGGCAGGATCATTGAGCACTTTATAGGCAAACGCGTTAGGCGGTGTGCCGATCGGCGTGCCCATACCTCCGAGGTTGGCACCGATAGGTATCGACATCGTCAAGGCGATGCGTCCCTTGCCATTGGCAGGCAGAGCCTTGAAGACAGGCGTGAGGAACGTCAGCATCATAGCGGCCGTGGCCGTATTGGAAATGAACATGGAAAAGACGCCGGTGATGAGCAGGAAGCCCAACAGCACATTCTCACTCTTCTTGCCAAACGGCTTGATGAGCGTCTTTGCCATCCACACGTCGAGACCCGACTTTGTGGCGGCAATAGCAAGGATGAAACCACCGAGGAAGAGGATGATCGTAGGGTCGGCAAAGCAGGCCATGATACCTACCGAGTCCAACAACTGACCATACTGTCCTTCGTTGCCTTGCAAGAAATTGAACGAGGAATTGCTCACACAGAACAATAGAACAAAGATGATTGCGATGGACGTCGCCCACGCGGGTATAGCCTCCGTAATCCACAACATCACGGCCATCACAAAGATGGCAATCACTCTCTGCTGTACCACAGTGAGCCCAGCAATACCAAAGCAGGCGCTTGGCAAATTCCAAATAATCAGCGTTACCAGTGCAGTGATCAAGAACCAAATCAGCTTCTTCTTGTCTAAGTGACCAGTAACGACATTCTGTTCCGTTTCCTTCGTCATAACTAAATGCTTTTAGATGAATACTTATAGGTTTGAGGTATAATTGCTGCAAATATACGTGGATTTATTGAGATAAACAACTATTTTTGTCCCAACTTAGTTTTAATAATCGCTTAATTCTGTTAAATGTATAACAAAAAGAAGCATCTGTCAGAAACATTTTCTATTTTTGTAAGTCTTAAATAATGTAGGCGGGATATGATGCCCGCTGATCAACAAACCAACAAAAAGAATCGCACTCCTTATATATATATAGGAGTACAACAGAAAGAAAACAAATAAAAAGTATCATAAAATGAAAAAGAAAGTATTATTGTTCGCCATGCTCCTGTTCTGTTGTATAGGACAGGCCTTTGCGCAGGCTCAGATCAAGTTCGACAAGGTTACTTATAATTTTGGGACCTTCTCCGAGAGCCAGCCCGTGCAGAAATGCACCTTCACCTTCACCAACGTCGGTGACAAGCCTCTGGTCATCAATCAGGCTCTGGCCAGTTGTGGCTGTACGGTTCCTTCCTACACCAAGGCACCGATCAAACCGGGAGAGAAAGGCGTGATCACAGTGACCTATAACGGCAAGGGCAAGTTCCCCGGCCATTTCAAGAAGGCCATCACCATCCGTACTAACGGTATACCGGAGATGACAAGACTCTACATCGAAGGGGAAATGAAAGAAGCAAACGACAAATAAACAAAAAACAAAGCAGCGCTCTCTGACATCAGGGAGCGCTGCTTTTTCTTTTCCCGAGATCCAAGACCGCATTGTAGTGTGGATCTGTTGTATATCACAATTGATTTTATTCCAATGACAAGATGATTGATGTGGCACCAAGTGTGAACAATGTACCATCTTCTATCACCCTACGCTCATGGTCTCCCAGCAACTCGTTGCCCACAAAGGTACCCGTATTGCTCGGACCGTCACGAAGCACGTACTTGAGTCGACCATTGCGGTCACGCGACACTTTCACCACACAATGCGTCATATCCATGCTCGGATCGTCCGTAGCGATCGCACAGTCGACATGAGAACTACGGGAAGCCCTACCGATGACGTTATCGCCAAGATGCAAAGGAAACTCCTGTTTATAATGGAAACGGTTCTCTATCACAACCAACTTCCCAAAGTTTTCTGATGATACGGCTTCTGTAGACGCTGTTGCAGTATCAGATGTCGTGCTATCCTCCTCTTTTGACTGTGATGCCTGAGCAGCGGACTTCTTCGCAGTCTTCAGTCTGACTCCGACTTTCTTTCCGCATTCCGGACAAGATGTCACAAACGTTCCGTTCTCATCCACCTCACTCTCATCAAAGAAGATGGTATTTCCACATTTCGGGCAACGAATCTTTTTCATAGTTCAATGGATCATTACTACTTCACTTCCATCACCCAACCTTGAGCAAACTCCTCATGGCTGGCAAGCTGGTTACGAACCTTCTGAGCCTCGTGAGCTGAAGGATAGCGGCCGTAGACAACCTTTCTGCTGCCTCTAAGCATCAACACCTTCGCGCTGTCCAGGCCTCTTTGGTGAAGTTTTTGCACATAAGCTTCGGCATTCACTCTGCTGACGTGGCTGGCCAAGACGATGGTGTAGCCTGCCTCTACAGCCTGCGCCGTACGGGTGGCTTTCACTGCACTATCTTGCTTAGCTTTCTGTATCAAGGCTTTCACATTGGCGCGCTTGACTGTCTCCCCCACTGTTTTCTCGCCAAACATCTTCTGCTGTGGCAATACGGGTTGGAGCAGATCAGTGTTGACGCGGCTTTCGATGACTCCCTGCCCATTGCTCAAGCGTGTCGGCAAGAGCAAGAAGACAATCAGAGCAATGCACGCCACGGCTACGTTGCGCCATAAGGCAATCAGTCGTGCGTCGCGCTTGTCACGCTCTTCGGAAGCAGCTTCCTCAATATCTGCATTTTGGGTAGCAGTCAACACAGCAACCGCCGAAGCAGAAGCTTCCCCTTCTTGCGTCTCTTTGACGGCAGGGGCAAGCGCCCCCATCTCAAAAGCACCCAAGCCATAGAGCGAAGGAGTAAGTATCCCGGCCTCACAAGGCGAGAACTCGTAATGCCCCTCACTATTGACCCGGAGCACTCCGATGTCGGCCAACTCGTAGAAGCCTTCGTTTTCGAGATGTCCCTTCAGCTCGCGCACTTCCTCCTCTATGCGCTTGCAGGCATCGGGATAGCTGATATCATAAGCTTCGACATACGACTGGGTCAGCAACGAGTCATTGATGGTGAGCTTTGGATTGAAGCCCACCGTACGTTTCGGCGGCAGGAAGGTGCCGTCGGCCTGATCGTATACAGCACTGACATAGTGTGCCATAAATCCGCCAAAGCCGGGGACTATGACACAATCATTGTCCAAAAGCAATATTTCTATATGTCTACTTAATTCTATCACGTTTGCAAAATTAAGAAAAAAGGGCATAATCACCAAAAAATAGCTAACTAAAAATCAGCACCAACATTTTTTTTAGACAACAGTGCAAATTATTCAAATGAATTTGTTATCTTTGTGGCAAAATATTACGAAAGACAATATGGAATACGAAGAAACAGATATTAAGGGGGTATGGGTGTTAACCCCAAAAGTATTTAACGATAACCGCGGATATTTCTTCGAGGCATGGAAAAAGAGTGACTTTGAGGCTCATGTGGGCAAGGTTGACTTCATTCAGGATAATGAGTCGAAATCGTCTTACGGTGTCCTGCGTGGACTGCATTACCAGAAAGGCACATACTCTCAAGCCAAACTTGTCAGAGTCATCAAAGGCAAAGTGCTCGATGTGGCCGTAGATCTTCGTAAGTCCTCACCTACTTTCGGCAAGCATGTGATGGTCGAGCTCTCTGAGGACAACAAGCGCCAGCTCTTTATTCCCCGAGGCTTTGCCCATGGTTTCCTGGTGCTGAGCCCGGAAGCCATCTTCACTTATAAAGTCGACAACATCTACGCTCCTGCCCACGAGGCAAGCATCCGCTGGAACGATCCGCAGATCGGCATCAACTGGCCTATAGACCAGAAAGATGTCGTCACCAGCCCTAAGGACTTGGAAGGCAAAGACTTCAAAGACGCTGACTTCTTTGAATAATTTACCTTTAAGCACAGACTTAGCTTAAACGTATAGAAATGAATATAGCAATTGTAGGTACCGGATACGTCGGACTCGTCAGCGGCACGTGCTTTGCGGACACAGGCGCCATCGTCACTTGTGTCGACACCAATGCTGACAAGATCCAACGTCTCCAGAACAACGATATTCCTATCTACGAGCCCGGTCTCGTGGAGTTGGTTCAGAAGAATGTCAAGGCTGGCCGACTGAAGTTTACGACCGACCTCGCTTCTATCGTCAACAACCAGGAGATCATCTTCACGGCTGTCGGCACGCCACCCGACGAGGACGGCTCGGCCGACCTGACCTATGTGTTGCAGGTAGCCAAGACCATTGGACAGAGCCTCAACAAATATGTAGTCGTGGTCACCAAGAGCACAGTGCCCGTCGGTACGGCCAAGAAGGTCAAGGCCACTATCCAGGAAGAACTGGACAAGCGGGGCGCAAAGGTGGACTTCGACGTAGCCAGCAACCCGGAGTTCCTCAAAGAGGGCAATGCCATCAAGGACTTCATGAGCCCTGACCGCGTGGTCATCGGCGTAGAGTCAGAGCGAGCCAAAGAGATTCTCACCCGACTCTACAAACCTTTTCTGATCAACAACTTCCGGGTGATCTTCATGGACATCCCCAGTGCCGAGATGACCAAATACGCCGCCAACTCGATGCTCGCCACCCGCATCTCGTTTATGAACGACATGGCCAACCTTTGTGAGTTGGTTCATGCCGACATCAATATGGTCAGACAGGGCATCGGCAGCGACACCCGTATCGGCCGTAAATTTCTCTACGCCGGTTGCGGCTATGGCGGTTCGTGCTTTCCTAAAGATGTAAAGGCACTCATCAAGACCGCCGACGACAACGGCTACTCGATGGAAGTGCTCAAGGCTGTGGAGCATGTCAACGAGCGTCAAAAGATAGTGCTCTTCAAAAAACTCCAGAAGGCTTATGGCACGGAGAACCTCAAAGGCAAGACCATTGCCCTTTGGGGACTGGCCTTCAAGCCGGAAACCGACGACATGCGTGAGTCTACAGCACTGGTCATCATCAGACTGCTGAAGGATGCCGGTTGCACGATCCGTGCTTACGACCCCGTAGCGATGAATGAATGCAAACGCCGTGTCGGCGATGCTGTCGTCTATTGTCACGACATGTACGACGCCATCGACCAGGCCGACGCACTGCTTCTGCTCACCGAGTGGAAAGAGTTCCGTCTGCCCAACTGGAATGTCATCGCACACGCCATGCGACGGCCACTGGTCATCGACGGCCGAAACATCTTCGATGCCAAAGAGCTCAGGGAGGCCGGAATCGATTATCACTGTATTGGACAATAGTCCATCAACATTTGTCAACAAGGTATCGTGATACACCTATATATAAATAGTAGTCTATGAAAAAGCATTTCTGATATGTTTGCTCACAGCTTTAGCGATGAGTATGGGCGGATGCCGTAACCGGGCTAAACAAGTTTCAGCTCCGCAAGAAGACCTCGCGGCCAAGAAGATGCTACAAGGTATATGGGTGAACGAAGATGAGGAGAGCGTCGCCTTCGAAGCCCAAGGCGACTCGATCTTCTATCCCGACACGACCAGCCAGCCCGTGAGGTTCCAGATATTTGGCGACACGCTCGTTCTGCATGGCGCTGAGGACGTCAAATACCCCATCATCAAGCAGACTGCCCACCTCTTTATCTTCAAAAACCAAAACGGTGACGAGGTAAAGCTTGAAAAAAGTGATGATCCGGATGACGCCGCACAGTTTACACACCAAAAGCCTAAGGCTGTCAACCAAAACCAGCTCATCAAGCGCGACACCATTGTCAGCTACAACAATGTCGGATACCATTGCTACGTCACGGTCAACCCAACCACTTACAAGGTTGTCAAAGCCTCATACAACGATGAAGGCGTGGAGGTAGACAATGTTTATTACGACAACATCGTCAACCTCAATGTCTATCACGGCGCCACAAAGCTCTTCTCCGGCGACTTCCGCAAGCAGCAATTCAAGCATATCGTACCCGAGGACTTCCTGAGCCAGGCAATCCTCAGCGATCTGATCTTCGATTCGATCGATCAGAATGGCGTTCACTACATTGCAGTCTTGGTCATTCCCGACAGTATGAGCAGCTATGAAGTGCAACTGACCGTCAGTTATACCGGACGCTTGCAAATGCGGCTGAGATAGGCCTCTGTTGCCAGCTCAGAAGCTCAAAAACAAAGAAAATCGATAGTTGGCGTTCTGTTTTTCTTGCATTCTTGCACGATTGTAGCCAAAAAAACGTAAATTTGCAGCAATTATGGAAATAGCGATCGTAAAATACAATGCGGGCAACATGTTCTCAGTGGTAAACGCTCTCAAACGGTTAGGGATCACTCCACAGATCACCGACGAGGCTGAGCAGCTACAGAAAGCTGACCGTGTCCTTTTCCCGGGACAAGGCAATGCCAAGACTGCCATGGACTATCTGCGCCAACATGGACTGGACAAGATCATCACAGGTCTGCGCCAACCTGTGTTGGGCATCTGTGTGGGACAACAGCTGTTGTGCCGCCACTCCGAAGAGGGTAACACTCCTTGCTTGGGTATCTTCGACGTGGATGTGAAGAAGTTTGTCCCCAACCACCACGACGAGAAGGTGCCCGCAATGGGATGGAATGAGCTCACACATCTGAAATCACCCCTCTTCAAAGGACTGCACGACGGCGACTACACCTATTTCGTCCATAGCTATTACGTACCTGTATGCGAAAACACGATCGCTCAGGCCAACTATATTCTCCCCTACTCCGCAGCAATCCATAAGGATAACTTCTGGGCAACACAATTCCACCCGGAGAAGAGTGGTCAGGTGGGAGAGACCATTCTGCGTAACTTCTTAGAGATGAAAGATTAATCAGGATTAGCCATGCACAACATAGAACTCATACCAGCCATAGACATCATCGGCGGCAAATGCGTGCGTCTCACGCGCGGCGACTACCAGCAGGTGGCTACCTACAACGACGACCCCGTGGATCAGGCCAAGCAGTTTGAGGCGCTTGGCTTCCGTCGCTTGCATGTCGTGGATCTCGATGGTGCCAAATCCAAACATATCGTCAACGTGGACGTACTCTCCGCTATCACCCACTCCACCAACCTCATCGTAGACTTTGGCGGTGGCGTGAAGAGCAACGACGATCTCGACCGTGCCTTTCAGGCGGGAGCCTCGATGGTCACCGCAGGCAGCATCGCCGTCACCAATCCTGAAGAAGTAGGAAAGTGGATCAACCACTTTGGTGCCGACCGCATCATCCTCGGCGCCGACGCTCACGACGGACGCATCAGTATCAACGGCTGGAAAGAAGACTCCTCCATCAGCCTGACAGATTTCCTACATGAATGGGTGGAGGCCGGCATCACCAAGGTGCTCTGCACCGACATCTCGCGCGACGGAACATTACAAGGCCCCTCCACAGCACTCTATCACGACATCATGGCACGCTATCCCCATCTGCAGCTCATCGCCAGCGGTGGTGTGGGCAGCATCGCAGACATCGCCGCACTCGACCAGGCCAAGGTGCCAGCCGTGGTATTCGGTAAAGCATGGTACGAAGGAAAGATTAGTGCCGCAGACATACAACCATACAACCATACATCAACGTCAAAGAAAGATAAAGATGTTAGCAAAACGTATCATACCCTGCCTTGATGTCAAAGACGGCGAGACCGTCAAAGGCACACACTTCGTCAACCTTAGACAGGCCGGAGATCCCGTGGAACTGGGAAAGGAATATAGCCGGCAAGGTGCTGACGAGCTGGTGTATCTCGACATCACAGCAACATCCGACGGGCGCAAGACTTTCACGGACCTCGTCACGAGAGTAGCACGGGAGATCAATATTCCCTTCACTGTCGGAGGCGGCATCGAGAGCATTGCCGACGTGGAGCGTCTACTCTATGCCGGTGCCGACAAGATCAGCATCAACTCGGCAGCTATCCGTCATCCCGAACTCATTGACGAGATCTCCAAGCGCTTCGGCTCACAGGTATGTGTTTGTGCCATTGACGCACGCAACGATGCCGACGGCTGGCACTGCTACATCAAAGGAGGACGGGAGCGCACACCGCTCAAGCTCATGGACTGGGCACGCGAGGTCGCTGACCGGGGAGCCGGAGAGATACTCTTCACCAGCATGGATCACGACGGCGTCAAGCAGGGCTTTGCCAATGAGGCGCTGGCACAACTGTCATCGGAAGTGTCGATACCGGTGATCGCCAGCGGCGGTGCAGGCAAGAAAGAGCATTTCCGCGATGCCTTCACGTTGGGTAAAGCTGATGCCGCACTGGCAGCCTCTGTCTTCCATTTCGGCGAGATCACCATCCCCGACCTGAAGCGGTATCTCAGGAGCGAGGGCATCAATGTGAGAATATAAACAGATTTAGACACGCAACATATCATTCGTAAATAGAGGACAACATGGAAATAGACTTTGAGAAAATGGGAGGACTGGTTCCTGCCATCATACAGGATACTACCACCAAGAACGTGCTCATGCTGGGTTTCATGAATCAGGAAGCCTATCAGAAGACCATGGACACGAAGCTGGTCACGTTTTGGAGCCGTTCACGCAACTGCCTTTGGACCAAGGGCGAGACATCCGGCAACTACCTGCATCTGGTTTCTATCCAAAACGACTGCGACAATGACACGCTGCTGATCAAAGTCAATCCCGACGGTCCTGTCTGCCACAAAGGCACTGACACGTGCTGGGGCGATACCAATGACTGCAATCCCGTGGAATTCCTCAGCGAGTTGCAGGACTTCATCAACAAGCGAAAAGAGGAGATGCCGGAGAACAGCTACACAACGAGTCTTTTCCACAAAGGCATCAACAAGATTGCCCAAAAGGTCGGTGAGGAAGCCGTTGAGACAGTGATAGAGGCTGTCGGTGGCACAGATGAGCAACTGGTCTATGAGGGCGCAGACCTTCTCTACCATCTCATCGTGTTGCTGAGTGCCAAAGGCCTGCGCATCGAGACGCTCGCCAACGAGCTCGCCAAGCGCCATAACCCTAACTGGGACAAGGCCCGTCGCATCAAGAAGTCACACGAGTAGAAGGTGTTTTGCTACTGTTCTGCTCAGACATGTCTCTTTGAATAATATATCAGTTGATCATGCTTATCGATTATCATAAAGTAAATATTTACCAACAAGACAAACTCATCCTCCACGACGTGGACTTCCATGCCGAGGAAGGAGAATTTATCTATTTGATAGGAAAAGTGGGATCCGGCAAGAGCTCACTGCTCAAGACTTTCTATTGTGAGCTTGACCTTCCACAGAAAGAAACAGACACGGCACAAGTCTTAGGACGTGACCTGAAGACACTCCGACGCAAAGAGGTGCCTGCCCTCCGCAAGGAGATGGGTATCATCTTTCAGGATTTCCAGTTGCTCCATGACCAGACCGTTTACCGCAACCTGCGTTTCGTGCTCAAGGCCACGGGCTGGAAAGACAAGAAGAAGATAGACCAGCGCATTGACGAGGTGCTTGAGGCTGTGGGCATGGCTGACCGAAAAGAGAGCATGCCCCACGAACTGTCTGGCGGTGAGCAGCAGCGCATCTCCATCGCACGCGCCCTGCTCAACCACCCCAAGATCATCATTGCCGACGAGCCTACCGGCA